>VFQN01008096.1_pt1 | contig 10853 bp, 11 predicted proteins | sample 3512371 | NCBI WGS metagenome assembly VFQN01 (sample SAMN10412370, study PRJNA504923) | tailings metagenome | isolation source: Replicate 2 from Balatoc abandoned mine | place: Philippines: Itogon, Benguet | collected 2017-08-28 | reverse complement strand
TTCAGGGCCCGACTGCGCATGCGCAGTGCTGGTCCACCAGGCGGGTCCATTACTGGGTTGGGTGCTGGGGTCAAGGGGATTTCCACATACCAGCTCGTACGGAGACATCCCCTGAGACAGCAGGGACCGGCAACTTTGGTGCAATCGGCCCTAAAGCACCTGCCATAATCACACAATCTATTGCCCGCAATCTGTCAAACCATTTGTGCTGCTTGAGAGACAGCGAATCTGCACTCCACCAAAAAGCAAAAAGCGAAACCATCCCGACTTTGGGCCCCCGCGGAGACGTTTGAGCTTGGACCTAATGCATGTATCATCAGCCAATTAATTGGTTTAGTGTGGATGCGATTACGGCTGCCGCGTGTCCGACGTCTCAGCCCTGCCAGGGAACCTTAGCCTGCCCCGCTGTTCGGAGCAATACTGGCGAGCACTACGGGTATAGCTAGGTGAGATGTAGAGCATCGTGAAGAGGTCTACTCGTAGGCGCAGGACGGGATGCTTGGGCATTGCCAGCTTCACGTGCACTGGTCATCCCTGTGCTGCACTTCCTGCCTAGAAAGCCTGTTGTCAGTTCCTGTGTGCCGCACTGCTTGGACTCCGTCATTCCTGGCCCGATGAGGCTCGGCTGTCGAAGGCACTTGACCCCCAACCTTGGGCGAACCCTTTGATGCCGCAGCTGCCTCATACGGTACCGTCTGCCGTGCGCTGTGTAGTGGCCACCACTCGTCCGTCCAGTCCCAGCAGCTGCCGCCATCCAGGGGTTGACATGGAGGCGCCTGATACGCCAACGCGCAGCTTACAGCACCTCCCAGCGGCTGTCCTATCCCACGCCTTTTCCTTCCTACGCCCCAACGAGCGCACTTTGAACGCACGATTCATATGCCGGGACACAGCAGCCGCCCTCAGTGACGCCGAGTATCGCTCCGCGTCCCTCTCCCAGCCGCTGCCCCCTCACGCCGTGCCCTGGGCCGTGGAGGCAGGGCAGCAGCACGTGCGGCAGCTGCCTACATGGCACAAGCTTCTGTTGCTGAGCACGGCTGCCGCCAGCGGAAGCGAGGCCAACCTGGAGGTAGCACTGGCCCTGGTTCAGCAGAGCATCTTCCCTGAGATGCTGATCACCGGCCACAGCGTGTGGGCCAGGCAAGACATTCTTCCAGAGCCCGACCCGGGCGAGGCAGCGTTCAAGGCCGGCCACCCGCAGCTGCTGGGCTGGCTGCTGCGCCACTGCCCGGCCCTGCTGCACCCCGGCCGCGTGCTGCAGGCAGCAGCGGAGCACTGCGACCTGGCGGGGCTGCAGGGCGTGTGGGGGGAGCTGCAGGGGGATGGGGCGCGTGCGGTAGACTGGGCCGGGCGAGAGCGGCCGGCCCTGAACCAGGGGGTCCTGGATGCGGCGGCAGGGTCCAGCACCCCTGACGCTGTGGCCAAGATGGAGTGGGTCCTGGATGCGAGCAGGGGCAGCGGCAGGCTTCAGGACAGCACCGCTGAGGCCGCCGCATGCTCGGGGGACCTGGGCCGGCTGCGGTGGCTGCAGGAGCGCGGGTGCCGGCTAGACATTCCAAACGCGGGGGTGCTTATGAATGCCCTGGAGCACGCAGACATGAGCGTGGTGCGGTGGCTGGTGGAGGAGGCTGGGTGCGACCTGCTGGGCAAACATCAGGAGTACTGGGACTGCTTTGTCATAGCGGCCGCCAGAAGCGCGGAGGGGCTGGCCCGGGTGCGGTGGCTTGAGGAGCAAGGGGTGGGGCTGCTGGGTGCACGGGGCCGGATATTGGAGGAGCTGCCACAGATACTGGACGATGTCAGGGCCGGCCATGTGCAGACGTTGCGCTATGTGACAGAGCGGTACCCTGGCAACCTCAGCGAAGAGCAGCAGGAGGAGCAGAGCAGGGTGATGGTACAAGCAGCAGTGGCGTTGGGGAACATCCCCTTGGCAGAGGAGCTGCTGGCGTCGGGGTTCACGTTCGACCACCAGTGCTACTGTGCAGTCGGCTGCAGTCCTGACCCGGTGGCAATGACGCGGTGGCTGGCGCACAGGGCAAAAGTGTGTGCCGCGGAACTGGACCTGGGAGTGTTTTTGAGGCGCACCTGCTGCCTCAACGGGACGCCAGACGGCCACCGGATGCTGCTGCAGATGTCGCAGCTGCTGTTGGGGACAGGTGCAGAACCCAGTCGGTTAGACGTGCAGGGGGCCATGGGCCGTGCGGCAGCGGAGGGCAACTTGGGGCTGGTGCAGTACTTGGCGCAGCACATGGAGCAGCAGCTAGGGCACCCGCCGGACTGGCAGCGTGTGCTGACGGCCGCGACAGGCAGCGGCTGTGAGGCACTGGTGGAGTGGGTTGCAGGGAAGCCGGGTGCCTTCCTGCCGCTGCTGCCACCCTTGGAGTGGGTTGACGGGCAGCTGGTCTGCCTGCAGCAGCATAACTTCAGCTTTGGACCAATAGCCATGATTGGTGACTTTGGAGTGCCCAATGCCCTGCGGCGGCTGGGCGTGCCGTGGGGCCCACTGGACACGGTGGCGCAGGCGGTGAACAACCAGTACAAGGCACCGGTGCTTCGGTGGCTGGTGGAGCAGGGGGCGCCGATGGGCAGGGGGGAGTTTTTGGAAGTGGTGGTTGGGGCGGCAGTTAGGGACGGGGAGCTGGACGCTAGGACGGGGGCGTGGCTGCGGGACGTGGCGGCGGGGAGGCGGGCAGCAGCAGCAAACGCAGCAGCCGCAGCAGGTAAATGTCTGGCGTGTGCTGCGGTGAGGGGCTTGAAGGCCATCAGTGTGGGTGGGACAGGGCCTGCTACCACTGCGTACCATGGTCTGGATTTTTAGCCGTTGGTCCAGGAGTGTTACCGATACACGGTTTGCCGCACTCTCGCTGCAATCGTAGCGCACTGGACCGGGATGGTGGGATAGTGGGCGAAATCGCATTGGATCCAGGCGAGCAGATATAGGCCCCTAGCAACGAGTCGGACAGGACTGGCGTGCGCAGCTCTTCTCCGCCCTGCCGTACTGACGCATCTCTTGTCACTTGCAGATGCGGCGCGGCACAAGCGGGCCACCAAGGCAGGCAAGAACACGTGGGTCAAGCAGCCCGGCAACCCAACACAACGTAAGGGTGTATCGCGTCGCCCGTGTCGTGTTTGAAATGAAATGTCAAAGCACAGCTTACGAGCACACTGCGTGGGTCCCACCGCACGCATGGCATTGGTGACGTGGCTGGCTGCATTCGTAAGACTCGGCCAGATGGGGCAGCCTGTCCGTCCTTTTCGCAGCTCCCCCTAACACACACCGCCTCCTGTGCTGCTGCTCCGATGTGCCTTGCAGGCCCGCCGCGCAACCGCGGCCGCTGATTTGGGCCTGATCTGGGCTAAGGGGCAGAACTGGTGCTTACGTGCCATGTGGGGCTGCAACAGCGTGCAAGGCATTGATCGACAAGCCCTTGCTTGGTGCCGGGCTTGATCAGGGGATGTCCCCCTCGGCTCATTAGGGCCCTGCTAGTAGGGCGATGGTTGGGGTAGGATGCTCTGCGTATGGCATGCCGTGGAGATGACGGCTTGACATGATTGAAGGGCATTCGGTGTGGGATGTCTGAAGGCAGAGTTGCGTTCTGCACATGGAGTGCTAATGGTACGGCCCACTCCATGTAGGCTTAGGGACACCCCGACCGGAAGGGGTCCCCTGTAAAAAACCAAACCAAACCAAACGGCTTAGGGCTGCAGTGTACGGTAGGACCCCTTGGTGGACATGCACCGAACCCACTGAGGCTCTATGTGAACCTTCTGCAGTGCCGGTACCTACATATTAAGCCTGTAGCGTTCTTTGAATACCGGTACGGTGGATGTACAGTACGGTGCAAATGGATGGTGGTAGGGGCCCCTGACCTTCTGCAGGAATTGCATAATACGCCTATGGCACAGGTGGTCTTGATATGGCACAAGTGAATGTACAGTACGGTGCAAGTGGATGGTGGCTGGGAGCCCTGACCTCCGGGTGGTGCCCTGTTGTTGTGGGCGCCTGTCGCTAGAGGAAGCTGTATGTGATACCCTGTTTGCCCATGGCTGCGTACCCTGCTGCTGTGCAATGCGCAAGAACCGGTACCCAAACAGCCAGGGGGAGGGGAGTGTGGCCTCCGCAAAGTGCTGGCACTGAACGGCGCTTGTTGGCTCCAAGCTTTGGCAGGGCATCCGTTCGGGTTGGCTTGTGTTCCTGATCAAGAGCATCGACCCTATGCGCCTATGGTTGTGCAGGGAGCGGTGCGCTGCGTGGCCTCACCGCAATTGTTAGCAGATTCCGTATGGGCGTACGGTACTGCTTGCAGGGTCCTGACTGCTTGCCTTTACTCGGTTTGCGGTGCGTGTGCGTGTGGAGCCGTGGGCACGTGCAAGTGCTACATGGAAGATCATCAGTGACTGCAATAGCAGTCGGTACCATGCGATGTTGCATGTGCATCCACGGTGACTCGCGGCAAGGGTGGAATGGTAAACTTGAACGTATTTTGACGCGCGGCGGATGACGGGGTGTTTGGTGTGGGTTGCCGTTCGGCGGGGTTGTATATGTGAGGGTGCAGCACACGCACGGAGCGCTACCGGTGCGGCCCACTGCGTGCGGGCTGAACACTGCAGGGCAAGGCAGGACGCCCAAGTCGACCGTAGCTGTACCCAACGAGGCTCTATACGTGTTCTTCCGCTGCTGTGGGTTTGCCCACCGCGTATAAGGGGCCGTATTTGGCCATATTCTGTCAGTCGGGCACGAACGAACGCCATACCGATACGTTACAAAGATAGTGTAATACAGTGGTTATGATCTTGGGACCAATGGGACCGCCCACGCAACAGCAGCAACAGACAGCGCGGAAGTGACCTGCAGATGTGGGCTGTCGTGTAGCTGAAGCAAAACACAACACGCCCCATGCACTGCCGCGCTCTCCTCGTGTCCGACGTGTGCTCCAGGCAGCTCTCCAGTTGGTACCCATAATGAGCGTTGGCAATGCAAAGGTAAGGCCATGTGCATCATGCCTCATATGCTGACGCTCACCCACGCCAACGCGCACCCAGCAGCGAGCCGAAGGGAGCTAGCGCAGAGACATCGCAGCCATGGCACAACAAGAAGCCTACCTCAAGCCAACAACAATGTACAAAATTTATGATACCCCCGACAGCCAGGCCGCCGCCTATGCCAAGGCCACTGCCGCTTAATATTGACCGCCGAACAGCCCCGGCCACCACCCAAAACACCATATAAATCCAGCAGCTGCAACACCTTCCCGTTGCTACCACACCCACACAGACAGACAGACGGTCACCGCCAAGGAAGCTCCCCCGCACCATCGTACTCTCCCCTCCGTCCAGCATCCTACAATGCCACAATACCAACCACCAAGCCGCGGTGCGTTCAAGTGCTGCAATTTCCCGTACACCCAGGCTTACCAGTACCGCAGTACGACAGTATTATTACGGGCAGCTCAGCCTGACGGGGCAGGCTGACCGCGGTGTTGGCGCGTCCATGCAAGCCGCGGCCCGTTGGTCTGCCCCTCACGTACGGCAGCCCAACGCAACCGCAGTGCCGTAGCCGACTGCAGTACAAAAGCAACATCCCCAATACCCTTGCGCAGCAAACCCACACGCAGCACACACCCCAGTGCTCTGCACCACATTGGAACCAACGACTTGGCGCCGCCAACAGCCGCAACCGCCCTCAGCCCGCAATCCACTATGCGTTGCCGCTCATGCTCGAAACGTTGTGCAGCTGTATGTACAATTCTTCCTCCCCATGACACAGTATCAACAGGCAAGTTGCGTCAGTAACCAGCAGAGACGCGATACGCACGGACACGCCACCCAACGAGTTCCCACACACACTACGTACATCACATACACCGAAGAGCACGTCAGCACGCGGTGCCCACACCAACTGTACAAGTCTGCACAACGGCAAAGGTTCGGCCAGTGGCTTCGCCCAGAGCCGATTGCAAGTGCCCGCTCACGCTCACCAAAACACCCCCAGGTGCAACAGTGCAATATGTCATGCGAAAAGGAACACGGCGACAGCAAAGAATGACACGGCGACAGCAAAGAATGCCTGCCTGTCACGGCAGGTAGCCTACGAGACCCACCAGGAACGACCCCTACTTGTGCATGCCATATGCGTTCGCCGAGGATGCGTGTTGCCCCAATGCCATGCAACTGCCACCGCCCCATGGCCCAAGTGGCCCATGCGCCCTCTTGAGAGATTCTCGCTAGTCCACTTGTCCAATGCGACCAAAACCGTGCTTCGCGTAGAGGTGTAACCCGGGCCGTGTCAGGGGAAAGCTGCAGAGTCTGGTCTCCCCTGCGCCGTGTCAGGGGAGAGCTGCACAGTGCAGTCTCCCCCGCGCCGTGTCCACTGCCGCATCGCTCTGCTGATCCCGTGTCAAAGTGCTCCCGTACTGCCGCATACCGGTATGCAACAGTTGCACTCGTAGGTCTCCATGACAGTATCACGTACGGTGCACCACCCTTGCATCACCAGTCTCCAGTCCACCCGAAGTACTACGACCCACGCTGCTCGTGCCACCCGCTTCCCAAGCCTCCAACTAGAAAGCACGATGTCGATCGACCCAGCATACCAACCAACAAGAAATTATGGTGGCTGCAGGGAGAAACGGCATCCATGCCCGCTTAGCACCTCCAGGACTCGACCACAGGCTGCGGCCTGCCCCTAGCCAAGCACACCCATACCCTCCATCATGGCCAAAGCCCCCACCTGGCCCACCCATACGGCCCGACCAACCCACGTGCCGTCCAAATTGACCCTTTCCCGCCATTGCCCCTTCAGTTCGCACCCCAGCCCCGACTCACTGCTTCCAAGCATTGTAGCATAAATGTCTTGCAACCTTCGCTGTGCAGCATTCTCACGGCCTTGCGATTGTCGCGTACGTTGCGCCCTTGCGCACGAACGGGCATGCGTCGGTCGGGTGACCGTGCAGCATGTCCTCAGCGGCTGAAGCGCCAAAGATTAGTCATCTTATGTTGGTATCGCCTGTAAAGTGGCCAGGGGCGCAGCGCAGCGTCAGCAACAGTTTCCTGTATGTGTCATATCCGCGCTGCGCTGAGGGACGAGAAGCGGGCCATAGCTCTTTCGATATACAGCACTTACCTTTAGGACAGTGATAAGGCGTGCACAAGGCGCCCTGGCATGGCTTCTAGGTTGCGCCTTGCGCGCTGCCTCGGAGCGGGCCGTGGTCACCTCGGAGCAGCCCAATCGCTTGCCCATAGACATATATCTTATCATAGCATGGTTTAGGCTGCTTGGCGACAGGCACACTGCCATTCGTGGCTAACCCCGCCCACTCCCCGCAGGGGATTGGGGAACGAAGCGGGACCACGTAAAGGTATTTGTAGCTGGCCTATTTCAGGATGATGCTCTTGTTTAGAGTAGGGAAGGAGAGGAGAGGAGAGCTAAATACGAGCGCGACGAGCATGACAAACGCCCGTACAAGACATAAAGCCTCCATGAACAGAATCATTCCTGAGTCAAAAAAGTGAAACAATCAAGTTATTATTAAAGAGATGCACATGAATGCGCTCCTGTTTACACGTGCCCATTGCCCTTACCGCGCCGCGGTTTCACCGCGCTGAACTGGCAGAGATGTAAGCGGTATCCTTAGCTTATCTATAGGCACTAGATTATATGGCTCATTGTGAAGGCAAGCAGCGGACATCTTAGTCATACCCCGTTGGTGCAGCCAGGTGTACGTCGCTGAAGCTACATTCGCAGCTGCTTGCAGCTTATCACCCTCATCTCCCCTCAAGCCACGGGCGCTGATGTACGACACGTGTGCATACGGTATGGGTCACGAACGCTCAACGGGAAGCTGTGGCGTTGTTGTGCGGCACTGCTTTGGCCTGCATGGCCTCGCTGCAGCCCGCAGTGCAGTACAACTCGCCCTGCCTGACGAGTGAGGTCTCTCAGGGTCTCTCTGTGATAAGTGCCGCGTGCAGATAGTTTACTGGGGAACGACTGGTAGCTGACCTTGAAGCCTTATAAATCATTACGGGCATTACCGGTACGACAAGGGATAGGACACGTCTTCTCTGGTGGCACGTGGTAGCATGGTCAAGCACATTGCCGGTAACAGCGCTTGCTTGTTGTACGAGCCGGCACAGCAAGCCTGGTAGCAGCACGCTTCCCTCATGATGAGGGCCTCATCCCGTACCCCACACCCACTCGGCACCTGACGTTACCACACTGGGTGGGGGGCCACAACGCCTCAACACGAGACACACCAAGCGCCAAGGGGCATATGGACAATGGATACCCTTGAACCCTCGGTTCGTACATGGGTAGTTGCATTGGGGCGCAAGCACCCGCTCAATAACAAACGTACTTACTACCCCTTCCCCCTGTTCGTGAGTTTACTGGTAGCAGGTAGTGCAACGAGTTCTTCAGAGTCTTGGGTAGAGTAGGTCGCGGTGGTTGGTGGAGCGTTCATATCCGCCCACATGTGCTTGCCAAGCACGAATTCCTTGCCCCTGTAACCTTCTCACGAAGAAAAAAGCCCCTACTTACCAAGCGCCGCGAGCAACGGAACAACGCAACTCGCTGCCCACAACGCGCTTGGCGTTTGCCCCACGCCACCACTTCGCAGCTCCACCATCTTATGCCCCAGCAAGCGTCCCGGTAGCCCCGAGTTACTTGCCCGACATCCAAGGATAGCATAAGACCTACTGCACACTAAAACAGATTCAAGATATTGTTAACCCACACCCGGAGAGGCTGCAGTGCGACGCCATCGGCTGCATTCATGGCGCCGCGCTTTATTTTGCAAGCTGCGCCGCAGCCTTTGCCTGCCCCGCTGCGTCTACCTCGCACCTCGCGCCCCCGCCTCCGGCCCTGCACCTCGACCTCTTCTGCAGCTTCGCCTCCCGGCCCTTACCCCTGCCCGCTTGCTTGCTGCTGTACCACACGCCATCGCAGCCCGCCGCGCCCCGGCCAAGCGCACCGCTGCGATACACACCACACGCCTTTTATATCACACGCCTCGCTAACACGAGACAGCGCACGGTCGTGTACATGGCACCGATCTCGGGCTGCTGCAGCGGCAGTGGGCTACCAAGGGACGTCCTGCCCGTCCCACGCCACGAAGCGCCCCGAGTCCGCCGTCGTTGCTCCCGCCAGGATGTGCAGCAGCTGCCGCACGCCGCGCTCCTGGCTGAACAGCTTCTCGGCTGGGACGTTCTGGCGGGGGGCAGGGGCAACGGGGAACGGGCAAGGCATACACAATGAGGGATGTGCAACGAACATCCCTGCAGACCACAAGACACGGCACAGCCTGACACTTGGCGAAACAGCTCCTCTGGGGGTACGGGGAGTGCAGACAGGGTAGCACGCACTTTTCACAGCAACGAAGACGCGGCACAGCCCGACATGAACTGTGCACCAAGGGAGCACCATAGGTAGCCACATCGTACCCCCCTGCAGCTCCACCAGTTACTAGCGCGCGTTCAAACAGCACCCAGCACTGCAAAGAGCGCTAGCCCCCGCCACGCCCGACCCGCTCGCTTCGTACACCGCAGCATCAACCGCACATATCGGTAACCTTTCATGCCAGCCACTGTCCCTTCGTGTCTCCTCCCACCGCATGCACCCCGCGCTAGGTGTGGACATGCGCCTCTACCCTCCCCCGCGCGTGTTCTTTGGCGCTACACGCGTGCCCCCGGGGGCACGCCCCAAGCCCCACACCCCACGTGCCTGCCCGTGTCCCTGTCGCCCGCCGTACTCCGCCCCATACCTTTCCGGCTCTTCCGTCCGCCCCCTTTCGCTCCTCTCGCCTTTCCCTACTTTCTTACTTACTTACTTCGCCACTACCTCGCTTCCCGTCCTAGCAGCCCTCGCGCCCTCCGCCCGCGACCCTCACCCAGCTCTACCAGCGCACCCCTGCCCGCGAGCATGTTGCTTCTTTCCTTTCCTTCGTAACTTTACTGACACCCTTCCGCATCTTCCCTTCCTGTCCCCTCCCCGTTTCTGCCCTTGTTTTCAGGTTAGTCGGGTCGGCATGGGTGGGCGTGGGTTTCTTGTGCTAGCTTGCGCCGTTGCGGGACCATAGGCACGAGGTTGCATTCAGTTCCCAGCTTCTCAGCTTTCCAGCCGGGTTCTCAGCGTCGCGTTCGGCAGCTCAGCCGGCCCTTCAGCCGCAGCCGTCCCAGCCTCTCCGGCTGGTAAGTATTCCTCGGTAAGCTTTTTGCCCAGGTTTTGCCTTGTTCGTCGCTCGCCGCTAACCTCGCCCTCCGCAGGCTGACCGTTTCCCGTTCAGCTCCTTTGCCGCTCTGCGCTTACCCCACGTGCCATGTGTCGCTTGGCGTATGCCACACGAGCACCATCAACGAACGCACCTTGCGCCTCTGCCGCAACAGCTCGGTATCGCCCCCTCAACACGCCTGATCAGTCACGCACATACCAGACATGTCACATGTCACGCCCGCCCCATGCCACGTGTCACGCCCGCCCACCATTAACGACCGCACCTTGTGCCACGGCCGGGACAGGTCAGTGTCGCACGTGCCGGGGTGTAACGCCAGCACGCAGGTGGGCGCCCGCCTCCGGGACAGCTCCAGCGCCAGGGTTTTGGTCATCTGGTTGAGGGCGGCCTTGCTGCCGCGGTAGGCGTACCAGCCGCCCAGCCGGTTGTCGCTGATGCTACCCACCTGGGGTGCATGGGAATGCGTGTGGGAACGAGTGGCGGTTTGTTCAGGGTACATTCTTAGTGGTGCGAGTGCGCATGGGTCGCAAGGGCGCAGGCGGTTGTCGCTGATGCTGGGGAGGTAACGGGGGGAGGTATGGAGGGGGGTGCGGGTGGTTAGACATGTTCACATAGGTGGTGCACGGG
>VFQN01008095.1_pt1 | contig 10856 bp, 15 predicted proteins | sample 3512371 | NCBI WGS metagenome assembly VFQN01 (sample SAMN10412370, study PRJNA504923) | tailings metagenome | isolation source: Replicate 2 from Balatoc abandoned mine | place: Philippines: Itogon, Benguet | collected 2017-08-28 | reverse complement strand
CCGCCTCTGCCTCCGAAACCTTGGACGCCCCACAAAGGAGGTCCGCGGCCATCTTGGCCAGCAGGGGAGACAGCTGGTACCCGTCTGCCAGCAGCGACCTTCCCTCAAGCACCAACATCGTATCTGAGCCGCTGCTGCTGCTGCTGCTGCCCTCCTGTCCGCCGCCCTGCACCTGTCCCGCCTCCGGCCCCCTCGCGTCCTCCTGCCGTACACTGCCTTCCCGCGACCCAGCCGACCCACGGGTCGATGCCGCTGCTCCTCCTCCACCTTGTCCATGTGCTGCCGGAGGCAATGGCGTTCGTGGGGATGACGATGATGGTGGTGGGGTTGGTGGTGCAAGGGAGGTCGCCCCGCTGGACGTGAGCGCGAACACCACCCGGCCCTGGTCCACCCCCGGCAGGAAGCCAACCGCCGGCCAACCGTCTGGCGTGGCGGCTTGCAGCGCAGCGGCGCCCGCCACCGTGGAGCCGCCGCCGCCAGGGCCGGCGGCGGCGGGCGCCTGCAGGATCGGCCCCACGCCGCGCACCAGCTGCAACGCCAGGCGGTGGGCTGACTCCAGGGAGCGCCTGTGGTGATGGTGGGTGGGTGGGTAGCGATGCAGTTGCGGAGAAAAGTTAGCATACTAGCAAGCAGGTTCTAGTAGAGGGCGAGGTAAGTGGCATGTCCGGCGATTAGAAGCAGACATCGAGGCTGCTCCGGCTGTGAGCTGTTGATGCGCTGAGAGGACTTAAACTGCAGGAGGACAACACCAGCTGTGTCGGGTGGCCCCCCGGGTGGGTGGGTGGGTGGGTGGGGGGATTGATACCCGGGTATGCGTGCTGGTCAGAAAGGGCTTGCAGGGTGAGGCTAGGGAAGTGGGGAAGGTAGGGGAAGCGTCCGGGTGTGTGTAGGCAGTCTCGCTCACAGGCCGCAGTGCAACTTTCCTCCGACATTGCCGCGCCGTGAGGCTTGCACGTGCAGCAGACCCCAGCTAACGCGCATGCCAAGTGCCCAAGTGGTTCCAACTTCCAAGGAATGTGAAACTAGCTGATTTCCAGAAACAGAACCGCGCACGAACACTACGGAGGTGCGAGATCCTCAAGCAACCTCTCCACGCACCTGCCGGGCTGTCCAGGCTGCCACGCCCACGGGTCGCTCACAAGCTTTGCCGCGCTGCTCCCCCCACCTTCCACACCCCCAGCCTTTCCGTCCCCCGCCCGGCCTGCCCCTAGCTCCAGCTCCCCCACCGCCAGCTTGACCGTGTGCACCTTCCCGCCCGCGCCAGCCCCAAGGTCAGCGCCTCCGCCTCCGCCTCCGCCGCCCCTGCCCCTGCTGCTGCCCCCCGCGCCCTGCCGCCTCGTCGGCACAGGCGGCGGGCAAGACACCACCACCAGCAGCTGCTCCTGCTCCTGCCTCTCCACCTCCACCCCGCTGCTGCTGCTGCTGCTCGCTGTGTTGATGCTGCTGCTGCTGCCACGTGGCGGTTGGTCCTCTGCCGTACGGCCCTTGCCACGCGGCTCGATGGGCCCGCCGGCGGCTGCGGCGGGCGGCGGGTCCCCCATCCACCGCCACATCGGCAGCCCAGCCGCCTCCTCGCTCGCAGTGCAGCGAGCGTAGCTACTCTGCAGCGTCTGCGGATCATCGACAATAAAGCAAGGCATGGGCAAAAGGGGCGTGTCATTAGAAGGACAGCCTGTCTTCTCGACCGAAATGGGCCCACGCGCTCCTGTGACGTAGCTGCTCTGCAACGTTTGGGGATGGGGGCCGGGCGCAGGGCGCAGGGCGAACACCAGGGGTGGTGGGCAGCTGAGCGATGAAAACCGGTGGGTTAGCTGAGCAACCACGGCAAGGGTGCCACAGGGTTTTGCGCAGTGGCCTTCATCTCGCCCGTAATGCTTCCATTTCGTATGCTGTGTGTAGTAGCTGACATAGGAGCTGCCTGCCCCACCTGCACCTCGGCGTCTGCGCCAAACATGCGCAGCACTGCCCGCGGCCACTGCTCCTGGTCCGGGGCCAGCAGCAGCTGCTCCACTTCGAACACAGACACGGCGGATGAGGCAAGGGGGCCGCGGCCGGAGGCGCGGAGCACGAAGTGGCCGCCGGCGTCGCGCCAGGCTGTGTGTTGGGGGGTGAGCATGAGGGTAAGGGTTGGGCCGAGGGGACATGAAGGGTAAGGGGTGTGGCGGGTTTAGAGAAAGGTCGCCTTGAGAGAACTGAAGGCTCTTCTTTGGCTGGGCGTGCTGGGTTCCGTGTTGTATCTGACCGTGCAATATCGCGCGCAGCCATCTGCTAAGAACTTTGCTTCTATCAGGCCCTGACGGCGGAAATGGATTAGGCAGTTGCAGTTAGGAGGACGGGCTCACACGCGGACCTTCACCTTGGCACTGGAACCCACGCCCCCGCCCGAGCACCCATCCACCCACCCCTGAGCACCAGCCGCTCCCTCAGCATCACGCCCTGCCGCTCGCACAGCGCCGTGAGCAGCTGGTCGGCGGAGCCCCGGTGCAGCGTGCCGCCGTCGGGCTGTGTGGGTGGGTGTGGGTGGGAAGCAGGTTTCAGGGCGTGTGGGCCATGGGAGCGGGAGCTGAGAAGAGGCCGGTGCACGCGTAGCGGTGCAGCGTGCCGCCGTCGGGCTGTGGGCCGAAGGGAGGGAGCAGGTTTCGGAGCATGTGGACACTGGGGCCGGGCTGGATGGCGAGGACGGGGAGGGCATTAGGTTTTGGGGCAAGTGGGCAAGCAGGCAAGGGCCCTGCACATAGCGGTGTATCATGCCGCCGCCGGGCTGCGGGGAGATGGTGATGGCTTGCAGGGAGGCGGGCTGACATGCAAGCACTGCGGTATGCACACGCTGTGACATGCACAAATGGCACGCTGCCGCAGCAACAATACGAGCAGACAACGCCGTGGCGCTGAACCCTGAACCCTGCACCATGCAACCCCGCAGCCGCACGCTTTGCAATTCCAACTCCCTGCCTAGCGGTGGTGGCAGCGCCGCTAAAGCCCACGCCGCGCTTCCACATCAGACGGGCGGCGTGTATTGAAGACGGTCAGCACCCCGACAAGCCTCCGTCTCCCAGAGTAAGAAGTGTGAGGATCCGTACAGCCGCACTCACCTGCAGCAGCCCCTGCGCCCCCGCCGGCAGTCGCAGTGTGGGGAACAGCGCCGTCAGCTCGTCAGGCCTCAGGCTGGCAAGTCGCACGCCGGAGACCTAGGGCCGAGTGGGCGGGGTGAGGTGAGGTGAGGTGGCGTATGTGAGGGGTACAGCGCGCACAGCTCGTCAGGCCGCAGGCTGGCTCGACGCACGCCGGAGACCTGGGTATGTGAAATTGTGAATAGGAACGGAGGCCGTAAGGTGGGTGAGTTGAGGTGAGGTGAAAGGGAGCACGCAGAGCCACACCCAGACCGAGGGCTCCCCTGCCCAGACCCCGTGGCCAGACCCATGCGTCCTTCTGCACTTGCCCCGCACCCATCTCTTACACCCACCCTTCCCCTCTCCCCTCCCAACCCATGCGACTGCCTGCACCTTGCGCGCCGCCTGCATGCACCTATGAGCCGCTTCACCTTATCCACCTCACAGGCTTCCTCAGCCCCTTCCCTAACATAGCCACCCCCAACACACATCCAATCTCTCCCCCCTTACTCACAAGCCCCAGACACACCCCACGCCCCCGCCTTACACGGCCCCTGCATGCGGCCCAGCAGACCTACCACCCCACCCCCACCCGCACTCCCCACCCCCATCCCACCCCACTCCTACCCGTTATGCACACCCACCCCATACCCCATATACACACATCTCCCGTCCCAACGCACCCCACCTTGCACGCCTCCTGCATGCGCCCCATCAGCTCCCCCACCCCCGCCCCCATCCCACCCCCTAATACACATGCCCCTTCCCCCCTCAACACACCCCCACGCCCACCCACCTTGCACGCCTCCTGCATGCGCCCGAGCAGCTCCGCCACCCGCGCCTCCCTGCCCCCTGCCCCCGCCGCCCCCAGCGGCCGCCGCACCACCCCCGCGTCCACGGAGCGACAAGCCGCCAGCACCTCTAAGCCACTGCCCTGCGCCTGGGCCTGCAGGCCGCGCCAGTAGGCAGCTGCCTCGGAGGAGAGGCTGCACATGGGGACAGGGCACGTGTGCGGTGGGCGGGTGGGGGTGGGGGTGTAGCAGGATGGGACAGAGGAGTGGGGGTGGAGTGGGAGTGAGGGGTGGGTAGGAGTACGAGAGTAAGGTGTATGGCGTGCTGGAGGGGAGGTTGGATGTGGGTTGATGGGTGGGTAGAACTACAGGAATGCGCAGCACAGAGTGGTCTTGGGAAAGGGGACGTACCGTGAGGGGAGCAGGCAGACTGCCCATGTGCCCGGCAGTTGGCATACCGGTACCCTCAGAATGATTCAGGGTGGCTTGCCCACATGCTTGCTAATACTAGTACACATCTAACACACATGTTAACCCACCTGACCACGGCGGGGTCAGGGTGCACCAGGTGCAGGGGCCGCACGTGGTGGGGGGCCAGGGGCCGGGGGGCGGTGAGCCCGAAGTCGGGGATCAGGACCACCTGCGTGCGTGGAAGTGCGCGGTGTTGAGATGTAAGTAAGACTTATCATAAGAGTTGCTGAGACTAGGACAGGTCCCTGAACGTGGTATACCTCGACAGTGGGGGGCCATGGAAACCGGTACCCACGCCTGCCTGTGTCTGACGGACGCTGCCAGAGCGTGCTGCTGCTCCGTACCTTTTTGCCCCTGCGCGCAAGCGAGTAGGCCGCCGCAAGCGCAACGCTGCTGCTGCCAAGAACCGCAACGTCCGCAGCCCGGCGCTCCAGCACTGCGCCGTCCGCGGCAGTGGTCGTCGTCCCGGACCCGAAAGCAGCCAAGACGGGTCGGTGCGACCGGCGGCCGTGGCCAACATGGCTGGTATGCCTTGATTTATGAGCTACAATTTTCATCTTGTCAGATGTACATCGCGGCCAGGGAATGTAATTGCGTGCTTTACCGCCACTGCTGCTTTAGCGTGAGCCGCAGGGGAGTGCTTCAAAACCTTTAAAAGTCACAAGCAAATATAGCTGCTGTATCTGAATTAAGCACTCAGCTGGTGTTGAGGCGTGTTGACTGTGACACACGCGACATGCCACGCCAACGACCAACTGCCAGAGCAGGGCTGGGGCTGGGCTGGGGCCAGGGTGTTGGCGTTGCCGTTGGGTTATGCCGTACGGTATACTGCGCAATCTCGCTCCAGCGCGCTCCCATAGCCGTGTTCCCGAGAGAGCTGCAAGTGATGCTCCATCACTGTGGAAAAGCATTGAGCTGCAGCTTGGACAATGAGGAAAGCGCCCGCCAGAGGGTAGGGTTGGGGGCAGGGTGGAACGTCAATGTGGGCGCCTGCTCAGGCCAGGCCTTACCACGACACCACCACCGCCACCGCCACGCACTTCCTGCGCCGCCAAGATCGGACGTTTCCTTGTTGCTGTACGGCAGCGACGCAACGCGCGATAAAGTTTCCTGATAGGTGTGGTCGGGACCAGTAAGGACCGTGTAGCCAGCTGGCCACACCGCCTGGAATGTGAGACAAAATGCCCAAAAAAGCACCACCCCCCACGCCCCCAGCAGCCGGCGCTACCGGTAATCTTGCCAGACCACAACCTGCGACATGGAACCTTGAGGTGGCACTTATCCATTATCACCTGGCCTTCCCTCCGTGCGGGACAAAGAGCCGGTCCATTGTAACACTGAAGGGCTTCTCATGGATATCCTGGTGTTCTTCGTGACCGAGTGGTACCGGTATTCAACCTGCGAGGATTGTGCCCCCCGGTTCTCTGGTGTACGGTATTGGCACGCCCTGGCACCCCTCACTGCAGGCCCCACCATGCACCAGCATGCACCGCTGATGCCGCGCACCGTTGATGCCCACTGTGAAAGCCCCTTGCTGCCCCTTGTCCTGGTTGACGGCATAACGACACGCAGCTGCTTAAAGCAACTGAATACGTGCAGGTCCAATGCCTTCCCCAGCTGCCCCTGCCGCCTGCCCTGATCACCACCCCCTCCGCCACACCCGACCCTCAAACCACTCACAGCGGAACGACTCACAGCACGCTAGGTATGATAGGTGATGGTGCCCTAGCTTACTGCCCCCACAGTGCGCACCAGTCCACTACAGCTCAAACGTGCCAACAGCCTCCCCCATCCCCAACAGCATCTGCACCTCCGCAACCGTCCCCGCAACCGCCGCCTCCTCCCCCTCCCCGTCCACCCCAACGCCCCAAGCCACCCCCTCCCCCTCCACCCCTCCCTCCCCCTCCCCTCCGCTCCCAACACCACCCACCACACCACCAACAGCCGTACCTGCCCCCCTACTCCCAAACGGCAACCGTGCACCGCTATTCCCCTTGCCCTGCTCCCCCTCCTGCTCCCCCTCCTGCTCACTCTCTTCCCCCCCCTCACTCCCCTCCCCTGTATCCCCATGCCCCCCCGCCCCCTGCCGCTGCATCATGGCGATCATGCGCTCCACGGAGTCCGCGATGCCCACCATGTCGTACGGCATGGCACACGCAGCACGCGAGCCCATCAGCATGGGGCCCAGCCCGCCGCCGCCACCGACCCGCGGGTCGGCCCCCTCCACCAGGCGCACCTGGGGCGCGTGGGCGTACGGCAAAGTCGTGACGAATGGCAAGGAAGCGTAAAACGAGCCAAGGAACATCCGATTCTGCATCTCACAGGCGTAAAGAATTAACAATTGACATGAGAGCAGCGCAATCCAGCAGCGCACGGGAAATGCAGGACGGTGAGGCGAGGGGAGGCGAGGCGAAGCAGGCAAGATGCCCTACCTGCAGCTCCGCCGCTGACTGCGGCAGCGGCAGCGCCGCCAGGCTGGCCACCTCCTCCATCCAGGACTCGTCCACAGCAGCGCCCGCCTCAGGCCCTGGCTCCTGCTGCCGCTGCCGCCGCTGCTGCTGCAGGTGCCCGGCTGCAGCGCGCGCGAGCTGCTCGGCTGAAGGCACATTGCCGGGGCCAAAGCCCAGCTCCTCCCAGCTGCAGGACACGGAAAAGACAAAAGAATTAGTGATGTGGTAAACCAACAAGCTGCCGTATCAGCAACATGGTGTACCATTGCAGGGGCGCGAGGGCCCGGGGGGCCGAGTGAGGGCCGGAAGGGGAGGTGCATCAGCTGGCACCAGGCTGCAACGGCAAGCACACATGGCAAGGCGCTTCTCGCACACGACCGGGGCCTGGACCAATAGGCCACTGCCACACGGGCGATGCTCGCACAGCGTCTAGGGCGTCTGTGCATCTGCCCCACGCGCGCACCTGAACAGCAGCGGCGACGTGCTGTCGGCCAGGGGGTTGATGTCCACGAGGCGCACGGAAGAGCCGTCGGAGGGCACGTACACGTCGTAGGCGTCTGGGGGGAATTAGCAACGATAGGAAATAGCATTACACTACTTGTAAGTACATGTGCGTTGCCTTGCAGGGCTATGGCTTTTGGCATGTGCGCGTAGGCGTCTGGGGGCAACCTGTGGGGCCAGGCCGTAGCCTCCGTAGGCATTGCCTGGGGGGAATGAACAGTACTCGGACGTACGTCCTTCTGGCTGGTTCATATTGTGCTTGACCAATTATGGCGTTGGTCGTTGGGCATGTAAGCTAGGGCCCTTTCAAAGGGGTCTCGTGCGGATGCAGTTGCAAGGACAAGGATGTATGGCCGGCGAGCTGAAACGGGTGGGTGTGGTAAAATACCCCGACCGGAAGGGGCACCCTGTAACATATCAAACCACAGCAAACCGACAACCGTTCGTAAACCGAAAACCGGTTGTAAACTAGGTAAGCCTGATGAGTAGCGGATGGAGGTGCCTGGACCGAACCGGCGGTGTCGCGTGCACAGTCTACAGCGAACAGCGAAATATCATGTAATAATACCATGTAATAATACAATGTACATGCACATTTCACGAAGTCCTGCCCTGACTCACAGTCCTGCAGGCTGAACCTGCTCCCCGCGCCGCCCGCCCCCGGGTCGATGACGGCGCTCCAGAACCCCCACAGCCGCTGCCGTACGTCCTGCACGACCCGCGGGTCGGCCAGCGCCGGGAACGCCTGGCTCACGTCGCGCTGGCAGCACGCAACCAGCCGGCAGCCGCGCACAAAGCACCTGCGGAGTGCGATGTGCGGCAAGGGAAGGAGGGGGTGGGTTGGGAACGCGCTTGAGGCTGAGTGCGGCGCGTTCCTGCAGCGAACAAATACCACAACATGGTGTCAGCTTGGTAGGAAGACCCTTGAATTGCAGTAACTGCTTTTGAGTCTGTGGTGATGCAGGTGGAAGGTGGCAGCAAAGCCAAGTTCACGTCCCTGCTGCGGTCCTCGCCAACGAACATCCACACGTCCAGGCACCTGGCCCAAGTAGACCCCTTGTGCACATGCTCCCCTCATGCAATACACAATCACCACCCAGGAACCACACCCACTCTCACCCAACTACCGACGGCAGTACAACGACCAGCCGGCCCCAGCGACGCTCCGGCCCCAAACCCACTCACCTGAACTCGCGCTCCGGCCGCAGGTTGCACCATTTCTTCAGCACCAGCACCGGGGCTAAGACACTAGGCTCCGCAGCGGAGTCCCCGCAGGGTGCCTCGCTGCCCCTGCCGCTGTCCGCCGGCCCCGCCACGCCCTGGTCAGGCGTCCCACATGAGCCGCCACCCCCGCCCGACGCGGGGGAAGGCGTAGAGTCACCCCCTGCGCCCGCTGCCTCCCCATGCTGGTGTCCTTGCGGCTGCTGCTGCTGCTGCTGCCGCTGTTCCTGCTGCTTAGCGCCGCCGCTGCCACCTTCCTCGAGGTGCGCTGTGCCGCCAGCCCCTTCCGAGCTCGGCGTTGCTGCCTGAGCGCCGGCTGCTGCTGCAGCAGCCGGTGCTGCATGTGTATGAGCACCAGCAGCAGCTGCTGCTTCGTGTACGGCCGCCAGCAGCGACACGTCGTGCGCGACACGGTCCGAGCTCTTGAGCAGCAGCACCACCTGCAGTACGACAGTGCAGCAGTACAGCCCAATTTGAGACGGCAATTACGGTATGCACATGCCGTTTGCAGGTGACGACGCACAACACGTCCGTCGTCGCGACGCCGGAGCAGCTCACGCGGTGCTGGGGGCCCCTCCCCATGAGCTGCCCGCACCATGGACGCGCCCTGCCCGGGTGTCCTGTGTTCGGATCAGGAGCATATGCAGTGCTCACGCCACGTGCCACACACCTTGCCTGCGTGCCACCAGCATCGTTCTGCCCGCCAATCCATGTCCTACACCTGCGTGCTCCCAACCCAAGTCCCCACCCCGTCTGCCCCACACGCACGCGCCACCAGCCACCCACCTCGTCCGCGTTCCTGCACGCCAGGCTGTTGGTAGCGCTAACCCACAGCGCGTCGCTGGGGCACGACCAGTTTAGCTTGGGTACCACCCGCCCGCCCAGCTCCGATATCGCCGCCTCCACGGCCCTCTTAAAGGCCGGGAAGCGCTGCGCCCAGTCCACGTGCCCCCGCCCGTCCTCGCTGTCCTGCGCGCTGCTGCTGCTGCCGTCACCGTCATCACCGGCGCTCGCATTCCGGGCGTTTGGTGTGCCGTTTGTGGCGGATGCTGTGGGGTGTGGGTCGCCGGATAGGACTCCGTCGCGAGCGCCGCTGAGGGCGCCCCTCGGGCTGCCGGGACGGGGTGGGAGATCAGGTGGGCCCCAGTCGTCCCGCCGGTACTCCCCATCGACAATGAGCCCGCCGTCCAGCGGCTCCATGGCTGGAACCTGTGGACATACAGGTCATGGAGTATGCTTGTCTCCTAGGTCGCAGGCGCGCGTTTGCAATGGGCAAAGCGGGGCACAGGTGGTGACTGGCGCTCGGGTTGGCGTAGACCGAATCACTGGCTCCCTCTACAAAAGCGGGAGGAAGGCGTCCCGCTCCCACAGCCGCCGATGATAAATTGAATGCTAGAGACGTCTCTAAATTACAGGTAGGCCCTGAACTAACCGCCGCCGAGTCGTCTGGCACGAAGACACCATCCTCTTGAAGGTACTCGAGGAACCCCGCCGGCAACCTGACTGTCTTGCTTTTCAATGCGTATGCGCGGAAGATTGGATACCAATTCTGATACTGAGACGCTGCCAAAGCGCTGCACCTCGCTTGGGCGCCATCGGGTGTTGCGGCGGTGTTCATCTGGAGCACATGCGCCGTATCTCTTATGAGAAATAGTACGTGCTTTAGTTGCTGTCAACCATGCCGCCTAGGCTATCGTGCAGGTTGTCGTAGCGCGGTGGCCCTTCAACTGCGCAAGCAGCATAGCTGAACGCAACGCAATGTATAGCCGGTTCCGTGCGAGTGTTCGACCAGGTTCTTCACAAAAAGGCCGTATTCGTAACAGACCGCGCGTTTGTAGCCCCGAAACAGCGTACGACACTTGGGCGTCCAAGGCTGGTTTGCCCTACGGCTACTGTCGTGGCAGCAGGCGCTGTGATCACCCCATGCGGCAGCGAGCGCTCGCAACCGCCCGGTGATTGAAGCTGCACAGCGAAGGCACGGCTGCGCTGCCGCTGTGGGCATGCCCGGCCCAGGTACGGCTCGGGTGTGGCTTGGCCGAGTGCAGCGGCCACTGCATGCCAGGGGGAGTGGTTACAAGGGCGCATCGACAAATCAACAACACCGGCCGGCGTGTCCATAGACTGTGCTGCACCTTGCCACGCCTGCAACCCCTACCGTGCGCCTCCACCGCACCCCGTGCCTGGCCAAGGTCCAGGAGTGCCCCCCACCCGCATCCGTACATGCCGTACGGTGCCCCAGGGCCCCAAAACGGCAAGAAATGGAGCTTATGGGGATCGATCCCATGACCTCACGCATGCGAAGCGCGCGCTCT
>VFQN01008094.1_pt1 | contig 10859 bp, 14 predicted proteins | sample 3512371 | NCBI WGS metagenome assembly VFQN01 (sample SAMN10412370, study PRJNA504923) | tailings metagenome | isolation source: Replicate 2 from Balatoc abandoned mine | place: Philippines: Itogon, Benguet | collected 2017-08-28 | reverse complement strand
GTGGCTTTCATCGCCTCCGTACGCTGCCAGTACTGCGCCGCCAAACCCGTCGCTCCCGTCCAGTGCAGCGCAATCCCGCCCTTGTGAGGCAATGCTTTTGGCCAGTCATCCACTAGGCCGTGCCAAAACAAAAGACGCGGGGCAAACTTGTTGGTCGCTTGCTGAAACTGCTCCGTGATACCCGCTTGCTTTGCTACTGGATAACCCGTAGATTCATCCACCAAAAGCGTCGAAAACTTACTCTTCAGCACCGCTATTCCCGTCGGCTCTGCCAGCTCTGGCGTTAGGTAGTCGGTCGTCAGGGCTGGTTTGTCCTTCATCAGCCCGTCGCCGCCATCCTGCTCACTGCCCAGCTGAAGGCGTCGATTCATTTCGGGGGTTTTTATACCACCCGCCACCAATTTCGCCGTCCAATTTTTGGCAGTAACTGCCTCCAGCCGATCCTCCCAAAAATCAATCTTCAGCTTTTTTTCGGGAGAATTAAACGTAAACATCAGATTGGGGAGCTTGCGAAGCTCCATCAAAAATTGCTCTAGCGTCAACTCAGGCAAGTGGTTTTTGATGACCACCTCCGTCGCCGCGTCCAATGCCCTGGTATTGTACATAATCAGGTGCTGCCACACGGGATGCGTCAAAAAATCCCCCTCAATGGTCGTCCCCGTCACGGCCGCTATTTTCAGCAACAGCCACTTCACCGAAATCATCGGCACTTTGGGCCCGGTCGTGGTATAGGCACCACTTGCATAATCGTTGACTTTGCCCGAGTAGCCAATGCCCGCCCCGTTGGTACCGTAAAAATCTGGGTTCAAAATCGTGGGAAAACAACACACCTGCCCCAAAGCATCCGAAAGCGTCGGCGTCAGTACCGTCGGTACCGCCACACTTCCAAAATCAATCTCCGTCAGCAGTTTGGTTTGGAAATCCCCAAAAAACTTGCCCAACCGATCCGTAAATGCCCCCACATACCCGCCGCGTTCCGACGCTTCCGTCAGGATGAAGTAGCCCGCCCGGATCAGCTCTCCGCCAAAATACTGCTCACAATCAAACTCCCCCAACGCCACACTAGCCTGCGGCTCATGGTAGTACTCAAACACCCGCTGATTGTTGGCCGAAAACGGAATACTCGGAAAACTCGCTTTGCTACTCTCGATGCGGTCGTAGAGCAAGTAAGGATTGTTAAACTCCCATAGCACTTTGGTTTTGGGAGCCAAATCCAAGGCTTGGCCGTTGATGCGTACTCCTATCATGCGTTTTCAACTTTGATGGTTAAAGGGGAATCGGGGCTATTGATGACCACATTCTCAAACAAAAACAGGCCATTGCCCGTCACGGTCGCCGTGCGGCCTTTGCCCACCACTTGCAGCGTACAAGCCTGCATCGGGGTTGTCGCATAAGCCACCCGGCACAAAATATTATACGTACCCGGCGTATAAGTACTGGAGGACGTCTGCGTACCGCCCGCTGAAGTATTGGCCACAATATCCGCCGACTCGCCCGCAATGGCTACCACTGGCGTATCGGTACCTCCTACGCTGCTCGTATTGTTTTGGATGCGAAATACAAACGGTACCGTATTGTTGATACAGCTGCCATTGTCGTCAGCGTAGGCTTGAGTATTCAGAGCTACATACTCCGCCTCGGCGAGGGCATCGGCATCGCCCGGCCGTTCACCCCCATACTTACCCGCCGGAATCACAATCGTGGCCGGGCCTCCCACAAACCCACTCGCGCAATTGCTGCGGTTGTAAGTTCCCACTCTCGATATGGCCACCGAGGGAAAAGGCGTCGATCCCGCCACCACCGCCGAACTCACAATCGGAGCCAGGTAATCAGGGTCACCGGGGGTGTTGGGTTTGCGGGTGATAGGCTTGTAGAGTTCTTCGTTGTCGGCATACACCTTCTCCAGCTGGGCAAATCCTACTTCACCCGTTCGCTTGCCAAAAGCATTGAGAATATACCGCAAGTTAAGTCCTCGCCAGCGCGTAGGCCGCGTAGGTTGAGGAGGTGAGGGAGCCATACGGCTAAAATTGGAGGTGGTTTCGCCCAAATCAAAGGTCAATACCCGCGCTTCCAGTTTGCGCTCATCGTTGAGATACTCCAGCTGATTGCTGGTAAGTCGGAGACTTTCCAAACCTTTGTCGGTAAGTAAGTACCTTACGGGACTCAACGCCAAGTCTTGCAAACACCGCAGATACACCGCGCTATCCTGCCTGAAGTAGCCCGTCGATACCGTCAAACTACGGTCGCCCTCGCTGTTGATGACAATCAGCTCCGGTACGGTCGAAGTATTCAAATCCCGCTCGGCCAAGGTTTGGCGCACGGTGAGGCGTTCGCTGCCTTGCCCAATGAGCCGCAAGGTATCCCAGCCCCCAAGGCTATTGACATACATCACGTAGCGGTCGGCCAGCGTAGGCATGGCATCTATCCAGTAGCGGCGTACTTCCGAAAGCCGCAGGTTGTTTTCGTCCGTTAGCCACACTTCATAGTACTTGGCATTGACGGGGATACTCAAGGCCACGGGTCCCACCGGGCATTGCAACACGCTCAACAGGGGCGTGCGGCTCACACTCATTTTGGTGCTGACCGTAGGCTCAGTACCGTCTTGATAGACCACCCGCGCCCTGAGCCGCACTTCTTGGGGAATGGGCGTAAAGTTGAGCACAAAAGACAGGTACTCTTCTTGGGTAGGACTAATCCAACGATCCGGGGGGAGCCACGTCAAAAACTGCCGTGCTTCCGCTTGGTAGAGATTCCAGAATTGTTCGCCCCATGCCTCAAAATCCTTATGGTCAAGCCCCGCTTTAATCGCATACTTGGTAGTACCTTCTACGTCCGTATCGACCGCCGGGGTACCTCCTTGCACCCGTTCACGCAAACGGAACGGGGTAGTTTGTGTAACTATTACGCTAACTTGATTTTGGCCTTTGGTAGGAGCTTGGTACGTAAGTAGCCCATCGATTTTTCCGTTGATGTTGTTGTATCGAAACGTGGCACCTTCATAGACGGCCACCGCCGAACTATCCACTGGGACTTCCCGCCCTTCAGAAGTACTCAAGGTTTCAAAAATCGACGCATTGGGATATGGTGGTACCTCAATATCCAAAAAATATTTAAGCCCTGCTCGGCTGCTCAACTCAGGATCAGCCGCCGCAATGGTATGAATCAGGGCATTGCGGGTGAAGTGCATCGGCAAAAACACCAATCCACTCTTGAGTGGGTCTATGAGCATATTACGTTAGCTGTTAATTGTTAACCGTTATTTGGGTGGTTGTAAACTCTCGTAAACGAGCATCAATTTGCCCCAAGGCCACGGTTTTCGGGCGGCGAGGAGGTCGCTCACCAGAAAATACCACCAAACATAAGGAGCGCAAAACCAGAAGGTAAGCTCAAACAAAAACCGATACAGGAAAATATTAAACAGTATTTTCATCAGTGAGCCAATAAATGATTGATGTATAAGCCTACCTCAAAACTCACCTCGTAGCCATAAGTGGCGTCGAGGGTTTTGTAAATGACGGGTTCGGCGCTGAAACTATTCAGGTCAAAAAGACAATCGTACGCTTTGCCATCCACAAACAACCGCTTCATGAGGTCGGTGGCCATGCGCTCCGCCGTTTGGTAAGCGGCATCTTGCTCGGCTTCCTCCATGCCCGCTACCACAAAAAAATACAGGGTAGTCTGGAATTTATGGACGTACACGCCCGTATTGTCGTCAATGCCTTTGTAGCGCGGACGCATCACAAAAGCCGCTGGATAAATATCCTCCGAGCGACTCGCTATCGATAGCCTGTCCATGCGTTCGGCATCTGATAGTTGCACCGAGGCCACCCCGTCGATGCCTTCCAAAATAGGCTGCAAATAGGTCCAAAAAATATCAGTCGGTAGCATAGGCTTCTTCATGCGCACGCATTAAGTCGCGTTCGCGTTTGTTGTTCTCTTCTAAAAACAAAAATACTTCGTGCAAATTAGCGGCACGCGTTTGCGGTACCGACCCAAAAATCCCTTTTTCGGCCAGCGTAAAGGTGTTTTTGACGAACGATTGACCGGGGTAATCTTCGCCCTTGGAAGGGCCATCACCAAACAGCTCGTACATTCCAAAAACGGCGTTCATCGTCCCAATAAACCACAGATATATGGCCGCTTGGGTTGCCGCTGGGAGCTGTGCCACTTGCGACACCCGTTTCTCCACCAAGTGGGGATTGTACGGCTCCCGTTCATCGCCATTCCAATCGTCGCCTCGGCCTGAGCGAGCGGGACGGCATAGGGTCGCGATGAGTTGATACAAACGCGATTCGCCCGGCTCCAGCTGCTCGGCGTAGGCTTTGGAATGCACAAAAGCATCACTCAGCTCGCCCCAACTCATGGTCTTAAAATCTTCGTCGGGAAGCAGCCACCTTTCTTTGCCTATGGTGAGATACGCAAAAGGGCGTTGGGTCAAATCCGTTTGCCAAATCCACCGTAGCGACATCAGCAATAAGTGAAGTTCTTGGGCATTTTTCTCGCGGGTTTTGTCCGAAACGTGTCGGCCAAAGTACCGATTCATCATCCGCCGATAGTCGCGCTCTTCAATCCCTAGCACCGCTCGGAAGAGCGCATGGTACGTAAATGCACTTTCTCTTTTCAAAAAAGCCACTTCAACCACCCTCGGTAGGCGCTCAAGGGGTAGCTCCTGCCACGACTCAGGCAAATCATAGGTATGAGGGTGTAAAGGAATTTTTTTCATAAAACAATACTGGCTGAATGGGTAAAATCATCGTCGCTGGGCGAGTATTGCTCCTGCATCAGCCGCGTGTGGTAGGCTGGAAAGAGAGTCTCACTCGCCACCGAGTCGAGCCATTGTCGGAGTTTGGCAAGGTACAATTGCCCGTCGTTGAGGAGCTGCATCCGCTGCGCGTCGCGCTGTTTGCTATCCACGATATCTTCTTCACGGGTGCCGTCCGTTTTTCGGATTTGGCGAATGCCCTCCTGGTCGATGAGGAGCGGCAAATAGGGATAGGCTTCGTAGACCGCCAACGGTCCCAAGGCTTTCCGAATCCGTTCTATCAGCATTTTGTCGGTCGGGCTGAGGAGCGTGGGCGTTTGCCATTTTTCCAGCAATGCGCTGTATACTTCTTCCGTCACCGCCGGAGCAATGTAAAGCTCCTCCGCCCGGCCAATATACATGACCAAACGGTCAAAAAAGCGGGCGTTTCGTCCTACCAAGCCCACGTACTTATCAAGTTCTTGGGGACTTCGGAGCAAGTGGGCATTCCGGGCTTGGTAGGCTTCTGAAGTAATCCATACCGTCGGGGCTACCACTTCGAGTTGGGTATAAAAATGCTCCAAAAACAAATCATACATCACCATGTTGGCATCCCTAGTATCAGTATAGTACCATTTGGTGGGCATGGCCGTGTTTTGGGGAAGTTGTACCAACAGCCCCATATCGCTCACCCGCATCTTCAGGTGAGGCATGGCCAAGTCGTAGGCTTTCCAGCACACGACGGCTTCGGCGAGTTCGCGCAAGTCTTTTTCATCTTCGCTAGCAGTGGCCGTAATCGCCGCGATGAATCCAAACAAAGGCGCACCAACGCGCTGTTTAAACTCCCGGTTCGCGGCCTTCAGATGACTCAGCACCGTCGCTTCGGCAAGGGCACCTTGTACCCCCGAAATGTGTTTTTTGAACGTCGCAATTGTGGTCAACATCATACCGAGCCGTGGTTAACGACGGCCGCTTTGCCCGTAGGAGCGACGTCGAGGGTGGTCAAAGATACATCTTTAAACATCGGGATGATGTCCCGCTTGCCCATCGCCACGAGGCTGTGGCGCACATCCTCCAAAATGGCGTTGCGTACAATGGCCGTGCGGTTGCCCTGCTGAAACTCCGCCATCACCCGGATTTGGCTACCTGAGTCGTTACCTTTGCCCGGATTCACCCCCGCCAAAGTAGGGAGAATCCCCATCGAGTTGGCGATGCTGATGTTGGCCATTTCCCATACTTGAGAATAGGCCGAATCCGACATCTCGTTTTTCAAGGGCACTACGTCCACGTTGTCGAGTGCCTTACCGTCGCTACCGCGCAGGTACTTGATGAGCATCGTTTTATTGACTTGCTTTTCGCCCGCCATCCACGAATTGAGCCGCTCCGAAAAATCCTTCCATTTGCCCTTCACCGCTTTTTCGTCGAGGGGTTTGCTGCCTTCTTTGTCAAAATAATCCATCGGCATCCGAATCAAGTACTTGATGTTGTAGCCGTTTTTTATGCCGTTGAAGTGAAAAATGGGGATCAGGTTGGCGAGTTCAATCCAGCTCCGCGCACACCACCACGCTGGGTAGGAGTAGTAAGGGTTGCCCGGAATCTTGATTTTGCTCTGACGCATGGTCACGAGCCGAGCGATGTTGGCCTCATGCTGATGAGGCTCAAACACGGGCAGGCGTTGGGTATCGTTGGGACGGTAGAGTCCCCGCTCCCCAAAGTAAGGATTGACGTGGTACTCATACACGCCACCCGCGCCGGGTCGCCCCACCCGCGTCATAAATCCGTCGCTGACATCGAGGCGGTACCAGCGTTTTTTTATGTCCCATATCCATCTCGTAAATCGATTGGCCGTGTGGGTCATCTGATTGATAGAGGTCACGATGTAGTCGTTGAGGTCGGTTTCGTACGCCCAATCTTCCACTTGTGGGTCGTAGAAAGGACTCAAACTCACCTTGCCTTCCACTATTTCCCTCTTAAAAAAACCTACTCCCGTGCCGTAGATGATATCCCGCAGGGCTTCGAGCTGCCCCCGCACTTGGTTGTTTTTTTCGATGAGCTTGTTAATCCAGTTGGGTTCATCGTCGCCCGCTCCCCAGCGAACGTGCGGTAAGTGGTCGCTTTGGGCTTGCCACACACTCCCCACCCCAAAACTCTGGTCTCGGACGGGGGTCAGCTCCAGTACTGCATTTTGCAGCACAAAAAGCCCCTCTGATATTTGTTGTACTTTCATACGCTGTGGTCTACTATCATCCCATTGTACTCCACAATGAGGTCGATATGAATATTAAAATCTTCGTTGGTCTGGTGGTCGTGCAGGAGCAAAAGGTGATTGTGACCAATGTGCGTTCGAAAACCCGACTGCCCGGGCGTGCGGCGAAACGACTTACTGACGCGTTTTTTGCGCGATAGACTCCCGTCCACTTTACGGTAGGCAATCTCAAAGGTACGTATCCCGTCGCTGCTAGGTAGATCCTGCTGGTGCATATCAGCAAACATCGCCCGGCGCTTTATCACCTTCTTGGCCATCACTTATCGAGTTTGACGGTAAATTTGGAAATCAGGGAGGTGACCACTCCTACGGCACCCACCAAGTACGCCAACCATTCGGGTACGGGTAGTCCTTGTGCTACCAAGCTTTCTTGGGCCGCTCCTAAGCCCACCCCGACGGCTACCACAATACCACCGATTTTGAAGAGTGTTTGAAAAAATTTGGGCATGGGGGCGTTGAAACGCTCCATCAGTGTCAGTTTCATGGCTTTGAGTTAATTGTTATGGGGTTGATACTTCTTTTTTGTAAAAATTCGTTCGCGGGCTTCCGTCCACAGGTGGTAGAGGGAATCATATTTGGCTTTCCAGTAAGCCGAACTATCAGTAGCTGTCAGGTAGGCTACTGGCGTATCAAGGGGTTTGGTCACAATAGTACCTACACTAGGTTGGCTTGGAGGTACTTTCGGTAAAAATCGGTACAGAATCCCCATCGAGGCCAACAGGACAATGATCAGCAAGACCGTGCGAGTCATGGCGTTGTTAGTACATCAGCTATTTTATAAAAAGACTTCACCGACCGCCGCACGTAGTAAACGCCGTCGCCCTCTCGATTGACGGTGTTGTAGGCCTGAGCGCCCGAAGTGTTGGCACCGATAGCGTATACGTAGCCTTCCTCGAGGTCAATACGCTCCAAAATCTCCACGTGCGAAATCGCCCCTCCGTAAAAAATGTAGCCGATTACGTCGCCCTTTTTCGGCAGCTTCAGCATCCGACGATTGCCCCGTAGGGTTTGCTGCGTCAGTACCGTTTGCTTCGATACCAAAAACCATTCCCTCGCCCGGGCAGGATTGGCGATTTTGGGTTTTACGCCCGCTTTAGAGTAGCAGTACCACACAAAACTCGCGCAATAGGGCGCCACCGGACGATGCTTGTAGAGCCATGTACTCACCGCTCGGTGATAGTCCAGGATACGAGGGTGGTCGTTGCGACCGCGCGGCTCCCGCACTCCTACTTCTCCAAGGGCAATGTGCCAAATCTTTTCCCGTAGAGAATCGGCGGCCACTAGTCCAGTTTGCCCGCGGCTACCAGTACAAAGCACACCAATAAAAAGCCAAACAAGGCCAAGGCGATTAAATTTCGTTGCCATTGGGTTAGTTCTTTAAAGTCCTCATAAAAATCTAATTCGGAGTGATTGAAGGGGTTGAAGTAGCGGCCAAAACCCGGAAAGAACACATTGAGCGCGATAATGACGCTCACAAATCCGCCAATAAAAACCGAAAAGCCAAAGAGGATTTTTTGGAAACTCACCTCGTTGTACACGGCCGCTTGGGGGTATTTGCCGAGTATCCAATCGCCCGAATACAGCACAATCCCCCAACACAAAAGCAGCAAGGCCACTATCTTGAGGGTGGTGACCCAAGCGGCATTGGCCGTGGGCTGTGGGTCATTTTCAACCACGGGGGCTGGTTCCTTACCTAAATCATACTTGGTCTCAATTTCGCGGATACCATCTAGCAGGATTTGACGCTCACGCGCCAACTGCTTGGCTTCCTCAAGGCTGAGTTTGCCCGCTACATTCATGACCGCATCCAGTTCTTTGAGCCGGTCTTTGGTAGTAGCCAGCGTATCCATGTCAATGGCCCGGTCGCGCTCCAGTTGTGCTTGGCGTTCGCGGGTTTTTCGTTCACGCACTTCACGAGCACGCTCAGCTAGCTCAGAGGCTTGTTGCTCCAGTTCTTCGGGGGTATAGTCCCCTTCATTTTTCAGGATCTTCATGGCAGTATGGTTACTCAAAAATTCAGGTTTCATCTTCGGGATATTTTGAGCAAAACTCCCTCAAAATCATTCCCCAAAAAAGGACGGAATTTTAGGGTTTGAGCCTCCACCACAGCACGGCCACCGCGCCTATGCGCCACGCCCACACTTCTAAGTTACGCCGCAGGAGTTTTTGGCGGGATTGGCGTTGCTGCTCCTGGGCAGTATGCACCGCCGCCACCAACCCGGGGAGCTGCTGCTCACACTTCTGGCGTTTCTGAGTTTCGGTGTTGAGCTGCTCCAGCCAAGTTGCCATTTGGCGTTTTTGGGTCTCCAGCCGCTCGGCCAAAAAATCAGCCCGCCGCAAGTCCTCCAGTATCCGATTGGCATTGCGCTGGTACTCCGCTCGAATGCTATCGCTTTTGGTACCGCTCGTTGATTGTGCGCATAGCTTCCAGCTCAGACATACGGCGCACGCTATCCAGCGCCCTCTGCTCGCGAAGGTCGATGAGAGTTTCATGGGTTTGATGGAGTTTGATTTGGAGTTGGCGTAGTTGAAGCTGAAGCGTAGAATCTGATGATACGACGTAAGGAGGCGGTACAGTAGCCACCGGGAGACTAGGAGTAAGTTGGCGACCGATGAAAATGCCCAGTACTACCCCCAAACCTCCTGCTATCAAAACAGGCGTTAGGCGATTGGAAGTACTTGGGATGGTCGAAGGAGTGGCCGAGAGTAGCCAGTTCCTTACGAAGTTCCAAAGGCGCTTCATTTGGAAAAGGCGTAGTAAAGTTCGAGCGCAATGCACCCAAAAGCCAACAAAGCGGTAATGGCCGTGATAATGGCGCAGATAGGTAGTAGCAGCGTAGCGATGTCCCGTTTCATATTTTTTTAGGACAAAGATGAGCTACTCATCCCGCTAGCGAAAGGACATAAAAATAGGTCGTGGATTAAAAGGCCTACTTTTAAGTAATCCTTTTAATCCACGACCTAATGCGACAAAATGACAAAAATAAGTTTTTGTCATTTTGTTCAAGCCGAAGAAGCTGCGGACTGAAGAAGTTTCAATTTTACCAATTGCCCTCCAATTGTTTGGATAGCACTTTCGATTTTTTCTAGCTGTTTTTTACCCGGATACTTTTTTCCAGTGGCGTACTGTCGCACTAGGCTAGCATTAAGTCCAGCCAATTCCGCTACTTTACTTATTTTGAGATAATCGAACCGTTGAAAAAATGCCTCAAGGTCATATTCAATTTCAAAAACTACTTCATTAGGGTCTACTCCGTGAAACTCATACAAGAGTTGTTTCATTTGCTCCACGAGGTCAGTTTCGGTAGGAGCACTATCCACGATGAGGTCATCATCTTCAAGGGTTCTGCCCCAAAGAAGCCCATCTTCGTCAGATTTTTCGATGATTAGTTTTCTGCTGGTCATAGTTGAAATACGTTATTTCATAATATAACTTTGAAAGTACTCTTCATTCTCTCAGGATAATTTGGCAGGGCTATTTAAGCCCTGCCTGTTTTAGGATTGAATTTAGTGTCCCTTTAGGAATGTCTCCTTTATGAATCGGAACCGTTACTTTTCCCTTTTTTTGAGAATGTACCAGTTGCAAGTGACTTCCCCTCTGGTCTTTTTCAATCCACCCGTCATCCTTAAGAATCCGGAGTAACTCTTGAACCTTCATACTTGAATGAACTTTTATTACCCTACAAAGGTAACGATTTTGTTACTTTTTTGCAAGTGTTTAGTAATATTTTTTCGGACTGCCGATGCGGTTTTTTACAAAAAAATCCCCCAACCAAGCGGCTGGGGGATTCCGAATCATAAACGCATAATATACATGTCTTACTCAACTCGCCGCCAATATTTACAGGCTTC
>VFQN01008092.1_pt1 | contig 10862 bp, 8 predicted proteins | sample 3512371 | NCBI WGS metagenome assembly VFQN01 (sample SAMN10412370, study PRJNA504923) | tailings metagenome | isolation source: Replicate 2 from Balatoc abandoned mine | place: Philippines: Itogon, Benguet | collected 2017-08-28 | reverse complement strand
CTCTATGCCGGGACCTATGCCGCCGACCCGACCTCCGACCCGGCCCATATCGATTTCGAGCACGAGGCGGGCGCGCTGGTCGGCCAGACCTGGGAAGGCATCTACCGGCTGGAGGGCCGCTACCTGCTGATCTGCGACGACGCCGCCGACACCAACGCCGTGCGCCCCGAAGACTTCGCCACGGCACCCGGCTCCGGCTACGTGATGATCACCTTCGAGCGGCGCGGCTGAGCCGGTTCAGCTGGGCACGTCGAAGCTCCGCTCGCCGCCGCCGACGCGCAGGTTGTTCTGCACATGGGCCACGCCGGACACCCGCTCCGCCACGTCCTCGGCCCGCCGCTTGTCCTCGCGCCGCTGCACCGTTCCGCTAAGCGTCACTTCGGCGCCGCTGACCTCCACCTCGATGCCGGACGCATCCAGGAGCGGGTCGTCGGTCAGCCGGTCGTTGACGTCCTCGCGGATCCGCTCGTCGGAGCGCTGGTAGCCGCGCGGGCCGCGGCCACGATGCTCGCCGGACCGGGCCTCGTTGGCCGAGCCGTAGTCCCGGCCATAGGCGAAGGTGCCGTACTCGCGCCCATAGCCGACGCCGGTCTGGGTGGAGCGGCCGGATTCGGTGCCGATGTCCTGGCCGTAGCGCCGGCCGCGGCCCTCCGCCTCGCCGTAATAGCCATAGCCGCCGACCTGGCCGCCGCTGCCATGGTCGGAGATCCGGTCGTCCTGCGCGCCACGGCCGGTATAGCCCGGGCCCAGCCGGCCGGACAGGCCGTAGCCCGATCCCGAGCGGCCCTCGTCGTCGCGACGGCCGCGGCGCTCGCCATAGCCATAGGCCTCGAACGCGCGGCCATAGGTCCGCGCGTCATCCCTGTCCGGCGGCATCTCCTCGTAGCCGCGGCTGGCCGGTCCATCCTCGCGGCCGAAGCCGTAATCGCTGTAGCCGGCCCGCTGCGCCGGGCGGCGCTCGTCGTCGCTGCCGATGCCGCGGCGGAAATGCCGGTCGTCGCGCTGAGGGCGTTCTTCAGCCATCTGCCTTCTCCTTGTCGCCGGCGGCCTCCCTCCGGTCACACGGGCCAAGGAAGGCCTGCCGCTCTGCCTCGCGCCGGCCAAGGGAACGCTCCCGTCCGGTCGTGCCGAATCAAGACCGGCGGGCCGGGACGGTTCCGCCCCGCGCTCAGGCGCGGCCCGCGTCCCCCCGCCAGCCCAGCAGCCGCATGGCGTTCGCCGTCACCAGCACGGTGGCGCCGGTATCCGCCAGGATCGCCGGCCACAGCCCGGTGATGCCCAGCACGGTCGTCACCAGGAACAGGGCCTTCAGCCCGAGCGCGATCGTGATGTTCTGGCGGATGTTGGCCATGGTCCGCCTAGCCAGCGCCACCATGGCGGCGACGTCGCCGACCCTGGCATGCAGCGCCGCGGCATCCGCCGTTTCCAGCGCCACGTCGGTCCCGCCGCCCATGGCGATGCCCACTTCGGCGGTTGCCAGGGCGGGGGCGTCGTTGATGCCGTCGCCGACCTTGGCGACCCGGCGCCCCGCGGCCTGCAGCTCGGCCACGATCCGCCGCTTGTCGTCGGGCAGGAGCTCCGCCCGCGCCTCGATCCCGAGGTCCTGGCCCACCGCCGCCGCGGTCGTCCGGTTGTCGCCGGTCAGCATCACCGTGCCGAGCCCGGCCCGGCCGAGTGCTTCCAGCCCGGCGCGCGCGTCGGCGCGCGGCTCGTCGCGCATGGCCACCAGCCCCGCCACCCGGTCGCTCGCCACCAGCACCGCCACGGTCTTGCCCTGGCCGTTCAGCGCCTCGATCCGCGCCGATACTGCCGGGTCGATCGCCACCAGGCCCGCCGCCGTCGCCGGCGAGCCCAGGAACAGCCCGGCCCCGTCGACACTGCCCATCACGCCCTTGCCGCCGAGCGCCCGGCCGCCCTCCACCGCCGGCAGGGCCTGGTCGCCGGCCCGCTCCAGGATCGCCCGGGCGAGCGGATGGCTGGACCCGGCTTCCAGGGCCGCCGCCAGCCGCAGCACCTCCGCCTCCGGCAGCGCCAGCCCCACCACATCGGTCACTTCCGGCCGCCCGCGGGTGAGCGTGCCGGTCTTGTCGAGCGCTACCGTGTCGACCCGCGCCAGCTCCTCCAGGACAGCGCCGCCCTTCATCAGCAGCCCGCGCCGGGCGCCAGCCGCCAGCGACGCCGCGATCGCCGCCGGCGTCGAGATCACCAGGGCGCAGGGGCAGCCGATCAGCAGGATCGCCAGCCCCTTGTAGATCCAGGCGTCCCAGCTCTCGCCGGCGAACAGGGGCGGCAGCACCGCCACCAGGGCCGCCACCGCGACCACGCCCGGCGTGTACCAGCGCGAGAATCGGTTGATGAACCGCTCCGTCGGCGCCTTGCTTTCCTGCGCTTCCTCCACCAGCCGCACGATCCGCGCGATCGTGTTGTCGGCGGCCGCCGCCGTCACCTCGACCCGCAGCACCGAGCCGCCATTGATCGTGCCGGCGAACACCGGGTCGCCCGGCTCCTTGGCCTTGGGCACGCTTTCGCCGGTCACCGGCGCCTCGTCGATCTCGCCGCTGCCGGAAAGCACCGTGCCGTCCGCCGGCACCCGGTCGCCCGGCCGGACCTGCACCACAGCACCCACCGCGACCCGCTCCACCGGCAGTTCGGCGATCCCGCCGTCTGGCTGCTCGATCCGCGCCGTCGCCGGCACGAGCTTGGTCAGCCCCTGGATGCTGGCCCGCGCCCGCCCGGCCGCGACCCCTTCCAGGAGCTCGCCCACCATGAACAGGAACACGACCGCCGCGGCTTCCTCGGCAGCGTTGATCGCCACCGCACCGATCGCCGCGATCGTCATCAGCATCTCGATGGAGAACGGCGTCCCGGCCCTGGCCGCCGCGAACGCCCGCCGCGCGATCGGCACCAGGCCCACCAGCATCGCCGGCACGAAGATCCAGCCTTCGGCGGCCGGCACCAGCCGCTCCAGCAGGAAGGCCACGACGAAGGCCAGCCCGGCGGCCGCGGTCAGCACGGCCCGGCGCTGCTTCCACCAGGGGCCGGTGCCGGTGCCATGGTCGTGCAGGTGATCGTGCCCGGCCGGGCCGTCGTCCGCGCGGGCGCGGTCCCGGCTATGCCCGTGTTCGTGCCCATGCTCATGCCCATGCTCATGATCGTGCCCGCAGCACCCGCCATGAACATGGTCCTGGCCGGGCTCCGCACGCGCATCGCCCGTTACCGCCGCCTGGTAGTCCAGCCGCGCCACCTGCTTGAGGATCGTCGCGTCCAGCCCGGCATCCGGCCCATGGGTGACCGTCATCGTCCCGGCGGTCACGGAGATGCTGACATCCTCCACGCCCTCGATCCGGCGCACGGCCGTGTCGATCTTCTGCGCGCAGGAGGCGCAGTCCATTCCCTGGACGCGGAAGCGGCTGGTGGCGGCGACGGCGGGCATGACTGTTCCTTGCAGCGAAACCGCCCGGACCCTAATTCCTCTAGCGGCTAGAGGAGCAAACGGAAAATGACGGCGCTCTCGATCGGCGACGTATCCCGCCGCACCGGCGTGAAGATCCCCACCATCCGCTTCTACGAGCAGATCGGCCTCCTGCCGTCGCCGCCACGCACCGACGGCAACCGCCGCCGCTACGACACCGACGACGTGCACCGCCTGGCCTTCATCCGCCATGCCCGCGACCTGGGCTTCGAGGTCGACGACATCCGCGAGCTGCTGAGCCTGACCGCCCGGCCGAACAATTCCTGCCACGAGGCCGACAGCATCGCCCGCCGGCACCTGGAGGAGGTCGAGCAGCGGATCGCGAAGCTGGACGCACCGCGCAGCGAGCTGCAGCGCATGGTCTCGGAATGCGGCCATGGCCGGGTCTGCGACTGCCGGGTCATCCAGGTCCTGGCCGACCATGCGCAATGCGCGCACGACCATCACTGAGCGGTCAGCGCGTCACCAGCAGCAGCGCCGCGTAAAGGGCGGTGCCGGCCACGAAGGCGGAAAAGCGGCTTTCCCGCTCTTCCGGCAGTTCCTCCTTCAGCACGTTCAGGACCACCCCGCCCGCCAGGAACGCGAACAGGGCGGAGAGCGCCAGCGACGGCACCTCCAGGACGACCCCCAGGCCCCATCCCAGCAGCGGCGCCACCGCCAGGAGCCAGCGGCCGGCCCGGTCGTAGGCCTGCCCGTGCTGTTCGCGCAGCCCCTGGTCGTTCACCACGAAATGCAGCCCCATCGCCACGGCATAGACGAGCAGCCCGCGCAGGTCGGTCTCCTCGCGATGGACGAGCAGGTAGCCGATCAGGACGTTGTAGATCCCGTAGGAGCCGAGATGCAGCCAGAACACCGCGGGCGAGGGGCGCTTTTCCCCGCCGGCCCGCGCGCGCCGCAGCCCGGACGAGCGGGCGAGGCGGTCCAGCCCGTAGAAGATCGCGAGGCCGGCCAGCGCCACCACGTAGAAATGCCGCTCGACCTCGCCCAGCACGGCATCGCCGCCCCCGGCCTGGAATGCCTGCTGGTGGGCCGCGAGCTCTGGCAGGAGATGCACGAACACATAGGCGACCGAGACCCCGCCGGCCACCGAGAGCCAGCCGCTGCGCGGGGTCGCGTGCAGGAAGGTCATGGCCCTGCCGAGCAGGTGCACGGCCGCGAACAGGAGCGCGATGACGAGCGTCGGGGCGAGCTGGGAGGCCATCCCCGTCACCCCGCCGACTTGGACAGGACGAAGGCCGCCAGGAACCCGGCGACGGTGATCAGGCCGGCATATTCATGCGCCGTCTCGAAGGCTTCCGGGATCATGGTGTCGGCCAGCATCGCCAGGATCGCCCCGGCGGCGATCGCATTGGTGGCGGCGATCACGCCGGACCCGGCATCCGCGAGGGCCAGGTTGCCGATCAGCGCGGCCAGGCCTGAGGCCAGCGCGATGCCGCCCCAGACGCCGAACACGTAGGTCCGGCTGCGCCCCGCCTTGCGCATGCCGGCAGCGCTGGACAGGCCCTCGGGCAGGTTGGAAAGGAAGATCGCGATGACCGCGACCAGGCTCACGCCCGGGCCGCTCAACAGGCTCACGCCGATCACTACCGATTCCGGGATGCCGTCGAGCAGCGCCCCCACGGCAATCGCGAGTCCGCCGCCCTCATTGGCCGGCTGCTGCTGGTGGCCCGACCGCTTGCGGTGATGGCCGCCCCGCCGGGAGATCGCCAGGTTGGCGGCGGTATAGACCGCGGCGCCGGCCAAAAAGCCGATGGCGGTCGCGATGAACCCGCCCTGGTCGTAGGCCTCGTCCATCAGCTCGAAGGACAAGGCGGAGATCAGCACGCCGCTGCCGAACGCCATGACCGCCGCCACCAGCCGGGGCGACAGGGCGGTCAGGTAGGTGATGGCCGCGCCCAGCACGAGGGCTGAGCCGCTCAAGAGGCCCCAGAGTCCGGCCTGCACGAACAACGGCATGTCATCGGTTCTCCCCGCAAGCTCCGTCCAGACAACCGGCGGTGCCAGGGCAGGCTCCGAGCGCCGGCCGGTTTTCGGGCCGCGGGTCCATCGCGCCGGAATATTCGCCAAAGGAGAAATGGGAGAGGAAGGTTAGCCTCCCGGGCGAAGAATAAAGACGCATGGCGATGTATTTGTTTGCTGTTTCCGGACGACAACTGGCCAAGTTGTCCGCTTGTCTATAGGCATGCCTGCGTGATGCGCTGCGTTCCGCGACTGCCGGCCGGCGCAGCTCGATCGGTTGGAAGGGCCGCGAAAGCGCCCGGCCGGACTCAGGGAGAAGGAAGACCATGCGCCTCTCGATCAAGGGCACCCTGCTGGGCGGGGCTGCCGCCTTGCTCGCCGCCATGGGCGGCGGCACGGGCGCGTCGGCATCGCACCAGGTGTCGGGCTTCGAGGCCGATGCCAGCCGGCTGGTGGGCGCCATCACCACCAAGGGCGTGGTGGCCCACATGAACGAATTGCAGTGGATCGCCGACTATCGCGGCGGCCACCGTTCCACCGCCAGCAGCGGCTATGCGGCGTCCGTGAGCTATGTCCGGCGCAAGCTGGAAGCCGCCGGCTACCGGACCTCCACCCAGCCCTTCACCTTCACGATGTTCGAGGAACTGGCGCCGCCGGCCCTGCTTGCCGGCAGCAGGCGGTTCGAGCCGAACGAGGACGTCGCCACCTTCGAGTATTCCGGCGCCGGCAAGGTGACCGGCAAGATCGTGCCGATCGACCTGCAGGTCCCGCCGCCTGCGGCCGGGTCCTCGACCAGCGGCTGCGAGCCCGGCGACTTTCCTTCGCCCGGTGCCAAGCCGGCGATCGCGCTGATCCAGCGCGGCACGTGCACGTTCGACGACAAGGTCGCGAACGCGGTGGCGGCCGGCTACGATGCGGCGGTCATCTTCAACGAGGGGCAGAAGGACCGCACCGACCTTCTGTTCGGCGTGCTGAGCGAGGGGGTCCGCATCCCCGTCGTCGGCACGACCTACCAGGTGGGCCGGGATCTCCTGCGTGCCGCCAAGGACGGTGCCGCCGGCCAGGTCGCGGTGCAGGCGCGGGTCATCGAGCGCAAGACCTACAATATCACCGCGGACACGGCCCAGGGCCGTTCGGACCGCACCGTGGTGGTCGGCGCGCATTTGGATTCGGTGCGCGAAGGGCCTGGCATCAACGACAATGGCAGCGGCAGCGCCGCGGTCCTCGAGCTGGCGCTGCAGATGGCCAGGCTCGAGCTGAAGCCCGCCAACCGGGTGCGGTTCGCCTGGTGGGGTGCCGAGGAGCAGGGGCTGTACGGCTCCACCCATTACGTCGAGTCGCTGAAGCCCGGGCAGCAGGCCGACATCCTCGCCTACCTGAACTTCGACATGATCGCGTCGCACAACTATGTCTGGCAGATCCAGCAGGGCAACCCGGACAGCCTGGCCGACCAGCTGATCGAGCAGGTGTTCGCCAAGTACTTCCAGCGCGCCCGGCTGCCCTACGAGTTCACGCCGGCGAACGGCCGCTCCGACTATGCCGCCTTCTCCGACGCCGGGATCCCGGTGGGCGGCCTGTTCAGCGGCGCCGAGGAGATCAAGACGCCAAGGCAGGCCAGGCTGTTCGGCGGCCGCGCCGGCCAGCCCTTCGACTCCTGCTACCACAAGGCCTGCGACACCACCCGCCATATCAGCCGCTACTCCACCCTGGTGCTGAGCCGGGCCATTGCCGACACCGTCTACAAGCTGGCCATGACCGGCCGGGACCTGCGCGCGACCACAGCCAAGGCCGCCGCCCCGCCGCTCGCCTCGACGCTCGCGGCCCAGCCGGCCGGCCCCGATCGCCGCGGGCCGTTCCTGGTGCGCTGACCTGAGACAAAGGCGGCGCCATCACGAAGTGATAGGATTAACGGCCTATCATCTTTATGATGGCCCGCCTGCGCCCAGGCCGGAGCCCGCCCATGTGTCAACCGCGATCGCGGCCGAGAAACCCGACCCCTGCGCTGGCAGGCCTGCACCTTATCGGCCGGAGCCATGCCCCGGGCGACGCCGGTCGTTGCACGACATGGATCTGCACGAACGAACCCGACCGCCGGCTGCGTCCGTTCTTCCCCGGGCGGGCAGGCGGCGGCAGCCTAGGCATTTCTGCACGAACGAACCCAAGCCATGGCGTTGAGCGCGGCGCGCCGGAGACGGGAACAAACCCACGGGGCGCTGGCTCTCACCGCAAATCTGCACGAACGAACCCGAGACCGGACTGCCTCGGGCAGGCTTGGCGGCTTCCGCCTCGTTCCTCCACCGTCCCCCGCCGCCACCGGGATGGCGGCACTGGCGTTTTGCACGAACGAACCCGAGCGACGCCCGCCTTGCCGGCGATGCGGAACGGCACGAACGAACCCGGCGAACCCGCGGCCGCCCGGCGGGGCTGGATCGCGGCCGCGGCAGCCCCTAGGTTCCGGCCGCATTCAGCCGGGAGGAGATCGGGGTGAGCGGAGATCGGTTCGAGGTCCAGGCGCTGGTGAGCTTTGCCACCAGCCTGTTCGAGAAGGTGGGCTTTTCCGGGGACAAGGCGGCGGTGACCGCCCGCCTGCTGGTCGATGCCGACCTGATGGGCCACACCACCCACGGCCTGGCCCTGGCCGGCCCCTATCTGGCCGAGGCGCAGAAGGGCTCGATGCGCACCGACGGCGAGCCGGTCGAGATCGCCCGTAAGGCCGCCGCGCTCACCCTGGACGGGCAGCGCCTGCCGGGCGTCTGGCTGACCGCCAAGGCGGTCGACGAGGCGATCGCCATGGCTAAGGCCACCGGCATCGGCGCCGTGTCGATCCGGCGCGCCCACCACATCGCCTGCCTCGCCACCTTCCTGCCCAAGGCCACCGAGGCGGGCATGCTCATCCACATCGCCTGCTCCGACCCGAACGTCGCTTCGGTGGCGCCGTTCGGCGGCACCCGGGCGGTGTTCACCCCCGACCCCTATGCGTTCGGGATCCCGACCTCCGGCGACCCGATCCTGATCGACACCTCGGCCTCGATCACCACCAACGGCATGTCCAACCGCCTGCTGGCGGAGGGCAAGACCTTCGATCATCCCTGGCTGCTCACCGCCGAGGGCGAGCCCAGCAACGACCCGAAAGTCTTCAACACCGACCCGCCCGGCACGATCCTGCCGACCGGCGGCGTGGACCACGGCCACAAGGGCTACGGGCTGGCGCTGACCATTGAGGCGCTGACCCAGGGCCTGTCCGCCTTTGGCCGCGCCGACCCGGGCGAGGGCTGGGGCGCCTCGGTCTGGGTCCAGGTGATCGACCCGGAAGCGTTTGCCGGCATCGGCGGCTTCAAGCGCCAGATCGACCACATCGCCGCGGCTTGCCGGGCCTGCCCGCCGCGCCCGGGCGTCGCGGCCGTCCGCCTGCCTGGTCAGGCCGCCATGGAGAAGAAGCGCCGGGCCATGGCCGAGGGCGTCGTCCTGCATCCCTCGATCATGCCGGCCCTGCTGCCCTGGGCGGACCGCCTGGGCGTGACGGCCGTTCCCGAGCCCCGCTGACCCGGGCGGGCGGCTCAGGCCGCCCGCTTCCAGGCGACCGCCGCCAGCCCGGCGCCGATCAGCACGGTCCCGCCGGTCCGGTTCACCCAGCGCTGCACCGCGGGCCGGCGGATGGTGGACTTGAGGCTGGAGGCCAGCAGGGCATAGGCCCCGGCATTGGCGGCGGCCAGGCCCACGAAGGTCGCGATCAGGATCAGCGCCTGCGGCAGGTAGGGCCGGTGCGGGTCGACGAACTGCGGGACGAAGGCCACGAAGAACACGAGGCCCTTGGGGTTGAGCGCGGTGACCAGCCAGGCATGGCCGAACATCACCCGCGCCGCCACCGCCTTCTGCTCGGGCTCGACATGGCCCACCGGCGCCCGCCACAGCCGGATGCCGAGATAGACGAGGTAGGCGGCACCCAGCCATTTGAGCAGGGTGAACAATTCGGCCGACGCGGCCAGCACCGCGCCCAGGCCCAGCAGCGACAGGCTCATCGAGGTGAGGTCGCCCAGCGCCACCCCGGCCACGATCGCCGCCGCGGCGCGGTGGCCCTGGCTCAGCGCGTAGGACATCACCAGCGACACGGTGGGGCCGGGGATGATCAGCAGGGTGATCGCAGCGGCGCTGAACGCCAGCCAAGCCGAGATTTCCATGACATGGGCCTCCGTCAGGTCACCAGGATCGCGCGCACGTCGTTGACGTTGGTAAGGGTCGGCCCGGTCACCACCTGATCGCCCAGCCTTGCGAAGAACGGGTGGGCGTCGTTGTCGTCCAGCATCGCGCGGGCATCCAGCCCCAGCGCCTGCGCCCGGGCCAGCGTGTCCGGGGTCACGACCGCGCCGGCGACCTCCTCGGCACCGTCAATGCCGTCCGTGTCCCCGGCGATCGCGAAGATGCCGGGCGCTCCCTGCAGCGCCACCGCCAGCCCCAGCAGGAACTCGACGTTGCGGCCGCCCTTGCCATTGCCCCGCACGGTCACGGTCGTCTCGCCGCCGGACAGCAGGACGCAGGGTGCTGCCGCCGGCTGGCCGTGCCGCCGCACCGAGCGCGCGATGCCGGCCATCACGGTGGCGACCTGGCGCGATTCGCCCTCCAGCGCATCGCCCAGCAGCACCGGCTGGATCCCGTGCGAGCGGGCAAAGCCCGCCGCCCGCTCTAGGGAGCGCTGCGGCGCCGCGATCAGCCGGTTCTCGACCCGCGCGAACAAGGGATCGCCGGGCTTGGGCGTCTCGTGCGCCCCCGCTTCCAGGTGGCGGCGCACCGCCTCCGGCAGGTCCAGGCGATAGCGCCGCACCAGCGCCAGCGCGTCGGCGAAGCTGGTCGGATCCGGCACGGTCGGCCCGGACGCGATCACCGCCGGGTCGTCGCCCGGCACGTCGGAGATCAGCAGGGACACCACCCGCGCCGGGGCCGCCGCCTCCGCGAGCCGGCCGCCCTTGAAGCCGGACAGGTGCTTGCGCACGCAGTTCATCTCGTCGATCGAGGCGCCCGAGCGCAGCAGCGCCCGGTTGACCGCGACCTTGTCGGCGAGCGTCAGCCCAGGTGCCGGCAGGGCGCACAGCGCCGAGCCGCCGCCCGAAACCAGGCAGAGCACGAGGTCGTCCGGGCCCAGCCCGCGCACCGCCTCGATCAGCCTCCGGGCGCCCGCCTCGGAACGCTCGTCCGGCACCGGATGCGCTGCGGACAGCACCTCGATTCGTTCCGTGGGTGCCTCGTGCCCGTAGCGGGTCACCACCACGCCCTCGATCGGGGCCAGCCAGTTGCGCTCCACCGCCTGCGCCATCACCGCAGCCGCCTTGCCCAGCCCGACCACGACCGTGCGCCCCTTGGGCGGCTCCGGCAGGAAGGGCGGCACCGCGAACAGCGGGTCGGCCGCCCGCACCGCCTGGTCGAACAGCGCACGCAG
>VFQN01008091.1_pt1 | contig 10865 bp, 8 predicted proteins | sample 3512371 | NCBI WGS metagenome assembly VFQN01 (sample SAMN10412370, study PRJNA504923) | tailings metagenome | isolation source: Replicate 2 from Balatoc abandoned mine | place: Philippines: Itogon, Benguet | collected 2017-08-28 | reverse complement strand
TTCATCAGTGAATAGATGAGTTGTCAAAGGATTCACAGTTGAGGTTGTCATCTCAACCTCTCTGCTTTTCAGTTATGACTTCCCTTCAACTGAGCATATCTTTTTCATGGATACAAACAATCTTCCACCTTCTCTAATCTTACAGGTGTGAAAGGAGGTGGCTTTTCTTTTTCATGGCATCTCCCCAAAATAACTGTCAAGGTTGGAGTGATAACGGATAGACAAGAAGTTCGTCTACAGCAGACCACACCGGTGGAAACCTTCAAAAATATTGGCACAATGTCTCTTTCATAAATTAAATCCAAATGCCTCCAACTTTTAATCCTTTAGTTGATCAAGCTGATGTTGATGAAGAGTCACTCAGTCAGTACTTCCCGAATGTTCCTGACCGTAATGAATTTCCACTTTTTCCAGTCTCGAGCTGGATGAAACATCAATTTAAACGACTGATTTCATTAGAAGAGCGACCACTCCTTGGTGCAAGGTTAATGAAGTACTTAATCCTTCAGCATTGCTTTATCATTCCTGAGCTTCCTTTAATCGCTTACGGTTCCTATATGTGGAAACCTCCTCGAATTGAAGGACTTCCGATGAATGGCGCCACTTTCTTCACTCTTTTTTACATTAACAAATTGATTAGTGCACTCATTGCTTTGTATTACTATAAAGCAATTGTTACGAAGATTCAAAAGGATGCTGGTTTAGAGAGACCTGTATCCTTGGAAATGTTTGATAAGATTGATTTGTTAAATCATTGGACAATCCTAGCTGGGATTGTTGTTGTTTGGAATACGATTTATGACATCATTGTTTTGGCCTATCTGAGATGCAATGTAAGTGGATGCCCTCACGTGACTTCATCAGACCCTGATGAAAGCTCAGTAAGTAATTTTCACACGATGCTTATTATGAATTTTGTTTTGATTGCTCTATTCCCATTAATTTACTATATAATGCTCACTTGTACTTGTTGTTGTTGTTCATCTAAAAAGAAGCAAGATACTAAACGGCTTTTGCAAGATACTGAGTTATCTGACACTCCTCTCTAGGAAGGCATGTGAATACATCTTTTTGAAATGTAAAATATTACAATAATTGTATCTAGAAACATTAATAGCTTAATAAACTGTTTAATCAACATCAAAGCAATAGAAACACTGGTTCTTCGTTACTTTCCAACTGAATTTTTTGAATATAATCATAAAAACTGTAAATCTAGTGATAGTAAAGAGTTCAATTGTTCACAGAATACTTCAACTTCTTTAATCACCTCGGAGTAGTTGCCTTTGGACCGTAATAGCCGTGTTTTATGAGTAAGAAGGTACAATAGAAAAACGGAAAAATTGGAATAAACAAGAAATATGAAATCATAAGATAATATAATGCAAACATTGTATTCGTATCACTCTATTCTGAAGTATGAAAACATCCTATAGCATTACATTTTAAACAAATTAAGACAAACACATCATACAACATATTCCAGTATACTAGAATCACCGTGAAGAATGTATAATCATCTGATAAATTAATCTTATCAATCATCTCTAAGGAACAAACACGCTTAATTTTTGAAATTTCTTGAGCTTTTTGAGTTAGATGAGCGAAATAAGCCAGAAAAAGACCACTAATACTTTTAAACAGGACAAAGAGAAGGAAAAACGAAAAGGAATTCATAGGTAGATCATCAATGGTAGGAGAACCGAAAAGATAGCTCACACAAAATCCCCATAGTGTCATTTCAGGGTTGACTACTCCGTTGAATCAGTAAATATTTGATGATTCGTGCGGCAAGTAATGGTCGTTCTTCTTTCGAGAATAGCCGAACGCACTGATTCTTCATCCATATATTCAGTGGGAAGAGTCCTTCTTCATCGATTGAATGATTATGGTGAAGAGTATCCTCTTCATCTTCATGGTCAATCGTGTGAGTAAAATGTCGCGACATAAGTTTCGAAAGGAAAATGAAGAAAAAGCTCCCAAAGGAATTCTTTTAATTATACACTACCTCCTACAAGTGAAACCATACAAATATTAACAATGAAAAGAACTCAAGACAAACCTAAGAGAAAATATCTGTTCATTTTCAAACCTTTCACCTAAGAAAAAGGTTTACAATTAGTTAGGGATAGACAGCGCTTTATTTAAAGCGAAGAATGAATATTATAGAGAGCTTGTTTTTTTTTTCATCCACTAGTAAGGGTTAGACTTGAATGACTTGCTCGGTTTTATTGATCAACTTATCTTCATTTTTCTGGCAGCAGTTGCAAGGAATATGGAGTGTAAGGTAATAAAAAATTGGAAACAAGACAATAAATAAAAAGTTAATGATTGTAGTGTAAAATAAACCCAACACTGGATTATCAGCATCCTGGGTTGCATGAACACACTCTGTTGCCGTACATCGTAGGCAAATTAATACATAAACATCATAGAGAAAGTTCCAATAAATCAAAATTCCAGTGATAAACGTGAGACAATTGTTTAAGTCAATCTCATCAAACATTTCTAAAGAACAAATTCTTTCAATCTTTCTAAGCTTTTGTAGTTTTTGGAGAAAATGAATATAAATAATAAATTCTATTCCACTTAATCCTTTTATAATGATGAAAGTGATAAGAGAAGCAAAAGCACCTGACGGCAGACCGTCCATCATCGTTGGGAGAAATAAATACGGGAAAGCAGTAATCACTAATCCAATTTCTGGATTTATCAAACAACGTTGAACTATAATGTATTTCCATACTCTTGACCAAAACATCTTCTTTTCCTCATGAGAGAAAAGTCGAACTGACTGATTTCTCATCCATGCAAATACAGGAAAAAGAGGAAAATCTGAATTTTGAGAAGAGGAAGACTGCATACGATGGTTTTCTCCATCAATCATCAACGGGGTATCTTTGAAAAGCATTTTGTTTCTCTATTCTGAACTAAATTCGAATAAATTCGGTGAGATGGTAGAAAAGTGGTGATTGGGAGAGTGGTGTTCGATTCTTTTATTTTGCGACGCGCCTTACAAGTTTTCAAATAAAAAGTTTAGTTTGTTAATTTAAATCGATATTTCAAAACAGAGAAATCAAAAGAATAAAAGAACAATAAATAATGCTCAAATTGCTATTTAATTGAGCTTGCTTTATTTAAAAGATCAGCTATAATCTTTTCTTTCTTTGCACTCAGGAGTGTAGGATCAGGATGATAATCTTTTACACTGATCCCCTGTCGTTTTCCTGTACCGCTAACCACTAGACTTCCATTGTTGATCTCCTTTTCATCACTCCAACCATTTTCTATCCCTTGTTTCTTCGAGGGTGGTGATATAACAGCGGAAGAATAATTGGTGTGATAATAACTAGATAATTTCTGATTCTCAATCATCACTAATAGTAGTTTCTTCGTTAAAACTTCAACCTGCTTTTGTAAAATCTGATAATCTTGCTCCGTTACAGTAATGGTACTACTTGCTTGTTGAATCATATTCTTTAAGCGAGCATTCTGCATTTCTTTTGTTTGTAATTCTTTAGTTAGATAGTCTACTTCTGCTTCTTTCTCTTTTAACTGGTTATTTATGCGCTGTTGTTGGACATCAGAGTACTTTAAGCGATCTATAAGATTATTATTATTGGTGATGAGCTGATGAATGATGTAAAGGGTTTGAGATGATGTTGTTGTTTGAGAGAGGTATTGAAATTGATTTCCTTCTTGGAATGTAATGTTGATGTCAGGAAGATCGTGAAGGAGGAAATGAGGGTTGTTCGCAGAACTGGCTTGTTCGGCATGGACAATTGTAAAGATTTTTGTACGATAAAGCTCGAGCTCTCGAAGAAGTTTCTGAAGGGATTGGTGACATAAGTCATCGAAAATTTCAAATAACTTGACTTACCTGATTTTCTCGGACAAGATCATTTTGCTTCGAAGATAGTTGTTGATTCTCCCATTCTAATCGCATTAATTCAAAGCTCTCTAAGTTAACTCCACCATCTACACCTCCTGTAGAAGATATTGATCGATCTTTGCGAACAAGTTCGTCGTCTTCGTGATTTCTCTTAACAAAAGAAGTGGAAAATTGCTCACTTTTCTTTGTAGCGGCAGATTGCTGTTTCTCCTCTTGATATTGTAAGGGAAACGAGTTATCATTCACTTCATAATCTTCAACTGGTAAAAGTTCATTCTTAAGGCTATTTTCAGTGTTCTGTTCACGGTTGTCTGCTGCAGTCAGGTACTTCTGCACTTCCTTCATGGTATTCTTCGCAAGTGCATATTCATCATCATCTTCTTCAATTAATAAACGATCAAGATTGGTATCCTCAGCTTCATCCTCTTCACTAAAATCTTGCGAAAAGGCAATTCCTTGTGCGGGTCCAATGCGACTTTGATCCAATGTACTATTATTAACTCCAGTTCCATTACCTCCATCGTTGATGACAGCAGCGATCTCACGATCCATATCACTCTCAAATTGTTGGAACTGCTGATTTAAATAATCTTCGTATGAACCACTTCGACTTATACCAATTCCAGTTACAGCTGGAGGAAGAGAAGCTGTGGAAGAGATGTCATCAGCATCCTTTGACATAATAAGACTCCCCGAACTAGCAAAGGTAATTCCATCATGAATGAAATTACGATTTGATTCGTCATCTTCAGAGTTCGAGAAACCATTTGAAGTGGTTCCTGGGTGATGGTAGTAATTAACGAAACCTGTATGGAACTGGGGTGGAGTTGCTGGAATCATTGGTGGAGGTGGAGGAATAGAGCTAGTGTGAGGAGGAAGAGGAGGCGTATAATAGGAAGTACGTTCTTGAACAAGGATACTCGAACTCGCTGCATCAGCAATACTTGATTTTTCCTCCACAGAATACGATGTCATAGAAGTTTCATCATTTTCCTCGTCTTCGTACTCTTCAAACTCTTGCAATACTTGAGAAACTCTTGCAAGGTCAGTCTTTCTCATAGGTTGTCGAACAGAGGTATTCAAAAGAATAGCACTCGCATCAGAATCAGCAACAGACCTTTTTTGCTGGTGATCAGCAAGAAGACTATTTTCGATCACAATTGTTGACTCAAGTGATGTTGGGAAAATAGCAGAGTGAACTGAAGAATCAAGATTAATGGATGATGAATTATAAGTGCCCGAACGACTGCTAATCTCAACTTCTGGATTCACCGTAACAGCAGAAGTAGTCTTATAGGCCTCCATCTTTCCGACTGAATGCTGTTGACGTGACGGATTTGATAATGGATAATTCTCTTGAAATAATAATCGACTGAGCTCATCTTCATCTTCATCATCCGCTTCCACTTCATCCTCTTGTTCACCAATTATTTTATTGGTCAAGTTGATTACACGCGGTTTGCTTGTCGTTTGGCGCTTCTCTGTCTGTATAGCTACGTCAGATGAAACTTTTCGCACACGTATTTCAGAAATCATTTGAATTAACTGCTTGTTCTTCGCCTCCAACTCTTTCAGTTTTACCTCTTGTATATCCTTTTCAGTTTGATAAGAGGATTGATTAATATTGATTGTATCTTGGTATTCTTTCTTTTCTCTTTCGAGATATCGAATTTTCTCTTGTAGCGTAAACAACTTTTTCTCAAGAATATCTTTATCTTGTTGAAGTCGATCTTTTTCTTCTTTTTGCTTTTCCTTGTCGATCTTATCCTTTTCAATTGAAGCTGGGAGAGCGACACGAGATGAAGCAGTTACAGCGGATTCACGCTGAGAAGGGGGGGAAAGTGTTGTGACTGGCCTCTGATTTATTGATGAAAGGATGTTCGATTTCATGTTCTTTTTTAGTTCATTTAACGCCTGCTCCTTTTCCAATTCCAATTCAATTAATCGCTCTCCTAACTGATATTGCACTGTCTCCATTTCATCTAAATACTCTTGATCAACAGAACTCCATCCCTTAACAACAGAATTCGATGCAGCAGGAAAATTGACTTCAACTATTTGATCTACCATCTTCTTTGATGCAGAAGAGGATGAGGATGAGGATGGGGGCTGGAAATGAATCGAGCCGGTAATTTCGGTGTTAATTTCAGCCTCCCTCAAGAGAATACTTCTGGTTGAGGCTTGAGTACCCTCATCCCGCAAAGGTCTGACATCCGTCTGTGTGGATATTGTCACAAAGCGTGATTGCACAGGAACCGCAACAGTCTGCACCGCTCGGACCTCTTCCAACAATTCCTCAGTTTGAATGGAAATCTCAGCAAATTCCACTTGCTTCTTTCTCGATGGTGGGAGGGTAGAAGAAGGTGGTTGAGAAGAAGTGCGAAAGATACTTGCACTATCTTCTTCACCTCGCGACGAGAAGCCTTCCTTATCAGAACTAATCTCGAAAGAAGTGTCTTGCATCAGGAAATGTGATTTCTTCTCAGCAGACGAACGATCTGATCCGAAGAGATTTTGGGAGATAGTTTTCGGAGGAGCAACAGAAGATGGGGAAGGGGTTGGTACTGTGGGGCTCAACATCGCTTGTAGCCCATAGAGTGAGTCCACTGAATCAACGTCAGAAATTGCATCACTGGAGGGCAGTGGATGAATTGGACTTTGTTGGAAATCTTCTAAATGTAGCGAGGTTGTAGTTTCAAAATCTTCGTCTTCGTCACCTTCTTTTTGATCATCAAAAAAATCATCACTGATAATATTCTTATTTTCGTCTTCATCTCTGTCGTCTTCATGCTCGTGTTCATTCTGATCTTCATCCTCTTTCTGTAGACTATCACTACTTTGTTGCAAAATCACTCCATCGTTTTCTACTTCTTCATCTTCATTACTACTTCCGCCTAACAGCATCATGGCTTCTTTATTCTGAAAGTGAGAAGATGGACCAGGAGATGTGTGTGGAAGGAGAAGATCTACAGCAACGCCAAAGCCTTTTGAGCTATTATTCTGATAGAATAGATCATCTTGAGATCGGTGGGGCTTATTCATTGAAACAAGAGTTGTTTCGTCAAAGTGCTGAGTTTCTGTGTGGGAGACTTGTTCCGTGTCAGGAATAGGGAAAGGAGACAGGCTGGAGGATGGATCAAACGTTGCAGAGGTTTCGTTGTGTTTTCTTTTCAAAGGGGATCGATTCCCCCCATTAGACATTGGGGATAAATCGAATTCTTTTGAGTTCAGAAGGTTCAGCTGTGAATCATCCGATTTTACGCGTTTAACATATTTTCTCTCTTCGTCTTCCTCAAATTCATTTCTTTCATCCTTCTCGTAATGAGGCTTCTTCACATTACTCATAATAGCATCGCACTTTTGTTTATAATCTTCTAGCTGTTTCAATTTATCCCAAAGAACGAAGATCTCCTTCTCTCGTGTTTGCAAGAGGTTTGTCTGTTCCTTCCGCTGGTTCATATAACTCTCAGTATCGTCAAGCTGATTGCACACTACATTACAAAGACTTCTATACTGCTGCCGCAGCTTGTCATAGGAGCCATAAAGCGAATGTAGGGCTTCTTTGTGTGTGTCCAATTGTTGTTTCAAACTATCTTCCCTGTGGCAATCAAGGAAAGTCAGTTAAGCAAAATAAAATTAAAATCTGCAATATTATACCTTCTTTTGAAACCCCACTTAAGATTAGATAGTGTATTACTGAGTTCATTGACTTGCGGTGAATTGAAAAAGGAGTCGTTGTTGTGATCGTCTTTGTGTGTTTCTTGCTTTTTAGTAGCAGGCGTTCGAGGTGGAGGAGCATGATTGGTTGAGGTCTCAGTTTCGGTTTGGCAAGACCGAGTTCTTACTTCAGGTACTTCAAACTGTTTACGATCATAATTGGATGGGATCTGCATAAAGCAATAAGTCAATTTACTTTCAAGTTGTGTCTATCTTACTTTATTATGGAGGATGTCAATTTCACGGAGTGTCAATCTTAACTTTAGTTTGAGAAGGCTGTTTTGCGACTCTAACACTCCAAGTTGAGTGTTCTTCGCCACTAATTTCTGACTTAACTCCACGATCTTGCTATCTTCCATTCCTTCAATTTCACTTCAAGATCAAGGCAGAGACCACTCCACACATTCACTACGCTACTGAATCATTCACTAAACAGAAAAACAACACTCGATTCGATATATCTATGCAGAAAGACACCAAGATCTACAATACAGAGAAAAATAACTTTCAACGAATAACACAAAAAGCGATTTTCAAAAGAAAAGCGCTTTTGAACGGTTTCAATTATAAATAGATTTGAAACAAAATGACCACTTTAACTGACAATCAATCAGCTCTGACAGGTTCAACTGCGAATTCATCAACAAATGTTCATAGTTATTACTATGCGAAAAGAAATCTGGTCAAACTTGAAAGAATTCAAGAAGAATTCAAATATATTCAACTTACCCAAACATTAATGATAAGCCATTGTGGCTTAACATCAATCCCTGAGGATGAATTTCAAAAATGTGATGAGGAAGAAGTCCGTCGACTACGTAGATTTGATATAAGTCATAATTTTATCCATTCTATTCCTTCATATATCTTAAATACAATGACTAATTTAAGAGAAATCTGGTTAAATAATAATCCTATGACACAATTCCCTACCGAATTATTATCATTACCATTCTTAGAAACCATCGATATACATAATACGAAAATACAAGAAATCCCATTAGAAATTGTTGAATTAAAACAACTGGTCACATTTGATTGGCGTAATACACCATTATCGATTAATTTGAAAAACATTTATTTAATTGATGAAAATGATTTAAATACATTACGTGATCTTTTCCAAAATTTATATATAAGAAAATTAACACGAAAGAATTTATACGAATATTTATATAGTGAATTTTATTTGCAAGATGCAGATAAATCCTATGCTAATGTAACAATACTTGGATTTATTGAAGAATTATCAAATATATTTGTTGATTTAGATGATTTTATATCATTTAGTCATCGTCCAGGAAATTTTATACCACCTACAGTTGATCAAATTATTAAATTATCTTTTAATAAATCAGCTGAACAAGCAAAAGATTTATTTTATAAAATGAAACGTGATACTGATCGTAAAAGACTTGCAGCAGATGTTGAAATTAAAGTAATATTCCTTCTTATTTATTTCAACCATTGTATTAATTTCTTTCTTCTTCTAGGTTCGTGGTAAATATTTTGATCGTATTGAGAGAAAGGATGTTGTGACATTAATTGATTCAATTTATGTGAATGTTCATGCATTAGAGGATATGGAATTCTTAGTACAGTATGCATATAAGGTTCTTCCTCACGAGCCATCTGAAGCAACAGGAGAAAGAGTTTGGCAAAACATTCTTGATCTGCAAGATGAATTGATCCAAAAACGCGAGGTAAAGCAAATTACAAAGAGCTCGTGATCTTGAATCATTCAAATAACTATGATATTTCGTGTATGTTTGTTAGGCATCTGTTGTAGCATTATCCAATGCGTTAATTCAGATTTATCCTGAACAAAAACCAGAGACAGTAAGCCATTGATAAAGTTTGAATATCATAATTTTGAATATTATCTCTTAATTGTAGTTAATGATAATGTCGAGAGAGATTGCATCTTTTTTCCAAGTCGAAAGATTCGCAACAGAGAAAGAATTACTACGAATGACTCAACTAACAGGTGATGCTTCGAAGGTTTTTCCTCCTGATTTTGCTGCCATCGTTCCTCAAGAGGTTGTTAGCAAGGTATGAAGTTGTTTTTCAATATTCGATGATTGAAGTAATCGGAATATTTTTATTTTTACAGGCACAAGAATTGATTTTTAAGAATTTGAAATAAAAAGTTTAATACAAATTGAATAAGTTTTTTTGCTTGTCTAATCTGATTTTTGATTGCCTTTGTTACTTTCTTCAAGTAAAGCTCTTCTATTGGCTGCAGCTAGTCTTTGTTGATCAAGGTCTCCCATCAGCTTATATCGATGAAGTGCAGCTGCACACATGAAGACTGCCTGAGCTCCAAACAAGATCTAGAATATATCAAACAAGATGTCTTAACTTCGAATTTGTTTATGAGGGGAGTCTACCTTCCATTTCAATGGTAATCTTCTTAATTTCTCGATGAAAGTCATGGAAATCAAATAAAAAGAAATGAAATTGTGTGCACATAAGCACAAAATAAAAACCCAGTTTCTGAACTCTAAACTCAAAACTGAACAAGGTCGAAAAAATAGTTGTCTGAAACCGAGGGGCGTGTAATAATTGGTTGCAATTTTAGTCAGTTTTCTTGTATCTTAGAAAAAGAGTTGTAGTATTATTGATTCAAAAAAATTCCATAATTAATTCTTCACAAATTCTTCGTCTCTTTTAAAAAGATTATTTAATTTAGAATCCTTATCTTTCCTTTTTTCCAATTGAATTTTTTAACTTTTATCCAAGTTGGTTGTCTGTCTTTCGTTCCTCTCGCATTTTTCAACGTTTCGAGAGTGTGAAATAATGAGTTTAATAAATTGCTCTTTAACTTTGGTTAGCTCATCAAGTGGAACCATCATCTTTGGACGCTCTTTCTAATCTTACACGCTCTTTGATGTTTATGTTATTTGATTTTCATCTTATTTCAAAGGCTTTCAGACGAAGTTTACTACCAACAATTCTTCAACCTATCTCTCTTTTCAGACTATCTAGTGACTCATGACTCTTTTCTAGAAATTCAATGTTTGAGTTTAAAGTCTTGTTGCCTATTTTTAACTTCTCGTTGCCTGCTTCAGCCTCCAAGAGCAACTGATTGACTCGATAGTATTTCAACGCAAAGTTCGAAATCCAGGCAACATTTGCAATATGAATGACCTAACAAAAGATTCAAATCTTAACAGAGGAGATGAAAAAAGACAGAGCCTCACCTTCCAAAACAACGGCACTTTTCTCCAACTCTCTAACAACACTCTCATTTTCC
>VFQN01008090.1_pt1 | contig 10865 bp, 11 predicted proteins | sample 3512371 | NCBI WGS metagenome assembly VFQN01 (sample SAMN10412370, study PRJNA504923) | tailings metagenome | isolation source: Replicate 2 from Balatoc abandoned mine | place: Philippines: Itogon, Benguet | collected 2017-08-28 | reverse complement strand
AGGTGGCGTTGGTGATCATCGTGCCGGCCTTGGTCAGCTCGATGAAGCCGATCACCGAGGCCAGCGCCGTGCCCTTGATCACCTGCACCAGGAAGCCCACGGTCGGCGGCACCGCGATGCGCAGTGCCTGCGGGCCGACCACGTGGCGCATGGTCTCGCCGAAGCTCATCGCCAGGCTGGCCGCGGCCTCCCACTGGCCGCGCGGCACGGCGTTGACGCAGCCGCGCCAGATCTCGGCGAGGAAGGCGCTGGTGTACAGCGTGAGCGCCAGCGCCGCCGCCACCCAGGCCGGCACGTTGATGCCGAACAGCGCCAGGCCGAAATAGGCGAGGAACAGCTGCATCAGCAGCGGCGTGCCCTGGAACAGCTGCACGTAGGCGGCCACGCCGGTTTCGGCGCCGCGCCACTTCGCCAGCCGCGCCAGCAGCAGGGCCAGCGCGACCAGACCGCCGCCGGCGAAGGCCACCAGCGACAGCAGCACGGTCCAGCGCGCGGCCAGCAGCAGGTTGCGGAAGATGTCCCAGAGGCTGAAGTCGACCATGTCAGCGGCCCTGCGGCACGCGGCCGAAGATCCACCGCGGGCCGATCCAGTTCAGCGCCTGGCGCAGCAGGATCGACAGCGCGAGGTAGATCAGCGTGGCGACGATGAAGGCCTCGAAGGCGCGGAAGTTGCGGCTCTGGATCAGGTTGGCCGCATAGCTCAGTTCCTGCGCGGCGATCTGGCCGCACACCGCCGAGCCGAGCATCACGATGACGATCTGGCTGGTCATCGCCGGCCACACGCGGGCCAGCGCCGGCGGCAGCACCACGCGCGTGACCACCTGCCACTCGGTCAGCGCCAGGCTGCGCGCGGCCTCCAGCTGGCCCTTCGGCGTGCCCTCGATGCCGGCGCGTGCGATCTCGGCGGCGTAGGCGCCGAGGTTGACCACCATCGCGATCACCGAGGCGAGCTCCGGCGTCAGCTTCACGCCCAGGCTGGGCAGGCCGAAGAAGATGAAGAACAGCTGCACGATGAAGGGCGTGTTGCGGATCAGCTCCACGTACACGCCGACGAGCGCGCGCAGCCACGCCGGCCCCCAGGCGCGCGCCCAGCCGCAGGCCACGCCCAGGCCGACGCCGAGCACGGCCGAGACGGCGGTCAGCCCGAGCGTGAAGGCCGCGCCGCGCAGCAGCGCCGGCCACTCGCCCAGGACGGCGCCGAAGTCCAGTGTGACCATCGCGGCCGCGCGCCGCTCAGTTCGGCAGCTCGCCGGCTGGGCGGCCGAGCCACTTCTTCGCCATCGCATCGAGCTCGCCGGACGCCTTTGCGGCGGCGATGATCTCGTTGACCTTCAGCCGCAGCTTGTCCTCGCCCTTGGCCACGCCGATGAAGTTGGGCGAGTCCTTCAGCACGAACTTGAACTCGGTGCCGAGCTGCGGGTTGCGCACCATCATGTTGCCCGCCACCGAGGCGCCGGTGGCGATGGCCTGCACCTGGCCGGAGACGAAGGCCGAGACGGTGGCGTTGTTGTCCTCGAAGCGCTTCACGTCGGCCGTGGGCGGGGCGAGCTTGGTCAGCTCCATGTCCTCGATCGCGCCGCGCGTCACGCCCACCGTCTTGCCGGCCAGGTCGGCCGGGCCCTTGATCGCCACCGACTTCGCGGCGAACACCGCCTGGAAGAAGGGCGAGTAGGCGGCGGTGAAGTCGATCACCTTCTCGCGCTCGGGGTTCTTGCCGAGCGTGGAGATCACCAGGTCGGCCTTCTTCGTCTGCAGGTAGGGAATGCGGTTGGCGCTGGTCACCGGCACCAGCTCGGCCTTGACGCCCAGCTTGGCGGCGATCAGGTTGGCCAAGTCGATGTCCAGCCCCTGCGGCTTCAGGTCGGTGCCGACGAAGCCGTAGGGCGGGAAGTCGGTCGGGATCGCGATGGTGATCTGCTTCTTCGCGAGGATGTCGTCGAGCGCGGTCTGCGCGCGGGCCAGTCCACCGGACAGGGCCAGCGCGGCGCCGAGGCCGGCGATCAGGGGGCGGCGTTGCATGGAATGTCTCCAACTTGGTGCGTGGGACAGGCCTTCTGCAAGGGGCGTGCCCATGGGGATCCATGGCCCGATAGACTCGCGCCATGAACGCTCCCTCCGCCAAGCCCTTGAAGATCGACTTCGTCTCCGACGTCGTCTGCCCGTGGTGCGCGATCGGCCTGTCGTCGCTGGAGATCGCGCTGGGCCGGCTCGAGGGCGAGGTCGCGGCCGAGATCCGTTTCCAGCCCTTCGAACTGCACCCCGACATGGGCCCGGAAGGCGCCGAGGTCGTGCCCTACCTGTCGAAGAAATACGGCATGACGGCCGAGCAGGTGGCGCGCAACCAGCAGGCCATCGCCGAGCGCGGTGCGGCGGTGGGCTTCGAGTTCCGCATGGATCGGCGCAGCCGCACCTGGAACACCTTCGACGCGCACCGCCTGCTGCACTGGGCCGGCGAGGTGGGCGCGGCGCAGCAGCGCGCGCTCAAGCATGCGCTGCTGTCGGCGCACTTCACCGACGGCGAGAACCCCGGCGCGCGCGAGGTGCTGCTGCGCTGCGCCGAACGCGCCGGGCTCGACGGTCAGCGCGCCGCCGCGGTGATCGACGGCGATGAATTCGCCGACGCGGTGCGCGAGCAGGAGCGCCTGTTCACGCAGGCCGGCATCTCCTCGGTGCCCTCGGTGATCGTCAACGACCGCTACCTGATCCAGGGTGGCCAGCCGCCGGAGATCTTCGAGCAGTCGCTGCGCGAGATCGCCGCCGAGGCCGGATGAAGATCCTCGTCGTCGAGGACGACCCGCAGCTCGGCGATGCGCTGGCCACCGGGCTGCGCCAGCTGCGCCACGTGGTCGACTGGTTCCGCGACGGCGCGCAGGCGCATGCCGCGCTCGAGGGCGTGCCCTACGACGCGGTGGTGCTCGACCTCGGCCTGCCCGGCGGCGACGGCATGCGCTGGCTGCGCCGCTGGCGCGCCGAGGGGCGCGAGCTGCCGGTGCTCATCCTCACCGCGCGCGACGGCGTGAGCGACCGCGTCGCGGGCCTCGATGCCGGTGCCGACGACTACCTCGTCAAGCCGATCACGATCGACGAACTGGCGGCGCGGCTGCGCGCGATGAGCCGGCGCAGCACCGGCCGCGCGCAGAGCGTCTGGACCCACGGCCTGCTCAGCTACGACCCGGCCGGCCGCACGGTGCGCTGGAACGGCGCGCCGGTCGAGCTGACCGCGCGCGAGCTGATGCTGCTGGAGGCGCTGATGGCGCACCCGGGGCGCATCCTGTCGAAGACGCAGTTGCAGGAGAAGCTCTACGACTGGGGCGAATCGCTGGAGAGCAACACGCTCGAGGTCCACGTGCATCACCTGCGCCGCAAGCTCGGCCGCGACGTCATCCGCACGGTGCGCGGCGTGGGCTATGCGCTGGGCGCCGCGGAGGGCGAGGGGCCGACGTGAGGCACGCATCGTGAGCCTGCAGCGCCGGCTGCTCGTCTACCTGCTGATCAGCGCCCCGCTGGTGTGGCTGGCGGCCGGGTATGCCTCGATGCGCTTCGCCCGGCACGAGGTCGACGAGCTGTTCGACACCGAATTGATCCGCCTGGCGCGGCAGGTGCAGGTGACGCTGGCCATCCCGGCCGAAGGACGCGAGGCGCTGTTGCCGCCCGCCGTTGCCAGTGCCGCCAGCGGCGAGGCCGACCTCGGCGACCTGGCCATCGCGGTGTGGGCGCGCGACGGCCGCCTGCTGCTGGCCGACCGCGAAGGCGTGCGCCTGCCCTACCGGCCCGAGGCGGCCGGCTTCGTCGACCTGCCGATCGCCGGCGAAGCCTGGCGCGTGTACTACCTGCAGTCCTTCGACGGCGCCTGGCTGGTGGCTGCCGGGCAGAAGGCCTACGAGCGCGAGGAGCTGGCCTTCGACGTCACGCTCGGCCAGGTGCTGCCCTGGCTGGCCATGCTGCCGCTGCTGCTCGTCGCCATGGCCTGGGGCGTGCGCCGGGCGCTGTCGCCGGTGCGCCAGCTCAGCGAGGAGATCGCCTCGCGCGGAGCGGACGACCTGCAGCCGGTGGCGGTCGCGCAGACGCCGGCCGAACTCCAGCCGCTGGTGGCGGCGATGAACGGCCTGTTCTCGCGCATCGAGGCCACGCTGGCGCGCGAGCGCCGCTTCACTGCCGACGCCGCGCACGAACTGCGCACGCCGCTGGCCGTGCTGCGCGCGCAGTGGGACGTGGTGCGCCGCGCCGAGCCGGGTGCCGCGCGCGACGCGGCCGAAGCCAAGCTCGGGCAGGGCATGGAGCGGCTGGACCGGCTGGTCACGCAGATGCTCGCGCTGTCGCGCCTGGAGGCCGGCAGCGCGGCGCCGGCGAACGAGGAGGTGGCCTGGCCGGCCGTCGTCGAGCAGGCGATGAACGCCTGCCTGCCGCTGGCCGAGCGGCGCCGCATCGAGCTGGCCTGCGACGGCCTCGAAGGCGGCGCCCGACCGCCACTGCCGCTGCGCGGCGACATGGCGCTGCTCACCGTGCTGCTGCGCAACCTGATCGACAACGCGGTGCGCTACGCCCCGGCGGGCAGCACCGTGCTGCTGCGCTTCGGCGAGCAGTCGCTGGAGGTCGAGAACGACGCCGAGCCGCTGTCCGACGCGCAGCTCGCGCGCCTCGGCGAGCGCTTCTACCGCCCCGACGGGCAGGACGAGGTCGGCAGCGGCCTGGGCCTGTCGATCGTGCAGCGCGTCGCCGCGCTGCACGGCATGTCGGTGCGTTTCGCGCGCCGCGCCGACGGCCGCGGCCTGCGCGTCACCGTCGGCTTCTGATCTGCGCTCAGCGCGCTGACCGGGCCTTCTCGAGCAGCGCGCGCGCTTCCTCGCGGCGGCCGGTATCGGCCACCTGGCGGCCCGGGCGCGCCGGCGCCTGCAGCGCACGCTCGAGGTAGGTCACGGCCTCGGCGGCGTGGCCGGTCTCCAGCAGGTATTCGCCGTAGAAGAAGTTCGGGTCGATGCCCCTGGGGTTCAGCGCCAGCGCCTGCTCGAGCAGTTCCTTGGCGCGCTTCTTGTCGCCGAAGCCGACCGGCCAGCCGGGCACCTTGTAGTACAGCACGCCCAGGCTGTTGTAGGCCGAGCCGTCGAGCGCCTTGCCGTCGAGCTGGATGGCCGACTCGTACATTGCCTTGGCGCGCTTGACCAGGCCGAGTGCGCCCAGGCCACCCTTCTCGCCGGCCCAGGAGCTGACGATGATGCCTTCCCACACCAGCGGCTCGGCCCGCTGGGGCTGGGACTCGACGATCTGGTGCGCGCGCGCGGCCAGCGCCTCGAAGCGCTTCTCGCGTTCGCTGGCCGGCGTCTGGTAGCGGATCACCTCCCAGTCGTGCTGCAGCTGCACGACCTCTTCCTCCACCGTGCCGGCGTGGGCCAGGGAGCTCAGGGCGAGGGCGGCCAGGAGGGCCAGGGGCATCTTCTTCATGTCGGGGTCTCCGCAGGGGTCGGGTTCAGGCTGGCGCGGTGCTTGTCGAAGGCGCCGTCCAGCCACTGCGGCACGGCGCCGTTCAGGCGCACGGCCAGTTTTTCGGGCAGGCCGACGAAGCGCTCGGCGGCCTCGCTCTCGAGCAGCGCCACCAGCGCCTGCGCCACCGTCTCGGGCGCGTCGACGGCGGTGCCGGTGGCGCGGTTGTAGGCCTCGACGCGCGCGTCGTTGAAGCCGGTGCGCGTGCTGCGCGGGCCGAGGTACTGCACGCGCACCGGGCTGCCGTGCAGCTCGCGGCGCAGCGCCTCGCAGAAGCCGCGCAGGCCGAACTTGCTCGCGCTGTAGACCGCATAGCCCGGCAGGCCGAGCCGGCCGAGCGCCGAGCCGACGTGGATCACCTGGGCCTTGCGCTGTCGGCGCAGCACCGGCAGCAGCGCCTGCGTCAACCGCATCGGCGCGACCAGGTTGGTGTGCAGCACCTGCTCGAAGTGCTCGGCGCCGAACGATTCGAAGCGGCCGAAGCTCGGCGTGCCGGCCGCGTTGACGAGCACGTTGGCACGCCAGGAGGCCGCGGCTTCGCGCAGTGCCGGCAGGCTGGCCGGGTCGTCGAGGTCGGCGGCGTGCCACTGCACGCGCGCGGTGGCGTCGCCATGGCCGCCGAGCTGGCGGGCCAGCGCGGCCAGCTTGCCCGGCGAGCGGCCGGACAGCATCACCGAGGCGCCACGCGCGAGCAATTCCTTCGCGATGGCCTGGCCGATGCCGCCGGTGGCGCCGGTCAGCAGCACGCGGGCGTGGTCGGCCTTCATGCCAGGGCCTCCTCGACTTCGGGCAGCGGCAGGCCGCGGAACACGTCGCCATAGAGCCGGTAGAAGGCGCGGGCGGCGTGCACGATGGCGGCGCGGTCCTCGGGCGCCTCGATGCGGTCCATCAGCTGCGCGAAGTGCGCGGTGTGCTGCTGGTCGAGCGTGCCGTGCGAGCGCAGGTAGCTGAAGGCGCGGTCGGGCAGGCGCAGGTGGGCCTGGATCTGGTCGGCGGCCTGCAGCGCCAGGGCGACGCTGGTGCCTTCCAGCACGTGCACCATGCCGAAGAAGCCCAGCGGGTTGCGCCGCGCGATCTGGTCGTAGGCATAGGACACCATCACCTCGGTGGCATGGGCCGGACGGCCGTGGCGCACGGCTTGCGAATCGGCGCCGCAGGCGGCGATGTCGTCGAGGATCCACTCGTCGTGGCCGGCCTCCTCCTCGATGTACTCGTCCATCGCCTCGTCCAGCCAGGCGGCGTGGTGCGGCGGCAGCGCGGCCTTGCAGGCGCGCAGCAGCGGCACGGTGTGGCGCACGTGGTGGTAGGCCTCGGTGAGGAAGGCCACGTAGCTCGGCAGCGAGACGCGGCCGGCCAGGCAGCCCTGGATGATGGGCGCGCTGACCAGGCCGGCGCGGGCCGGCGCGGTCTCGCGCACCAGCTGGGCAAAGAACGATTCTTGGGTCATGGGTTCTCCAGTGCCGGCTCGGCCAGGCCCAGGGCCCGGGCGTGCCGTTGTTCGATGGCGGCGCGCTGCGGCCGGCCGTTGGCGGTGGCCATTCCGGTCTCGGCGCTGAATGCCGCGCTGGCGCGGCACCAGCGGCCGATGCGCGCGTAGTCGGGCAGCGTGGCGTTGGCGCGCTGCACGGCGGCGTCCAGCGCCGCGTCGTCGAGCTCGGGCCGCATCGGCCAGAGCACCGCCGACAGCGCCGGCTGCGCCTCGCCGAACACCACCGCCTGGGCGATGGCCGACTCGCCGCGCAGCGCGGTCTCCACCCACTCGGGGCTGACGTTGCGCCCGAAGGCGGTGATCAGCACCTGCTTGCGGCGGCCGCGCACGTGCACGAAGCCGTCGGCGTCGATCTCGCCGAGGTCGCCGCTGCGCCACCACTCCGGTGGCGCCGTTGCGTCGCCGAGGTAGCCGAGGAACAGGCTGCCGGCCACCTCGATCTCGCCGTCGTCGGTGATGCGCAGCCGCGCGTGCGGCAGTGCGCGGCCGGCCGAGCCGGGGCGCTGCGCGCCGGGCAGGTTGAGCGTCTGCACCGAGCCGCCTTCCGAGAGGCCGTAGCCCTCGCAGGCCGGGAGGCCCACCGCCTGCGCGGCGGCGATCAGCGGCGCGCCGACGGCAGCACCACCGACGGCGGCGATCCTCAATGAGGCGGCGGCACGCTGGCCGGTGGCCTGCAGCCAGCCCGTCCAGGCGCGCAGCATCTGCGGCAGCAGGATCACGCTGTGGGCTTGCGCGTCGCGGACCGCGGCATCGAGCACGGCCGGGTCGAATTTCGAAGATCCCTGCAAGCCGACGCTGTGCAGCGGCGGCACGACGCAGGTGGCACCTTGCGACAGCGCGGCCAGCGTGCCGGCGACGTTCTCCAGCAGCACCGCCAGCGGCAGCGCGCTCAGGTGCCGACCGATGGCCAGCGGGCCGAGCGCCTCGGCCACGCCGCCGGCCACGGCCGCGAGGCCGGCGCGGCCCAGGCACACGCCCTTGGGCGTGCCCGTGGTGCCGGAGGTGAAGGTGATCTTGACCGTGCCCGCGGGCATCGCCACGGGCTGGGCTGGCAGGCGCAGCCAAGCCAGCGGCTGCCCCATCAATTCGACGGCAGTGCGCGGCAGCGGCGCGAACGCGGCGGCGGCCTGCGGCGCGGCCAGCAGCGCATCGGCCCCGGCGGCGCGCAGGGCGTGGCCGATCTGGGCGGGCGTGAAGAAGCCGGGCAGCGGCAGGTGCACGATGCCGGCGCGCAGCGCGGCCAGGTCGGCGGCGATCCAGGCCGCGCCGTTGTCCATCAGCGTGGCCAGCACGCGCACGCCCTGCGCCTGCCACGAGGCGGCCAGCGCATCGACCTCGGCGCGCAGTTCGTCATAGTGCCAGGCGCGCGAGCCGTCCTCGACGGCCACGCCCTCGTGGCTGCGCCAGGCGTCGAGCAGATCGGCGCTCATGCGCTGTCTCCCCGCAGCCGGCGCGCCAGCGTGCGCAATGCCAGCGGCAGGTGGCCGGCCAGCACCACCGGGTGGTGAGCGTAGTAGTCGCCCCAGTCGGCGGCCTCGGTGCCGAGCCGCGCCGGATCGGCGGCGCCCAGCGCCAGCGGCGTGACGCCGATGCGCACGAACAGGTGGCGCAACTCTTCGGTCAGCGTGCTGACCACCCACTGCGCGCCGCGCTCGGCCAGGTGCGGCCCGAGCAGCAGGATCAGCCGGCGGCCCTCGCCGGCGCGCGCGGCGGCCAGGTGGCCGACCTCGACGATGCCCTCGCGCGCCGGCCGGGCACCGGCGCGGCGATGCAGCGCCGCGTCGACCGGTTCGTCGAGATAACGTTCGAGAAAGAGCGGCTGCGTGCCGGCGAAGCGGTAGCCCGCGGCGGCGACGATGCGACCCTCGCCATCGCGCAGGCTGATGAGGCAGGGCGCGAAGCGGCGCACCGTGGCGCCGAAGCGCTCGGCATAGACCGCGCGGATGAAGCGCTCGACCTCGGCGCGGCCGGGATCGTCCGGGCCGTGCAGGCGCAGCGGCGAGTGGCTCTCGGGCGTACGCACGGCGGCGCACGACAGGGCAGGTGGCATTCGGGCTCCAGGCGGCGCCCGTGAAGGCGCCTTCAGCGATGGAGCGGATGCTCGGTAACCCTGATTAGTCTCCCCTTAAGCAGCCTGCGCGAAGCGTGACGGAATGCGTCAGGCCAGCGCTTCGTCGAGCACCTCGATCCAGTGCTTCACCGGCGTGGCGGTGCCGGTGCCCAGGTGCTGGATGCAGCCGATGTTGGCCGAGACGATCACCTCCGGCTGCAGCGGCGCGAGGTTGGCGAGCTTGCGGTCGCGCAGCTGGTACGACAGCTCCGGCTGCAGCACCGAGTAGGTGCCGGCCGAGCCGCAGCACAGGTGTGATTCGCTGCCCGCGAGCTTCACGTCGAAGCCGAGCGCGGCCAGGTGCGTCTCGACGCCGCCGCGCAGCTGCTGGCCGTGCTGCAGCGTGCACGGCGGGTGGTAGGCCAGCTTGCGCGCGCCGCGCGCGCGCATCTTCGGCTTCAGCCGCGGCACCAGGTCGGGCAGCAGTTCGCTGATGTCGCGGGTCAGCGAGACGATCTGCCGCGCCCGCTCGGCATAGGCCGGGTCGTGCGCGAGTGCGTGTGCATAGTCCTTCACCTGCGCGCCACAGGCCGACGCGTTCATCACGATCGCCTCGACCTTGCCCGCCGAGACCAGCGGCCACCAGGCGTCGACGTTGCGGCGCATGTCGGCCAGGCCGCCGTCGACGTCGCCCAGGTGCGTGCGCAGCGCGCCGCAGCAGCCGGCCTCGTCGGCCACCAGGGTCTGGATGCCGGCGGCGTCGAGCACGCGCGCGGTGGCGCTGTTGACGTTGGGCATCATCGCCGGCTGCACGCAGCCCATCAGCATCAGCACCTTGCGCTCGTGCTCGCGGTTCGGCCAACGGTGCGCCTGCGCCGGCATCTTGCCCGGCACCTTGTTCTTCAGCGCCTCGGGCAGCAGCGGGCGGGCCAGCTGGCCGAGCTTCATCGCCGGGGCGAAGAGGGGCGAGGTCAGGCCCTCCTTGAGCAGCCAGCGCACCGCCTTCTCGGCGGCCGGGCGCTCGACGCGCTCCTCGACCACCTTGCGGCCGATCTCGACCAGGTGCCCGTACTGCACGCCCGAGGGGCAGGTGCTCTCGCAGTTGCGGCAGGTCAGGCAGCGGTCGAGGTGCTGCTGCGTGGCGCGCGTGACCGGCTTGCCCTCCATCACCTGCTTGATCAGGTAGATGCGGCCGCGCGGCCCGTCGAGCTCGTCGCCGAGCAGTTGGTAGGTCGGGCAGGTGGCGGTGCAGAAGCCGCAGTGCACGCACTTGCGCAGGATGGCCTCGGCCTCGGTTCCTTCGCGGGTGCCCTGGAATTCGGGAGCGAGTGTCGTCTGCATGAAGCGTCTCGGGTTTGCGTGGTGTTCAGAACAGCCGCGCCAGCAGCGGCATCAGCAACGCGGCCAGCACCACCTGCACGCCCAGCGCCAGCCCGGCGTAGGCGCCCGCGTCGGGGTGCACCTGCAGCGCGCGGGCGGCGCCGATGCCGTGCGCCGCCGTGCCCAGCGCGAAGCCGCGCACCGCGGGCTCGTCGATGCGCAGCGCGTCGAACAGGTATTTGGCGCTGACGGCGCCGGCCAGGCCGGTGAGCACCGCGAAGGCCGCGGCCAGCGCCGGAATGCCGCCGAGCTGCTCGGCGATGCCCATGGCCACCGGCGCCGTCACCGACTTCGGCGCCAGCGAGCGCAGCACCGCCTCGGGCAGGCCGAGCAGCCAGCCCAGGCCCACCGCCGTGGCCGCGGCCGCGAAGCCGCCGGCCAGCGCCGCCACCAGCACCGCGCGGGCGCGCGATCGCAGCTCGGCGCGGCGCTGCCACAGCGGCCAGGCCAGCGCCACCACCGCCGGGC
>VFQN01008089.1_pt1 | contig 10866 bp, 4 predicted proteins | sample 3512371 | NCBI WGS metagenome assembly VFQN01 (sample SAMN10412370, study PRJNA504923) | tailings metagenome | isolation source: Replicate 2 from Balatoc abandoned mine | place: Philippines: Itogon, Benguet | collected 2017-08-28 | reverse complement strand
TATTGGCTTTCGAACCAATCGATGATAATGTGTTGTTTCAACGCCCTCGAAACCCGAAGAAAAGGATCTTCGGAAGATTCTTAAGTTGGAGAATCGTTTTCATCACAGTAGTTTTTGTTGTGATTATTCTTGGTAATTTCGAGTGGGAGAAACAGCGCGGCATTGAGGACGTGCACGAACTCAGAACTATCGCAGTGAACACGATCAGTTTCCTGCAGATTGGCTACGTTTTCTGTTGTCGTTCGCTGCGAAAGCCGAGAATCATTAAATCTTTTTATGGAAACAATGTCGTGTATCTGGGAGTTCTCGCAGTCGTTGGGGTCCAAGCCTTGTTTACATATGCCCCGTTTATGCAGTACGTGTTTAATACGAGAAATGTCGATGGAATCGCCTGGGCCAAGTTTATTTTCTGGGGATTTGTTGCTTTCTTTCTCGTGGAAATCGAGAAGTACGTCTCTTATTTTTACTTCCATAAGCACAAGCGAGGCGAGTATAAACACCCTGGTGGGGTGGAGGACGTCAGTGATGACGAGGACGACGATTAAACATGTTTCCTTCGAACGTTTGTAGAAATCATCTTTTTTTTGTTTCATGGAATGGAAACAGAAAGTTCTATTTGATAAGATAAATGTAAACCACTTCATTAGACGAATCACACAAAAGAAAAAGAGAAAGTGGTTAAGACAAGTATAGAGGCATTCGAATAAAGAAAAAGCCATCGGTAAGAAGGATTTTGCAGGCGAGTCATCGAGTCGTTGAGTTGTTGAAGGTCTTGAAGGCGAGGAAATTGAGAGGCAAAGAACTGTTGTGTTATAAGCAAGGAGTGGGTTGTCTTACTCTTCGGAGGAAAGATGGCACAGAGGAGGAGTTTAGTGTCCGTCCATCGTTTGACGCAGTTTATGAATAATCAAGGTGTGGGCAGTTTGCGCACTAGGAGGAGATCCCGTTATTGTGACGAGGCGGTTCGTCGTTCCTTCGATGTAGTCTCCTCTCTTAGAGACCACAATCTTCGCACCGGATAGCTGGACGATCTCGTTAAGCTTCGCGCCGTGAGGACCAAGAATTCCACCAACGATAGCTTCTGGAACAGCTAACTCGATGGTCGTGAATGCACTGAGTGTTTCAGCACAAACAGAGGTCTTGATCGAGGGTTCAAAGAGCTCGGCATCTGAGAAGAGGTGGTTAGTTCTCTGTGTTGCGACTGCGGGAGATGTACCTGTTTTCCCTCTTTGACTATTACTGTAACTTGAATCATCAGCTCCATTGGAACGAGGCTTGCTTAACCATTTAGGATAAGTTGTTCCAGGTACCTCGTAGACCGCCTCGTCGTGTCTCACAAGTCTGTGAAGAATCATCGAAGTGAAGTTCATGCACTGCGCCACTGTGCCTGCAATGGTGAGAACTCTTTCATGGGAAAATTCTGCATCTTCTTTTGAGTCAATCGTCACTTCGACGCCGGTCTCTGTGGCGAGTCCTTTGATGACGTTGCCATGTCGTCCAATCAGAGATCCTGCAGCTGCCGCAGGAATTGTAATTTTGCCTTGTACAGCAACATCATCATATTGACCGGGATAATCTTTTGCATGAGAGGGATTCCACAATAAGGGACCATCGCCGGATCTGTCTGCGTAGGCTTGCTGTCCGAGCAGTTCCCACATGAGCGACTGTGCGAGAGTGACAGCAGGTTCGGAGCCAGACATAAAAACCACCCGCTCCTTGGTTCCAGGATAATAATCAGACGCGTTTGAAATATGAATAGATGCATCACAAATTTGCTCCATTTCGCGGATCGAGCTCCCTGCGGAACCGATGAAGATCCCCGCGAAGTAGTGATTCAGTAAGAACTTGAGAGAAGCTGGATCCCGCTGAGAATTTGAGGGTAGCGATTCGATAGGCTTTCGGAGATTTCTTGAGGGCTGTTGTTGATGATGGTAAGGGACCGGTTGTCTCGAGGTTCTGCTGCCTCGACTGCCGCGAATACTGAGGCTAGATCGCGAAGTTGAAGATGAAGGATTTGAAGGTGAACGCGGTTTGTCACGTTGAGCGATAATTTGGTCGAGGGACATCGAGAGTCGGTCCATTTTTCTCGATTAGTGTTGGAATCGAGCAGATAAAGAAGATATTCGATGAAATGCCAATTTTTGAAGAAGACGTGATTGTAGATTCATGAAAAACTCGCTTTTGCTATTAAATAACTCGTATTTCTTTATTTTCTATAAAACCGCATTTTCTAGTCACTAAGATTTATCGATTAACACGAGGAAGAAACTGTTGCAATGCTTTCACTGAAGGAGCAGCTTCGGACAGGCTTCCTATTATTTCCTTTGCATGAACATGTCTTGCACAATGCTCCCTTCCCATGTCAGGACTTGACAAATCGTGAGACGCCCAAATTCGAAGATAACAATAGCGACGAGATCGCGCAGTTGTCGATTACTTCGACAGAGATTTCCTCTGGATACACGAAACTGGTGAATACTTTACCTGATTGCCCCAATCTCTTTTCTTCCCAGTGGTTTGCCTCGCCTGAATACATTGTGGTCTACGTTGCGGCAAATCCGATCCCCTTTCGCGTCTTCTCATTGAGCCTTAATCAATGGATCCAAGACTCTGCAAACGTCGTCAATGTCAGTGCGGGGAACAACAGCACTCCCAAAAAGATTTCCCTTTGTTGTCAGCCCAAACTGTACAGCAACTACTTCATTTTCATCTTGGAAGATGACAGCATCCAAACCATGCTCATTCATAGACGTGCCAATTCGGATGATCCTCCTGTTATTAGGATTTCTCCTCTCTTCTCGCTTCGAAGAATAATTTCTTCAAGAAAGATAAAGGTGGATGGGAAAGTCGCTTCGGTCTCTTCTCACCCGACGAAGCCTTTGATTATAATCGGATTTAGCGAGGGTACTTTGTTGGTAAGCGAGTACCACCTATATTTTTCAATTTGCTCAGACTTCTGTTCTCCTTAGATGTGCTCTTATGAGCGAAATTTGAAAACTCTAGTCCGTGGTTCAGTGGAAAACTCTAGTAATGTTGAAGAAGCGAGCGACGAAGTAAATGCAGAGGAAGATGCGCGGGATGAGATCCAGAACGAGAGTAATCCTACAGTATCATCTGGTGCTCGTGGTTTCTTTCGCGATCGTACGGCGTCGAAGCTGCAACAGAAGCTGTATCTTTCAGTAGTCGCAACATTCGAGCCTCCTTCAACACAAGACTTAACACAGATGGATGAGAGTTTTAAAGCTCTTGTCCTCTTTCCCGATGACATAAAAATCAACTTTACGGGTAAACTGGTTGGTGTTATTTTCTCACAGTCCATAGTCTTGCTGTACGATCTTACCCCCATCGACAGTCTGAGAAGTTTTCATCGCGATGATTTACCAATTATCTCTATGAAGTTTGTATCGTGCTTTCCCCTTCACACGCCCTCTCCTAGTACATTTAAACAGAATAGTTACGACGCGACAGTGGAGTACAAGTTTCGGCAGATTTGTTTTCATCCACATCTTCCTCTGCTCTTCCTCGCCGTTGCGAGAAGAAAAATGTTCCCAAGAGTGCACTTGCAGTCGTCGGCACCTTCTTCAAAACAACGAGGTCTCTCTGTTACCTCTGAATCGCTGCCATTCTACCTGCCCATCGCTCCGATGATTTACGCCGTATCTTTAATCAAACTGACGTCTTATCTAGGTGCTATCGGTAGTTACGAATTACACTCTCTGGAGTCAACGCCTGGACTCAATAACAGATCGTCCAGTCTCAATTTTGCGATGGATTTCATGGACTGTACTCCTGTCTCTGGTCTTCTCACTCTCAAATTTCGTATCAACACCGCTTTGCAACCATTATCCGGTCAACAAATTACAGCACAAGACCTCAGTCAAGAGAATCTGTTCTTTTCGTTGAGTTTAACGCAAAATTGGAAGCAACAGCAGGGATTGACGGTGTTTGACTGCTGTGTCGCGAATCAGATCAACGTTCCTCCAGCAGTCTTTCTTTTCGGACTTACAGCGCTATCGAGATATGCAGTTTTCTCTCCTAAATCTGATACTTCAAACCACAAAGGAGCTCAGGGGGAAGCGGAATCTGTTTCGAATTATAAATGCCAGATCAAATATCTGAACGCAGAGCAAGCTATCCAACAGAAAGCCTCTTCTACAACCTTTAAGTTTGGTTTGCCAAGTCTCTACTTAATCAAAGCGAGTGAAATCGGATCTGTTAATGAAGGCGGAGGATACTCGATCTATGAAATGGACTATTTACCGAGTATTTTTAGTCAGAAAAGCGCCTTGACCGTCGAACCGAGTAGTGCGAAGACTGTTACCCCTCGTTTTATTGCGAATTTACCTGTGATTCTAACAGCTGAGTCAGTAAAGCAAATGATTCGAGAGTCGTATAAATGGCTTAAACTCGACAAGGATGATTATTGGCTTCCCTCGTCTTCTGCATCCAATAACACGGACGCTCCTTCCTCGAAGTTCGAACGTCGCAATTCAAAATTAATTTCGTCTGATCAAAATTTCTTCTTTTCCCCTACGAGTCTAAAGCATTGGGCAGTCTCGCTTCATCAAGAACAACGATTAGGGAAAAGGTTCGCTCGGCTTTGTGTGAAAGGCGTAATGAGAAGGCTAGCAGAGAACACGGTAATCAATGTTCTTCCAACTGAAGTAATTAATGCCGCAGGCCATGAACTGATCGAGCCAGTTATTTGTCTCGTAAATCCTGATCCTGATGATGGATCTATGGAAGCTTCGATTATTTCTGCAAGGGATGCTGCCTTTGTTTCAACAGATGCTGCGCCTGAATTTTTTTGTTTTGTTCTTGACAAGACAGGCAAATCACTAAAAGTGTTCGAGTACGATCAATCAAAGGGATCTTCGAGTTCGACTACCGTAATAACTTGTAACAAAACGCTATCGTTAGACTTTGTTGCTGAGCGCATTTGGTTTAACGGTGAGTATTCGTCTCTCTCCCAACTGATCTCAACTTACCATCAACTTAGACGCTTCAGAAGACACCATTTTCCTAACTGAGCGTGGAGAACTGCATAAATATCCTCTTTCTGCTATTTTAAGACAATCTGAACTCTCAATTAAAGGATTGCGATCAACGAAGGACTTGCAGCCTTCCAAGTTTCCTTTCGATCTTCTACCGGATGAACAGTTGCAGGAAATCGTATTCCCCCCGGTATCGACATCATTTGATGAGAAAAGGGTTCCCATTATATCATTATCGGAATTGTTGCACTCGCACAATTTGATGGCTGTGTTGACATCTCAACGAGTATTGCTTCTGACAGAGAAAAGTGACAGAAGCTTGCGCCTTGTTGAAGTTCTCAGTCATGGTATTTCCAGATCAGTTCCTCGTGCAACTTTCCCAATACCTCAGATGAGTACAACAGACAGGCTGGAAAGGACGAGTTTGCGCGCTGTGAATCACCTGTTGAGCAGAGGCACGAAGGGAAATTCATCTAACGCATCTATTCCCTTCGCTTCATACAGGAGCTCTTGCATTGGTGATGAGATAATTTCTATTCAGTTTCTGGGGTGCGCTCTTCTGATGACTGGAACTTCAGGGTGTATTCGTTACCTCATTCCCAGTTTTTCTAAAGGGCGTTTAGTGAAATTTTCGCCTCTTTCTCGACTAATCCAGCGAGCACTTGGTGAAAGACAGGTAAATAGCACCCAATCCCTTGGCACTCTTGTGTGTCTTCCGCGCAACTTGTCTCCTCATTACCCGCTTAGCCATCGAGTGGTTTCTGTATTTCCTGACCGACTTTTGGTGACTTACGCGGACCGCCTGCCCCAGTTCAATTCCGTGAGATTTCACCCCAGCGTTTTCCCAAGTTTAACATTCCGACCGATAAACCCTTTCGAGCTGTTGATTGCCTCTACCATTCTGCCCGCTGGATTTGAACCCAAAGCTAACCCGAGTCTTACTCGTCGAATCACAGATGTCTGCTCGCAGATAATCCAACTGTATGCTCCAGTCCTCCCTTCGGATGCTCATTCATCCGTGAATAATCGATTCGCGCGTTATGTCCCGAGTAAGCACTTACTTCTAGTCTTCTCTCGTTCCTGGTTTGCAGATTTACCATCACGAGAAATGACGTTGTCGACGATACCCATCTTTGCCGATCTATTGATTTCTCCGACCAATAGAACTGAAACCAAGACTTCAGAAACCTTCCCATCAGGTCAAAGCCTTCCGAGTGGAATCCGCGCCTTTTGGAGGTTTGCTTCTAGTTCCTCACTTGGGATGGGGCCTATCGATCAAAATCTCTCAGATCTCTCTCGGTTGACTGAAACCACTTTGGAAGTTCTCTATGACAGCGCCAAGCCCGTGCTTGTGGACTTGCTGACGACCAGCGAGACCTTTGGGGGTGCTCATTTGCCTTTACGAGGAAGCGCCTTGTCAAAACGAATCTCTTCGTTCGCACGACTTTTAGTTTTACAATCGAAACGAAGAAACATGACCTTGACGGAGGTGGATTTCATCTTTATTTTGAAGCTATTTGACATCGCTGCAGATTTTTCAAGCCTATTCGAGTGGTTGAGAACGTGTGATAATCTTGCATCGCCCAGCCCCGCTTCGTTGATGGATATCATTCGAGAATTCAGCAGCGAGGTGCAGCGACTTTCGAAGTCCGATATACGATCCATACTGCGATATCATTCACAGGAGTTGGAAGAGAGTACAGAAGCAGCTGCCAAGTTGAAAGATTTCATGCAAAGTGATCGACTTTTAAGCTTACCGCATATAACGAAAGCTCAGAGAAGCAAGTCTTTACATTCATCCTTACTGGATCTCATCGGCCACTTCAAAGTCAAGAAACAAAAGGATGTATCAAATCAACATCCTTTCCTGGTAGATACTGTCGGGTTAAAGAAAAACTGCCTAACTTCATTTCAAAAGCAAGGAGGAATTATTACTGGTCCCTCCTGGTCGGATTTGGGAACATTTCCCTTGAAAATCAATGCATTAGATTTGATCGAAGAGTTTATGGCGACACAACAACACTTCGAGTCGGTGGAGGGATCATCTGGTTTTGCCGGAGATTACGCACACAACGAAATGGGTGGTGGTTCTTCCCCTTTCTTTGAATTGCAGCCAGTACTTCCTGTAACATGGGTTGAGAACGTCGGTGTTGGGAGAGAACTGGATAAAGTTAGCGCTTATTTCCGATTCAGCGATGTTTTCCTCCCGAACGAACACGGATTTGTGTGTTCAGCGGAGCCTTTTTCGCGCTTGGTTTTTTTGGACCTCTCGCGCTATGAAGGACCCGGCTTAGAGCTATTTTATGAGAATACTCGACATCAGTTTTCAATCGACTCAACTCAATCTAATATTAACTCTGGTGATCGTCATGAAAGCACCAAATCTCTATGCGACGTCACTCACATTGTGGACCAATCCCCCGAGGATAGCTCGGAATCTGGTCTTCGGGTTTTGGTTTCTCGTGGAAGTCCATTAGATGTTGGTTGTTATCATCGCTCTCCCCAACGTAGCAAGTTAACTCTGGAAATGCATGTCGCATTTCAACATCCACAAAATTCGCGAAAGACGGGAAAGCTCATAGTTTTGTGTGAAAGGAGAGCTTCGCCGAGTCTTTCATTGTGGAGGTTAGAAGTATCAGAGAATGGTGCGCTTCGCTTTTCGATGGGATCTAATTGGATATCGTCAGAAAAAACGGGTTTCAACCTGTTTACCCACTTAGAGCGCAGAAGTAATGAGCTAAGGGAAGGACGAGAGGACGAAGAAGAGGATGAAGGGGCTACTTCGAGCAGGTTGGAGTTTAGCCCGTTCGTTCACCTTGCATTAATCCTTGATTCTACTGTCTCCACTTGCGATTGTCGTTCAAGCGGCGACGATTTCTTGTTGGTTCATTCCAATCCAATTCGAGTAATTTTGTACGTCGATGGGGAGAAAGTGATAGAAAATCAAGTCGAAATTAGACCACAACAAATTCAAGAAACGCAATTAGCAAGGACACATTTATTCTTCTTGCCAAACGCCTCAGTCAACTATCGGCTGACAGAGCTGCGAGTTTGGTCAGACTTACGTTCGATGCAGGAGATAATCGATCAGCGAGAAAACTACCTATTATTAGCAGAGAAGCGTTGCCGCTTGCAGATGCAATTAAAGGGAACTCGCAAACTCTTTTCTGCGTTCCGTGATATTGTAATCGGCCCTCCGTGCAGTAATTTGATTGAGCCATTATCTGCTTCTGCGACCGAAACTTCGAATCCGAAGAATACAACTTCGGCCCATAACACTCGATTTTCTCTCGCTCTTCCTACAGCGACGACTGGCATCGTCACACCAAGTTCAACCGAAACTGGAGCAGCCGGCGGTGTTATCCCGCCGGCTTCTACAACTTCCACTACTATGACCGCTCGACAGAAGAGGCTGTCTGTGTTAAAAGATGGAGGAAACTCTCTGAAGCCTCACTCAGCACCTCTAGATGTCGGGCATATGCGGCAAGCGCCCATAGCTCCCCCTGAATTTCCACTGAAACAGAATTCTGCCTCAATTACGACAAATATAGCGACTTCGTTTGAACCTTCGTTCCCTGCTTTTAATGAACCTCCCCCACCTCCTCCCGTCAAACCACCTCCATTACCTCCTGTAGAAAACACTGAGGAAACCCCTTTAGCCTCGATAAAGCCGTTTACCTTAGGGGACTCGAGAGAGGTCGGGACTGTTGGTTCAAATGGACTTTCAAATGGACTGAATTATTCCGAAGACCTCTCTGCAGTCTGTAGTCGTTGGGCGACTTCGAGCTTTTTAAGGAATATACAGAAAAGAAGAACGCGTTTCCTTACCATACCAACCTTGCTTGGTTTTCTGTCGAACGAATTATCGATCGAGATTATTTATTCGGTATTAGGTGAATCTCCGAGACACTCGAATTCGTTAAAACTTCATTCTAAATCGATCACAATACCTTCGGATCTCTCTTTAACGGGCTCGAATCAGGATTATGTTCTTGCATTCTCATATAACTCGAAGACCTTGCACAATCAGATTGCGATTTGTGGGAACAAATCCCTGGATGTAGTTGAAATCTCCTCCCCATTGACATTGCCATCGCCAACTATTTCACGAGTGGTTTCCCTTCCTCTGATATCCACTCCTCTTGTTTATTTCTTTTATTTGACGCCTGAGTTGATGGTATTAATCACTCCCAGTGAAGGATTCACATGGAAACCAGCCCTGCGAGACGACGGTAGCGGCAAGTCGAGGTATGATCCAATAAGAATCTTGCACCGAGTAGATCTCCTTGATCTCAAAAGCTGGCAGGAGAGAAGTGTGTTAGATGTGTCAGTGAGCGCTGAAAGGTGGACAATGGTCACGTCTTGTGGAAGTCAACTATCTGGCAAGGATGATGATTTGCGAAGTCACGTTGTTAGTATTCACCATGCAAAGTCGGGCAAGGCATTGTCTTTTCGAGCGGTTGCGGGAGCTTTTAGAACGCCCGGTCAACTAATACTTCTCTTTTACCTTGAAGCGACGAAAGAGTGGAAGTTAGCTTTGTTCGATCTTCAACACCTACTGGAAGTCGCATCATCAGGCGTGGAATCGCCGCGTCATTCGAAGGAAGCTTCAAACTTGCATCATCTCACTCCTTTTGAGTTCACAGATATTGTGTTCGCCACTGTTGTCGATGTTTCATCGGTTGCTTCGAATAACCATCCTAATGCAACCTCCTCTGCTCCCGTCCTAACAGGTCTCTGGTCTATCTCCCTGCCTACTCTTTTTGCGGATCCAAGTGCAACTACAGGCGGATTTAACTCTCTCGTTATTCCTTTGTTAGCTGCTGCGGTATATCAGATCAACGACAAGGTGTTCGTGTTGTCTTCGTCTGGAGTTATAGCCTTGGTCGACGCTGGTTCATTGAAATGCTGTGGAAGACTCGCACTGTTCCCAGAAAACGACGAGAAAATAGTGAGCACGACATCGGATTTCTCCAATTTAGAGAATCCAGTAGTCATCTGTCTTGTTTGGTCGAAGAGGGCGAATGTTTCGCGACTCCTCACTCTCGAATTGAAGCCACTCGCCAAGACCATAAAGTCGGACTTGAAGGCGTTAGAGAAGTGATCCAACACTGAGCGTTAAACATATTTACCCTAAATAAATGAAAAATTTTCTTAAATGAGCTATTGATGAAGGGTTGTTCGGATTCAATCACAAAGCAAGCAACTCCATAAAACTACAGAATCCTATGAGAGCCTCCTGATTCACTACCAACCTATCGACAGAAAACTTCGGCTACTGCTGGCACTCTGCTACTGAGTCACTTGAGGGTATAGTGTAAATTAACGAGAACGAACCTTCTCATCAGTGTTTTGTGATGAATTCAATCAAAGAAGAGGAAGAAGTTCCAGCGATTCCAGGGATCAACCTGCTTTCAAATTCCTTGATTTCCAATCTTCTTCCACTAAATCAACATTCATCGCTTCAACAATGTTTGGGTGCGTTTGGTCTTCTTCTTCCTGATGATTTATGGTCAGATAACTCAAACGATCCCCCGACACTCGCACGACCTCCTCTGTCACTCTGTCTATCATGTGGATCTTATATTAACTATCTAGCCGATGTATCTATGGAGCCTGGGAAGTGGATTTGTGCGATTTGCTATCATCCTAATGGCGGGAAGGATTATTCCATATCTCAGAACACAGGCGACGACTACGAGCTACATCATCCCTATTATCACTGTATAGAGCGAGAGCCAATCTTTCAACATCTAGGAGCTGTAGGATCTGAGAGAGTTGTGGTGGTTGCGATGGATCTACGCTTTTTTCTCAGGGCCTCGTCAGAGTGCTCCGAGCGAATATTCCTCACGCAGCTGCAAGACCACTTAGA
>VFQN01008087.1_pt1 | contig 10867 bp, 11 predicted proteins | sample 3512371 | NCBI WGS metagenome assembly VFQN01 (sample SAMN10412370, study PRJNA504923) | tailings metagenome | isolation source: Replicate 2 from Balatoc abandoned mine | place: Philippines: Itogon, Benguet | collected 2017-08-28 | reverse complement strand
CTGCGAGGCCGCCTATCCCCCTTCAGCTACAGACCTTGAAGATGCTGTGCCCCTGCCGGCAAACGTGACTGGTGGAGCCGGCTTTCCCGGTCTTTCAGATCCCTCTCGGGGTCCCGACGGAACCGGCGGCGCTCGACCCGCCGCTGCCGCCGCTCCTCCAACTCGGCCCGCACCCGCTCCCACTCCTCCCGGTCCGCTTCGGCCGGGGCGGCCGCCGAGCCCGCCCCGGCCCGGGTGCCCAGACCGGCCCCCCGCCGGGCCGACCCGCCCAGCACCAGCGCCGGCGACGCCCCCTTCCGCGACGCCCCTTCCGCCCGGTCGCCCGCCGCTCGTGGTACCGGTGGCGGCCGAACGCCCGCCCCGGGGCGGGCGTTCGGCCGTGGCAGGCCCGCCGTGTGGTCGCAGTGGAACCGCCCCGACCCGTAGCTCCGGCCCACCGTCACGGAGTGGTCGACCGCCCCGCCCCGCTCGCCGACCAACTCCCGGTGTCGCCACCTCGCCCCGAGCCGCCCGCCCCATCGGTTCCGGACCGCGGACCCGCCGACGCCGCCCCGGCCGAGGACGCGGGCCGCCCGGTGGACCCGTCCGAACGCCGGCCGCAGCGGCCCGAACGCCCCGCCGGTCGCCTCCCGGGCGCGGCGGGTCGTCCCCCGGAGGTGCGTCCGCTCGGGAGCCCCCCCGCTGCCTCGGCCCGCCCCGGGCTCCCGGCGACCGCCGCCAACCGGGCGTGGGGCTTCAACCCCGCCGCCTCCCGCGGCAGCCGGCCATCGTCCGCCGGGCCCCTCCGCGCGGCCGAGCCGTACCCGCGGGTCACCACCGCCTCGGGGTCGCCCCGCCCCTCCGCCCCGCGGACGGCTCGCACCTTCTTCTTCCACCCCTTCTGAGCATGCCGGTCGGCCGGGCGGCCTCCCGCAGGTCGTGAAACTGGCGGAGTTGGTGGGGCACCTCGGGGGACACCGGCCGCCGCTTCGCGGATCGCATGCCGGCCGCCCGACGCGACGGCGGCGACCGGCACCGGGCCGGCGGCCTCCGCCGCCGTCGCGTCGGGCGGCCGGCACGCGCGGGCGGGCCGCGGGCTCCTCGCCAGCAGAACCTCGCCGCTGAGCACGCCCCGGAGGTCCACCGGGCCTCATGCCCGACGTCCGGCTGGGGCCCGTCGAGGACCCGCACCACCTTCCCCCGCGCCATCAGAACCCGCCCCCGCCGGCGGTCGTCGGCGGGGGCGACGGCGGGGAGTTCGTCGTACCGGTCGGGGAGGTTGGTCGCCGTCCGCTCGGGCGCGCCCACCCCGCGGCCGACGGGGTGTGTGCGGACCCCGGGGACGGGCCGGTGCTCGGCGTACCGGAGGCGGCCGATGAGGGCGATCACGTCGAGCCCGAACTCGTGCCGGGGGGGCGACGGCGCCCTCGGCCTCGGGCCGGTACGGCCGCTCGTACGCGGCCCCCCGGGGCGTGACACCGCCGGATGGCGGGGTGGAGGCGGGTGACGCCGGCCGGGGTGTGGGCCGTCCGGCGGTCGGCGTCGTCGGCCCGGGTGGGGCCGCCGCCGTGCGGGCTGGTGGCGCGACCGGGGGTCAGGTCGCGGGTGATGGTCGGCTCGGCCGGCTTCGCCGTCCGGGCCACGGATCGCCCTCCTAGGACGCCCCAAAGCCTATGAGGGGAACCGCTTACCTGCCAGTCACGTTTGCCGGCCTCAGCTTTTTGGCTCATGATGCCGTCGGGGTGGTGACCGGTAACCCGAGTAGCACACGGCCCGTGCCGCGGGGTGGTCCGTGTGCTACTCGGGTTACCGGTCACCACCCCGACGGCATCATGAGCCAAAAAGCTGAGGCCGGCGAGTTGGTGCTGTTGAGCCAAGACGAGGCGCGGGTGCAACTGGTCCCGACCCTGACCGCGACGCTGGGCGTGAAGGGACACCGGCCGGTGGTCGGGACATGGGACAACAAGGACGTGCCGTTCGTGTTCGCGGCTCTCAACGTCGTCTTCGGGGTATTGCACACGAACACCCGGGCCAGCGTCCGGGCCGCCAACCGGCGGCCCGGGGAGAGCAAGAACCGGCGGATGCAGCGGGCGTTCGCGGCCCACCTGCGGCACGTCGGGGCGATGTACCCGGCGGACCGGCACGGGCGAGTGGTGCGGATCATCGACAACGCCCCGTGGCACCGGGGCTGGCCGATCGACGCGGCCCTGGCGGACAACCCGCACCTGGAGTTCTACCGGCTGCCCAGCTACAGCCCGTGCCTGAACGTCGAGCGGTTCTGGAAGAAGCGGAGGCGGCGGGCGACCCATAACCGACTGTTCGACACCATCGCCGATCTGAAGCGGTCGGTGCAGAACAGCCTGCGTTACCTCCAGACCACCCGGGCGAAGGTCCGGTCTCTCGTCCGGGGTTGTTACCCAACCCCTGCGAAACAGACACCTTCACTGGGCACGTGAATGAGAGCCGTTCAGCACCCGCCTGAATCGTGTACTACGCTTCCCCGTCGGCCCACTCCGGCGGAGGTGAAGCAGTGAGGCGGCTGTTCCGGCCGGAAGCGGCGTTCTTCCTCGTCGTGCTGCTCCTGCTCCTGCTCGCGTTCCGCGAGCGCGGGTTCTACGACCCGGGCGCGCTGTGGCACGTCAAGGTCGGCGAGCTCGTCCTCGACCACGGCTTCCCCACCACCGACCCGTTCACATACACGTTCGAGGACCGCACCTGGATCCCCCAGCAGTGGGGGGCCGAGGTGCTCATGGCGCTGGCCCACCGGGCCGGCGGGCTCGACGCCATGCTCCTCGGGTTCGCCGCCCTCGTCGCCGCCCTCTACACGCTCATCTTCCGCCGCGCCCTCGAGGCCGGCATGGGGCCGATGCTCGCCGGGCTCCTGGTCGGCGTGGCGCTCGTGGTCGGGGCGTTCCACTACTTCGTCCGCCCGCACATGGCGACGATCGCCCTGCTCGGCTGGACGATGATGTGTGTCGTGGATTTCGAGCGCGGCCGCTGCACCGCCTGGCGCCTCGCCGGGTTCATCCCGCTCTACGTCCTCTGGACGAACCTCCACGGCGGCGTCCTCGGCGGCACGATGACGTTCGGGTTGGCCGTCGCGGGGTGGGGCGTGCTGTTCCTGGCTCGCCGTGAATCCCCGATCGCGAACTGGCGCACCGCCTTCCTCCTCGTCGCCATCGTCGCCGCGTGCGGGCTGACGCCGTTCGTCAACCCGTTCGGCATGGAGATGCTGAGCACGTGGCAGCGCATCGTCGGGTCGAAGGTGCTGCCGGAGGTCGTGAACGAGCACATGCCGCTCGACCCGGCGTCGCCGCTGGGGCAGACGGTGATCGGCTTCGGCGTGCTCTACCTCGTGCTGCTCGCCGGCGTGCTGCCGAAGGCGCCGCGGGTGTCGTGGCTGGTCCCGCTCGCGTGGCTGGTGCTGAGCTTCAAGGGCATCCGCCAGGGGCCGCTGTTCGCCATCACGGCCGCGGTCGCGCTCGCCGACCTGTGGCCGCACACGGTCTGGCACCGACTCCTCGTGAAGTACGGCGACGGGTCACTCGCCCACGCCCCGGAGCGACGCCCGAACTGGGCGTGGGCGGCGGTGCCCGCGGCGGTCGTGCTGGTGGCGTTCACGCTCCAGGTGAAGGGCGTCGAGGCGCCGGTCGTCGGCCGCGGTTGGGCGCGCCTCGACCCGAACTTCATCCCGGTCGAGCTCGCCGACGAGATGCGCGCCTACGCCGCCGCGGTGCCGCCCGGCACGCGGGTGTTCAACGACGCCAACCTCGGCGGGTTCCTCATCTACCACACGCCGACGCTCAAGATCTTCATGGACGACCGCTGCGAGCTGTACGGCGACGACTGGATCCGCGCCTACTCCGTCACCCTCGGCAAGCCGCCGGCGGAGCTCGGCGTGGTGTTCGAGGGCTGGGCCGCGAAGTACCAGTTCCGCCGGGCGATCGTGATGACCGACCCGAAGGGCGAGGAGAAGCCGCCGATCGAGCAGTACCTGCTGTCGGCGCCCGGCCGCTGGCGCGAGGTCGCCCGCGGCAAGCGGGCGGTGGTGTTCGACAAGGTCGGGCCGTAGGGCTACCAATTGATGCCGGCCCGGGCGAACGGCCGGTGTGAGCCGGCTGGTCGTCGGTACGGGCACCTGCAGGGCCAACGCATCTAAATCGCCTCGGATTCGGCGTTTTTCACCCCCCGGACACCGCGGTGGTGTCCTACGTGCGTTGCAAAGCCGGGAACGTTAGCCACTCCGCCAACGACCACACGTGATCGGTCAGCCCGGCCGCCATCGCCGGGGTTCGTGATTGCCAGCGGCCGTCGCCACCCCTCTCCCGCAGGGTGCGCACCGGCCAGCAGAAGTTGTAGCTGAAGTCGCTGAACGCGGTCGCCGCCCGATGGACGTCCCAGTCCTTCGAGAACCCGTAGCCCTTGCACGCCTTGCGACTACACCGGTTCCGATCCGTGGCGTTGTGCCGCTCCACGAAGCACGTGTTCACCGCGGTGCTGACCGCCGACACCACCAGCGCCGCCGCCACGGCCGCCGCCGTCCCGAGCACCACCCGCGTACTCACGGCCACGACCCGGTTGTTCTCCCGCTCCTTGTGGACGGTCGCGTACGTGACCTCGGGCGGGACTACCACCCGGGCCTTCCGCGGACGCCCCGGGCGCCCCGTCCGGGGCGGCGTCACCGTCCGACCGTATGCGTCTCGAATCGCGGCCGCGTACACCGGGTACTCGTCCGAGGTCATCAGCCGCATCACCCGACCGCCGGTCCGCCGGTGGAAGTCGCCGACCACCGCGTGCGTCGCCTCCTCGACCCGCTTGCCGACCACGACGCTGACCACCAGTCGGTGCTCCGGGTCCAGCGCCACGTGGTCCCAGCAGTCCCCCCGCCGCCGGTCTTCCGGGGCACAGTTCTTCTGCTTCCGCTCGACGAAGTCCCACTTCTCATCGAACTGGACTTCGTTGGTCCGCGGGGGAAAAAGCCACGAGATCGTCGTGCAACCGTTGGGCCTGTTCGCCGGCGGCGCGGATGTACCGGGTGACCGTGTCCTTGTTCACCCCGGCCAACCGGGCGGTCTTGCGGGTCCCGACCCCTTCGGCGACGTGGGCCAACACCGACACCACCGTCGCGGCCGGCAGCCGGGTGCCGAACAGTGGGGTGCCCTTGCGTTCGGAGAACCGGGTCTTGCACGTGGAGCACCGGAGCACGCGCGTCTTGCTCGGCCCGTATCGTGCCGGTACCGTCAAGTTCCCGTGGTTCCGCTTCCCGTAGGTCGGGCAATCGAGGTTCAGGCAGCAGAACCGGCTCAGGTCATCCATGACCGATACCAACGGGTGGGTGGAAATGCCAACCGAGTGACGTAATTCCTTACCACGTATCAAGCCGCGCATGCAAGACGGACCGGGCACCACCGACACCGCTCCGGGCCTAGAAAACGCAGGCGACGCCCGCCTAGTCCTGAAAAAGCAGGCGGTTTTCAAGGCGATTTAGATGCGTTGGCCCTGCGGGCACCTGACACGGCGACCGGTCACCCACGTGGCCCGCTCAGGCACCCCTACCAACGACCAGCCGGCTCACGCCGGCCGTTCGCCCGGGCCGACACGGACCGGTGACAGCCGCGCGAAGAGATACGCCAGCCACGCCGACTGCACCGCGGCGAAGAAGCACCACACCGACGCGAAGGCGTGCGCGTACACCAGCGCCGCCACCCCCGCCAGCACCAGCCCCGGCGCCCGCCCGAACACCCGCGGCCCTGCCAGAATCGGCACCACCATCGAGAGCAGGTACGCCACCCGCACCGCATTCCGCGGCAGGTACTCGTCCACCGGCAGCGTCACCTCGTACCGCACCGAGTGGTGTGCCATCGTGGTACGTAGCGCCGCCGGGTCGGTGAGCAGCGGGTGGAAGAGCACCCAGAACCACCCCGACGCCAGCACCGCGAGCAGCGCCAGCCAGAGCCGGCGCCGCGGGCGCGGCTCGCCGACCGCGGCCAGCACCGGGAACCAGAACGGCCACAGCGCCAGCGCGTAGAAGAAGAACACGAGCGACCCGGTGCGCACGGTCGCGGTGTCGCCGGCGTCGAGCGCCAGCCACACGACGCCCTCGGCCGCCTGCTGGCCGATGAACAGCAGCGGGGTGAGCGCCAGCGGTAGCAGACGGCGTTCCTTCCGCCACGCCGCGGCCACACAGTACCCGCCGACCGGCACGAGCGTCCCGGCCAGCGCGAAGCTCGCTTCCGGCGAGAAACACATCGCCCACGCTCCCCCGACGGCTATAACGACGCCCGACAGTAGCCCTTCGCCCGGGACCGTCCGCACATGGCCGAGCCGCTGGTCGGAATCATAATGGGATCGCGGTCCGACTGGGAGACGATGCGCCACACCGCCGACCTGCTCGACGAGCTCGGCGTGCCCTACGAGACCCGCGTCGTCTCCGCCCACCGCACCCCGGACGTCTTGTTCGACTACGCCGAGCAGGCCGCCACGCGCGGGCTCGAGGTCGTCATCGCCGGCGCCGGCGGGGCGGCCCACCTGCCCGGCATGTGTGCGGCCAAGACGGTGCTGCCGGTCGTCGGCGTGCCGGTCGAGTCGGCGGTGTTGCGGGGGGTCGACTCGCTCCTGTCGATCGTGCAGATGCCCGGCGGGGTGCCGGTCGGGACGATGGCGATCGGCAAGGCCGGGGCGCGGAACGCGGCGCTGTTCGCGGCGGCCATCCTGGCGAACAAGTACCCGCCGGTCCGTCAGGCGGTGCAGGAGTACCGCACCCGCCAGACGCAGGCCGTCCTCGACAACCCCGACCCGCGGGGGTGAGAGGACAGAGATCAGAGGACAGAGGGCAGGAAGAGACCTCGGCCGTCCGTCTTCTGCCGTCTGTACTCTGTTCTCTGACTTCTGTCCTCTGGATTCACCATGCGTCTCGGCATCCTCGGCGGCGGGCAGCTCGGGCGGATGATCGCCCTGGCGGCGTACCCGCTCGGCGTCCGCCCCACCGTCCTCGACCCGACCGCCGAGGCGTGCGCGGGGCAGGTCTGCCCGCACATCCGCGGCGAATTCGACGACTACCGGGCGCTGTACGAACTCGCGCAGGCGTCGGACGTGGTCACCTACGAGTTCGAGAACGTGCCCGTCGAGACGGCCCGCTGGCTCGCCGAGCGCGTGCCCGTGTACCCGCCGCCGCGGGCGCTCGAGGTGTCGCAGGACCGCGTCGTCGAGAAGTCGTTCCTCAACGCGCTCGGCGTGCCGACGCCGCCGTTCGCCGCGGTCGAGACGCGCGACGAGTTCGACGCCGCCGTGCGCGACATCGGCCTACCCGCGGTGCTGAAGACGCGCCGCTTCGGGTACGACGGGAAGGGGCAGGCGGTGATCCGCACCGCCGCCGACGCCGAGCACGCGTGGCAGACGCTCGGCGGCCGGCCGCTCATCCTCGAAGGGTTCGTCCCGTTCGACCGCGAACTCTCCATCCTCGCCGTGCGCGGCCGCGACCGCGCCATCGCCACCTACCCGCTCGTCGAGAACGAGCACCGCGACGGCATCCTCCACCGCTCCGTCGCGCCCGCTGGCGAACTCGGCGAGGAGCTGAGCGAGCGCGCCGCCGAGTACGCGGCGCGCGTGCTGACGGAGCTCGACTACGTGGGCGTGCTGGCGGTCGAGTGGTTCCAGGACGGCCCGCGGCTCCTAGCGAACGAGATGGCGCCGCGGGTCCACAACTCGGGGCACTGGTCGATCGAGGGGGCGCACGTCTCGCAGTTCGAGAACCACGTGCGGGCGGTGTGCGGGCTGCCGCTCGGGCCGTGTCACGCGGCGGGGTGGTCGGCGATGTTCAACTTCATCGGCACCGTCCCGCCGGCGCCGGCGGTGCTGGCGCGACCGGAGGCGCACCTGCACCACTACGGCAAGTCGGACCGCCCGGGCCGCAAGGTCGGCCACGTCACGCTCCGCGCCGCCTCCGCCGACGACCTCGCCGAGAAGCTCCCCGTCTGGTCGCAGGCCTTCGACCGGCCGCGCACCGAGTAGCGGCGACCTCACACACGGTCGTGCGCGATCGCCGCGACCGGCCCCTGGCCGTTCTCCAGCCGGCGGAAGTTGACGAAGGCGACCACGTCGGCAAGCGTGCGGACCGCGGCCGGCGCCGCGGCGGCGTGCTCGACCAGCACCACCAGCAGTTCGCCGGGGATCGAGTGCACGCGCGCCGCCGGCGTGCGCGGGTCGTCGAGGTGCGTCAGCGTGTCGACCAGCGCGTCGAGGGTCTTCCCGTGCCCCGGCGGGAAGCCGAGCACGGCGGCAAGGGCGGCCGTCGGGTCGGACAGCTGCCGGGCGTCGAGGCGGACCAGCATGGCGGCGCTCCCGTCAGCGGATTCTTGTGAACGTATCGTAGTGGTCGGCGGTGTAGTACGCGGACCCGTCCGAGCCGGTCACCAGTCGTTCGGCGCCGCGGTTGACGCCGGGGCGGAGCGGGTTCACGTCCCACTCCCGGTAGCGGACGCGGGTGCCGCGGGCGTCCGCTTGGGGCAGGCGGCGCTCGAAGTTGCCGAACGTCCGGCCGCCCTCGTACCCGTCGACCGCACCGGCGGTGCGGTCGACGTGCTCCAACACCTTCAGCGCTTTCTCCGGCACGCCCTTCGGGGCGGCCTTCGGCACCACCTTCGGCGCGCCCGCCGCGGCCTTCGGCGGCGGGAACATCTCGGCGAGGAATACCTTCACCGCGTCGGCCGTGCGGGCGTCGGCGTCCGGGTCGAAGGCGCGGCCGGACTTCAGGTCGCGGCCGGCGAGCGGGTTGGTGAAGTCGCCGGCGACCCCGCCCATGCGGAGCACCTGCCAGTCCACCCCGCCGGCCCGCATCTCGGCCTCGAACGCCGCGAGCTTCGCCGGCGGCACCGCCGGGTCGTCCGCGCCGACCACGACCAGGACCGACGCGCCGACGCTCTTGCCGTCGCTCCCCGCGGGCATCGGGTCGCCGTGGACGCAGACCACGCCCTCGACCTCGGCCTTCGCGCGGGCGAGCTCCAGCACCGCCGTGCCGCCCGCGCCGTAGCCGACGGCGGCGAGGCGCTGGGCGTCCACGTTCGGCAGCTTCTCCAGTGCGGCAAGGCCGGCCGCCACCCGCCCGCGGACGAGCGCCCGGTCCTTGCCGCCGAGCCCCAGCCGTGCCGCCGCGTCGGCCGCGTCCTTCGGCGCCACGCCTTTGCCGTACAAGTCGACGGCGAGCGTGACGTAGCCGAGCTTGGCGAGCTGCGCGGCCTTCGCCTTCGCGGCCACAGCGGTCGGCCCGTGCTCGTGCGCGAGGAGCACGCCCGGCCGCTTCGGCGGGCCGGCGGTCTCGTACACGGCGACGCCCTCAAGCGCGACGGGGCCGTGCTGGTACGCGACCGGTCTGCTGACGAGCTGGGCGGTCCTCGGGCCGGCGCCGGCGAGGAGGGCGAGCAGGACGGCGGCGAACCGGGTCATGACGGGCTCCGCGCGGGGGTGGCAGAACGATACCGCGGCGGCGCGGCGGACTCAAGGGGCGCCGTCGGTCGGTTGTTTGGCGCCGAGGAGCTTGCGGTTGAGCGGGCTGCCGCGGACCAGGAGTTCGTCGAGCGCCGCCTCCGCGTCCGCCCAGCCGATCTCCTCGGCGCCGCGGTCGAACGCGAACTGGGCGGCCCGGCGCATGAGTTCCTTGATGAACGACCCGCTCACCCCGGCGGTGCGAGCCACCGCCCGGTCGATCACGTCCGCCGGGACGGCCACCCGGCCGGCGTACAGCCGCATCAACCGGCTCCGGCCGTCCGCGTCCGGGTACGGAAATTCGACCGCCTGATCGACCCGCCCCGGCCGGGCCGCCAGGGCGTCCTCCAGCACCTCGGGGCGGTTGGTCGTCAGCACCACGATGATGTCGGCGTCCGGCTTCAGCCCGTCCATCTCGTTAAGGAGCTTGTTCAGCAGCACCTGCTCCCCGGGGCCGGCGACGGCCCGGTCGCGGGCGATCAGGTCCACGTCCTCGATCACCACCAGGCACGGTTGGAATAGCCGGGCCAACGTCATGTACTCGCCGAGGTACCCGACCTGCTCGGCGGCGATGAGCAGGGTCGTTTGACCGGGCACCGCCGCGGCGAGATAGTGGAGGGTGTGGGTCTTCCCGGTCCCGGGCGGGCCGTGGAACAGGAGACCCTTCCGCGTCGCCAGCCCGGCCTCGCGCAGCCGCGCTCGCTGGGCGGCGAACCGGACCACGTTCCGGTCGAGCAGGTCGAGCGTGTGCGGGGGGAGGACGACCGTGTCCCGCGGCACCGCCCGCAGCCGGTGGACGAGGAGCCCGTGCGACTGCCCGGTGTACGACGTCTCGCCCTCCAGCGACAGCACCTTGCCGCGGTACGACCGGCCCTTCTCCACCTCGCGCTCGAGGTACTTGAAGACCGCCGCGGCGACGTCCGGGCCGCGGGCCGGCGGGGCGGCGACCTGGAACGCGGCCCCGCCCGGGCCGAGGTGGAACAGCACCGCGCACCGCCGGCCCGCGGCCTCCAGCAGCCAGAGCCCGTGGGTGAGGCAGCGGACCGGGCGGTCCTCCCCCACGTCCACGTCGAGGTACTGCGGTGCAGCAGCCACGACCGGCATCATCGGGCTGGGGTCGTAGACCTGCGAGAACTGCACGACCGGCTGGTGCCCCTGCTGGGCGGCGAAGAAGTGGCGGACGGTGAACCCCACGTCGGCGAGCTCGGCCAGCGCGAGGTGCAGGTCGGGGATGACCCGGCCGGGGAACGACCGCTGGGTCAGGGTGAGGTCGTCGAGCAGCGCCTCGTCGAAGTGCTCCTCGACGGCGCTAAGGAACCGTCCACTGGCTCCTCCGCGTTCTGAACGGTTGAGGTACCATACTCGAGACGCTCCGGAGCTCTCGGCATGGAACGCCCCTTCCACCAGT
>VFQN01008086.1_pt1 | contig 10868 bp, 6 predicted proteins | sample 3512371 | NCBI WGS metagenome assembly VFQN01 (sample SAMN10412370, study PRJNA504923) | tailings metagenome | isolation source: Replicate 2 from Balatoc abandoned mine | place: Philippines: Itogon, Benguet | collected 2017-08-28 | reverse complement strand
CCTTCGGTTTCAGGTCGGACATTTTCATCGCGTACACATAAGGGGGAACGTTCGACCCACGTGTGCGCGTCGCCCAAGTGCGGAACGTTGTCCCTCAAATCTCCAATGCCCCTCGCCGTGCATCGCAAGTTGCTCGTGTGCAGGGCTGTGCGCGGAGAGGTAACGTTGTCCTTTGCGGCCCCTGAGGCTTCGCGGAAACATTCGAGGTTGTCGGGCCAGCGAGGTGGATTTGCGGCTCATCAACCAAGGGCGGAACGTTACGCTTCACTGTGCGGGCTTCTGCTGGGGACCGGCTTCGGGCATGGGCCCTCCGCCCCCCCATTCGAGGGACAGAGGGCGTCCGGAAAGGGGGATCGGCCTTCGCGCCCCGCCGTTCTGGTGGGCCCCGGATCGTTCGAAGGCTTGATCCTGTCGTCCTCTGTCGTCGTCACGCCGGTGCCGGGCGGCGGCGCTCAATGCCATGCCGCCCTAGACCAGTGCGGAACGTTACGCTTCAACCGCAGTCGTGAGGGCGTCAGGCGGGTTCTCGACCCGTTGTGTGGAGCGTCCGCAGTACCGGGGCGCTACGGAGATTCGCGGGCTGTCGCGAGGCGTGATTCTCGGCTGTCCGAATTTCGCGGACCGTGGAAGCCTCTCCGCCACCCAAGGAAGCGGGCCTTCAAGGCGCCCGACCTTCGGTGGAAGTTGCTCATGGCCAGGCCCAAGAAATCGGAAACCACCGCCGCCAACCTCGGCTTCGAGGCGAAGCTATGGCTCGCCGCCGACAAGCTGCGGAACAACATGGACGCGGCCGAGTACAAGCACGTCGTGCTCGGCCTGATCTTCCTCAAGTACATCTCCGACACGTTCGAGGAACACCGCGCCAAGCTCGCCGCCGGCAAGGGCGACTACGACGGGGCGGATCCCGAGGACAAGGACGAGTACCGCGCCGAGAACGTCTTCTGGGTGCCCAAGGAGGCCCGCTGGCCTTACCTCCAGGCCAACGCCAAGCAACCGACCATCGGGAAGATCGTCGACGACGCCATGGTGGCCATCGAGCGGGACAACGTCCGGTTGAAGGGCGTCCTGCCCAAGGATTACGCCCGCCCCGCCCTCGACAAGCACCGCCTCGGCGAACTGATCGACCTCATCGGCACCATCGGCCTCGGCGACCGCGAGAACCGCGCCAAGGACATCCTCGGGCGCGTGTACGAGTACTTCCTGACGATGTTCGCCAGCGCCGAGGGCAAGAACGGCGGCCAGTTCTACACTCCCAACTGCATCGTGCGGCTCCTGGTCGAGATGCTCGCGCCGTACAAGGGTCGGATCTACGACCCGTGCTGCGGTTCCGGGGGGATGTTCGTGCAGTCCGAAAAGTTCGTGGAAGCGCACGGCGGCAAGCTGGGGGACATCAGCATCTACGGGCAGGAGAGCAACGCCACGACCCGCCGGCTGGCGGTGATGAATCTTGCCCTGCGTGGGATCGAGGCCGATTTCGGCCCTGAGCATGCCGACACCTTCCGTCGTGACCTCCACCCGGATCTCCGCGCCGACTACGTTCTCGCGAATCCGCCCTTCAACGACTCGGATTGGTTCCGGAGGGACGACGACGTGCGCTGGCGGTTCGGCGTCCCGCCGAAAGGCAACGCGAACTTCGCCTGGGTCCAGCACTTCATCCACCACCTGGCACCCCACGGCATGGCGGGCTTCGTCCTGGCCAACGGGAGCATGTCGTCGAATCAGTCCGGCGAGGGCGAAATCCGCAAAGCGCTGATCGACGCCGATCTGGTGGACTGCATGGTGGCGCTTCCAGGACAGCTCTTCTACAGCACGCAGATTCCGGTGTGTCTGTGGTTCCTGACGAGGAGCAAGGTAGCGCGGGTGATGAAGGTGCCCGGGGACGACCTCCCGGACTGCCTTCGCGACCGCCGCCGCGAGACGCTCTTCATCGACGCGCGCAGACTGGGCCGCCTCGTGGACCGGGTGCATCGCGAGCTGACCGAGGAAGACCTGAACCGGATCGTGGCCACCTACCACCAATGGCGGACGGATCTGGGGGTGCTGCTCGAGGAAGCCGAGAAGCGGGGAATCACCCTGGAATTGGCCCCGCCCTATGCCGACGAGCCGGGATTCTGCAAGTCCGTCCCGGTCGCTGAGATCGCTTCCCACGGGTACGTGCTGACGCCGGGGCGGTACGTCGGAGCCGAGGACGTGGAGGAGGACGGCGAGCCATTCGAGGAGAAGATGCCGCGCTTGGTCGCGGAACTGAATGCGCAGTTTGCTGAATCCGCAAAGCTCGAAATGGCAATCAAAGCCAACCTGAGGGGGATGGGCTATGCGGGGTGAGGCAACGGCATCCAAAGCCGCGACCTATCCGCGTGGGTTCCCACGAGAAATCGAATGGGGTTGGCCTTTGGTTCCGGCACGCGAACTTCTCATCCTCAATTACGGGCGCGCTCTGAAGGCGACCACACGGACGCCCGGCAAGGTCCCCGTCTTTGGGACGAATGGACGATGCGGCTGGCACGACAAACCGCTCGCAACGGGACCCGGTTTGATTCTCGGACGGAAGGGGCAAGGTCCTCTCGGGGTCGAATGGTGCGACACTGATTTTTGGGTGATCGATACCGCATACTACGCGAGCACACTGAGGCCCGACGCGGACCTGAAGTATCTCTACCACCTGGTGAAGTATGTCGGCCTCAATCACCTCAAGGACGGGACATCGAACCCCACCCTCTCCCGTGACGCATTTGGCGCACAGCTGCTTCCACTCCCGTCCCTCGCTGAACAGAAAGCCATCGCCGCGGTGCTCGGGGCATTGGACGACAAGATCGAGTTGAACCGGCGGATGAGCGCGACGCTGGAGGCGATGGCGCGGGCTCTGTTCCAGAGCTGGTTCGTGGATTTTGACCCCGTCCGCGCCAAACTTGACGGCCGCCAGCCCCCCGGTCTCGACCACGCCACCGCCGCACTCTTTCCTACGTCGTTTCAGGACTCAGTTCTTGGCCGAATCCCCAAAGGCTGGGCGACCATCCCTTTGTACGAGACTGCGCGGTGGGTCAACGGGGCCGCGTTCAAGGACGAGGACTTTTGTGAGTCCGGAGACGGGCTTCCAGTGATCAAGATCGCGGAACTCAAGGACGGTATCGGTCCGCAAACGAAGTGGAGCAAGCGTCCTACCGAGCCTGATCGCATGATAGACACCGGCGATTTGCTCTATTCGTGGTCGGGCAGCCCGGACAGCTCGCTGGAGGCCTTTCTCTGGAGTGGTGGCTCCGGCCTATTGAACCAGCACATTTTCAAGGTGATCGCGCCAAGTCCCGCCCAGAAGCGGTTCGTTTACTACCTTCTCCACCACCTTCGTCCGGTGCTGGTCGAAACCGCTCGCAACAAGCAGACCACCGGTCTGGGGCACGTAACGGTCGCCGACATGAGGCGCCTGATGGTGTGTTCCCCCTGTGAAGCCGTACTCAACGCTTTTGATCGAAGCGTCGCGCCGCTATTTGAAGCCGCGTTTGGCAACTCGCTACAATCCCGCACCCTCGCCGCCCTGCGCGACACGCTGCTGCCGCGGCTGCTTAGCGGGGAGTTGAGCGTCGCCGCCGCGACGGAAGAGTTGAATGGGAGATTGCGACCCGGTGAGGTTTCGAGCGCTCGCGTGGCATGGCCATGAGCATGTACCCGATTCGCCGTGTCGACCGTGACTTGGCCGAGGACATCGAGTACCTCGGAACCAAGCGGAAGTTTTGGTTTTCTTTCGAGGGAAAGCGTTGCCTTTTCAAAGCCGAAGAGCGCGGTACGGGGGAGGATTGGGCAGAGAAAGTGGTGAGTGAATTGGCGAGCCTCCTGGGTGTGCCCCACGTCGAGTACGAACTGGCGCAGGAATGCGTGGGCGGTCAGGTGATTCAACCGGGTGTAATTTGCCCCACGATTGTACCGCGCCCGCGAATCTTGGTTCTGGGGAATCAGCTACTCGTGGCAGTGGATGACCGGTATCCTTCATCGGAGGAACGCCGGTACGGAATTCGCGAGTACACCGTCGAGGCCGTCGCCAGGGCAGTATCCCTCCTGAAGCCCCCCGGCACAGAGTGGACGCAGGGTGCGCCAGCGGGGATTGGTACTGCTCTTGGTTTTTTCATCGGCTACGTGATGTTGGATGCTTGGGTGGCAAACCAGGACCGGCACCATCAGAACTGGGGAGCCATCTGGGATTCGCGTGAACTCCGCCTGGCACCGAGCTTCGATCACGGTGCGTCCCTCGCACGGAATCTCAATGAGGCGGAACGAAGTGATCGGCTGCAAACCCGGGACCAGAATCGCACCGTGGAGCATTTCGCAGGGAGGGCTCGATCTGCGTTTTACGAGTCGTCCGCGGATTCCAGAACGCTCCTTGCGCGTGTTGCATTCAGGCGATTCGCGGGCTTGGATCCAGGTTCGGCAAGGATCTGGCTGGCCAGGCTCGCCGCGATTGGGGAGGTTGAGGTAGAAGCCATCCTGGGGCAGGTTCCCTCCGAGCGGATGTCCCCGGTGGTGAAGAGTTTTACGCTTAAATTGTTGATGATCAATAGGTCAAAGCTACTACAGGAGTGCGACCAATGAATGCGCTGCTCGTTGCATCTCGGTTTTCCGATAGCGGTAAAGCAGGTTGGAGTCCCATCGGTCGGCTCCACTTCGAGAATGGCGTCTATCGCTTCGTGTATACCCAGGGTGCGCGGTCCGCGGCCGGCTTCGTTCCATTCAACGGAATGGAGAACCTGGAGGAGGTGTACGAATCTGACTCCCTGTTTCCGGTTTTCGCGAACCGCCTGCTGCCGAGTTCACGGCCGGAATACGAAGCGTATCTGCGCTGGAGCGGTTTCGATCCAAGCAACCCACCTGATCCGATCGCAGTGCTCGGGGTGACGGAGGGAATTCGGCGCACCGACATGATCGAACTGTTCCCGTGTCCCGTGCCAGATGCGGACGGGTGTTACCTGAACAAATTCTTCCTCCACGGACTTCGTTATATGCCGGAAAGCGCGCGGGATCGGGTATTGGCCTTACGCCAGGACGAGCAACTCTTCCCGATGCTGGATCTTTGCAACCCGGCAGACGCCAATGCGGTGGCCCTGCGCACCATCGAGGGGGACCGCGTGATGGTCGGGTACGTACCGCGCTACCTCGCTCACGATGTCTGGAAGTTGTTTCAGAACTGCGAGCCCAACTTCATCAAGGTTTACGCGCATCGGGTGAACCGGGATGCTCCGCTTCAGCAGCGGCTGCTTTGCAGAATGCAGGCGTGCTGGCCCAAGGATTTCCAGCCGTGCAGCGGCGAGGAATTTCAGCCCATTCCGGAGGGGATTCCATCGCATTGCGGTGAGGTGGCACCTGCGGCGGTGTGGGGCTAACAGGGAATGACGCGCCCTCCTCGGAGTTTTGGAGTCCAACACCCTGCAATACGGGGTCTGCCACGCCACGCCGCGGAGAACTGCGGCGCGCTGTCATTCTTGTTTGCAGGGGCCGAGACGATTGGCCGTAGACGCATCTGAGCGGACGAACGGGTGCGAAGTTCCAGGAAGTTCGCCCGCTACCTGCCGTTTTGGGCCTGACGGTTATTTAAGCGCAACGTGAAGATCGGTCGCTGTCAACGTGATAACATGCTGATAAACAGGTGGTTGCTTATTTAAGCGTTCTCCTATGCGCACCAACCTCACGCATCCCAGTCCGTTAGCCCAGTCGCGACGACGGTCGGCGGAGTGGGAGCAACACCTGCGGACAGCGAGGCTCGAAACGAGAGGTCTCGCCCGGCCGGCGCGGGGCGCCTCCAACGCCGTCGAGACCGAAGGAATCAGCTTAGCAGGGACCTTATCACCACGCACTTCGGATGGCCCGGAGCGCCCAGGCCCGTTGGCTTCCAATACTTTCCCGAGTTTAGCACCCATCTTAGCAAACCCCTGAGCCGATGCCCCCGCTCGACGAATCCACGATCGAAGAAGCCTCTTTGGCGTGGTTCGGCGACCTCGGCTACACGGTCGGTCACGGTCCGGAAATCGCGCCGGGAGAGCCTGCGGCGGAGCGGGATTCGTTCGGAGCCGTGGCGTTGGAAGGGCGACTCCGCCAAGCGCTCGGGCGGCTCAACCCGGGCGTTCCCGTCGAGGCCTTGGAGGATGCCTTGCGGAAGGTGCTCCGGGTTGGGATGCCCTCGCTGGCTCAGACGAACCGGGCGTTTCACCGCATGCTGCGCGACGGTGTCGACGTCGAGTACGCGAGGCCGGACGGCAGCACGAAGCACGACAAGGTCTGGCTGATCGATTTCCGCGACGCGGAGGCGAACGACTGGCTGGTGGTGAACCAGTTCACGGTGATCGAGGGGCAGCACAACCGGCGACCGGACATCGTGGTGTTCGTCAACGGGTTGCCGCTCGGGCTCGTCGAGTTGAAGAATGCGGCGGACGCCGACGCCACGATCTGGAGCGCCTACGCCCAGTTGCAGACCTACCAGGCTGAGATCCCATCGCTGCTTCACTACAACTCGGTGCTCGTCGTGAGCGATGGGGTGCAGGCGCGGATCGGGTCCCTGTCGGCGAGCCAGGAGTGGTTCAAGGTCTGGCGCACCATCGACGGGTCGGGTGACGCGCCGAAGACCGCGCTCGAACTGGAGGTCCTGGTGCGCGGAGTGTTCGAGCCGCGGCGATTCCTCGATTTGCTCCAGCATTTCATCGTGTTCGAGGAGAACCCCGACACGGGCGCTCTGCACAAGATCATCGCGGGCTACCACCAGTTCCATGCGGTGAACGCCGCCGCGGAGGAGACGGTCCGGGCCAGCGGGATGGACGACGCTGCCGTGACTCCGATGGCGGACGGCGCCTTCTGGTCGGGACGGATGCGCGGAGGCAAACCGGGTGACCGGCGGGCGGGTGTGGTCTGGCACACGCAGGGCAGCGGCAAGAGCTTCTCGATGCTGTTCTACGCGGCGCGGGTCATCCGACATCCGGCGATGCGGAATCCGACCCTGGTGGTGCTGACGGACCGCAACGACCTCGACGACCAGCTTTTCGGACAGTTCCAGCGGTGCCACGAGATCCTCGGCCAGACGCCGGTTCAAGCGCCGAGCCGCGAACAGCTGCGAACCCTGCTCGCTGTGGCCAGCGGCGGCGTGGTTTTCACGACCATCCAGAAGTTCCTTCCAGAGAAGGGTGAGCGGCTGCCCGCCTTGAGCGATCGCCGGAACATCATCGTGATCGCCGACGAGGCGCACCGGTCGCAGTACGACCTCATCGACGGTCTGGCCAGGCATATGCGGGACGCGTTGCCGAATGCGTCGTTCATTGGCTTCACCGGCACGCCCATCGAGAAGACGGACGCCAACACGCGGGCCGTGTTCGGCGATTACATCTCGATCTACGACATCCAGCGCGCCGTCGCTGATCACGCCACGGTGCCGATCTACTACGAAAGCCGCATCGCGAAGCTGGGGCTGAACGCCAGCGAACTGCCGAAGATTGACGCGGAGTTCGAGGCGATTACCGAAGGCGAGGAGCTGACCCGGAAGGAGAAGCTGAAGACCAAGTGGGCCGCGGTGGAGGCATTGGTGGGCGATCCGAAACGCATCGCACTCGTCGCCGCGGACTTGGTGAACCACTTCGAGAAGCGGTTGGAGGCAATGGACGGCAAGGCGATGGTGGTCTGCATGAGCCGTCGAATCTGCGTGGACCTCTACTCCGCGCTCATCCGGCTGCGGCCGAACTGGGCCAGCGCACCGGACGACGATGCGGAAGCCGAGAAGGGTTGTCCGTGCGTGGTGAAGGTCGTGATGACCGGAAGCGCTGAGGATGGTCCGACGTGGCAGCCGCACATCCGGAACAAGGAGAAGCGCCGGCAACTAGCAAACCGGTTCAAGGACAGCCGGGACTCGTTTCGCATCGTGATCGTGCGGGACATGTGGCTCACCGGATTCGACGCGCCCTGCCTGCACACGATGTACGCCGACAAGCCGATGCAGGGCCACGGGCTGATGCAGGCCATCGCCCGCGTGAACCGCGTGTTCCGCGACAAGCCGGGCGGGCTGGTGGTCGACTACCTGGGGCTCGCCGACCAGCTCAAGCACGCCTTGGCCAACTACACGGAGAGCGGCGGCAAAGGAGACCCGACCTATGACACCCGGCAGGCCATCGCGGTCATGCTTGAGAAGCATGGCATCGCGTGCGCCATGATGCACGGCTTCCGCTGGAAGAAGTGGACCACGGGCAAGCCCGCCGAACGCCTTGCGCTCATCCCGGCGGGGCAGGAGCACATCCTTCAACAGGCGGACGGCAAGACGCGTTTTGTGCAGGTCGTGACCGCGCTGTCGCGGGCATTCGCGCTTTGTGCGGCGAGCGACGAGGCAACTGCCATCCGCGATGACGTGGCCTTTTTCCAGGCGCTGCAATCGGCGCTGACCAAGCAAACGGGTGGCACCGCCAAGACCCCGGAGCAGCTCGACGCCGCCGTGCGTCAGCTCGTGTCCCGGGCTATCGTCACGGACGGGCAGGTCATCGATGTCTTCACCGCCGCTGGGCTTCCCAAGCCGGACATCAGCATTCTCGACGACCGCTTCCTCGCCGAAGTTCGAGGCTTGAAGCACAAGAACGTCGCGGTCGAGTTGTTGGAGAAGCTGCTTCGGGACGAACTCCGGGTGCGCTCGAAGCGGAACCTGATCGAATCCCAGCGGTTCACCGAGAAGTTGAAGCGGGCGCTCAACGCCTACCACAACCGCGCCATCGCCACGCAGGAAGTCATCGAGGAACTGATCAAGCTCGCACAGGAGATGAATGCCGCCTCGCGGCGGGGCGAGGAGATGGGGCTGACGGAGGACGAGCGGGCCTTCTACGACGCCCTGGCGGCGAATGCCTCCGCGGTTCAGATCATGGGCGACAAGCAACTCAAGGTCATCGCCGCGGAATTGATCACGAAGGTTCGCCAGAGTGTGACCATCGACTGGACCTTGCGCGAAAGCGCGCGGGCCAAGATCCGCGTGCTGGTGAAGCGCATCCTGAACAAGTTTGGCTACCCGCCCGACCTGCAGGATGAGGCCGTGAAGACCGTCCTGATGCAGGCCGAGTTGCTCTGCGCGGACTGGGCTGCCTGAACCATGGCGAAACCCTGGCCGCTATTACGCTTTGTCGAACCACTCCAGCAGACGTTGGCGATCCCGCCTCCAGGTGAGGTCGGTCATCCCCTCGACGACTCGCCGCATTTCGTCCTTCACGGACCTTGGCGATCCCTCGCCCAGCATCTTGGGCATCGCCTTCGCCAGCACCTGCCGAAAGTCTTCCCGTCCCGGCCGGAAGTAGTGCTTCAGCACGACGGCGACGGTCCGATGACCGGTGACCCGCTGGACGATCTCCATGGGTACCTTCGCCGCCAGCGCCAGCGTGATCCAAGTGACCCGAAAGCTGTGGAAATCGTGCAGAGAGGCCCGTCGCTGGCCGTTCTCGCGGTCTTTCTGCAGCGCGTCGGTCTTCGCCGCGCGCCGGTGGCCGCGAACGATCGAGGCGCCAGTCTCGCGTTCGAGTTCGTTGAGGTAGTTCGACACCGTTCCCCGGCTTGCACCGGTCGCCGCCATGACTTCGTCGAGGCTGGCCCCCGCGGCATAAGCCTCGAAGACGGCTCGCATCTTCGGCGCTCGTGGCGAGTCGCCCAAGCGGGTCAGAAAGGCTTCCACCCGGGCTCGGACCTCGTCCGGGTTTGCCGGCGGGGGGAGGGTGGGTCTTCCCGCCGGGACCATGGATTCGAGCGCGCGGGCGATCACCTGCTTGACGCGCCAGGTGATGCCGTCGGGGTTGTTCCGGTACATCTGGGCCGCCTCGGGAAAACAGAACTCCGAGGCCCCGGCTGCCGCCTTCGCCTTGGCCAGTTCCTCCGCCAGCATGGGGAAAATCGGGATGTCCACGGTCTCGCCCGTCTTGGCGGTCTTGACGGACAGGAAGCCGGCGTTCAGGTCCACGTCCGCCCACTTGAGCGAGCAGCAGTCCCCGCGGCGCATCGCGGTGCACATTCCGGTGACGATGATCGGGCGGATGAAATTGTCGTCGGCGCACGTCTCGGTGATGGCCTTCAACTCCTCCACGGTGAAGGGCTCGCGGTTGACGGTCTCGGTCGCCTTGGTGATCAGCCCGTGGAACGGGTTGCTGCCATCGCTGAGATGGGGATGGAGGTGCTTGAACGTCGCTCGCAGGAGTTTGAGCACGTCGTTCCAAGTCTTCGGCGACACTTCCCGCTGGGCCTCCCCTTCCATGAAGGCCTTCGCAGTCGCCGGCTTCACGGCAACGAACTCGGTGGCGTCGGGTTGCTGTTCCGCCACCCAGGCCGCGAACCGCTTCAGGCGAAGCCGGCACTGGTTCGCGTACTGTCCGTCCGGGGCTTTCCGACGCGGGATCTTGTCCCAGTGCTCGGCCAGATCGGCGAGCTTGGGAAAGGTCACCTCCCGGCCCACCTTGAGTTCGGCCAGCCGTTTCAGGGCGCGTTCGCCGGTCCGGTCCTCTTCGAACTTGCGGAGGAGCTGATCGTGGGCCTCGATGGCCTTGCCGCGGGAGCGTTCGAAGGCATCGTCGCCGGTGTCGCCGATCGAGGCCGGGCGGGCGCCCTCGATGCGGACCTTGAGATTGATCGCCCGCCGACGCCCGTTGGACTTGAACAAGGCGTACCACCAACTGCTCGTTCGCTTGATAACAAGTGCCATAAGTGTCTCCTGTGCAACGCTATGAAAGCGTTTGAAAGACTCTAGACGGCCGACCGGAAATTGTGGAACAAAGGAACCGTAAATCCAATGGAATTGTCCTAAATTACTGGTAATCAGTTGTGCAGCCTTGGCCTCATAACCTGAAGGTCCTAGGTTCAAATCCTAGCCCCGCAACCAATTTCCGTTG
>VFQN01008085.1_pt1 | contig 10870 bp, 24 predicted proteins | sample 3512371 | NCBI WGS metagenome assembly VFQN01 (sample SAMN10412370, study PRJNA504923) | tailings metagenome | isolation source: Replicate 2 from Balatoc abandoned mine | place: Philippines: Itogon, Benguet | collected 2017-08-28 | reverse complement strand
AACAATCACTTAGCAAACTTTTGGCTGTTTTTTACACGAATCCCTGCCGACCCTCATCAACGCCCCGCGCGCGTCCTGCGCGGCCTCGGGTTGCAACTACCCCGAGGGTGACTGTTCCGGCGCCATGGGCGGCTGCCTGGGTTGCAGGCGGGCAGCGGCATGACGGCCGAAGGCAAAGCCGTGCTGGATGCCATGGACCTGGGCGGGCTGTGCCGGTACTTCGACGCCGAGTGTCGGGCAGCGCAGGCGCGCGGAAAGTGGCTGTATGAGGTCGATCCTGAGTTCGCGCGCTATGCCATCGTGCGCATGCGTGAGCTGGCGGTCGCCGCGTGCAGTGGACTGGGTGGGTCGTCATGACCGCCTGGCGCCTGTCACCCGTGGGGGTGCTGATCCTCACCGAGCACAAGCCGCAGCCCCTGGCCTGGCCGCGCCCGGCCGGCTGGGACAAGCTGCCGGCCGACATCCGCGAAGCCTGGGATCGTCAGTGGCGCCCGCTCGCGGCGCAGCAGCAGGGGGCGCGGTGACGGTCGCCGTCCTGTTCGCTCGCGCGGACTCCAACTACAAGGCCATGCCAGGCGTCGATGTGTGGGACGCCGAGCGCGATGCGCGCCGCTGGCCGGGCGGTGCGCCCGTGGTGGCCCATCCGCCGTGCCGGGCCTGGGGAAGGCTCCATTACTTCGCGCGGCCTCGCCCCGATGAAAAGGACCTCGGCTTCTTCGCGGCTGACCAAGTGCGCCGCTTCGGTGGCGTGCTGGAGCATCCGAAGGATTCGAAGCTGTGGGGTGCGGCCGGCCTGCCGCGCCCGGGGCAGCTCGATGCGTGGGGTGGCTGGACGCTGCCGATCTCGCAAAGCTGGTGGGGCCACAAGGCCGAAAAGCTCACCTGGCTGTACATCGTCGGGTGCTCCCCGCGCGAGCTGCCGGAAATGCCGCTGAGGCTGGGCCGAGCCACCCATGTCATCACGCAGAGTCGCGTGCGCCGGAAGGACGGGACGCGCCTGCGCAAGGGCATGGAAGGCTGGCGCCCCGAGGTCACGAAGGCCGAGCGCGAGCATACGCCGCCCGAGCTGGCCGCCTGGCTCGTGGACCTTGCCGCCAGGTGCGCCCGATGATCGAGCACCGCCCCGGCCGCGCCCTCGGCTGGCTCACCGATGCCGAGTGGGTGGCCCGCCAGGTCGCCAGCCTGCCGGCCATCTGGCAGGACACGATTCGCCGCAAGTGGTCGGGCTCGTGGTCGATGCTGGAGGGCATGCGCCAGCGCGCCAACCTGGGCGTGTTGCGCACGGTGGCCGAGCTGGGCGACAGCCAGCGCGCAGGCCTGAGTCCCGACGCCAATGACGAGACCATCCGCAGCCGCGCGCGCGTGCTGGCGCGGCACTTCGCCACCGGCATCGGCGGCGCGCTGCGCGAGTGGGCCGACTGGGGCCGCCTGCGCGCGCTGGAATGGGCGCTGGACAACATGGACCGCATGGGAATGCCGGACCTGTGGCCGGGCCTGGCGCCGCGCGTGACGCCCGAGGGCGCGCTGATCCGCGTGCAGACCGAAACCTGGTGGCGCCGAACCCTGCGCAAGCTGTTTGCCCGCACGGTGGAGCGCTGTTCCATCGGCCTGGGCCTGGTGAACAAGGATCGGCAGTGCTACGTCTCGGACCTGAGTGTCGCGCGGCGCCGGCAGCAGCTCGCGGCGAACGCGCAGGCCATGGAGCGCACCGAGCTGGAGAACGACATCGGCCAGCGCATGAACCTGGCCGAGATTGCGGCCAAGGGCGTGGGCAACAAGGCGGTGCGCCGCGCCGAGCTGATGACGCGCATCAGCGGATTCGACGTGATCGCGCAGGACCTGGGCCACGCGGCGACCTTCATTACGGTCACATGCCCAAGCTACATGCACAAGTGGACGGACAAGGGCAGGGGGGTGGTGCCGAACCCGCGATACGACGGCGAGACCACGCCGGACAAGGCGCAGGCGCACCTGTCGGGCCAGTGGGCCAAGTGCCGCGCCTGGCTGGCGCGCCGAGGCGTGGAGCTGTACGGTTTCCGCGTGGCCGAACCACACCACGACGGATGCCCGCATTGGCATTTCCTGCTGTTCCACGTCGCCGACAAGATGGCCGAGGTGGCCGAGGGGTTCCGGACCTACTTCCTTGACCAGGTGGCGCCCGATGAGCCGGGCGCACAGGCGCACCGCGTCAAGGTCGAGGCCATCGACCGCGCCAAGGGAAGCGCGGCCAGCTACCTCGCCAAATACATCTCAAAGAACATCGACGGCTATGGCGTGAGCGAAGACCTATTCGGCTCGCCCGCGGTGGAGTCGTCGCGCCGTGTGGACGCCTGGGCGGCCACCTGGCGCATCCGCCAGTTTCAGCAGCTGGGCGGCCCGCCGGTGACGGTGTGGCGCGAGCTGCGGCGCATCAACACCGATGAGCTGCCGGCCGACCTGCTGCCGCGCGAGCTGTCCGACGCGCTCGGCGCCGTCAACCTGCGCGACACCGAGCCTGCGGCGAAGTGGGCGCAGGGCTGGGCGGCCTACGTGCGCGCGCAGGGTGGGCCCTGCGTGGCGCGCACGCGCCTGGCCATCCGCCTGCTGCGCCAGGAGTCGGGGGAGATCAACCGGTATCAGGAGGTGCGACCGGCCGACGTGATCGGCGTGCAGTGCGCGGGGCGCAACTGGCACAGGCCGGATCACATGGTGGCCAGGCTGGGCAAGCTGGCGCCGCTGATGCCGCGCCCGGCGGCGGCGTTTCTAGAGTCCGAGCGCTGCGCGTGGTTCGTCGTCGGGGCGGGGGGAGTCCCGCCGCGCGGCGAAGCCGTGCGGCCTTGGACTCGTGTCAATAACTGTACGCGGACCACGGCCGACACCGGCCAGGGCGTGCGCGACCAGGTGCATTTCCAGCGGGGCAAGCTGGGCCGATTCCGGCCTCGGGCGAGCCCTGCGCCGCTGCCGGACGGTCCTCCGGCGTCAACGTAGGAGAGAGAGTGATGGACGTGACCAAGCAATTCCGCGCCAGCCAGGCCGTGGCGATCAACAACGAGCAGTTGGAGCACCACGGCAAGGCCGGCCATGTGACCGGCTTCGGCGCGGGCGACACCGAGGGCATGGTGGAAGTGCTGATCGACGGCGAGAGCGAGCCCATGGCATTCGCGCCGGCCGACCTGCAATCCCTGGGCCACTGAGCGAGGCGACCATGGGACAGCGCATCGGTGAAATGAAGTGCCTCAACCCGGCGTGCTCGTGCACCGATGTGGCTGTCGAGGTCACGGGCGCCGGCACCTGGCAGAGCAAGTGCCACAAGTGCGGCATGCCGAGCTTCGGAAAGGCGGGCACGAAGTGGCGCCGCGACATGGAAAAGCTCGTCACCCGCGACGAGAGCGACGAACCGAAGCCGGCGCCGAAGGCCCCGGCCAAGGTGGACCCACCGGCACCCGCGCCGGAGCCCGCACCACCGCGCCCTGCGCGGCGTGCGAATGACCCCTTTGACCTGGCGAGCCTGCGATGACCGAACCGAAAAAACCCGATCCCCTTGAGGCCCTGGCCGGCGAGGCCGACCAGCTCGCGGCCGGCGCCGAGGTGCCGCTGGGCGATGGCGTCACCGACGCGGACGCCGGCATGCGCGATGCGCCGCCTGTGGCCACGAACGCCGAGCTGCTGGCGGGCATGGTCAAGCTCGCGCGGGACACGGTAACGCAGCTCGCCGACGTGCAGAGCATCCAGACCACGCTGGGCGATGGCGTGGCCGCGAAGCTGGGCGCGATGTGGGGCGAAGTGCTCGATGGCTACGGCATCCGCCTGAGCGATCACATGGGCAAGCACGGCAAGGCGATCATGGCAGCGCTGGCCACGGTGGCCATCGGCGTCAACGTGTACCGGGGCTATCGCGCCGAGCAGGCCGCGCGCGCGCCTACGCCGAGCCCGGCGCCGTCGCCGCTGCCGGACGTGCCCGAGGAATGACCGCCAAGGCCCTGATGGCCGGCGTCTTCGGTGCGCGCGGCACCGGAAAGAACGCATGGCTCAAACAGCAGCTGCGCGTGCGACCGCCGCGCCTGGTGGTGTGGGACCACAAGCACGATCCGACGATGGTGGACGTGGGCCAGGCATACACCGACCTGGGCGCGCTGGTGCGCGCGATGGGCGCCAAGCGCTTCGCGCTGCGCTACCTGCCCGATCACTCGGGCGACATCGATGCCCAGTTCGATCTGTTCTGCCGCGCCTGCTTCCTCGTGGGCAACCTGTGCATGGTGGTCGATGAGCTGCCCGAGGTCACCAAGGCCAACCGCGCGCCGGCCGCCTGGCGCCAGTGCGTCAACGTGGGGCGCCTGTATCGCGGCGCCGATGGCGTCGAGCGCTCGCTGGTCATCTTCGGCCTGGGCCAGCGTCCGAGCGAGTGCGATAAGTCGTTCATGAACAACCTGGACGTGCTGCACACCGGGCGCGTGGCGCAGGCCAGCGATGCGCGCGCGCTGGCCGACCTGCTGAACGTGGACCACCGCGAGCTGATGCGCCTGGAGGACCTGCACTGGGTGGAGCGGCGCCAGGGCCAGGCAGAGCCGGTGCGCGGCGTGCTCACCTTCAAAAAAAAGTTGCCTGCGACATCGCAGCAGAAGAAAGCGCCTTAGGCGCTGTTCCTAAGGGAGTGCGTTTCGCGGTTTCGCCATGAGGGCTTGTCATCGGGTTGTCGGCTTAGGCCACACCCGTTCAACCCTCAAGGAACAACCGCATGGACACGTCCAAGCTCGTACCCACGGCCATCGCCCTCGGCATCTGCTATGCCGTGGCGAAATTCGTGCCCAACTCCATGGTCAAGGCCGGCGCCTACGGCGTCATGGGCGTGATCGTGGCGCGCCAGGTCCCCTACGTGAAAAACGCCTTCTAAGGCGCCGGGGGAACTGACCCATGAACAAGCAAATTCGCCTCGATGCGTTTCAGAACGTCGCCAACAGCGGCGTGGCCGTGAACGACATGAACAAGCTCCTGGGCACGGTGCTGGAAAAGCTCACCCTGACCCTGGGCGGCACCTTCACGCGCTCGATGATCACGAGCATCCAGCTCAAGGCCAACGGCAAGGTCATCTGGGAAACCAGCGGCGCGCGCCTGGACCTGGTCAACATGTACAACGGCGGCAGCGCCGACGTGACCATCCTCAAGCTGGATTTCATGGACCGCAAGGCCGTGACGGTCAACGCGCGCCAGGCCGGCGCGCTGGACCTGTCGGCCGGCTCGGGCATCACGCAGCTGCGCATGGAAGTGACCATCGCCGGTGCCACGAACCCCACGCTGGTGGGCTTCGCCGACGTTTCGCCGCCCACGGCCGACGCGTCGGAAGCTGGCATCCGCTACCTGATCAAGCGCAAGCACCAGGCCACCTACGTGGTGGGCGGTGCGGGCGAATTCGCGCTGCCGGTGCCCCACATCGACCCGGCGGGCGGCGGCTCCAACTACACCCGCATCTGCATCTACTCGGCCAACTGCACCGGCATCAAAACCGTGCGCGACGGCATCACCGAGCACGAGCTGACCAAGGCGCAGAACGAGGCGGCGCAAAAGGACAACGGCAAGGTGCCCCAGTCCGGCCTGGTGGTCTTCGATCCGGTGCAGACGGGCACGCTGCTCGGCAACACCTGGGACACCCGCAAGGGTGTGGTGGGCTCGGCCACGTTCTACGCGCAGTTCAGCGCGAGCGAGACCATCACCATCGAGACGGAAGAGCTGATCCCGCTCGCGGCGTTCTGATCGGGGGTCCACCATGACCCCCGCAGAAATGGCCGCCCTGGAGCGTGAGCGCACCAAGCGCATGTTCATTGGTGCGGTGGGCTCCATGTTCGGCCTCGATCAGAGCTACGCCGAGACGGACGGCCTGACCATCAACCGACCCGGCCAATACCAGGTGTACGGCGGCGCGGGCTACGCGGTGGAAGGCCAGCCGGCCAGCCAGGCGCAGGCGCAGGCCGCCGTGCCCGGCGTGGTGGTGCTGCTCGTGCTCGTGGTCGGCGCCTGGGCGCTGCTCAAGTAGGGGGCCGCCATGTGGGGCGCTATCGCTACTGCCTTCTTGCAGTCCGGCGTGCTCAATGCGCCCGAGACCGGGGCGGCGCCGGCCGGGCCGACGATGTTTTCCCAGGGGGACTGGAACGTCAACCTAGGGGGCTCGGGCGTGTCGTTCCAGGGCGCGCAGGCCACGAGCCTGGCGACCGTTCTTCTGTTGGCCGGCACGGCCGTGGTGGTGGTATGGATGCTCCGAAAGTGACCGCCCTGAGCTGGTCGCCCGAGCTGGTGGAGGCCTTCGCACCATCGGCAGCGCGCAACCCATTCGGCGCGCTGGAGAGCCCGCGCGAAATCCTTCAGGGCTCGTATATCTTCGAGGTCGAGTGCGGGCGCCAGCGCGCGCTGATGGCCGTGCGGCCCATCCCCATCGACGCGGGTGGCGTGCGCGCGGAAATCACCGGCCTGGTGTCCAGCGGGCCACTGTTCCACGCGGCGGCCATGGACCGGGCGGCCGTGATGATCGCGCACCAGCTCGATGCCGACATCCTGACCATGACCACGCAGCTGCCGCGCCTGGTGCGCGCCTGCCATCGCCATGGCTGGACCACCACGGGCGCCGTGGTGAGCAAGTGGACCAAGGGGCACTGATGGGATCCAGCAAATCAAGCCAGGCCACGAACCAGACCGACAACCGCCGCGTGATCGGCGAGGGCGGTGTCTCGGCCGAGGGATCGACGGTCTTCACGGCAAAGGCGCAGGACAACGGCGTCGTGGCACAGCACGGATCAACGGTCAGTGTGCTGGACAACGGCGCCATCAACCGCGCATTCGACTTCTCACAGCAGGTCGGCGCCGAGGCGCTGGCCTTCGCCAAATCGAGCCAGAGCCAGGTGGCCGACGCCTACCAAGAGGCCAAGGGCCGGGGCGTGCTCACCGACTGGATCACCATTGGGGCCATCGCCATGGCGGGCCTGGTCGCGTTGCAGGTTGCCCGCAAATGAAGCAAATCCAGAGCTACACCTACACCATCCCGGCCAACGGCTCGGTGCAGATTCCTGCGCCGAACGACAACTTCATCGTGCAGGCCGCGACAGGCCCAGTCACGGTGCGCGGCGACACCTTCGGCACGCTGCCCAGCCTGGTGGCGGGGCAGGGCCTAAAGGCGGTGCCGTTCAACCGCCTGGAGTTGAAGGACGAGAGCGGCGCGCCCAACACGGTGACGCTGCTGATCTCGCCGGCTGAGTTCGTGAACCAGGTGTTCAGTGGCTCGGTGGTGATCGTGGGCGCGCAGTCGCTGGACCTTGCCACCATCCTGGCCTTGGGCCGCCCCGAGTTGCCGACGAACAATTGGGGCAGCATCGCGGCTTCGGCGGCGGGCGTTCCTCAAACGGTGTTCCTGCCGGCCGCCAACACGAATGGCGCCATCGTGTGGGCCGCCTCGGCTTCGGAAGCGAACGCGGCGCTGATTCACTCGGCCTTCATAGCCAAGGCGTCCGCGCCGGCCACGGTGGTGGATGGGGAAGTCATCGCCGCATCGGTGGTCACGGCCGTGGGCGCGAACATGCATTCGACCATCTTCCTACCCACGCCGCAGCGCATCGCGGCAGGATTGGGCCTGTATTACTTCCCGACGGCCAACGGCGCGGCGAACTACCCGCGCCACGTCCGGTACTCCCTGCTGTGATGCATGCGATGGACCATCGCCCTCATAGCGACCATCGCGGCGGCGGCGGTGCTGGCCAGCCGCGCGCGCGCCGCGTCTCTGCCATCGTCCGAGCCCTGGCGCGGGATCGAGCTGCCCGACCTCTCGTGGCTGGACGTGGGAACGCGACCGAGCGAGTGGGGCGAGGAAGCGGACCAGCTGCCCAGCCTTGTGGAGAGCGCGGCCGTGAGCATTGACCCGCGCACCTACATACCGGCCGGCGTGAGCGAGCAGCAGGGCGCGCGCAACCTGGCCGCCTTCCTGGCCATGATCCGCTACGCCGAGGGCACGGCGGGGCAGGGAGACCCGTACCGCGTGTGCTACGCCTACCGCCACACCATCCAGAGCCTGGCCGACCATCCGGCCATTACGGGCGAGTGGCTGGGCGAGGTGCTGCCGGACAGCTATTGCAAGGCCGCCGGCTTCGGCCCGGGCTGCAAGTCCACGGCGGCCGGCGCGTACCAGATCAACCGCCCAACCTGGGTGCCACTCAAGCGCGCGCTGGGCCTGCGTGACTTCGGGCCCGCGAGCCAGGACGCCGCAGCCGCGGAGCTGATCCGCCAGCGCGGCGCCCTCAATGACGTTTACGCCGGCCGCGTGGCCGACGCCATCGACAAGGTGGCCAAGACCTGGGCATCGCTGCCCGGGGCCGGCTACCTGCAACCCGAGCGAAAGCTCGCTTCCCTCGTGTCCGCCTATCAGGCGGCCGGGGGCACCACCGAGGTATGACCATGGCCGCACCCTCCGCCCCCAACCCCATGCCGCTGATCCTGCTGGCGGCCGTCGGCATCGGCGTCTTCTGGTTCATGAGCCGGCGCCAGGCGGGCGCGCCTCTGCCGGTCGTGTACCCCACGCCCGACCAGAATGCGCAGGCCGCCGCGCTGGCCAAGGCGCAGACCGACGCCGCGAAGTACTCGCTGGCGGCGGGCCTGATCGGCAAGGCGTTTGACTTCTTCGGTGAGCGCGCGAAGGGGAACAACCCGTACAGCCTGGCCACTGGCTGGGGGACCGGCATGGCCGACGGCTGGGGCGTGCAGGTACAGAACGATGGCGTGGCCTACAACCCGAGCGGAAACACCAGCGCCAGCGATTCGATCTACTCCCTGGCCTACGGCTGGAAATCGTGAAGCGCTCGATGTTGATCCCGCTGGCCATCCTCGGCATCGCCGGGGGCCTGGCCTACATGGTCCAGCGCCGCGCGAAGGCGCAGGCAGCAGGCGAGGGCGCGGCCGACCCGGCGTCGGCTGCGACGGGCTTTGATCGCCTGTTCGAATCGATCTTCGGCGCAGGCTCCATCGCGGCGACGCCTGCGCCGGCGCCGGCCACCACGCCGGCACCGGCGCCGGCCACCACCGTGGACAACGGCGCATGAAAGTCGCACCCGTCTCCGCTGACCTGCTGATCAAGCTCGCGCTCGCCGCGGCCGTCATCGGCGTCGGCGTGTGGGCGGTGCGCCGCACCACCAGCGCCATCAGCGGAGCCATCCCCGACGTGGGCGGCTGGATTGACGATGCCAGCTCACGCCTCGGCGTGGTGATGGACAGCCTGGGGGCGGGCGTCACGAGTTTTTCCGAGCGCTGGGGCGTGAACCACGCCATCCCGCCCGATCAGTTCCCCACGCTCGACAACCCGTGGGGCATCACGCTAACGCCCGAGCAGCAGCGCGTGCAGCAGGAGATTGCCAACCGACCGAACCCCATTTACCGAGGCGTCAACGCCATCGGCTCGGGCATCACGGGCGACGGCAATTTCACGCTCGGCGGCTACCTCTATGACCTGCTGAACCCGTCGCCGCCCTGGGCGACGCCGCCATACGTGCCGATCGGCGAGGGCGCGCAGGACGCGCGCCGCATTGATCGCGCCTTGGGCTACTGAGGAGGAGAACCATGGACCCGATCACCGCCCTGGCCGCGCTGCTGCCGCTGGGTATCGAGGCCGGCAAGGCCGCCATCCAGCGCTTTCTGGCGCCCGAGCAGGTCAAGCCCATTGACTTCGCGCAGCAGCTCGAGGCGCGGCGCATGGACCTGGAGCAATTCAAGGCCATGCAAGGCGGTGGCGAGTCATACCGCTGGGTGGCCGCCGTGCGCGAGCTGCAACGCCCCATTTTCTCGGCCGGCGTGCTGGGCGTGTGGGCCTGGCAGGCGCTGAGCGGCGAGCCCGCGCCCGACGTGGTCAACATGGCCAGCGCGGTGGGCTTCTACCTGTTCGGAGACCGAACGCTGTTCTACGTGAAGGGCAAGGCAAAGTGACCGACCTGTTGCCCTGGATGAACCTGTTGCTGGTGCCCGTCATCGGCCTGCTGCTCAACATCGAGCGGCGCCTGACGCGCCTCGAGGCCCTGCGCGAGGCCGACACCGAGCGGCGGCGCATCAACCCGCACACCGTGACATGAAGGGCCTGATCCCCCGGCCCGTGGAAGTCGGGCGCGAAGCGCTCATCGTGATCGGTGGGGCCGTGCTGGCCGCGCTGGTCATTTCGCAGCTGCCGGGCCTCAAAGCCTGGATTCAGCGTCAATGGGGCGACACGCCCCGGCCTTTCTAGGAGAAACCACCATGGCCACCCGTCGCCGCACCGTCCGCAAGTCCACCGCCACCAAGGGCAAGGGCCGCCTGAAAAAGGGCTACCGCTACGCCAAGGGCGGGCGCATCGTCAAAGCGAAGTCCAAGCGCTGATCAGGCGCGCCAGAAGGGCAGGTTGGCGGCCTCGGGCTGCGCCTGCGTCAGTTCGCGCTCAAGCACCTCGATGCGCCGCCGCAGGGCGGCGTTTTCGTTGGCCAGGGCCTGCGCATGGCCCCGGTGAACGTCGGCGGCCCTGGCGGCCTCGGCGTCGGCCGCAGAGCGCCCCCAGCGGGATTCCCAGAACAGCGCCAGCATGACGGCGCGCGGCGCGCCCTGGGCGGCCTCGTAGCGCGCCAGCGTGCGCTCATGCACCCCGATGTGCCGCGCCACCTGGGCGCGGTTGGCCTGCTGGTCGTGCAGCAGCCAGGTGAACGGCGGCAGACCCGCCGACGGAGGCGCGCGGAACATGACAGATTGTCGGCCGCTGGGGCCTGGGCTTTAGGCGAAGGCCAGGCGCGGACCCATGAGGGCGTCGGCCATGCTGGCCAGCACGCCCCGACGACGACGAGAAACTTTACGTAATATACATCGTGGAATCTAACGACGGAACCACGCTCACGGCTTCATCACAGAA
>VFQN01008084.1_pt1 | contig 10871 bp, 12 predicted proteins | sample 3512371 | NCBI WGS metagenome assembly VFQN01 (sample SAMN10412370, study PRJNA504923) | tailings metagenome | isolation source: Replicate 2 from Balatoc abandoned mine | place: Philippines: Itogon, Benguet | collected 2017-08-28 | reverse complement strand
AAATGGGTGCTCAGCAAATGTTGAAACCGATGCTCAAATTAGATTGGCGAACACAGTAGGGATTAAAATTCAAAGAAATAACAAACCCGTTCAATAAATAATTAGATTTACGAGGATCAATAATGTCAGGCTCACATACACACGGTGAAGGCATCTCCAGCAATAAAATGTGGCTTGCTACCACCATTACTTTTGCTTTTTGCTTAGGCGAGGCCTTGGTCGGTTACAAGTCCAACAGTTTGGCGTTAATGGCGGATGCTGGACATAACTTTGCCGATGCTCTGGCGCTCGCGCTTTCAGCCTTTGCTTTATGGATTGCCACTAAACCAGCCGATAACAAACGCACATTCGGGTATTGTAAGGCGAAAACTTATTGAAAGGTGTGTTGGAATCACTGGCAGGGTTTGTACTGCAATGGCTGGCAGATGGCTGGAATACGCATCAGTTTCAAGTGGCTACTTTGAACAGTTTTAGGTGGCTCTTTTCAAACAGCAATGAGTGGCTTTTTTAGCGAGAATACTCATTATAAGCACCATTTGATGCCTGTTGGTTTCCATAAAATCTGTGGATAAGGCATGGATGAGGTATTGGTAAAGTCTATAACTATATGATTCACAGACTATTTGGCGGAGTGTATAAATTTTACGCTGGATTTCCTTTATTCATATTTCATTGGTTTTGAAACTAATATTGCGGATTAACAGATCAAACTGTTAACATATGTTATTGTTGTGTGTGGGTATTAGAGGCGCATAACTAAAATACTATTAAGGGTATGCAACATGAATCAGAGCAAACTGTATTCAACACTTAATCAGTTGGGGTGCAAGATACTTTCATTCGAGGATTATCCATCCAGCCAAGGTAGTTGGCGGGCCAGTTTTATGGCTTTTGGAAATTCATGCGAAGTAAGCTGTAATAGGTTTGATGGATGTATGTCTCTGAGTTACAAAAACTCTATCCATGGAGCGCATCAATCGACAATCAACAGCCTGAAATTTTTGACTGATGAAGCTGAGCTGTCTGCAGTGTTACTTTGGCTCCGTTCTTTATCTGCAAAGTCAAAAAAAACTGAAAGTAGTGAGATAAAAAGGGACCAACTCTTGTCAGAGTCTACCTATTAGTTACGGTATCTTTCCATACCTGGTTTTCTTATTACCAGTTTTTTATGGAGGTTATTCATTTGCTAGGCATGCACTGGGCTAGTTGGCGTGATTTCCCTTAATTCGATTATCCAGTGAAAAAGGCTAAAGGAAAGTGGTAGGCTATGAATTGAATAGCCTCAAAATCTAATGCGCTCTTTATGATTTCTGAGTGCATCATAGCTACTACTACCAAATTGCGGATAACCTTTGGTTATGTTTCTCGCCATTATTGCCAAGCTAGCGCAGGAGAGTGCGGCTCTAAAATGCTCAACGTCTTTCCATATGTGCGGTTTAATATACTCTTTTTTAAAATTCAATATCAAAGGTCGAATTAACTTAGAAAAGTCCTTATTCACGGTTTTGAACTGAATGCGTTCATCGTCTAGAACAAATTTCAATTTTGGAAAGTCCGCACTAAAATTAATCTGCATAGGGATTGAGTTGGTAGAGTCCGAGAAACCAATTACACCTTTAATGAAATCATTCAATTCGCTTTTGTCTAAACCATCCCAATAGTACAAATAAGTAAAAAAGCTATTTGTCTCGATGCCAAAAAGCACGTAACCCGGTTGGTCTTCGAAGTAGTAGGCAATTCTGAAAGCTGTGAGATGAAAACTTAGTCCATTGAATTCAGAATTAGACTTTAGCAGCTCCAGGTATGGATTATTGATCTTAAGAGTCTGAATTAAATGATGGTCTAATTTTCTTGAACCGAAGACATATTGCTTCTCAGTATTCGCATATCTGGAATTTTGCGTGCCCAAAGCGTTTGAGTTCAATATCTCTTGCACAGTAGGAATGGAGACGTTTTTTTTATAGTGGCTTAAATTTTGAATAATGGATGTTGCACTTAATCCTGGTTGAGCGTTTGCTATTTCCAATACCTCTACTTCCAGATGACTACTGTGAACACGGCTTTCTCTGAGTTTTCTGGGTTTAGATTTGAGCCCATCGAAACCTTTCATTTCATAGCATTTGAGCCAACGATAGAACGTTTTCTCTGCAATGCCGTACATCTCTGCAAATTCACTTTTACCCATCAGCTGGCCATTCGCTAATGGTGTTTCATACATCTTGATGTAATGGCACTTTTCCTCATCTGACCAGCTGACACGTTGTTTAATCCCCATAAATTACCTCCTGAAGAAATATTTTTTTCTCTACATTAAGTTTCTTTTTATTGAGTTTTTATGGTTTGTGCCTTGAGCAATGACGCAAATCTGTAAGTCCTAAATGATTTTGAACTAATGCTGCCAAAATTTGCATTTAACACAAGCAAGGTATGAGAAATATTCATTAAAAATCAATACATTAAAATGTTCCAAAATGCAGAAATGATATTTAGAATCCTTAAAGTAATCAATTTATAAGTTATTAATGAGTCCCTTTTCAATTTATTTGCGCGAACTTAGAAGTAAGCGTCGGCTACTTCAAAAAGATGCTGCTTTGATCTTAGGTTACGAGCAAAGTTATTTGAGTGCACTTGAAACCAGCAAGAAGGGGCCTCCTAATGGAAATTTCATTTCGAGCTTAACTTCGAAATTTAATCTGACTGACGGAGAGATTACTCAACTCGATAGAGAACTGCAGAAGTCTCAGAGAATGTTTGCCATACCGGTAGACTCTGACTTGACCGAGTATGAAGTCTTTAATCTCTTCCGGGAAAAGTTTGGTAGTTTAAAACCACAGCAGCTAGAACTCGTGAAGTTTGCTCTTGAACTGCAATGTTAGCAATTCTCTTTGAAGTAAAACAAATAAATAGGAGACCAAAAATGTAAAAAGGGCAAACCTTGCGGCTTGCCCCCAACGGATAATAGAAATTACCCGATCCACAAATCAAGTATGTTTCTTTTTCCCTAGGGCGTCAAGCTGCACTTCCATCAGACCAAAAATAATTGGCTTTATTTATACAGCCAACGGTTATTTTCGTCCTGATTTTTAGTACTCAGTCAGCCATACAAAGGGATACGTGTCATTGCGTAGGAGGCTGATCATCCATTTAATACAGGGGCTTACTTGATGAAAAAAAGAAAATTAATGCTTATCGAAGCTAATGCGATTGATATTAGCGATGACCAAATAAACTTAAATTCTCGATCGCTGTGCATGACGCTTCTTGCGAGTATTTCGGTCACTCAAAGACTTCCACGCCATTCTGAGGGGCCAGCTAAATGACATTGGATTTATCTAGAGTAACCTCTCTTCCGTCATTTTTTTTATCGGTAATATGCACAGAGACTGATGCATGTGCAAGGCAGAGAAGGATTGAATCTCCGAATCAACAAAGTTCACTCACTTACCATTACAAGCCTTTTGTAGATGAACCTTCTGGTGTTTCTTACAGTTTTAAGCTGTTTCCAGTGGTTTTGAATAGCGATGGCAGCCCTTGGGCCTTCGCGTGTCTGTATATCTTCGATCGAATTGAAGCAGATATTGCCCCCAACATGGAAACGTATAAATCAATTGCTACGGATCTTAGGGCTTTCAGAGTATGGCTAGATGAGAATGTGGATACTCCAGAGCTATTTTCTCATTTCCCAAGATTTGTACAAGGGAGAGTCACCTATCGATATGCTGCATATTTGCGCCAGCGGGTCATGGCGAATCTTTCAGAAACTTCTACTTCTGAAAGGCGATTTAACAATGTCATCAGGTTTTATAGTTGGCTCATCGAAAAGAATTATCTCAACCCAATGTTTTCTCCTTGGGAGGAGAAAACTATAACTTTGAAAATTTCAGATCAACATGGAGTGTCCTTTTACAAAAAAATAAAAACTACCAATCTGAGCTTAAACACCTCGAAGCTCAACCACACATTTGATGATTTTATTGAAGATGGAGGAAAGCTGAGGCCTCTAACTCAAGAAGAACAAAGATGGGTATTCGATAGTCTAAATGCCCTAGGAAACATCGAGATGAATTTAATTCTGTTGGTGATGCTTTTAACCGGCGCTCGAATTCAGACTGTTTGTACCTTTCAAATAGGTCACTTCACAAATCCATATCCGAAGTATTCATCCTCAATCAAAGGCCTTGGTGAGGTCATCAAGTTAAAGGCAGGCCCTGGCACAGGCATAGATACTAAATTCAACAAGAGCGGAGTGCTAATGATTCCCAGAGCACTCTACCAAGCACTTCATCACTACGCAATTTCGCCCCGAGTTAGAAAGCGTAGTGCGCTAACCGAGCTGGGTTGGGATGAAGCCCAGTATTTGTTTCTGACTCAACAAGGTTCCCCTTATTACGAATCTCGCGCTGACATCGTGGGGGCTGTCGAGGGATTTGACAGGCATCATTTCAAGAAGGGTGAAACGATTAGGCAATATCTTAAGGAGCAGTTAATTCCATACGTGCAGAAAAAATTCAAAGGAGAGTTTAGCTTTCGAGTACACGATTTGCGAGCAACGTTTGGCATGAATGTTGAGTCACGGCTGGTCAGGTTAGTACATGAAGGAAAGCTAACTATGGATAAGGCTAGGCAGATTTTGGCAACACTGATGTGGCACTCTTCTTCGGAAACAACAGATAAATATCTGAATTACAGATTAAAAAATGAGGAAGTTTTCGCGGCGGTGAATGAGTATGGTGAGCAAGTCCTGGATTGGATAAGGTCCGTCGGCGGGGAGATTTAAGTTGAAAAAATCTAAGAAAAGTCACTTCACCATGCGAACAATCTCGCTAGTGGAACTACCCATAACAAATGGAGTGGATATTGAGCATCCTGAGAAAATTTTAATTAAAACAGGATCATACTTTTACGATATAGGAGCTCTGTGCTATGGCGATAGATCAAATAAACACCGAGTCCGTTTTAAACCTCGATTGGTTAACGAGCTTTCACTCATATCAGCACGTCGAGCCAAAATAAAACAGTTTGTGTTTGATCTTTCTGTACTCTCTGAAGGGCTCAGACCAGCCACTGTAATAAGTAAACTGACCTCTTTTGGAAGGTTTATCGATTGGTCAGATAGATGTCTTGGACTGGATTACTTTATTTCTGATGATGGGATAGAAAATGCATTTCAAGCATTTTTATCTACATTGCACGATAAATATTTCCAGGGCGTTGGCGAGTCAACGGCTGTTAATTCAGTTCATCTATTTGTTCTGGATATGGTGCGGGTTTTTATAAATAAACCAGATTTCGGTAAAGACATTCGTTTACTCGATTGGTTGCCTGGTAAAGAAACCACACCTGCACCATATGAGGATTTTGCTCGGCTTTTGGCAATTTCCACAGCCATCTTTACAGGGTTATCTGATTTTGCGCTAAATCAACGACCTTTCCCTTTTAAATTGAACTTGCCTAGTTATCTTGATTGGGAAAACGGTAACCATCTGTGGGTATTCCCAACACATCTTTGGTATCTACCGCCTCATCAGTGGGGAGCTTATAGAGCTGCACTTAAATATCCTTTTTGGGCTTATAACTATAAGGAGGGCACGATAAATAAGCCAGAAGATATTTTCATGCTCTATAAATCAGGGGGGATGAGCGACAAGCAATACAATGCTATGACTGCTGTGAAAAAGGCAGAAATGAAAATTAAGGATGCTAATGCTAATCCCAGAGCGATCAGACGCATCAGGCTTGCGCGACTGGCTCTTAGTGCATTTGCAATGTTGTTCATTGCCAGCACAGGAGCAAATTTAAGTGTGGTTTCAAGCATCGAATTTTCTGAGGAAATTCATGCTGATGTACTGTCGCAGAATTTTCGGGCTGTTAAATATAGAGCCAATGGTGCTGTCGTAACCATTCGTGTGCCCACATCCCTCATGCCCCATTTGCGTACCTACATAAAGTTGCGCAGATATGTCTTGGGTGACATGGAGTTCCCTTTCTTGTTCTTTACGCACTCCAAGGACAGGGTACGTCGAGTTACTCCCCTAAATGAGGATCAGTTGAGTATTTTTTTACGAATATTAAAAAACATGGATCCTAATTTTCAGGTGATTCGACCTCGGAAAATTCGTGCAACAGCCAATGATTGGATGATAAACAATCACGGGGTTTCTATCACTGCCAAAGTTATGGGGCATTCCAAAAAAACAGAAGAAACCCGCTATGGCCGTGGGTCGTATTTTTATCATCTTGAAGATATTTCTGAGTTTTTACTGAAAGTATCAGAGTTTGCAATTAGGCAAAAAGTCGTTCGCACAAAAAGTGACATGCGGCACTTTCAGATTCTCGAGGCAGGTGGAGCATGTGAGAATTTTGGAAATCCTAAGTCTATAGACTCCGAATCGCATTCTCAACCAAGCTGTACTGGTGGCTGTCTGTTTTGCGCCAATCGATGCTTAGTTGCAAGCGACGAGGATGTCCGAAAGATTACTTCCGCCATGTTTGTCATGGAGCAATCCATCACGGACCCAGCGCATGAAACCTTGTTCAGGCCAATGATAAAAAAATGCGAGGATGATTTACGCGAGATCGGGAGGATTGTAGAGGATGGTCAACTAATTGGCCGGATAAGAGACGAAGTGTTTGAACTGGGAAAGTTAAGCACTTATTGGGCGGCAAAATATCACCAGTTTCTTGAATTAGGAGTTTTAAAATGAAACCAACACTCAAAATAAAAATTCCGATTCCGCAGGAGGCGAATTGGCCTGATGATTGGCGTTTTGGGGTTCCAGGCTCTGAACAAAATCTTGTTATTTCTCGAGATGAAAGCGGAGCAGCTTTATCTTTTGTTTCCGATTTTTTATGGACTCTTACACCTTATCATCCGAGAAAAAAAACAACTCGGGTCTCTTTCATTTATTGGCAATCACATCCTAGAAGTGATTGCACAGTGAGTGCAGAGCGACTTAAGAATATCAGGCAGATGCAACATATTATGTGTCATCTGATGTATTCGGACAGCAGGTATAAAATTGGGATTACACGATTGCTGGCTTTTTCCTATGTCGTTAGAAGAATAGCTATATTTGCTGAATCTAACCTAGTATCTGTATTCGAAATATTAGCGAATTCAGAGTATCTGGATAAATTTATTGCTGAATATCGGAATGTAGATAAAGAGGGATTAGCGACATTTCTGAAGATTCTGTTGAGATCCAAAAAAGAATTCCTAGTCGCCACTCCAACGTTATTAAAAGCCTTAGTCAAGAACGCTCGCGAATACAGAGACAATCAACAACAAACGACACCTTTGCCGACTAGAGTTTACTCAGAATTAATAACTAATTTTGACGAGGAATTATCATTGATCGAACTGCATTTGCCAGCGTTGATTAAAGTACTTAAGCGCTTAGATCATTTTTATAAAACTGAGGATCCTAAAAGTTGGGAATATACAAAGCTTCCTACATGGATAGTACGAGAGAGTAAAGTGACGCCGTTGCTCGAGCGTTATGGCAATCGTATCAACGCTAAAGCCCTGAGGCGACTTTTGAATCAGATATTTATGATTTGTAAGTATCAGATTCATATTTTCTCTGGAATGAGAGACAGTGAAGTGGCTTATTTACCTTACAAATGCATGCGCACTGAAAAAGGGGTTGGCCGTTTATTCTGTTTAATTGAAGGTGTTACTACAAAATTAAATAAGGGTAGAAAGCGAACCGTAACCTGGGTTACTACAGATGAGGGTGGTTTTCGTGCTATTCGTATCGTTCAAAAAATTTCAGACGTTATTTACGCGTCAAATGGTATCAATCCCAAAACAGAATCCATCGAGAAGTGCCCATTATTTATTTCGAATTCCTATTTTCCCTGGGCAGGGAAAAGAGTGAGGTTACCTATGGGAGAAGCTGCTTTCAAAGTCTCCGGGCAAGTATCTCTGTCTTTTTTACGTATGCAAGAGCTTGACTCGTTGCTCATCCCAACAATAGAAAGCGAGGATATTGCGGAGTTAGAGGAAATTGAACCATTTAGGGATTATCGGAGTGATCCCAGCTATCAAATTAATAGTCGGTGGCCAATAACGACTCATCAATTAAGGCGCTCAATAGTTCTTTATGCAAGGGCAAGCGGGATTGTTCGCTTATCTTCTTTAAGGCGCCAGCTACAACACTATAGCAATGATATGACGGTTTACTACGGTAAAGGTTGTGTATTTGCAACAGATTTGATTAACGAGGATCCTGAGAGTTTCTCAATGCATGTTGCAAGAGATTGGCAGGATGCTGAGCAGGAAGTCGAGACCCTTGAGTTTGATCAAGAAGTAATTAGAAGTAGTGAGCCCTTGTTCGGTGGAGCAGGTAATTTTTATTTCGTCCAAATGAAAGCTGGAAATGTCTTTACTAGAGAGAAAGTCGCGCAGGAAATTAAAAATGGTACTTTGTCTTATACATCGACGCCAGTAGGAGGATGCACCAAAGTAGGACCCTGTGACAAAAAAATGGGATTAGCAATCACAAACATAGTTTGTGTCAGCCAGAGTTGCAAGAATATGGTGGGAAAACACTCGAAGCTCATCAAGATTATTGAGGCTAAGCAAAACTTTCTCAGCAAAATTAGCAACGACTCGATTGAATATAAACTGGAGCAAGAGGAGTTAGAGGCTCTGAAAACTGTTGAGATAGACTGGAGAAATAAAACTCTTCAGATTTCTACTAATTCGGGAGTGTAGTATGTCCCTCATGACTGAGAGATGTTTTGATGCACTACATCGGCTAGTGACCAATCGACCTAATATTGTTCCAAAAAATACTCCAATCACTCTGGATGCAGTTGCACTGGAAGCCGGATACAAGAAAGGCGCCATTAGGCGTGCACGAGAATCCAATACAATCTTGATCGAATCGATTGATGCGGCAGCATCTGAGCAGGCAAATAAGCGATCTAACACTAAGTCGGATAAAGTATTGATCGAGAAAGTCCGCTCTAAGCATCGAGAAATGCTTAAGTTCAGGGCTTTATACGAAGAATCATTAGCTCGTGAAATTTCGCTGATCAAGCAGTTGTGGGAGGAAAGAGCTGAGTGGGCTAAACTTAATCAATCCATGACTGGGGAGAAAATAGTCTCGTTTTACGAAAGGTTTTCGAAAAGTTAGGCAAGCAATAAGCTTACTTGACTGAGCTTAGTAAAGCCAATATTATATTTGCAACAACTGACCCATAGTATATTGTGGCTTGACCACTCTGACCTTGGGGGGAAAGGCCAGCGAAAGCTGGTTTTTTCATTTTAGCCCCCCCGACCAACAAAAAAGTCTTACATAGCATAGCTCATGCCCGCTTGAGCCCTTATTTTCAATCAACCAGCTGAGCGGTATTTATAAAATTAGTGGCGATTCAGATTTATGTTAAATTTGAATCTGATTACCACCCAGCGCCTGTGAGTAAATATAAGCATTTATTTATTTATTTATTCTCTTTCCCTATCGTTATAAGCTCCTCCCCAACAATTTGCTGTAGCTCATTTACGGTCGATATTTCATCAGCTTTGAGATAGGCTAAAGTTAATATTGTCAAAGGATGTACGCCCATAGCTCGTGCAAGGTCATTTACTTTCGAAACCGTGGGTTGCTTCCTACCATGTTCCAAAACCGACATGTATGTCCTGCTTGAAATATCACTGAAGAATTCCTGGCTTAACTCTCGGCTAACTCTTACATCTCTAATTGCAAGCCCTAATGCTTTTTGAAATTCCATATAAAGTCCTCATAAAGAACTTTATATAGCCACCATGTGCTCTAAAGGACTATAATCTAAAGGACACACACAACATATTGGACTGAATTTATGTTCCTTGTCAGCCACAATGATTTGAGAAAAGCATTTTTCGATGGGGAAAGTTTCAGTTTCAACAAGCTTGAGCTAACCGGCTATATGCCCTGGTTCATTTGTGAAGTTCCTGAATTCGAAGATGACTCAGAAGAGGCAGTTTGCACGACCACTCATTTGATTGGCGATATTGAAGACCTTTCAGACTTTGCAAGCGCGAATAAGATTGCTAAAACCTATGTGGCTAGTCCAGGACATCTAATTGCAGCAGAAAACTGGTCATTGATCAGGATAAAGTCCATATCCCATGCAACTTACACATATGAGGATTACAAAAGCACTGTGTATCGTTTTGAAACTGATACGGGCCAAGTTATTGAGCACGATATTAGTGGGTTGAACAAAGATACACATGAACTCACTTTTGAAACTATTTTGCTATTCGGTTAGTTTTTCACTCTCGCTTTTAATAAGTACTGGTCAATTTGGGATGATTGAAAAATTGTTCTTAAGATAGAGTCGCACTTGATTAAGTGGCGCAACATCAACAGTGGAAGTTACAATTTTTGTTTCGGCCTTAGCAGTTCTCCTCGATCACGTGGAGGGTCTAATAGCAAAGTGATTGGTGCAAGAGCGAGTAAAAATTGCTTGTCAACTGTAGTGCCTAGCTTACTCCCACAATTCTCAGACAAAATTTCCTCCGAAATGAGTGCTCCTCCGATTGCATTTTGTTTGACATGATCTCCATGCTTGAGCACTAAAGAGTCATTAAAATCTAAATCGCATAAATAGCACTTGCCCGGCACTTTAAGTTTTCTTTCTTGCTTTTCGCGACCATACGATCATCGTGTGCATTTAGTTTCGTCTAATTGAAATAGCATTTGGCAGAAATTCTGAAGGATTGAAGACTGTACTCCACTGAAACTTATAGGTCAGAAATTTTGATCATGAACTTATATGTAAGTGGATAGTTGGATGAGTACGCAACGACGCCTTCCTGTTGGGCAAACTTGCGGACCTTGAACCAGGGTGCGCCCATGGGGATGCCCAGGGCTTTT
>VFQN01008080.1_pt1 | contig 10875 bp, 13 predicted proteins | sample 3512371 | NCBI WGS metagenome assembly VFQN01 (sample SAMN10412370, study PRJNA504923) | tailings metagenome | isolation source: Replicate 2 from Balatoc abandoned mine | place: Philippines: Itogon, Benguet | collected 2017-08-28 | reverse complement strand
CTAGTATCCGTCCCCATACACCCCCAATCCCCAAGACCCCTACAGTACGGCTTAGCCCATAAGGGTCGCAGGGGTCGCACCCCCAGTAATAACGTAAGATGCCTACTGGAAAGCTTATTAACCGCAGCTAAATCCCCACCTGACGTCTATCATCTTGACCGCCACGGCCGTGCCGTGCCACGTGCCGCAGTACACGCTGCCGAAGCCGCCCTTGCCCAGCAGGTGGCTCAGCTCCAGGCCGGGAACCTTGCTCGTGCAGTGCTGCGACAGCGCGGCGGCGTAGCTGGGGGAGGCCTGCCAGAGCAATAACAGGCAGGCGGGAAAGTGCAATACGAAGAAACAAGATGTCGTAAACATTCACCACCCATCTTGTTGACATGCAACCGAAGGAATGTGTCTTACGCACCACGGGCGTCAGGGAACAATGGCCTGACTAGCTGCGGCTGCGGTTGCTTCTAGCATTGAACGATACTCCATTTGGAAAAAGGTGCAACCTAGTTGCATTTACCATAACGCACCTCGGTGATCTCCTCTGGTGCGCCCAGTGCCGACCGCGGTTGGCTAGGCGACTGGGCAGGGGCTGGCCTTACCAGCACGAAGGCCCTGCAGCCATCCTCCCGTATGGTCCCCAGCAGGCTCTGCCACCCGGCGGGCAGCAGCCCGCTCTCCTCATGCGCCTCACGCGCCACAAACCTGGACAATCATGTGACGTGATATGCATGTGCTGGTCAGCGAAGCCGTGCATAGCGAGGCATACATTGTTGTTTCAGACGCCGTAATACTTACCGCATGTTGGTAGGTGGCAGCTGTGGTACAACACACGCCCACGTCAGTCAAGCATACGGCGCCACGCGGACAGCCACAAGGCAGGACGGCATCGTTGCAATGTGCCGACACGAACCTGAAGTGGAGTGTTGCTAGCGAGCCGCCCGCAGCTCCTCCACCAGGCCCTGCCCCCGCCGCCGCCGTGTCCCCCGCCGCGCCCCCCACCGGCAGCACCACGTGGTGCAGCACAATGTCATCCCGCGCCGCCACAGCCTGCTGGTGCCGCTCCCACAATATAGGCACGTGGCATTCCGAGCGAGCGGTGGAATTCGTGGCAGCTGTGGCGGTTGTGGCTGCGGAGCCCCTCCGAGAGGCCACGCCCAGCAGAGGAGCCCCAGGCGGCGCAGTACTGACGAGTGTGCCCGCCCCGCATCCTGCCTGTGGCACGTGTCCGGAGGCACCCGGCGGCCGCAGGGCGGCGGTTGACGGTTGGAGGTTGGGCGACGCGGCGGTGGTGAAGATGTCCCTCAGGTCCTGGCCCACAACGTCGTCGCGCTTCAGGCCTGGGGCGGGAAAGTGAAGCACGTTGATGGAGAACGGTTTGGCGGCGGTGACAGGAGACGTGCAGACGAGTCAACTGGGCGTGGCACTGGGCAGAGGTGGGTTCGTGTGTCTGCTATTGTACACTTATCGACTTCATGACGTAATACCGGTGCGTGGCGACCGTGGAAGAGCAGTACAAGCTGTCAGTCGTTCGGCCATCCTCCCACCCAATCTCGCACCACACGTTACACTGCAAGCACAATTCACTCCGCCCGGCACACGTGCCCCAAGCGGCCCACTGTACCTGCGCGGCTAAAATACCTTGTCGATAGCGCCCTACTCAGTGTTGTGAACCTCCACAAACACCACCACGCCTGACAAGCATCTAGCCGCGTGACTGGTAATTCTCAAGTGAAGATCTCACCCGTCAGCGCTGTCCACGCGTGGTTGACGTACAGCACCGGCCAGCGCAGCTCACGACTCGCCGCCTCTCCCTCACGCGCAGCAGCCGGCCCTGCGGCCCCCGCTGCAGCGCCCGCCGCTCCCGCCCCTGCTCCCCCGTCCGCTGAGCACCTTGGCGTGTGCCTCATGGCCGGCAGGCTGACCAGCATGACTGCCGTGTCGTACCGGTCCAGCAGCCGCTGCAGGCTGCCCACCAGCTCCGCAAGAACGGCCTGCGTGGGCACACAGAGCATATGTCACTACAAGGTGTCGGGTTGAGCAAAACGATCGGGATGAACAGGAACTGGGGTCCAATCACGGCGCAAGTGCTTTTTGCGGCAGACTGCTTCCTAGATAAAATGACATGCGCCACAGGGTGAGCCCCCGCAGGCTCGCCATAAGCTTGGCCTTGGTAAACCCTTTTGCCCCACCTTTGCCCTCTGTCGCTCGTCGTACATCTGCACGTCCCTGCCCAGGTGCGACAGCAGCAGCCGCCGCACGTTGTCCAGCAGGGGCCGGGAGATGGAGGAGGCGGGGCGGGGCTGCAAGGCCGAGTAGGGCGGTATGAAAACCAGGGCACAGGGTTCAGCTGTTCAGACAGGCATTAGGTTGGTTACGTTCGTTCGTCGCGGCAGCTTACGTCAAGACTCCATCCAACCCTTGTCATTGTCATTAGGCCATCATAACCCAGAAACCCAAGAGATCATCAGCCCACCTTGAAGTCTGCCAGGCACAGCGCCCCCAGCAGGCGCGGCAGCGCCGCTGCCCCTCGCGCCCCGAACCCCTCTGCTGCACCGCCCTCCATGGAGCTCCTCCTGCTGCTGCCCGCGCTGCCTGCAGCCTCCTCCGCGTCCGCCGTCTCCAGCGGCACCGCCAGCACGAAGCGGACAGGGGGCGCCATGCGGGCAAACGCCTCGTCGCAAGTCCTGCAACGGCAATGAGAGAGGATATGCGCTTGGTCCGGCGTGCCGAAAAGGTCTGCAAGGGTTCCTCCAGTGCTCCAATGCTATGTTGTTTGTGAAACTACCGAGACCAGTAGGACTGTATGAGGCCACCCGCAGCGCACAACAACACACATTGCATGCATTTGTGCAAGCGCGCCTCAGGCACCGATCCCTCGTGTGTACGCCTGTGAGCAGTCATACCCTCATCAGCTCCCGCACACCCACCTGACGTCTGTGGCAGCATCCTCCACAATGACCACGTGAGGGTCAGCATCGCCGCCCTCCGCCGGGATCCCCACTTGGCCACTTCCGCCCTGACCACCTGTCATCGCGCCTTCACCACCGCCGACACCGCCCAGCACCCCTGCGCTACGCCCTGCTCCGTACGGCACCCCCGCCGCCACATCCAGCGACGCGCTAACCGCCCAACCGCCAAGCTCCAGCTGCCATTCCACCTCGCCTGCCACCTGGGCTGCCGTACGCGCCCCCGCCACCGCCGCCGCCATGGCCTGCCCGGCGGCACGTGCCGAAGGCAGCGTGGGCCGTCCAACGGTTCCTGCCGTTGCCCCGGCTGCGGCTGCAGTGTGCAAGTAACTTACGTTGAAGGGGCAGGCCTGAGAGGATACGACGGGACTGCTTAGGGAAGAGGCGGAGGGCTGGGCGGAAACGGCGGCAGCGGCGGTGGTAGCAGGGCTGTGGCCGGCTGCGATGGCGGCTGCGATCATGGGCTCGTTGAGTTTTATGAAGAAGGTGCCGGGGAGCAGCGCCGCGGTCATCACCACAGGGACCTGTGGCGGGAGGGCAACAGGGTGTAGCTAAATCCCGACCTTCGTGCGTAGGGTGACGTACGTAGGAAAATAGGGTTGCAGCGCAGGTGTAGAGCCTGCAGCGTGCGGTTACCAGGATTCAACACAGCTGTCCAGAGCCACAGCATGCCAAGGAGGTGTTTTGTACGACAGCGCATCCACACAAAAAGATCCTGCCCACCTGGAATATGTTTGCCGCCAGCGACAGCAGGTTGTCCACCTCGGACCCGGGCTTGCAGGGCAGCAGCGTGAGGCGGAAGGGGTGCGCGGGGCTCACATCGTCAAGGTCCGACGAGTCCAGGCGCGCAGGAAGGCACCCGCCTCCATCCGAGAACCTTGGGGACGGTCCGGCGGAGGTTGATGCCGAGCCGTGTCCAGCGGACAGGGTCAGGGGCAGCACTGGACCCGGTGGGGACTGGGGGAGGGGTTCCAGTACGCAGCTTGGTCGCCCAGAACTGCAATGGAAGTCCTGCTGCACGACCGACTGGTAGTAGTGCGTTGCTGCGACCGCTCCAAAAGGCGTTGTGGGCTCGAAGGCACTGGTGGGCGACGGCGCATGCTGCTGCCCCTGCCCCTGTCCCAGCTGCTGCTGCTGCTGCTCGGCCGTCAGGCGGCGCAACTGAACCTGACCAGAAGAGAGTGAAGGGGCGAGGTCCGCAGGGGTTGCAGCTGCGTCCTGATCTACGGAGAGCTGCAAAGCGGCCTGGTCTGCTCCCAGCACGTAGGGCGGTGGGGAGGCGGAAGAGGTGGACACGGTGGACACGGCACCAGAAACGGCTGCGGCAGCGGTGCCCTGCGGCAGCCGGCGCGGGGACACCTGGGAAGGCGTTGCGTTGACGGCCGTGACGGCAGTGCTGCGGCGAGATAATGTGCCCGCGCTGGAGGTGGAGGCTCGGGGGCCGGAGGGCAGCACGGTCTGGTGTAGAAGGTTCTGTGGATGTCGTATGGGCACGGGCAAGGCATGTTAGCAAGCTGAGGTTGCATGCAGTCACAGTTTGCACGTTGCAAGGGGGTTGGACGGACTCCTACAACCCTGCGGACATGCTTTGTGCCGCCCCATGTCACCGCCGGCGCAGGAACAAAACGTCCGTCCTCGACACAATCGAAACGCCGACTCAACCCGACACGAGACACGTACCTTCATTACAACCACCGATGCCCTGCGCCATTTGGCCCGCGGCTCCCCAAATGTGAACTCCGACCGCCGCAGAACACCCGCCGCCGCCCCCACGGGGTCGGGAACCAGCAGCCCCAGCCCAGTGCCCTGCCGCTGCATCCGCTGCTTGCCCGCGCTGCTTCCTGACTGGGTTGAGCTGCTGGCCATCCTTGCCGCGCCCACCAGCTCGCCAGAAACTGGAGTCGTTCTCCGCTCCAACGTTGTGCCCCCGTGCCGGAGACGAGCACCAGGAGTGGCAACCGCCAACGGCGGCAGGGGCGCTATCGGCTGTCCACGCCTATCCACCGGGCGCTGCTGCTGCTGCTGTCCGCCCTGCCGATCCGTCCTACGCACTGCAAGTGCCGGGGTGGCACTGAGGCACGAGCCGCGACCGCGCGTGTCGATACCACATGCTGCTACCGCTGGTGCTGCTGCACCGCCATCGCTGTTGACCTCCCCGTCGCTGACAGCAGAGGCCTCACTGCCGCCAGAGGCCGCACCGCCATCGTGGCTGCCGGACATGCTGTGACCTTGATGCTCCGCCTCGTCCTCCACGTCGGCGCCCAGCGACTCCTGAGCAGTGTCAAAGGTAGGGAGCAGCTCTGCCCCAGCTTGGTCCTGGTGCGGGTCCGTTGAGTTGGAGCTCCACTGCTGAGGTTGGTGCTGCTCTCCTTGAGCCGCTGGGCTGGCTTCGGGTGACGACCTCGAAGATTTGGGCGTTACTGAAGCTGCAGCGGGGTCGGCGGTGGGCGTTACTGAAGCTGCAACGGGGTCGGGAGTAATGAAGTGCTGCTGCTGCGGCGGCGGCGGCTGCTGCTGCTGCCGCCACCGCCGTTGCTGGTCCGCCGCTACACCGCCATCGCGCACCTGTAGCTCGTGGACCAGATGGCCGTCCGCAAGCACCTGCAGTGCGAGCGACGCTACTGCGGGTTCAGCTGTCAGCTCGGGTGCTGGTGGTGGTGCTGCTTGTCCGCCCTCGGGACCGATGCCACCACCAGCACCGGCAGCAGCAGCAGGCACAGTTGGATCTACATGGTCAGGGCCGCTGGAACTGCCGGTCAGCGTGGACGACCACGACAGTGTGGAGACCAGGGAGCTCATCTGGAACTCAAGGCGGGGGGAGTCCCGGCCAGGCGGGCCGGGTTGCAGCTGTTGGGGTTCGCCGGGGGTCAAGCACGGCGCCGCCAAGGCACGAGAGCCCTCAGCGCCCAGCTGAGCGGTCGTGGAGGGGTCCCCGCAGGGCACACCCCGGATGCCCGAGGTGCTGAGCGCAATCAAGTCAGACCCGCGGGCGTTTGCAGAGGTGGAAATGGAGGCGTGGTGATGGTTGTGCTGGCCGCTGGGGGTGTGGTGGCGGCGGGGGGAGGCGTGCGGGAACGCAGATGGTGGCGTAACCGGTGCGGGGCGTGCGGCGGCGGTCTTGGAGGGCGGGGTTGTGGGGCCTAGGGCTGGGGGCCGCTGCGGGTTAGATCCGGCTGCGGAGGAAGGCCCACCAAAGGCAGCGGTGGCCCCGGACCCGGAGCCTCGCTCGGTGGCAGTGGCAAGCGAGGAGGCTGTGCGGTACAGGCTGCTGGCCTCCTCGTCGTCCTCGGCCACGGTGGGGCAGGCGGCAAAGCTGCAGGGGAGCGGCGTATGCAGGCCAGCCACAGCGGGGCAGGCCATGAAGCCGTACGGCAGAGGTTCTGGAGGCGTCCCGTGGCCCAAAGAGGGCCGTGGCGTGCCGTACGGAGCCGGGGAGCCCATGCTTCCACCGTATTGTGGCAGCATCAGCGGCGCGCGTTGGCCGGGGCTAGGGACGCGAATGCCCGGCGCGCCGCTGCCACCACCATGCCCGCTGCTGTCGCATCCGCTGCCCTCATCAGGCTCTAGCACGTGGCCCATGCCAGCTGCGGCCGCCGCCATCGGCTCCAGCGGCAGGCCCTGCTGCACGCCGCCGCCCCATGGCTGTGTCTGCAGCTGCGGCTGCCGCCGCACCGGCGGCAGCTGCGCCAAAACGGACGCCCGGACGCGCATGTCATATTGCATCGCTGTACTTCCACCCGTGGGGGATGCATCCCCAATGCTGCCCTCACCGTCGCCACCCCCAGCACCTCCCAGAACCCACCCCACCGAACCCAGCGCGGCTCCCGCCCCGGGCTGCCCTCCTAACATGCCGTCGGTTCCTAAGAACAACCCTCCCTCCATGGCTGCCTGGGCGTAGGCGCCCCCTGCCGAACCCACCGAGTCGGCACCGAACGCCGCGCGGCTGCCGCCCCACGTCATCGGCCGCATTCCGCTGAAGCCACGTGGCGCGGGCGACGCCGGCGGCTGCAGTCGCCGGTCCGCCGTCGCCTTGAGCCCCGCCGCCGCCGCCATCGTGCCGTACTTGTTGCGGAAGCTGTTCTTGGCCAAGGGCCCGGCAGCGCCGCTTCCACTGTTGCCGCTGGCATCGCCCTCGTCGCCGGCACCGCCGGCACCTGTACCCAAGCTACCACCAGCACAGGCTCCCTCAGAAAACAGGGTATGTGGGCAGCTGGCCGCAGAGCCCACTGCTTCCGGTGCGCCGCGGGGCGGCGCGACTGTCAACTGGTACGGCATACCAGCAGCACTCTGCACCCGCCTTCCGCCGGAGGCAGCCACCGCTGGGCTCACCCCAGGCGGGGGCGCCTCCGAGGCGGTGGAGGAGAGAGCGACGCCACGGCGAGCCAGTGCCGCCGAGGGCGTGAGCCGGGGCGGAAGATGCAGCTGCTGCTCCTGCTCCTGCTGCACTGCACCATCGAACGGGCTAGCCTCAGTGTCAGCGTGGTACCTTGTCAACTGCCTGGTGGCCGGACGGCCCGTCAGGAGACCGCAAGGTGCATTTGGGCACGCGGGAGGGCCGGATCCTGACAAGACCACCCCACCCACATCGCATGGATGCTGCTGCAGCAGGGTGGAGACCTGGGAGCTGGGTGCAGACCAGCACGCTGCCGCCACCTGCGGTACATCGCTTTGGGCCCCGCACCCGGACCCAGTTGCACCCCTGGCTTCGAGAACCCTGCCGTCGCTGGTGGCGGTCTCGGTGTTGGCAATGGAGCTGGGTCCCCAAGGCGGCAATGCAGGGGAGGACGGCGCGCCGGCGGAGAGGAAGGCATGGCTCCCGCCATCGAACCACTGCGAGGTCTCAAGCTGCGGCTGCAATTGGCGCTGCTGCTGCTCAAGTTCGCAACTTCTTTGTTGCTGCTGCTGTTGTTGCTGCGTCGCGGCTCCATGCACTTGGCCGGCGCGCCGCTCTGGGGCGCTGATGCTGCTGGGAGCCAAATCCAAGGAGCGAGAGTTTTGGAAAGGCGCATTGGAGGTTGGTCCGGGCGCCGACGACCAAAGCGCTTTTGGCCTGACCCATGGGCCTGCCAGCTGCGATGCAGCGCAATCGTAAGAGCGCTCTGACTCCTGCTGTCCAGCAAGCTGCTGTTGCTGCTTTTTTTGCTGTTGCTGCTGCTGTTGGGTGTGCGGTTGTCCTGCGGTCCCTGCCGCTGTCGCGTTCCAGTTTCGCGCCAAGTGATGGGGCGGCCCGGTCACCGCGGAACTGGCGGGGCTCGAACTGGCCCGCACCGGGCCGCTCACCGCAAAGACGTTGCGCCCAGCTCGACAGGCAGCACCTTGTAATACGCCGCATAGCACACCGCCTCTGTAATCCCCTGTGCTTCTGAGCTCCGCGCAAGGCGAGGCGCTGAGGCCTGCTGGCTGGTCCCGCTGCAGTTCGGGCTGAACGGAGCCCGCGGGTCCTGCTGGCCTTTGCTCCACATCCGTCAGACTCTGTTGTTGCAGCTGTTGTTGTGGAGGCGGCTGGGATGAAGTCGAGGCTTCGCGCGCGTGTCCAACGCTGCGTAAGCCTATAGCTCTCCCTCCACAAAATGCTGTAGGCTCTGGCTGCTGCGCTGAAGCCGTAAGGGATTGTGGTGCGTCATCTACTCCGCCCTGGCAGCTGGGCTCGTGAACTGACACATCTGCGGAGGCGGGGCCGCGGCAACAACGAGAGGGCACCGCACCCATTAGCTACTGGTTGCATATGACAAAAGGTTGTCTACATTGCCTATATCATTTACTTCTGTTGCGGAACAGGGGACAAAAAAGGCAGTTGCCGCCGTATGTGCTGGGCCTACGGATGGCCCATGGGACGCGTGCATGAAGCGCGACGCAACGTGAGCAGCAACAAACACCAAGCTTGCACGCGCTGCAATACAAGATATCCTGGTTAACTAGTTTTAAAGAGGACAGAGCTGTCTGCGTAAGCGCCTTTTCGTCCGACACCGACTGTTGACTGCTTTCCAGTCCAAGGGGACCCGCTGCCAAAGGACGCTTGGACCTCGGCAGGCACACGGCCTCCTATTCCATGTCAGGATTGCCGGTGCTTACGGCCTTTGGCGCCCCACACCCCCAGCTGCCACAAAGGCCGAGGTCAGAACGCTAGGCGTGGCTACGATCTGGAATGTAGCGCCTCGGGCCCTCGGCTGCTTGCACTGTTCGTTGCCAGTTCGCCACTTGCACGCACGCATGCACACCCTGCGTACAAAACTTTACGCTGCCACAGCGCACTCTGAGTCGCCTGCTGACCGCTCTGCAGCCCCCAGGCCGGATGGCTAGACGGCGCCACGTTTACCCACCTGCTGCGCACCGTTGACTTCGCAGCTGCTGCGCTGCGAAGAGGCCATGTCCGTGGGGCGCCGTTCGGCTAGACGGGTTCAGCGTTGGGTACCCTTTCCTCGGCCCACCTACCGAGGCCCGGCCTCATGGCCTCGGGCAGCAGTTGGGCTTAGGGCTAAGACCTCAACACACAGAGCAGCCGCAGGCGCCTGGCACCCCGGCCGCTCGTGGTTGCCGCGTACACGTGCGCACTGCATACGTAAGAAAACTGAGCATATATATACATGTGTTAACCATGCGTGCAGACCTGAGCGCACGGCTTACAGGCCGGGCGACACGCGGCAATGTCCCACACAAGGGGACCACGGACAGGACGGACACACTGCGCCGGCAGTGACCGTCACCACAACTGACCTGTTCCGCTCTTTGCAAAGGCCAGTGGCCTTGTCACGAAGGCTGCATGTTCATGAAGGCCAAGGAGGCACCGTTCGCCCGAGCAGGACGCCATCGCCGTCCACGAGGAGGACGTCAGGGCCCCGCCACCCTAATGGAACACGGCCCTTGCACGCAGCACGTGTCACCTTCGTCAGGAGGTTCCTGCCCCGCGTATATACGCAAGCTGCAGCAGGTGTTGTCTGCGCTTCTTCCACATCGGTGCAGCGCAAAGCCGTCATATGCTTCTTAGTGTGCAAGCGCGCGCGCGAAAGCAGAATCAAGTTTCGGGGTTTTCGCGCCCCGAAGAAAGCAATATGCTGACAACGCGCAATTTGCAGCAGCAGGTGTTTACGCTGTCCTTTAATGAACGGGAACTCGCCCGGTATGTACCCCGTAAATGAAGTGGGACCCGCATGCCCTTCAACAACCAGCTGCTTCCTGTCTGTTTTCCACAACATGGTATGATGGTGAATGCAGTTTGGGTGGGAATGATACTTATTGCAAGGCATGCTATTATGCCCAGGAGTTGCAGCGCAGGGAGCTCCCCTGCCTGCTCGCCGTCGTACTGACGCATGAAGGTCTCCTGTACAGCTCTGCCAGTCCGTGCACGTAGGCACCCCCACTGGTACAAGGATTCAGTGAGCTGGAATCAGTCGGACACATGCGGTCCGCTGCCAGCGGCCCAAGTCTGGCCAGGTCCGGTGCCTGGAACTCTGCTTGCGGCCCCCTGCCGTCCGTGGCCAGTCCTTTACCCACGATGCCTTGGCGCTTGGGTCCACCTACTTTCACCGCCCTGTGCGCCAGGGCCGTTACCGCCCTGCGAACGATGTCCCCTCGCCATTCACATTGCTACGCACCAGGGTCTACACCAGGGGACCCCTGGGTATACCAGGGATACGCAATATGTGCCGGGAAGGATCCAGAAGTTCCAGGATCCTCGCGGCCTCCTGGCCGTCCTGGCTAACCAGGCCAACTAAGCATGTATGACAGGCGGCGGGTGGCAGGCACACTGGCACAGAGCGAGCAGCAGCAACACCAGCGAGGTATGGCTGTTACAGGGGGCTGTTACAGGGGGCGGCTACGCGACAAGTGGGGCCTGTGTTTGTGGGAGGCCCTTGGGTTTTCGACGGAGGAGGTGCGAAAGCAGCATCCGGGGGGCCGCTACTGGCTAACTCCCCCGTAC
>VFQN01008079.1_pt1 | contig 10878 bp, 8 predicted proteins | sample 3512371 | NCBI WGS metagenome assembly VFQN01 (sample SAMN10412370, study PRJNA504923) | tailings metagenome | isolation source: Replicate 2 from Balatoc abandoned mine | place: Philippines: Itogon, Benguet | collected 2017-08-28 | reverse complement strand
TTATTGGAAAGAAGGTGACAAATTCAACAACGGCGCAAGTACCATGACTGCCGACCGAGTACAAGGGAATTCTTCGGTAGTAGACGGAGTGACGCAGAAAGTAAGTTGGCGCAAATATTCTGTGTTGTATAAAGTCGATAATGGGTTTGTGACAAGTGGTATCAATATGCGTATCATGCGTTATGAGGATGTGTTGTTGATGCTGGCCGAATGTGAAAATGAACTAGGTAATTCGGCGGCAGCTATTTCGCTGATGAATCAAGTCAGAGCGCGAAAATCAGTAGATATGCCTCCGTATCCTACCAAAAACTACCCATGTAGCAATCAGAGCCAAGTATTTGATGCAGTAGTGCATGAGCGTATGATAGAGCTTGCGGCTGAGCAAATTCGCAATTTTGACATCATCCGTTGGCGTAAAAACAAAAAGCAAAAAACAGAACCTATTTCTTACTTTATTGCCAATAAGCATGAGTTGTTGCCGATTCCACAGAGTGAAATTGACAACAATCCCAAAATTGAACTAAAAGACCAAAATCCGGGCTATTAGTTTAAAGGCTCCATTGACAAAGCCCCTTCGATTTGGAGGGGCTTTTTTTCATAAATTTGTAATATGAGGACTAGACTGATTATTTTGTTTGTGATAGGGCTACTGAGCGGTCTTACGGGCTGCCAGTCGGATGATACCCTCTTCTCGCGACTGGATGCCTCCCAAACGGGCATTGATTTCCGAAACGATATCCAAGAAAACGACACGCTCAATGTGTTTAATTTTGAATACATCTACAATGGAGGAGGTGTAGGCGTAGGCGATGTCAACAATGACGGTAAGCCCGATGTGTTTTTGGCGGGAAATATGGTAAGTAGTAAGCTCTACTTAAATGAAAGTCAAGAAGAAAAGATTCGGTTTAAGGATATTACCAAAATAGCGCGTACCGAGACCAATTACTGGTGTACGGGGGTTGCTATGATTGATATTAACCAAGACGGTTGGTTGGATATTTATGTTTCTACGGCTTTTCCTCAAAAAAACAAACCTGCGCCTAATCTGCTTTTTTTAAACGAAGGAAACAACAAAGAAGGCATTCCTACTTTTCGGGAAGTGGCGGCCGAAGCAGGGCTGGCCGATTCGGCCTATGCTACCCAAGCGGCTTTTTTTGACTATGACCACGACGGGGATTTGGACGTTTATCTCTGCAACAATTCTCATGAAGATTTTAACCGAAACGAAATCATGGGGCAACGCACCGACGGTACCGGCAATAGTCAGGACAAACTGTTACGAAATGATGGCTCTCTTCCCAAAAGTTCGGGTGTAGCTTCGCCTAATTCTCCACATTTTACAGACGTATCCAAAGAAGCTGGAATTCAGATAGAAGGCTGGGGGCTAGGGATAGTGGTCAAAGATTTTAATGGAGATGGCTGGTCGGATGTGTATGTGGCAAATGATTTTCAATCCAACGATCATCTTTACATCAATAATCGTAATGGTACATTTAGTAACAAAATAGCGGATTATTTGGCGCATCAATCCCACAACTCAATGGGTGTAGATATGGCCGATTTCAACAACGACGGATTGGAGGATTTGTGTGTAGTAGATATGCTTCCCGAAGACAATCTACGGCAAAAAACGATGTTTCCGACCGTAACGCATGACAAATATGAGCAACAACTTTTGAAAGGCTATCAGCCGCAGTTTGTTAGGAATATGCTCCAACTCAACAATGGCCCCGTTGGCCTTGGCAAGGATGCTGTGACTTTCTCTGACATTGGCTACATGGCTGGCGTGGCGGCTACTGACTGGAGTTGGGGGCCGCTTTTTGCAGATTTTAACTTGGATGGCTGGAAAGACTTGCTGATTACCAATGGCTATGTCAAAGATGTAACCGATATGGATTTTACGTCTTATGCCAATGAATACAATTTTGGGGGGAAAACGTCGAAAATTCAACAATTACGTGACAAAGCCAACGAGTTGGGGGAGGTTAAAAAGCCTAATTGGTTGTTTATCAATAACAAAGATTTGACATTTACCAATAAAGCTCCCCAATGGGGCTTGCCCGAAAATACCTTTAGCAATGGTACTGCCTATGCCGATTTTGATGATGATGGTGACTTAGACCTTATCATGAACAATCTTAACGATGAGGCTTTTGTGTATCAAAACAATGCTCGAAACAAAGACGCAGAACCCAAAAACAATCATTTTCTGAAAATTAAACTCAAAGGCGAAGTAGGTAATTTGGAAGGAATCGGCGCCAAAATTACCCTTTGGCATCAGCAACAGCAACAATATGCCGAGCATACCCTTCAACGGGGCTATTTGTCGTCAGTCGAAAATGTAGAATATTTTGGTTTGGGCAATGCTCCTTCGATTGATTCACTTGAAGTAAAATGGCCTTCAGGAAAACGTCAATTATTAAAAAACGTAAGTGCAAATCAGACTTTGGTACTTGCTGAAAAAGAGGCTAAAAATGGCAATCGCGAACTACCCCAAACGCTCGAAAACCCGCTTTGGAAGGAAGTGAGTCGGGCTTTAGGTATTTCTTTTGTGCACGAAGAAAATGATTACATGGATTTTAATTATCAACCTACTTTGCCACACCGTTACTCAAGGCAAGGCCCTAAAATTGCCGTTGGAGATGTCAACGGCGACGGGCTAGAAGATTTTTATGTAGCCGGGGCTTCGCGTCATAGCGGATGTTTTTTTGTACAAACTCCCCAAGGGTTTATCAAAAAAAACATGACCAATCAGCTTGCCGAAAAAAGACAAGAAGAAACGGGCGTATTGCTTTTTGACGCTGACAATGACGGTGACAATGATTTGTATTGTGTAGCAGGTGGGAATGAGTTTGCTGATACAGATGCCTACCAAGATATGCTTTTTGTGAATGATGGCAAGGGCAATTTCAGAGCCGCTTCGCAGGCACTTCCTCTTACTACGGCTAGCGGCTCGTGCGTGGTAGCGGCTGATTATGACCATGATGGCGATCTGGATTTGTTTATAGGTGGAAGGGTAGTACCGCGAAAGTGGCCGCAGCCTGCGCGTAGTTATATACTGCGAAACGATACTCCCAAAGGTCAACCAGATAAATTGAAATTTACGGATGTGACCGCCCAATTGAATCCCGAACTTGCCACGATTGGTATGGTAACGACGGCTCAATGGGTGGATATGGACAATGACCACTGGCCCGATTTGGTAGTGACGGGAGAATTTATGCCCCTTTTGATGTTTAAAAACAAGCAAGGCAAATCATTACAAAAAGTAGAGCATGAGTTAAATCAGCAAAAAGGATGGTATAACAGCTTGGCCGTCGCTGATTTTGACAATGACGGTGATGTAGATTTTGTATTAGGAAATTTGGGCCTGAATTCTCGTTATCGGGCTTCTGAGCAACAACCTGTGAGGGTCAGAGCCAAAGATTTTGATAACAATGGCAATTATGACGCGTTTTTGTCGCTATACAACGAGGGTCGAGAGTATCCCGCGCACCCGCGCGGAACGATGGTGGAGCAAGTAGCAAGCCTTAAGCGGAAGGTTTTGTACTATCATAAATACGGTAAAATGGGCTTTGATGATTTGTTTTCGAAGGAAGACCAAGAAGGAATGTACAAAGAAGAAGCCAATACTCTAGCCTCCGTTTATATAGAAAATCTAGGTAATGGGCATTTCAAAACCAAACTCCTTCCTGTGGCTGCTCAAATCGCGCCTATCAACGATATTTTACCGCTGGATTTTGATAAAGATGGCAAATTAGACATCGTGGCAGTAGGTAATTCGTACGCAACAGAGTCACTAACGGGGCGCTACGATGCCTCGCAAGGATGGGTATTGAAGGGCGATGGTCGTGGGAATTTTACGCCACTTTCTACTTCTAAATCAGGATTTTGGGTGAGAAGTGATGGCAGAACGGTGGCGAAAATCACCCTTAAAGATACTGATACAGCACTCATCGTAGGTTCAAATGCGGATAGCTTGAAAGTTTTTAAGCCTTTGGTTGACATAAAAAAAGCGCGGTAATAGTCCGCGCTTTTGTACAATAAGCCAAGAGAGACTTATTTCATATTGGTATATACATTCTGAACATCGTCGTCTTCTTCAATGCGCTCAATGAGCTTATCCACTTCGGCAGCTTGCTCTTCGGTAAGCTCTTTGAGCTCTGTCGGGATGCGGGTAAATTCTGCTCCTTTTAGTTCATAGCCTTTTTCTTCCAAAAAGGTTTGGAGGCTTCCGTAGGCCGTAAACTCTCCGTAGATGTTGATTTCGTTGGTGTCTTCGTCCAAAAATACTTCTTCGGCACCGTAATCAATCAATTCAAACTCAAGCTCTTCGAGGTCGATATTGTCGGCAGAGATTTTGAATACACATTTACGGTCAAACAAGTAATCGAGCATACCCGATGTGCCAAGTGTGCCGCCAAGCTTGTTGAAATAGCTACGCACATTGGCTACGGTACGGTTGGTGTTGTCGGTAGTGGCTTCAATCAAAATCGCAATTCCGTGCGGGCCTTTTCCTTCATATACTACTTCTTTGTAGTCTTCTTGGTCTTTAGACACGGCCCGCTTGATCGCCCTTTCGACGTTGTCTTTGGGCATATTGGCTGCTTTGGCATTTTGGATGATAGCACGTAGGCGTGAGTTGTTTTGAGGATCAGAGCCTCCCGCTTTTACGGCCATTACAATATCCTTACCAATACGGGTGAAGGTTTTGGCCATCATTCCCCACCGCTTTAGTTTACTTGCTTTTCGGTATTCAAACGCGCGTCCCATATCAAATGAGTGAATCTATGTTTTAGTAAAAGGTAAATAGTTCTTTTTGAAATAAAGTCTTAACCCTATTGTTTGAACTCCTTCCCTGTGATTATTGAATATTTAAAAGAATTTGATTGCGTAATATATCCTCCATCGTTTCGCGAGCTCTGATGAGGTGCGCTTTGCCTTGATACACAAGCACTTCGGCGGGACGAAAGCGGCTGTTGTATTGGCTACTCATCGTAAATCCATAGGCTCCTGCATTAAGTAGCGCGAGCACGTCGTTTTCGTGTACTTCATTGAGGGTTCTTGCTTCTGCAAAGGTATCAGTTTCGCAAATATACCCTACCACATCATAAGTATGGGTGTGTGTACTTACTGGATTAGAAACATTCACGATATGATGATAAGAGCCATACATCATAGGGCGAATCAAGTGATTTAGTCCTGAGTTGACCCCCACAAAAGTACGATTAGGGGTTGGTTTCACTACATTGGCGTTGACCAAAAGAACCCCTGATTCGCTTACCAAAAACTTGCCTGGCTCAAACCAAAGTTGAAGTTTGCGGCCTAGCTTTTGGCTTAGTTGGTGAAAAGCTTCGCTAAGTTGAGCTCCCAGTTCGGGCATCGCAGTGATAGGGTCTCCTTCTTTATAGGATACTTTAAATCCTCCTCCCAAGTCGATGATTTGGAGTTTAGGAAAAGAAGCTGCAAATTCAAAAATGATGTCTGCTGCGCGTACAAAGGCTTCGGCTTCTTTGATGTCGGAGCCGGTATGCTGGTGCAGACCCACCACGTTTATATCATATTGATTGACGATTTGAAGGATTTCGTCGCGTTGACGAATATCAATTCCAAATTTTGAACCTTCATGGGCCGTCATGATTTTAGCGTTGCCACCTGCTGCTACATTGGGTTTAATCCGAATCATGCAAGGGACACTATTGCCGTATTTTTCGCCAAATTTTTGAAGCACCGAAAGGTTATCCAAATTGATAATCGCCCCTGCTGCAACGGCGGTTTCGATTTCGTCAAAAGATACTCCACTTGGCGTAAACGTAATATCGCTACCTTGGTAGCCTGCATGTAATCCTAATGCTAATTCTTGGGGAGATACCACATCAATCCCGACGCCATTTTGGCGCATCAGTTGGAGGATGGAGATATTGGTGAGGGCTTTGCAAGCAAACTTTATTTTCAAATCAACCGTCGCAAAAGCGCTACGTAATTGATTGATTTTTTCTACAATTGTATCGGCATCATACACATAAAGAGGAGTGCCAAATTGCTGGGCAATATCTAGCACCGGAATGCCTTGTATTTCGTATTGGTTGTTATTGATTTTCACAGAGCGACTAAATTACAGAACTCTTCCAAAGGGCTATTGGGCGATGTTCCAGATTTTGAGGCGCAAAGATAGTCAATGGTTTCTTTTAGCGAAAAAATATAACACAACATTCCGGTGCGGTAGCTTATTTTTCTTCTTTCATCAATACCAATTTAAAAACCCCGTCTTTGAGGACAATCTCATCTTTTTGGGATTGTTTTTTGTAGTCCCACTTTTCGGGATCAATGTCCGAATCGTAGCCTGTGGCACTGGTGATGGCTTTGTCTTCCATTTTGTTGATGATACGCCCTACGCCTCCAAAAACCGTCGAACTAGTGCGTTCTTTCCAATAAGTACCGTCGAGGGTAGCGTTGAATTTACCTTCAAGTGTTTTTTCGGACGAAGCCGTAATTTCTATTTCTCCACCGTTTTCGCGGCGCGATTTTCCCATGTGAAATTCCATACGAGGGCTGCGGGTTTCTTCGGCATACCGTACTATGGCGATGCCCTTGTATTTGCCATCTTCGGTAAATTCTTTCATGGTTTTTTTGTTGGAACCATAATCTTCATCTACAATCTTGTATAGTCCTGGACTAGGAACTTCTTTACCCTCTAATGAATAAAACCAAAAACGCAACGACTTGTCGGGTTTTATGGCGTTGGCGGTGATATACCAAGTGGGGCCAATCCTGATACGGCGCGGGGCAGTTTTGTATTCTTTGCCGTCGATTTGTACGCTAAGGCTATTGTCGTTGGAAATTTGGGCAAAAGAGGAGGCAGAAATGGCCAAACCTAGTAGCGTGATAACGAGAGATTTCATGGTAAGTAATTGATAAAAGTGAAGACTGAAAAACAAATTTTTCAAAAAAAAGATAGCAATACCTAACTCTCTTCCGTGATTTTATTTAACGGAATGAAGTATTAAAGCCCTGATAATGGGGTAGATGGTTAAGGTAAGAGAAGGTTTACACGATGCCTAGCTGGGCAAACACTGGAAAGGTGACGGGCAAGGTAGGAGCTGTTCCCCAAACTAGAGAGAGTTTTTCTTCTAAAGCAGGAATAGGATTTTACAAAAACTTCACACCAAAACCTGCTCATGCGGATTTTGACTCCGCATTTGTTTTTTAACTTGCACCAAAAAAAACGATAACCATGAAGAAAATCTCCTTTCTTTTTTCTCTTATGTTTTTTTGCGCTTTGTATGGCTTAGCGCAGATTCAGTCGGGGCCTATGGTGGGCTATTCGGAGATGCGAGAAGTGCTACTTTGGGTACAAACCAAGCAAGCCGCTAAGGTAAAGTTTATGTATTGGTAACAGGGAAACCCTACCCAAAAACTAAGTACAGATGAGGTAACTACCGCCAAAAATACCGCTTTTGTTGCACGCTTGGTTGCGGACCAAGTACAGCCTAGCAAGAAGTATGATTATGAAGTGTGGATTGATGGCAAAAAAGCAAATATTAGCTATCAGCTCAGTTTTCAGTCGCAGACTTTATGGCAATGGCGCACCGACCCACCGGCCTTGAAATTTGCTTTTGGGAGCTGTGCTTACATCAACGATGCCCCCTACGACCGTCCCAATGCTTACGGCGGAGAATATGAGATTTTCAAAAGCATTGCCGCCCAAAAACCTGATTTTATGGTGTGGGGCGGCGACAATACTTACACCCGTGACCCTGATTGGAATACCCGTACGGGAGTGCTTTATCGCTATACCCACACGCGGTCGTTGCCAGAGCTACAGCCTTTGTTAGGCTCGGTGCATCATTATGCTATTTGGGACGACCATGACTATGGCCCCAATGACGCCGACCGTAGTTTTGCGCTCAAAAATGTTACTTCGGAAGCTTTTCGGCTTTTTTGGGGAAATCCTAATTATATTTTTGAAGGTGCCTGCACGGGTACTTTTGAATGGAATGATGTGCAGTTTTTTTTGTTGGACGACCGCTGGTTTCGGAGTCCTAACAATCGTACCGACGACCGCACCTATTTTGGTGATGCCCAAATTCAATGGCTTATCGATGCACTTATCAATAGCAAAGCATCTTTTAAATTTATCGTGACAGGTGGGCAAGTAATCAATGCTGCCAATTTGTTTGAAAACTATGCAACTTATGGTGAAGAACGGGCGCGTTTTCTTCAAAAAATTGCGGACGCCAAAATCTCAGGTGTGGTATTTTTGACAGGTGACCGCCACCACACGGCTTTGCACAAGTTGGAGCGTTTTGGGACTTATCCCCTCTACGATTTCACGATTTCTCCTCTTACTTCAGGCGCTGGAAAACCCAATGATATAGAAAAAAAGGCCACTACTTTTGTGGAAGGGACAACCGTAGAAAACACCCGCAATTTTGGTATTTTTGAAGTGACAGGCCCAGCCAAAGAGCGGGTGCTAAAAGTAAGCGTGTATGATGCCCAAAATAAGCCGCTTTGGACGCGTGAAATCAAAGCTAGTGAATTGAAATAATTGTTAACTAAGCAGGTATACATAAGGTGCCTGACAAATAAAAAAATATGCTCACAGTTGCCTTGATTCAGACGGCGCTTTATTGGGAAAGCCCCACCGCCAACCTTGCGATGCTGGAGGAAAAAATAGCCGAAATCACCCAAAAAGTCGATTTAATTGTATTGCCTGAAATGTTTACGACGGGGTTTTCGATGAAACCTGAGGCGTTGGCAGAGCCCATGAATCTCACCACTTTCAAATGGATGCGTCAGATGGCTGAGCAGTCAGGAGCGGTGCTTACGGGAAGTTATATTGTTCAAGAAAAAGGTCAGTATTTCAACCGACTCCTTTGGATGCCGCCCAATGGCGAATATGATTATTATGACAAGCGGCATTTGTTTCGGATGGGAAAAGAGCACGAGCATTATACCGAAGGGCGGCGGCGTATCATCAAAGAAATCAACGGATGGCGAATTTGTCCACTGATTTGCTATGATTTGCGTTTTCCGGTATGGGCTAGAAATCAAGATCTTGCGTATGATGTGTTGCTGTACGTAGCCAATTGGCCTGCGGTGAGGCGAGGCCCTTGGAATACACTTTTGCAAGCTCGCGCTATCGAAAATTTGAGCTATGTACTAGGGGTCAATCGGGTAGGGGAAGATGGGCACGGTGTGGCTCATTCGGGAGACTCGGTCGTAATTGATTTCAAGGGAGATTTGCTTACTGATCGAGATTCAGCCGAAAAAACCGTCATTTATACCTTAGACAAAGACGCCCTCATGAGTTTTCGAGAGCGTTTTCCAGCGCATTTGGATGCCGATGCGTTTGAGATTCAGTACTAAAATTCGACTACTGAATAGGCGGCTTGATGGGGTTGACGCGTCTGGTCGCCTATTTTTGTGCGGTTTCGGTCGTCATCATGAATGACCAACAGGCGATGAGCGCCTACAAGCGTTAAATCTTCCGCTTTATGATTGAATTTAAGGGGCTGCCCGGCACGGTCATAAACAAGGTTTAATTTGTTGTTTTTGAGGTCGTTTTCGGTGGCCCACCACAGATAGGCACAATTGGGCTGGGTGTCGCTTTCCATAGAAGTAAGTACCCAAAATATTTTGCGTTGTGGGTCATATTCGATACAAGAAAGGGCGAGAGGTTTGGGCAAAGAAGGTTGAAGTTCGGCAATGTTAATATCGGCCATCGTTTGGAGGTTGTTCTCAAATATTAAAGAATCTCCCGCCATGTGATAAGAGGCCGTCAATACTTTGGCTTTATACTTGAAGTTATCATACTGTTTTCCTTCTTCCCGCACGCCAAAATAAAGTTTGTTGTGCGTAGCTGCTAGTCCCTCAATTTTAAAATAAGGCATCCCATTCGGGAATTCGGGTGAAGTGAGGGCTTTGGAAAGAGCATTTCGTAAACTGACCGAAAATTTTTCACCTGCTACAAGATGCACGGCTTTGGGCTGAATCTGCTGAGGGTTGTTGCCGACGGGCCAATACAAAAGCGTATTGTAAGTATCCCACTCGTGGCTTCCTTCTTTGATACGGTCAAAGGCCGTAGTCAAAAAGGCAACTTTCCCATTGGGCGTCAAGGCAAAGTCTTCGTATTTCTGAGCTGCTTTCAACAGCGATTGGGTAAAATAAGTGGGCTTGGCAGAAAACGTACCCATATCGGCATAAGCCCAATAAAACACCGAAGCGTTGGTGCCAGGCATATCTTTGTCATTCGCCAATGTCACATTTTTACCGTCATACAAAATCGCCGAAGCTTCGCACCATACATCTTTGCCTCCCGCTTGTAGCCCTGCTTCAAAACAATCAATAAATCCCTCTTTGGCAATCGTGGCACCTTCAGATAGTTTAGTGGCGGGACGCTGGCACTGCGTGAGTACCAAACAGAAAATAGCCAAGAGGAAAATAGAGAGTGAGTTTTTCATGAGAGGGAGGTATTAGGAGGCTGTAATGAAGGAAGGACTAGTAAATAGAAAAACTCTGGAAAAGCTGAGAAGCCTTTCCAGAGGAGTAGACTTACATCCGAGCTTTGATGATATTGGTAAACTCGCGAGATTTGAGCGAAGCACCACCAATCAATCCACCGTCAACGTCTGGACAAGCGAAAAGCTCAGGAGCATTTTTTTCGTTGCAGCTACCACCGTACAAAATAGTAGTATCATCGGCTACTTGCTCGCCATACTGAGACGCGATATGAGCGCGAAGGGCAGCGTGCATGTCTTGTGCTTGCTGTGAAGTAGCCGTAAGACCTGTACCAATGGCCCACACAGGTTCGTAGGCAATCACTACTTTCCCGAAATCTTCGGCTGATAAGTCAAAAAGAGCCGCCGTGATTTGATT
>VFQN01008078.1_pt1 | contig 10878 bp, 17 predicted proteins | sample 3512371 | NCBI WGS metagenome assembly VFQN01 (sample SAMN10412370, study PRJNA504923) | tailings metagenome | isolation source: Replicate 2 from Balatoc abandoned mine | place: Philippines: Itogon, Benguet | collected 2017-08-28 | reverse complement strand
TGGCCCCAAAACCGTCGCTCCTGCTATCAGCCCCCGCCGCTGCTGCCATCCTGCATGCTGCTGTTGCGGTAGCGTCGGCTCCCGGAGCCCTCAGACCCTCTGCAGTGTCCGGGGGGATGGCATTTGCGGCGGGCCGGTTAGCTCAGGGGGGGCGAGACACAAGGCGGAATGGCTCTGTAACGTGAAGTGCCAGACCCATCTTGTCCCGCCTGCCTAACGATAACCCCGCGGGCCTGCTCAATGGCTCTGTCACCCTGAGCCAGGGCCGGCACTGTCCCCAGCCGGATGCCGGAGCTCAAGACGCCCCGACTGACACCCTGGGGACTAGGCGCCCTCAAACCGTGAGAGACCGGCCCGCCAATGGGCTATGCTCTTACCCCCGAGCAAGGGGCCGTTAACGCCGCGCGGACGCCCTGTCTGACCCCAGGGGAACAGGGCCGGCACTATCCCCAGCCGGATGGGGGCCTTTAACGTCTGCTCAAGACGCCCCGACTGACACCCTGGGGACTAGGCGCCCTCAAACCGTGAGAGACCGGCCCGCCAATGGGCTATGCTCTTACCCCCGAGCAAGGGGCCGTTAACGCCGCGCGGACGCCCTGTCTGACCCCAGGGGAACAGGGCCGGCACTATCCCCAGCCGGATGGGGGCCTTTAACGTCTGCTCAAGACGCCCCGACTGACACCCTGGGGGCAAGGCAACTCACCTGCTTGCGGGTCACAGAACCACCCAGCCGCCGGGGCACCCATAGGAGCCTCCGGCGCTGGGCAGGTGCTACGCACTCACGTGCGTGGCCCCGCTGCCTGCCTGGCAATGCGGATGCGGTCCGCACGCTCCGCCCCGCCAAGGCCCTCCAGCGACGGGCAGTTGGCCACGAGGTGGTCCGTGCCCCGGCAGAGGAAGCACGACCGGCGGCTGCCGCCGCCGCCCCTTCCAGGCTGCTGCTCAGGCTGCCCGTCGCTGCACTCGCTGCCACTGTCTGCCTCCGCCCGCCGCTTGGCCCCCCGCCTGCGCCGCATGCCGCCGTCGCTTTCCAAACCGCTGTCGCGCGCCTCCTTGCCGGCCAGGAGCTACCCGCTTACAGAACTGGACCACACGGCCACGCTAGGTCGCGACAAAGCGTTCAATTGGATCTTTGGATGTCGCAGGGCAGCGACCACGGCAAACACCCACGGACCCGAAATTGTAGCAAACACGGCTTCCACTCGCTCGTTGCAAGGCTCAAACACACGAACGCAAACTGGGCTGGAACTGGGCTGATGTCGTTCTCCACAAACCTCACACGACACGCTGCTGGCCGTACTGTAGCCATAGGTGTACGTAGGGCTAGGTACTGTTGAGCTGAGCCCCCTGCTGGGCAAGCAAGGGACCCAACCCCTCTCCAAGCAAAGCCCAACAGTGTGCTTGCCGAGGCCAACAAGGCATCCGTCCCCGACAGTTACCAGTGCACCTGGGTGCGCACCACGGCCAACTCCGGCGGGAGGTCCTTCTCCAACCGCCCACCCTCGCCCGACTGCTGCAGCAACAGAGGGTTGCCCCGCAGAGGGGCATTAAAGCACCAAGGCCCTGGCTCCAGCCTCCAGGCCCTGCATAGTGACGCGGGGCAAGTGAGGCATGTAGTCGCCCACGGCAGCTGCTGCAGAGCCAGGCACCCCCAGCGCAGACAGTCACGACCCCGCCCCGTCCAGCGGCCCGCAACCGCACACTGGGGTTGGCCGATGGGCCGCTGGATGGAGGTGGCGGAGGGATGGCCATGGCAGCTTCAGGCTGCAGCGGGGTGTATGGGGCCGGTGCCCCACATACAGGCGCAGTGGTTGCCAATCTGCTGCCGTGCCTAAATCAAAGTGCCTAAATGGGGACCTGCTGTCCACAGGAAGCCCAAATACTATTCGCAAGTACTGTATAAGCCCATGCGTACATAGGTCTTTACCGAGTTGGTTATTACCAAGTTGGGTGCCTTGCTGTGGGGTAAACGCCCCACGGAAGGACATGTCGTGCCAAGGTAACACATACACCCAGCCAATTGATGAGCGGCTGCCCAAGCACCCACAACACCGGAGGGGTTGTTCAGCACATCAGATGTCATCATCATCATGTGCTCTTGGGGTCTACCCTAGCTGACTTGTACTTTTTACAGGAATCATTTCTCGCCACGCTGTCGGGATTTACATGCTTTCACTTTGGTGGGCTCCCAGTGCGCTTTATGCGCGCCATGCATGGATCGTCTTAATAATGAAGGCCTCGTAGAGGTCATGTGTGCGAGGGGCGGGGAGCGGTCCTGTGACTGTACCCATGCATTCACCAGACCATGTTACCGGGTCCGGTTTTATATATAGGTAAGGCCAAACAGAACTCTGAGGCACCTAGTAACGGCTCTGCGGCCGCCAGGCCCAAACAAACCTTCCTACCGTGTATTGATTGCCGGCACACAGACGCTGTGCATGCAGCTGTCGGCGCGCGACCTTACTCTTGAGTCCTTCCGGACCGGACGCACCTTGCTCCCTGTGATTCATGGCCCCGTTTGCAGTGACGTCTACACAATCGCCGGTCGCGCCAAGGAGATCAAGAAGAACAGTTCTGCGGGGCTCCCGGGCTTTGCAGCCTACGCGCACCAGGAGATCGTGCCCGTCTTCATGACCGAGACGTGCGCATCCCCGGAGGTGGACAAGGAAGTGCAAGAAGCGTGCATCAACCTGCGCGTCTGGCGCTTTAAGCGCAATGGGACTGCACTCCGCCGTGTGTGCTAGTGTGGGTGAGCATGAAGGTCAGGGTGCATGGATCGTGCGTTAGGAGGTATGGTGCTGGGACGTCTGTTTATGTTTGCCTTGCTCTTACCGTATGTTTGCTACTACCTACCTACCTACCTACCTGCCTGCCTTACCCTACCTACCTGCCTGCCTTACCCTACCTACCTACCTACCTACCTACCTACCTACCTACCTACCTACCTACCTACCTACTTGTGCTGTTTGTTGTGGCTGTGTGCTGCAGGTACTTGCTGGCCGGGGCCGCGGCTACACCCGGGGTAGCACAAGGCTTGGGGGCAGGAGCTGGAGGTGGTGCGGGGCTGGGGCAGGGACAGGTAGGGATGCAGGCAAGGGAGGGTGGGGTGGGCAGAGGGTCGCGAGTACGAGTGCAACAGGGATCATGGCAGGAGCTACGACAGGGCAGGAGCAGATGCAAGTCAGCGGCACGCACCTTCGAGGGGACGCAGGGGAAAGGCTGCATGGGCGCGGCGTCTATAGGAGGCGCGGGGACGAGGGGATGGCGAGCAGGGGTGCGACAGCGAGGGAGGCCCGCTGGGCGGAGGACAGGAGGCGTCGCAAGGAGGGCTACCAGCGCAACGGGGATGGTAGGGACCGTGAGCGGGATAGGGACAGGGACAGGGAGCGGGAGAGAGATTCTCAGCGTGATGACCGGGACCGCAGAGACTGGGACACCGACCGTGCGTGGCACCACAGGGACGGCCGCATGGTAGGCACAGACCACCCCCGGGACGAGCAGTTGCGGGGGGAGCGGGCGGGGAGCGCAGGAATAGCCATGGCTGGGAGCATGACAGGCCCAGGGACATGGGGCGGAAGAGGGAGCAGGAGCGGCATGCGGACAGGGAGCAGGAGCGGGAAGGAGCCCGGAGCGGGAGAGCAGCCATGGCGGTGAGGAGCATGGTGGGGGCGGGATTGTGAAGAAAGCCGCCCCGGCTGGAAGACGTGTGGGTGCTGGGGCTGGGAGGGGCCCGATGGGAATGATTTGGCGGGGGCCGGGGAGGGGCGGGTGGGCCGAAAAGATGCAGCCAGTGCAGGCTGAGTTGTATTAATGCATACGCGTCGGCGGGTACAGGCAAGTGTCCGATGCCATTTGCTGGTAAAAGCTTTGGGCACGATCATGCAACTGCGACCAGCAGCAATCCCAAGCGTACAGAGGCAAGGAGGGCTGTACGTGCATGCTTACGGGTTCCAATTCGTGCCGATGCCCGGATGCAGGTACGGCCTCAAGCAGTCGAGTGCCGCCCCCAGCACCTGCTGGCGGGCCAGTTGGCGGCGCAGCCAGCCGAGGAGACGCAGGCGTGGCTGGAGGCGGGTGGCGCGGCAGCGGGGAGGTGAGGGTGGCGGCGGCGCAGGAGTACGTGTGTGCGTGTATGGCAACGCGTGTAAAGGGCTGTGGCAGGGTCATACGGCAAAGCCTGATGTGTGGCTGGGAGGGGGTGGAGGTTAAGCCTGAACGGTTCGAGTTGCATAATGCATGCCCAGCAAGAACCCAGGAGGCTGGATGACGACATGGAAGCCTGCCATATTGCTTGCAAACGGACGGCAACTGCATTCGGGTCGCTTCACAACCTTGTGTGTCGGGCCATGTGTGCGCGCAGATGAGGAGGAGAAGCAGCGGCGGCTGGCGGAGATGGTAGGCAGTGCTGCGGCGGCGTATCTATTGGAGTAAGTGGCCAGTCGTATCCGACTTACAATGTGGTGCTCATCGGAACAGCGGTAGGGAGCCCGTGTGCGGTTGGTACTAAAGCCTCGGGTGTCACGCACGTGTTGGGTTCAGGGAGTTCCTCGTGTCCTCAACGGGTAGGCGCTGTCACGTTATCCACGCAAAGCATCCGGCCCCTCCCGGCCCTCGTTAAAGGTGTACGAGTCTCGTCCAGATGGAACCGATAACGGGGCCGGCCTGGGCATTGAGGTCAACGGGCTGAGGGCGCTGGAGGCCATTGACCCTCGCCTCGCACACAGGTGGGACAGCATAAGCACACGCCTGGCAACACGGCAGGGTGGCTGCGGCTTGGGCAACAAAGGACAAGATTTCCATCCTTAGCACTTCCGGCCTTGCGAGATAAGCCTTAGTCCCGCCCAACGGGCTGCAGGCATGCAGGGGGGCAGCTTGTCGCTCGGCACAGGCTGCACGCCTGGCCGTGCCGCCGACCTTGAGGCAACCTTCGATCTGCGCTCCTCGCCATCCCACACCACCCCTTCCCACCCCTCACCACCCGTTTAACACCGCCCGCGCAGCGTCTACGAGCGTGGCACCTTTGCGCCTGGCATGAACATGTGCTCGTTCCAGAGCGGCCAGTCGCTGCCGGCGGCGGAGCAGCAGCGGCGGCCGGTGATTGACCGCCTGGCTATCTTCGACTCCTTGGGCCACTGCGTGGTGGGCATGAGGTGGCAGGGCATGGTGGACCTGCTCAAGGAGCACGTGGACGAAGGTGCGAGCAGCTCGGGTCGTGGGCGTGCGGCTGTCCGCGGCCCTTGTGGTAATGTGACCAGAAACCTTACTGGTAAAATGGTCAAGTGTCCTCGGATAGGAACTGCGTTCCGGGAAAGACCACGAGCAAGCAACGGCTGGCAGCTTATGTATTCGCTTGCCTTGTGCAGGACTCGTGGCGTACGACACGAACGAAGCTGTTGAGCTGCGAGGAGCTGGGCGGTGCGGAGGGTGCGGACAGCAGCAGCAGCAGCGGCCTGTCCGACGAGCCGTACCGTTACGTACCGTCTAGTGTTTGGAGAGCGCCGGGCCGCTGCCCACACGACAGCCGACAGCGGCAGCAGCAACGCAGGCAGCAGCAGCAGCAGCGGCAACTCAGGCTGCAGCAGCACCATTGGCGGTGACAGCCAGGCCAGGGGTGTGCAGGCTGGGCCCGGGCCTGGACTCGGCGTCGGGGTTCGATGCGGGGCTGGAGGTGCGGGCCAAGGTGGCGGTGGGCGCGGACGGCTACTTCAGCCGCGTGCGCAGGGAGGTGCGTGGGGTGGTGGTGCGGGCTGGGAGGAACGGGGGCGTTACCAGCAAGTGGTGCCCCAGTTGTGGTGCCGGTTGGAAGCAGGGCAGGCACCGGGAAGCGTTCTTGTTCTGCTGCGAGACACACCTGGGATGATGACGAGCTGCGAAGCACCAACACCTGCGTTGCCACATTGCTTTATGGCAGTTGTGCTGACACGCTGGTGGTTGGCTTGTCCCCATATTTTAACCTCACCTCGCACGGACCCTTGCTCCCCGATGCTGTACGGACGTAACCGATTGACCCCCAACGCCAACCGCTGTTTGCAGTTGGTGGACGGCCAAACGCCCAGCTTCACCGGCAACGTGGCCTGGTGGGGCGTCGTCCGCGAGGGGGACATGACGCGGGCGGGGGCACGCTGGCCGGCGGGCCTGGAAGTGGATTCGGAGGCGGAGGCGGCGGGGCAGACCCGCTGGAACGTGTACTTGGCGGAGCAACCCCGCATCTTGATGTGCATCCGCGTGGTGGGCGGCAAGCCCAGCTGGTTCTTCAGGTGCCCGGCCGCCAAGCTGCGGGAGATGGGGCTGGAGTTCCCAGGTGGGGCATGCTGTGGGGTGCTGTTTGGGTATGCATTGCAATGGTGCCGGGTGGAACCTTGGAGGCAACGCTGGTGCATCAGGGTGCAGGCGGCAGGGTTGGAGCTTCCTGTTTGTACTGTTCCTGTGCCCTGCGGCTCAGGTTGGTGCTGCAGCTGCTCGCACATGCATTGCGGCACGTGCCTTGGTTGACAACACGGGTTGGGTCGTACGACAAGGTGTTAATGTCTTATGGCTCTCTGGGCTACCCTTATTGCTCTTGGCGCCGCCCTGCCATATTCGAAATGCCGCTGACGCCGCCCTGCCTCCCCGCAGGCCCTTCCACCGGTCCCGAGGCGCTGTCCCGCGCGGGCGCTGCAGGTGTGCCCCGACCTGGCCCCGGAGGTGCGTCAGTTGCTGGCAGCTACCGCCAACGTGACGGAGCGCGGGCTGTACATGCACGACTTCGACAGCATGGTCCAGGTGAGGGGGGCCGGATGGAAGGAGGAGGGTTGCTCGGCAGGGCTGGTAGCCGTCGTGGGGTTACCACGTTGTTGTGGGTAATGCGTTCGATGTGTGCGTACACCGGCCTGATGTGTAGGCGTGAGGGCTCCCAGGTGCTGGTGTCTACATTGCTGGAAGAGTGTGGAAATAGCGCTAGGTCACTGGATGCTGTGCACTTGGTTGATGCGCTATTGAAGGTGACGCCTTTGCGCCAGAACGACTCCTTTCGCATATCAATCTGGTGTGCGAACAAGTTGGCAGCTTGGCAGCCACTGCGGCACTAGCGTTGGCGGCACCGACCTACAACGCATCACTTGGTCCGCGGGTCACGCACCCGCCGTGGTCTCATTAATTACAAAGCAACAACCTCGTCGAACCGCATGCCTACATGCCTGTTCCCAGTCTTCCCGGCACCGTCGAGCCCTAGCCGCCTCCTGCACCTTGCAAGGCACACCCTATCCCGCCCACCCCCTTCAAACACCTGCAACTTCGAATCCATCACCGTCCCTCCCTCCCTCCGCTGCAGGGCTCCTGGACGTCCGGCCACGTGGTGTTGGTGGGCGACGCGGCCCACGTGGCTCCCCCCTCGGGCCAGGGCATAAACGTGGCATTCGAGGACGCGGCGGCGCTGGCGGCGGCTGTACGGCAGCACGGGCTGGGGCCCAAGGTAAGCGCTACCCCTTGACACTCGACTAAGTAACAGAAAGGTGCAAACTTGCACAGCGTGCAGGGCACTGTCATGAGCTGCGGACGCTTAATGCTGCCATGCGATGCACGGCTTACAGCTGACGCCTTTGGCACGCACGTTGTGTGCGCAGGCGTTCTCAGGAGTTCGAGGCGAGGCGCATGGACCGCGTGCATGACATACTCACGGACCAGGTCCCGCCCTTCGCCCGCGCCGCCGCCCTGGCCACGGCCATATCCTTCGAGCCCCTGTGATCCCCCTCCGACCTGCCGGCGGGCGCGGGGCAGGTGGGCAGCGTGGAGGAGGGGCTGGCCTGTATTATTGAATATTATGTAATTATTAAATATTATTAAATATTATGTATGTATTGTGGTGACGGCGCCGCGTGCAGGTGGGCAGCGTGGAGGAGGGGCTGGCGTGGTCGCGGCGGGAGGCACGTGGCATCCTGTCGCGTCGGCCGACGGAGCTGGGGCTGCTGGCGGCGGCGGGGGAGCAGCAGCCGGCGGCAGAGGCCAGAGTTGCAGCGACTGCGGCGCGGTGAGCATTGGGGGAGGCAGTGGTCTGGTGGAGTCTGGTGGAGCGCAAGCGTTCTGCTGGAGGCCCGGAACGAGCACGGGGTCGGCACGCATGTGGGGCTGCTGGCGGCGTAGCGGGATGGAGAGTTGGAGGTTCGAGACCGGCTTGGTGGGCGTGGAGGCCAGCAGCAGCAGCAGGAGCATCAACAGCAGCAGCAGGAGCGGAAGCAGGAGTAGCAACCCAGTGTTACGGTCAAGGTGGCTGTGTGAGGCTGCTACGGTAGCCGCCTTGGTTTGCTATCGTGACATGTGTTGGGGAGTGGAGGCTGGTGTGCCGCCGATGGTGTGTGCCGTCTGCCACGTGCCGGGGGCACGCGTGGGGGCAGGGGCGGCAGCGGGCGTCGGGCTGCTGGCCTTGTCGCACCGAGGCGTTGGGTCTGGAGGGCGGGAAGAGGTTGTGACGCCGTTAATGGGCACGTGCGGGGCAAGCGTACTAGCGTAGCATGATGACAGGAGTGGTGCACTGTGGAGATGTGTGGAGCGAGTCGGCTTGCAGAGCAAATTGTGGAGAGCAAGTGAGGACCACGCAGTTGCAGGAGGCGAGCGCAGTGGACGTGAACACCCGTCAGAGCAGGACACGTGCTGGCATGCGCAGGTGTGTAGTAGCGGCACCGGAGGGCTGGACGTAGAGGGCAGAGAGCGGTGTGCATGACAAGCGCTGACGGTTACTGAGTGCAAGTAAGGACCCACTTGGCGTGGAGCAACAAGCGAGGCCGAGGTTGCTCGAGCAGTACGGCGGGGGGAACGATGTGTGTCGGTCTGCTGTCATTTGTGGCACGAGACCCGCGAGGACTCTCCTCTGCCTAAGTCCAAAACCTGGAGCCTGCCCCGCCCAAACCTGCTCACGGCTCACGGCGCCGCGAGACTACCTTGAATCTTGGGGACAGGGTTGAACGGTTGACAACTCCAAGGGGGAGCCTGGATAGCGCCCTTTTACTGCACTACAATGCATGCGCACCCGTACTTGGGCCGCCGGTAAGCAGGCCGGCCTAAGACCTGCCTAAACAGGCCAAGACCCCCTTTGTGTAAGGCCAGGAACGTACCCAGAACGGACCCGCAGCGGCCGTAGGCACACCACCCAAGCCACAGCCCATCGGGGCGTCACGCATCAGCCAAGAGCTCTGTTAAAGAAGATCGATGTCCAGAAACAAGGAAGCGGGGGCCGAGGTGCCGTACATGATCCCCGCAACGTGCAACGCCCGGGCGCACGAGTACACAATTGGTGTGTACCATTGGACGTGTCCAACACAGGTCCGAGACGTGCAAATAGCGCATCGCAAACGGCACTGTCCTTGATCTGGTACGGTACCTCTAGCGTCTATGCTACGTAGCCCAACCCCCCTGGGCCCTGGCGCACATAAAGCAAAGGGCATACCGGTAATGGTCTACGACAGCGCTTGCAACGGAGCAAGGGGCAGGGAACGAAACCAGTAACCTGAGCTCTACCGGTAAGCCAGCATGCATGGATGCTTCCGAAGTTGACGGGCCGTACGAGGATCTTAACTTACCGTATCCGCTCCAGTGTCACGCCGCAAGCATGCAACCACGCAGCTTCCTCAATTGCACGAGGCTTCAGCAGTCACAAATGTGGTGCATGATGAGTAGTACGCAATGATGTAGGAGCCTCATTTATCCACGTGCGGGGAACCTACCGCACACGTCGCTTCCCAGGCATACGAGCATTGCTGCAATGGACTGTTAGACCCTGTTAGGCCTTGCCCTAAACGCCGGCACCCCATGTTCGAGATCGTTGTGCTCCGCCGACCAGACCGCCCATGCACCGTCAACATTCACAAGTACTCATGTACGACACTCTGCAGCCCACGACGGGCGATGTGCAGTTGCTTCTGATGCACACGTACCCTCAGCTGGCAGGCAGTAACCCAAGTGGCTCCTGCATAGCAGTCGCGTGCACTGTCCGCAGTACAGTCACCTGCCCCTGTGACCGCTAACGACTCGGTGCACTACTCATCATGGCCATCGGGGCCATTGGGCCCCAGCCGGTTGACACATAACTCCCCAGACGAGCCCCTGGAGCTCCAAAGTGCTCCCCGCCACCAGGGCGACCCACGGGTCATTACCCAAGCATCTGTTAGCTAAGCCACTCCAGCAGCCGCTGCCGCGCAACTTGAGGCCTGTACCGTGCTTTGCCCCTTCCTACACGCGACCATTAGGTCATCGCGCAGCCCTCAGCAGCGCGCTACTCCTTCGAGCTTCGCCCTCCAGCCACAGCCCCGCAGCTGACCGCCTGCTGCGCCTGCATGCTGTCCCTGTGTGCGTCAGTGACCCACGGGTCACGTCAGACGGGCGCCGCCGCAGCCACGTGTGCGGCTGCGGGCGCGCTCGCCGCCGTGTCCAGCAGCTCCAGCAGCGCCGGCAGCCGCACCTGCAGCCAGCAGCGGGTGTACGCAGCAGCAATATCCATTACATGCAGCTCAGCACGCCGCAGCAGCAGCCCCTAAAATGCAAACTCCCAACGCCACCGACCGGGTGTTGAGCCACATTGCGGGACATCGTGAGGTGTCAAAGGCCATGCATAACAGTTTATGTACATGGGTGACCACGCAGCCGCGGGGTTTGTCTCGCACCTGCCTTTTGTACACCAAGTGCTCGGGCGGTGGTGCGCGTCAAAGCTAATACACATCGTGTATGTGCGGATCGGTAATGTCACATCAGCTGCGTGCTCTCCTCACCTGCAGGTTGCTCTTGTACACCAGGTGCTCGGGCACGCGGTGGGTGTCAAAGCTAATACACAGACCAAACCCTAATACACATACCAGTCAACTGCGTGCTCTCCTCACCTGCAGGTTGCTCTTGTACACCAGGTGCTCGGGC
>VFQN01008076.1_pt1 | contig 10880 bp, 16 predicted proteins | sample 3512371 | NCBI WGS metagenome assembly VFQN01 (sample SAMN10412370, study PRJNA504923) | tailings metagenome | isolation source: Replicate 2 from Balatoc abandoned mine | place: Philippines: Itogon, Benguet | collected 2017-08-28 | reverse complement strand
GACTCGGAAGAACTCGTCGCACTACCTGCTACCAGTAAACTCACGAACAGGGGGATGGGGTCCTGAGACAGGGATGTGCCGTGTGGGTGCTGTTCATACACTGTATGTGGGAAACGCAGGTATGCTGATTTGGTTGGGCACGATGACAGGGGATACAAGTGGAGACCACAGCTTGTCTCACTGCATGTACCCAGCTCAAGCACCACGTGCGGCAATGCGTGCCATCCCTCCCTTCGTCCCTTGCCTTGGCATCCAGGCCAGCATCACCCCTGAAACGGTCATATCGATACCCTGTGACATGGTAGTAGTCAAGCTATGCAGTTTGCAGTACCTAATACGGTACTTCGTCAATTCCGTTGCCCTGATTCTGCCCTGTGAAACGTGTACGACGCCCGTGTGGTGTACGGCAGATTATCCGGCTGTGGGCTCGGGAGGTGGACCCCGCCGGCCAGCGCACGATTGGCGTCATCACCAAGCCTGATATGATCCCCGACGGCCAGAGCTCCATGCACAGGAAGATCATAAACTTGGTCGCTAATACGACGCCACCGCCCCACGCCGGCACCGCGCCGCACGGCCACTACGCGCACACCCACGCCTCCACCGCCAGCGCCAGCACCGACAGCCTCCGGCTGGGCTGCTACGTTGTCAAGAACCCGCCTCAGGAGGCGGTGGATGCGGGCATCACTTTCGCGCAAGCACGCGAGTCTGAGCACAGCTACTTTGCCGGCAGCCCCCACTGGGCGCCGGCCATGGCTGAGTCACCGCAGCTGGCGTCGCGCCTGGGTGCGGACAACCTGCGCGATGGCCTCAGCACCCTCCTGGTGGAGCAGATCCAGCAGCAGCTGCCGGAGATGCGGAAGCGGGTGCAGAGGCGGCTGGCGGAGGTGGGTCAGCAGCTGGCTGGTCTGCCTGAGCCCCCCAGCGCCGACCCACTGCGCGAACTGCGGCTGCTGCTGCGAAAGGCAGCGAAGCGGCTGGATGAGGAGCTAAACGGCGCGCACGGCCGCAGCAAGGAGTGCGTGCAGGAGGTAGGGACACAAGGCGGTCCAGAAGTGGGGCAAGGCAAGCACTGCAGGGCCGTAACTGTGATTGGAAAGCCGCTGTGTGACGGGGCGCACAGCGTGGCGCAGGGCCATGGAAGTCTTACGGTTGTTCCCATCCCGCTTGCCGGCGTGTGACGTGTAAGCCCATGCCTTGACCTCGACCGCATGCTGCAGTCCACAGAGTACACGCATCCTTACTACTTTACTATGCGAACTTCAATAAGCACTTGTCGTGCCGTACGCAGCTCCTCGGGCTGTACGACAAGTTCGGGTCCAAGGTGGTCCGCAGTACGCCCGCCTTCCTGGTGGGCGGCAAGCTGGTGGGCGCCCTCAGCCAGGAGGACAAAGGGCTGGGGGAGGCGGCGGGGGCTGCTGCTGCTGCAGCTGCTGTCGCCACAGCAGCAGCAGACGGGTTGGCTGACGAGCTGCAGCAGCTGATGAAGCTGGTCGCAAACGGAGATGCGGACCTGAGGGCTGCGCTGGACAAGTATGCGGAGACGGTGTTGCCCCCCGTGGTGGCCGCGGCAGGGGATGGCGGCGAGGTATACGGTGGGCTCAGCGAGGAGGCGCTGTACGACATGCTGTCCTTTCCTGAAGTTGAGGGGACGCTGGACCGCTGGGGATTTTCGGCGGACGACCTGTGGACGCTGGGGGAGGTGCAGCAGCTGCTGCGTGAGCACAGGTGCGTAACGAGGCTGCGGTTGGTGCGCACTGCGCCTGGTATGGCATCTTTCAGCCACTGCGCAGGTGCGCACGCAGTACCGTACGGTGTACTGCAATGCACCCCCGGTACCGCTGTTTCGCTTGGGAAAGCTCTTGCTGTGCACGCAACTGCGGACCACCATCGTTGCAACAACTGCTGCTGTTTCTCCCGCCGGAGTGCTCTGAGCTGACGAAGGGAACTTGTATAGCAATTTTGCACCCATGCACACCCCAGGGGCTGCGAGCTGCCCACCTTCCCTCCCTACGACGCGATGGTGGACCTCATCGGTCGCTTCAAGGGCCGCTGGGCCAGCCACGCGGCCGAGTGCGTGGAGGACGTGGCGGAGGCAGCGCGCGGCAGGGCGGCGACGGTGGCGGCGGAGCTGTTCGGCCGCTTCCCGCGGGCGCACAGTGCAGTGGGGTGAGCCGTCGACTGTAACCTTGCACCGCTACATGCCCCAGCAAGCACTGAATGCAGCATGCCACATTTACCCCCGTCCATGCTTGTGTGACAAGTCAATCTCTGTGAGGCAGGGACACATAGCATCCTATCATGTACCGCTTCCCCCTTGCAGAGCCGAGCTGGCCGACTACGTGGACTCCCTTGTTCAGGAGGTGCAGGCGGAGGTGGCGCTGATGGTGGAGATCGAGGATGGGGACGTGTTCGTGATGGGGGACGCGCTGTTCCGCGACCTGGAGGCCGCCTTCCGCTCCCGGCTTAAGAAGGCGTACCAGAAGCGGGAGGATGCACTGGCGGCAGCCGCAGAGGAGGGGGATGAGGAGCGGGAGGAGCGGCGCAGGCAGGAGGCGCAGAGGGACAAGGTGCGTGCGTGCGGCCTTGCTTGTAAGTGCGGCGTGTGTGGTGGGTGGGTGCTTGCGCCGTTTTGCCGTACCAGGACAGCTTGCAAGCGCAGATGTCGTACGAGCGAGCTTCCTTGGCCACTGCATCAGTGCACATGTATGGAAATGCAGTTTTCCTGCCCGACACCCTCGTTCTCTATGCGTGACCTGCTTTGCCGCCGGCCCCTGGCCGCTTTCTCCGCAGCACACAAACACGCTTAGCGGAAGAACGTACGATTTTTGCTTCGCCTTAATTTGTTCCTGCCACCTTCCGTATCCTCTTTCGCTTGCCACGACTGCATCGTGCAGAAGCTGGAGGAGGCTCTGCGGCTGCTCAAGGACTACGGCGGCGTGTCGTTCGGCTCCTTCGAGGAGGTCTTCATGGCGCAGCGCACCCCCGTGGACGACGAGCTGCACATGATGGCGGCGTGCCTGGCCTACTTCAAGGTGTGTACAGGCGTGCGGCGGGTGTGTATTAAGTGGTACGGGTGCGCGCGTGTGTTAGGGCGGCAGGTCATGGGACGATGGAGGCCTGCCTGGCCTACTTAAAGGCTCAAGTTGGGCTGCGTGTGTGCGTGTGGTTAGGGGTACTGGATGTAAGGTGTGCACACTGTGCCTGAAGCTGTGCGCTGGGGCACATAGCCGCAGCGCACGCAGGTGCGTGCCTGGCTTCGAAGATGGCGGGCAGACTGCAGGAAGAATTGCGCGTGCAGACACAGCGTGTGGTGTGAGCTCAGGGTAACAGTACATACGAGGTGCAGGCAGGTGATGTCGGTAACGACCAGGCGCGTGGCTGTGCCTAGCCATGCAACGTATGGGTTACCCTGCGTGCAAGCTGGTGCACGGATCTTGACCCTGCATGCACAAAACCTGCAACGCACTGCGCGTTTGCAGGGCGCGTATGAGCGTTTCAAGGCGGCTGTGCCAATGCGCATCCGCGGCCGCCTGCTGAAGCGGGTGGTGGACCCAGACGGCGTGGAGGAGGCAATCGTGGGGCGCCTGGTGCGGAGGGGGGGCGGCGGGACGGCGGCGGCGGCGGCGGAGCCGGAGGCGGAGGCGGAAGAGGCTCAGCGGCGTGGCAGGGGGCTTGGGCGAGGCGCCCAGGTGGACTTCGACGAGTTGGAGCACCAATTTGCAGGTGGGTGCCGCCTCGCTTTCCCGAGCGGCAAGTAACATGCTGGCCTCCGTTACCAACCGGACGTACCCCATTGGAGTCTGTAACTATAACTGTAACTGTTACCAACCAAGCAACACCAGCTTCTGCAGATATTGTCTTGGCGCACGAAGGAAGCAAGTCACATGGCGACATCATGCAGTCAGAAGAGACTGGCATACGACCGGATTGCATCTGCCAACAATCCAACGGTTTGGTTGCGCTTTTGCGCAGACTGCTTCCGCTGGGACGCGTAAGCCTCCAAGCCTTCCCTACCCCCGCCCTGACCCCCTGATACCGCATCCCACAGTCGCCCGCGAGCTGCTGTCGGAGGACGAGGGGCTGGCGGCGCGACGCCGCTACCTGCAGGACTTGAGGGAGCGGCTCAAGGGCGCGGCGGAGAGGCTGGCGGCGGGGGTAGCCTTCTGAGGCAGCGCCCATGAGGCCCCGGTTGGGGGAGGGCAGGACTTGGGCATCGGGTTAAGGGTTGGGCATCTGCCCGAATGCACCTGTACCATTGCTTTGTCAATGGCGTGGGAACCACCGTCGGTGGGCTAAGGCTTGGGAGGGAGTTTGGGGTGGGCATGTACAGCATGGCAGGGGGGTGCCGGGCGCGTGGCTTAATGGGTCATCGTATGTTCGTATTTGCTAGGAGCACACTGCTGATGCCGTACTGGTGAACGTGGATTACTTTTTTTAGCGTTCATTCCGCTCATCTGTCGGTTGGCGCAGGACCGAGTGCTGGCAGGCATGCTTGCGGTCATTCTCAAGGCACGTGCTTCGGCTGGAGTCCTGCCTGTGGCACGCATGTAGGCATGTTGGCTCTTGCCGGTACAAGCGGTGTCTGTCCATCTTTCTGGGTGTACTTGACAGGCAAGCTGGCACGGCCGGGCATGCCTTGCAGGCCGTTCATAGCTTGTACCTTGACATTTGCACCAGGGGAGAGCAGATGAGCCAATTACTTACACTCGCCAGCATTCTGCTGCAACGCAACGCAATGCCTGCCCAGCCGCCCCTCCAAGCCCAAGCACACCGCAAACGCATTCAGCAACCAGTCAGGTAAAGTACACACTACTCCGCAATAGTATAGAGTGCCCTACTGGGGAGAGAACGATGTGCCCAATGTTACAACCATTATGTGCGTAACCAACGCGGCATCCACAGCACCTTAAGCTTGTAGTGTTGCCCACGCCCTCGCAGCCTCCCCACGCCTCCACTAACACACTAACACAACGCGTAAACGAAACGTCAAGCCACCATTGACCCGTTGGTGTGCTTCCCTATACACTGCCGTACAAACGCCCTCGCACATCATCCTTCCGTTCCTCCATTCCACCATTGGCCACCACGTGCTCCCGGCACGCAACACTGCGGCCGCCCAGCCAGCGCCCCATGGCCCCAAAACCTTCCACCCGCAAGCACCTGGCTCTTACTTGATTGTCGTAAACCCCATACGCACCACGCCCTTTCTCCGGTCCAGACACGCGTCGAAAGGAAAGCCATGCCGCCGTAGAGTACACCCGTTGCCTGGCGTGCTGCTCCCTACACTGCCGTACACGTAGACCTCCCTGGCTCCCTTCATCCCTCCTCTCGCCACCCCAGCTGCACCGCATCCGCCCAGTGCCCCATGGCCCCTACAAAACCTACCGCCTTGCGCCCTGCTTCTGCCCGCCGGCGCCTGGCTGCTGGCTAACCGCTGGAACCCCAGCGCCCGCAAATGCCCGAATTCCAAAAAACGTCTTGCGTCATGTACGGTAACGAACCTGCCGGCCTCCTCCCCACGGCGTCTGTCGCACAGAACGAAGCCCCTGCCGACACCTCACGCGTCGCACGCAATCCCTTCGTGCGTCAGATGATGCGATGAGGGAGGACGTCCGACGCAGCTCCGCGACCCACAATAAGTACACCTCACAAGGACGAAACCAGTGTGCCCTCGGCAGGAACATGCTGGGGAGGACATTGAGCGCCAGCATGTAATGGCTTAGCCCACGTGCACGTATGCTTGCCGCAGCCAGTCTGTCACGCAGTCCTGTCCCGCCGCTGCTGCAGGGTGGCCGCCGCCACACGGCCTTGCTGCTTGTGCACGTGGTACTCCTCCATGGCCGCTGGCAGCAGCTCCTTGGCCGCACGCACACGCAACCAGGTGGGCGGGTGCGACCTCCACGGGTACAGCACCACGCCCAGCAGCGATGTCAGTGGGCCATACCATGCGGCCGCCTGCCACCAGGCGTGGGCATGAAGACGGAAGCGTAAAGCAAGCGCTTTACCAGTATGGAAACAGGAGCTAACCATGCTGCGTTGCCTTTCATACCAGTAGGGCATGACCCCAGCTGGTGCACGTGTACCTGAAGCCCCCAGTTGGAAGCCGCAAACGGGGAACAGTTAATACTATATTATAGACGCACCTTGTGTTTGTCAAAGCGCTCCAGCAAAGCCACCATGCCGCTCGGGTCCATGCCCGCCCGGGCCAGGAGGCGCATCCCGATGGCGTCCGCCTCGTACTCGCGGGGCCTGCAACCAAGCATGCATGCAAGTCCTGCATTCAGTCAATCCAGTCAATCCAATCAATCAACTCAACACGTTCAGCGCTGATCTTGACATGTTGTGCATGCAGCGTGCAGCAGCGCCTGGTTGGCTGCTGGTAAACAGAGTAAGGGCACAGTCTGCACGCCAAACAAGTACCATACCAATCGTGCGTATTTACGCGACGGTATGAGTGCCGTACCAGCTAGTCCAGTGGGTTCATTCACACATGTATGCTGTGCCAGGTCCAGCCTGGCTGATCACCATGTATGCACCCGCTGGATTGCCAGGCCACAACGCCACATGAGTGTTGACTGCTCATGGCCCAAAGGACTGGCTTGCTACTTGGCTGCCTACCTCCCGTGGAAAGTGTTGTTAAGGGCCCAGACCGCAGCGCCAGCGGCAAGGCAGTACCGCACACGCGCACGTGCAGTGATGCCGGGCAGGGCGCTGACCAAAACCGCAGCGACGCCACAGAGCGCGAGCAGCGCCCGGCTGTAGATGTGGTCCTCCACCTAACGGTGTGGCGGGAACACAATCCAGCAGGCAGGCGTGGGATGGTTGATAAGGCAGGATCTGCGCTCTCAAGGGCTAAGCCACTACCGCCCGTTCCACGTGAAACAACGACGCCTCAGGCCACGACGGACCCGCTCCCCGACCTACACGCGGCTACCGGTAAGCACAAGAAGTAGATCAGGCTAGCTTGCCGCAGGATCATACTTGAGGTGTGCTGCACTCACGTGGTGCTGTGCCAGCACGTGTGCGATCTCGTGTGCCAGGACGGCTGCCAGCTCGCCATCGGGCAGGTCCATGCGGTACAGGAACCAGTAGTGCACAAGGACCTGAAGGCCATCGTACGTGGCAATGAACGGGTTACTTGGTTTTGTCAGTCTGTCAAGTACCCAGCCCCACTCACGTACTGGCGGCCAAGCGCTTCGTTCCCCAATATGGTGCGCGTGTGCGGCGTGACGGACAGCAAAGGCAAACCGGCGCACGGTGCGTGCCCAAGTAACCGCTTGGATGCCTGCGTGCCCGAGTACTGTCCCTTACTACCGTGGCCTCTGCCGACGCCTATGTTGTTATGTATGGCATGCAGCATCTGTCCACGAACGGCATGGCTTGGATTTAGATCGAACCGAAATGCAGCGTCTGCAGATGCCAGCTGGCCAGGTGTTTCATGCGTGACACGGAGATCGGGGCACTTGCCTTGCCGGTGCACGATACGCCCGCGTTGCGGTAGACCTCCCAGGCGCTGGTGACGACGAACTCCCACTTCATCCGCGCCACGTGCTCGTACGCCCCGCCGCCCGCTCCCTCAGCCGCCGCCTGCACCAGCTGCATCCCGAGCTGCCGCATGCGGGCCGCATACTGCGCGTCCATCCACTTCAGCATGTAGGGGCCCATGAAGAAGTCCAGGAAGCCCGTCTGCTTGTGCCTCTCGTTCGCCTGCGGTTGCCAAACAAGGCAGGGCAGTTGGGTGGCCCTGTACTACACGTACCGCACAGGGAGGTTTGCGGTCGCAGTGCAAGCCCTGGTGCGCGGCGGGCGGGGTCCATGCAATGGCCGGCCGCAGCACTTGTTGCATGCCGTGCCAAACCACACGACACGGTACCCAGCAGACAAGCATGCATGCCTCGCCCTACGGCATAGCCAACACGCAAACACGCTGCAGCCAGTGTCAGAGACATTACAGGCACACGGAGCACAGCAGGGCTGCTCACCTCCTCGTGCTGGTTGTTGCTCGCGCAAACGCACGCCCAGAGCGTTAAAGGTGAGGAGGTGGTGGTGCGCCCCGTGTACGGCACTTGCGAAGGCGCCACCCGCAGGTAGCATTCGAACAGGGTGGTGACAGACCAGTACAGGGTGCACAGCTGTGCGCATGCAAGGAGGAGCTGCCGCAGGCCCGCAGGCAGTGGGCAGGAGCGGCTGCCCCCCGTGCCCCTGCATGGGGACGCATGGCCACCGGTACACACGACGCATGTGGTGATTCGTGCCAATGAAGCCAAGCAGCTATCTAGTCCCGTGAATTCGATTCTCCTGCACCTAAACAGCGCTACCCTCGTGCCTACGTGGCACCCCTCCGCAGGCTATTTCCGTACCGGTATGCAGCAGTGATGCAGCTACTACCCTTGCACCACTTGCCCAACGGGACACCATCAAGGCATGGAGCGAGTGCGTACCCCACCTCACCCGCCATCACTGCCGCTCCGCTCCTGCTGCATCCCGCGGGCCAGGGCTAGCTGGCCCCACACCAAACCCGCCGGGCCGCAGCGCCCGCCGCCTGCGCCTCCCCGCTGCTGCCCACGGCCGGCCTCCAGGAGGGAAGCCAGACCAGCATGGGCTGAGAGCCATGGAGCTGCACTTGCGGCTGTGGAGCCATGCTGATGCAGCCCAGCTGACAGGGCGCGGACAGCGGGTGGCTGTTGCAGTGTGGTGCACCGGCTCCTCGCCAGCAGCACCTGCAGTGCGCGACGCATGGTGGCCGGCCTGGCCGCCGTGCTGCCCTCCGCTGGCACTTGAGGGTTCAGGTGGTAGTTGAGTCTCCTGGCTGTAGCAATTTGAAGGTGGGCGGCTGCTGGGCTCAGCAGCTGCCGGTGCGCGGGACCGCGGGTTGCTTGGGAGTGGGTTAGTTGGTTGACGCCGGTCCAACTACCACAGGCTGCTGGCCTGGCGGGAATGACCCCCGAACATGCGTAGGCTTCCTAGTACCGGTATGGTGCAAGGTGATGGCCGCAAGAACTGTTCAGGCGACTTTGTCCATGGCTGCTGATGCCAATGAAAGCGAAAGCGCTTGCTACGCTGCTACTGAGGAATAGCACGTTTACGCGTCACCAGCTCGCACCATGACAAGCGATGCCATGCGAGAGCCTTTTTACGTGCACAATTTACAGTATAACATAGTAAGTTACTTCACCGTATATGCCAATGATGTTTCCATGCGGTCAGCGGCCAGCAGAGACTCCAAGGGCCGCGAGCGTGAGGGAAGATGAAGGGACACCGTTCGCGTCGTCCTGCCGTGCCGCTGCTGCTGTATTCGTACCCACTACACCCATAAACATCAAGCTGTTTGCATGGTATATTCCCAACTCCCTACCTTAAACTATGCATGAGTAACCTGCTGCTTCGGCTCTCCAGCAACCGGGGGATTGCAAGTAACTCCCCTTGTCCTATCTAGCCAGGCATGCAGCCCATCCTGGCCCTTTACGCTCGCTCCCCTGACGTGCCACCATGCAACACGCATCAGGAGAGGCCGATGATATCTAGCCGGAATCTTGCCGGGACACTGCCGCGACATCGGCAACCTGTCCAGACACGTCCAGGCGGGGCTAGGCCCAGGCAGCATGAGCCAAGCACATGCACGCCAGCAGTCGATCGGAGCGCACACCCAGCCGCCCCTTGAAGCCCAAGCCACCCGCAAAAGGAATCAACTCCCAGTCAGATACGGTACATACGATGCAGAGGGTTCTACTGGGGAAAGGACGCTGTGCCTAACAAGATGCACGTTCTTACCGCAGCATCCAGCACGGTATCTTAAGACACCTCACGGTGTTGCCCGTTGCCCACGCAGACTTCCCATGCACGCACAGGCGCATAAACGCAAAGCGTCAAATGGAAGCCATGTCGCGTTAGACCTGTTGGCCTGCTTCTGCCTACACTGTTGGCGTGCTTCTGCCTACATGGCCTTACAAAAGCCCTCCCTCGTTAACCCTCCGTCCCTCCATTGCGCCACTGGCACACGGCAGCCGCCCAGCGCCCCATCCTCCATTGCCCCAACATCTTCCGCCCGCCAGAACCTGGCTCTCACCTAGCTGTCTGAATCCCACAGACATCGTACCCATTCTCAGGTCCAGATACGCGTCAAATGAAAAGCCATGCCGCCAGAGACCCGCTAGCGTACTGTTCCTTACACTGCCGTACACGTGGTCCCTCGCTCCCTCTATCCCTCCATTGGCAACCACACCTGCACCGCAGCCGCCCAGTGCCCCATGGCCCCGAAACCATCCGCCTCGCTTCCCTGCTCCGGCCACCAGCGCCCCGCTCCTGGCCATCAGCATGTACCCCATCACCCGCGAATGTCGGTATCTTAAACACCTCTTGTAACGCGTATTATAACCCTATCGACTTCCCCCCACGGCACCTGTCGTACAGAAGCCCCAGCTAACACACCACGAGCCGCACGCACATCCCCTGGGGGCCGCGGTGCCGCATGGGATGCCCTTCCTCACCGCCGTCGCATCAGTCGTATCAGCTGATACACGATGGTGCCCCACAAGCAGATCTCATGTGGGCGCCACAAGTACTCCTCGGGCAGGAAAATGCTGGGGAGGACATACAACCCCAGCACTGTCATCATTGCGGACCCAAAGCCTGCCAGCAGTCCTTCAAAGAACGCCATGGGCTTGTAGTGCAGAAGCAGCTGCAGGGGTGATGCGAGCCCCATGATCCGAGTCACCAGCGCCGCGAAGGTAGCCCCCACTACCCCGAATGCTTCCGCCCAAGCTCCGGCAGGGTGCGCCAGCACCCTCGCCAGCAGCCTCACCAGAAGCCACGCCGCCATGGGCCCCCGGCCCTGCACCAGCGCCAGGTACAGCAGCGTGGCGGGCGCACCAGTGTCC
>VFQN01008075.1_pt1 | contig 10883 bp, 6 predicted proteins | sample 3512371 | NCBI WGS metagenome assembly VFQN01 (sample SAMN10412370, study PRJNA504923) | tailings metagenome | isolation source: Replicate 2 from Balatoc abandoned mine | place: Philippines: Itogon, Benguet | collected 2017-08-28 | reverse complement strand
CGACCGACGCCGCGCACTTCACCGACTGGCTCCGCGGCGTGATCGCCTACCGCCGCGGCCGCACCCCGGAGCAGGTCCAGGCCGACACTCGCGCCGGCCTCGCCGAAGCGCTGGACTTCGGGACGACGCTGATCGGCGACATCGCCGCCGACGGCGCGAGCTGGGACGCGCTCGCCGCGGCGCCGGCGCGGGCGGTCGTGTTCCGCGAGCTGATCGGGGGTACGAAGGAGCGATTCGGTGAAGCCTACGTCGCCGCGTCGAACGGGATGCTGACCCGCCCGAATACGGCAACGTGCGTTTGGGGTCGGAGTCCGCACGCGCCGTACAGCGTTCACCGAAGGGGATACTGGCTCACGGTTCAAGGACCGGGTGTATTTGCGACACACCTTGCCGAATCGCCGGCTGAGGTGGAGTTGCTTGAATCACGTACCGGTCCGTTCGTCGCGTTCCTCGAATCGCTCGGGGTCTGGAACCCGGACGGGCTCGCGGCCGGCTTCGAGAAACTCCTGGCGGCGCCCGGTGCCGGCAGTCGGGTGTTGTTCGTCCACGCCAACTACCTTGATCCGACGTCGCCGATCCGCCCGGACGACTCCGTCGTCTACTGCCCCCGCACGCACGCGGCGTTCGGGCACCCGCGGCACCCGGTCGCGGACTTCCTCGCCCGCGGCGTGCGCGTCTGCCTCGGCACCGACAGCCTCGCCTCGAACCCGGACCTCGACCCGCTCGCCGAGGCGCGGTTCGTCCGCGCCCGGCGGCCGGACCTTCCCGCGGAGGCGATTCTGAAGATGGTCACGCTCGCCGGCGCGGAGGCGCTGGGGTGGGCGGACGAGGCGGGGAGCCTGGAGGTCGGGAAGTCGGCGGACGCGGTCGCCGTGCCGCTCCCTGACCGCGACACCGCCGACCCGCACGACCTGTTGCTTGTGGACCACCCCGGCGAGCGCCGAACGCTGTTCCGCGGGGCGTGGCACACCTGATCGCTGCGGGTGAGCCATCAAACGGCATTGTAACCGGCCCGGCTGACCGTCCGGCCGGCTCTAGTGCCGATCGCCACGCCGACGTACCACGGGAGTTCCAGAACGAGCGCCGATCGCGGGTCGTCCTGCCACACCACCCACCCGACCGCCGCCCCGACGACGGCCGCGACCACTCCGCCACACACGCCGGCGCGCAGCGAGCTGGTGAGTACCGGCCGCGGGTGGCGAGTCGCGCGGACGGCGACGGGCCGACAGTGCTTCCGAACCCGCACCCGGCGATCGAGGCGAGGTACGCGGCGAAACCGACCGGCGCCCACGCCTCGTCCTTGTATCGGGATAGGCCCTCGTCTAGTCCGCCGTACACGAGCGCGAGCGTCGCCACCCAGAACAGGCTCGCGGCCGAACACCACACCCACCCGAGGCCGAACCCGACGACGCCGCGACCGAGCCGCGTCGCCACCGTGACCGCCGCACTCACCGTTCGCATCAGCCGACTCTCTGCGGCCGGGGGCACGCCCGGCGGGTTCAATCAACCGCACAGAGCCAGTACCTGGGGGCGGCTTCAGAACTGCGGCGGCGCGTCACCGCCTGCCGCGGTGATGCCGGGTCGTCGTAATCGTCGTCGTGGCAGCGGGGGCGGTCGTCATAGTCGTCGTCGGCGTGGCTCATCGGCGACCCCGGGAACGGAAAGCGGATTCTACCCGGTCACGCGAGCACCAGCCAGAGGATGAGCGCCACCACCACCGCGGCGAAGCCGGCCGCGCCCGCCGCGACGATGAGCTTCGCGCGCTCCATCGCCCGCACCTTCTGCGGCACGAACCGCTCGGGTCGGCCGAAGTCGGTCGGCGTCACGGCCGGGGGCGGGGCGGTGTCGTCCGGATTCGCCCGCATGTGCGCGGCGGTGTAGCCCATCGACAGCAGCAGCACGACCGGCCGGGCCAGCGTGCGCGTCGGGAACGCCTGAAGGCGTTCGAGCGAGTCGCGGAGGAAGAACGCCGCCCGCTCGCGGAAACGGTCGCGCTCGGCGCCGGCGGCGTGGCGGGCGGCGAGACGCAGCACCTCGAACTTGCGCACGTCCTGCGCCGCCCACGTCTCGTTCGGGTACTCCAGAACCTCCGGGCGGGAGAGCGTCGGCACTTCGTGGTCCGCCATCCAGCGGGCGTAGTGGAGCAGGCTGGCGCGGGCGTAGGCGTACGTCGCGTCGAGCTGGCCGAATTCCGCCTTGTGGTCGAGGTACTTGCCGAGTGCGTGAAGGAACATCGTGTAGAACCAGCGGTTCTCCACGTCGAGGAGGTTGCGGGCGGGCACGTCGTCGGCCGGGTGGATCACGCGGCGGATGATCTGTTCGGCCTTGTTGAGGAACTTCGCGTCGCCGGTGAGCGTGTGGCCGACGAGCAGCGCCGCGAGCGAGTTGCCGGAGCCGCGGCCGGGGCCGTGGTAGTCCGGTCCGCGGCTCTGGCTGGCGAGGCCGGTGTCGCCGCGGGCGAGCCAGCGGAAGACGGTCTTCGCGCCGTCGTCCATGTCGATCACCCACTGCGCGAGGCCGACCGCCGCGTCGCGGGATTGCGTGCTGCCGGTGAGAAAGTAATGGAGCGCCAGGCCGGCGGCGTAGTTCTGCTCGTTCCCCGGCCCGCCGCCGAGCGCGTAGACGTGCCGCGACTTCTGCGCCTTCGGGTCGTTCGGGTCGAGGCCCGCCGGGCCGCCGAGCGTGCGCAGGAGCTTCGGGTACGAGCGGTGGGTGGCGGTGTCGGCGGGGGCGTAGTGATACGTGTGCCAGAACAGCCCGCCGTTGTACGCCGACTTGTCGCGCGTGGTGTGGTAGACGTCGATGTCGGCGACGTGGGCGGCGAGCGCGTCCATGTGCTCCGCCCAGCGCGCGTCGCCCGAGCGCAGGAGCTGCACGCCGAAGCCGAACACGGGGTCGTACTGGTTGTTGTAGTGCGACACCATCGGCTCCGGGCCGCGGTGGTAGACCGCCTCGTGGTCGCCATAGATGTCGCCGAAGTGCCGCCAGCCGTACTCGTCGATGGCCTCGCGCTTCGTCTCGAACGTGTCCGACCCGTCGAGCGCGGCGCCGACGAGCGCGAGGTAGTCGGCGTGCGGGTCGGTGGCTTGCGGGGTGAGGTACGGCACGGCGCCGGTGGCGGCGACCCACTCGGGCGGGAGCGTGACGCGCGGCGGCGTGCGGAACCACTCCAGCGCCTCGGCGGTGGCGTCCGCCCCGAACGCGACCGCGAACGTGTGCGTCTTCTGCTCGCCGCCCTGGAACTCGTGAAGGTCGGCGCTCTGCTTCGGAAACAGCCGCAGGATGATGCTGTCGGCGGTCGCCTCGATGGCCTTCGGGAAGTTCTCCCAGAAGTGCGGCATCGTGACGCCGAGCCCCGGCAGCAGCACGATGGGCGTGGCGCGGAGCCCGCCGGCGCCGTTGGCGCGGTAGCCGCGGAACGTCAGCGGCACCTCGCCCGTGCGGTTGACGTGGTTGCGGCCGCGCCAGTTCTCACCGCCGCTGGAGTCCTGGTAGAGCTCGAACGGCAGCTCGAAGGGGGTCGCCGGGGCGCCGCGCTCGGGGGAGCAGGTTGCGTTTGTAGCAGTGGTGCCAGGAGGAAGCGCGAAGGTGAACGACGCATCCTTCAGGTACACCGATCCGGGGTCGCCGAGATCCCACAGCCCGCCCGGGTGCTCGGCGCGGCGCGGGTTCCGCAGGGTGAACTCGACACGCACCACGGACAGACCGGCGAAGTAGTGGAAGCGAATCCCGAATTCGGCGATCGGGCCGGCGTGGCCACAGTCGCTGTAGGTCGCCCGAATCGGGCCGCGATCGTCGAACGCGAGTCCTACTGCCGGCGGACGGGATTCCGCCCCGTTGGCCCAGGTGATTCGCACCCCGGTCCGGTCTGGATCCGTTGTTGGCACGCCCTCTCTGCTCGGACCGGCGAAGATACAGACATCGCCGAGCCCCCATTCGAACCGGGCCGGGCCGGTGTTCACGACCGGCCCCACCCCCCTGGAGAGCGGATCCAGCCGAATTGACTCGGTATGGTTCGCGGGTTCCCCGATTTCAACCGCGTACTCGCCGACCCCTGCCTCGGCGATCCAGTCGAGCAGCACCCACCGCGCCGAGCCGTCGGCCCAGCGATCGGTCACCGCCGCCTGCACCGGAATCGGCCGCCCGTTGCCGTCGGCCAAAGCCAGCCGGGACGGGTCCGTGATCACGCCGCGGGGCCACGGGACGCCGGCCGTCACCGGGCCTCGGCCGGCCGCGGGGGTGGTCACTTTCAGCACGACGCGGGGCGATTCCACGGGGCCGCCTTTCGTCCGGGAGGGTCTGTAGTATAGTTCCGTGGTTCGACCGGGCGGGGGAGGCGGGTGACCAAGCAGCTGATCTTCATGATCGCGGTGACCGGCAGCGCGGTCGTCGGGTCGTTCGTCGTTACCCCGTTCGTCGGGTTCGCCACGTACATCGCCTACGCCGTCCTCCGCCCGCAGTACATGTGGAAGTGGTCGCTCCCGGAGGGGGCGAACTGGTCGCTGTACGTCGCCGTCCCGACCATCCTGGCCGCCGTCGCGTTCGGCCCACGCCCGCCGCGGCCCGCCCCCGGCCGCTGGCCCGCCAGTCCCGTGAAGGTGGCGCCGCTCCACGTCGCCATGTTCCTCTTCGGGCTTTGCCTCGTCGCCAGCTACCTCACCGCCCGCGTCCCCAGCGCCGGCGACCAGATGGTGTCCGAGTACTGGCGCATGTTCCTGATGTTCGCCGTCGGCGCCGTGGTGGTGCGGGCGGTCGGGCAGGTGTGGGTGCTGTTCCTCGTGTACGCGCTGTCGCTCGCGTACATCTCCTACGAGATCAACTTCCTCTACTTCGTCCACGGCTACCTGGGCATCGCCCAGAACGGCTACGGCGGGGCCGACAACAACGGCGCCGGGATGCTCCTGGCGATGGGCGTGCCGCTGTGCGCGTTCGCCTGGGAGGCGTACCGCGGGTGGTACCGGTGGGCGTTCGCCGCGTTCATCCCGGTCATCCTCCACGCCGTCCTCATGACGTACTCCCGCGGGGCGATGGTGGCGCTCATCGTCGCCGCCCCGTTCTGGATCCTCCGCGGCCGCTACCGCAAGCAGAAGATCCTGCTCGGCGTCGCCGTCCTCGCCTGCGTCCCGTTCCTCGCCGGGAAGCAGATCCGCGACCGGTTCTTCTCGGTCGAGAAGTTCCAGCAGGACGACAGCGCCAACAGCCGGTTCACCAGCTGGAAGATCGGGCTGAAGATCGCCACCGAGAACCCGGTGTTCGGCGTCGGCATCCGCAACTCGCCGCTCCTCACCCGCGCCTACGGCGCGGACCTGGAGGGGCGGGTGATCCACAGCCAGTACATCCAGCTCGCCGCCGACAACGGGTTCGTCGGGCTGGGGTGCTACCTGGCGGTGGTCGGGCTGGCGATGTGGAACCTCGAGGAGGTCATCCGCAAGGCGCGGCCGCGGTCCGACCCCGACTCGGTGAAGGCGTACCTCGCGGCGGCCGGGTTCCAGGGGGCGCTCGTCACGTTCCTCGTCGGCGCGGTGTTCCTGTCGTGCGAGGCGTTCGAGCCGCAGTACTGGGTGTTCCTCGCCGCCGCCCAGCTGCGGCTGGCCTACCGCTCGGCCGACGCCCCGTACCCCGGCGGCCCGTTCCCCGAGCCCCCGCGGAGCTGACCCGCCCATGCGGCTGTCGATCTACACCTGCGTCCGCGACGGGCTCTACCACGACTACCACGTCGTGCCAATGATCCGTCACCACCTGCCCTTCGCGGACGAGATCGTCGTCCACGACGGCAACTCGACCGACGGCACCGCCGAGGCCGTCGCCGCCATCGGGTCGGACAAGGTGAAGCTGTTCCGCTCCGACTGGGGGAAGCCGACCGGGCTCGACTGGATTACCGGGTTCAAGAACGCCGCCCGCCAGCGCTGCACCGGCGACTGGGCGATCAACCTCGACTGCGACGAGTTCCTCCCCGAGTGGGACTTCGCTCCCTTCCGCGAATGGCTCGAATCCGCGCCGCCCGATGCGCTCGTCCTGCCGCTGCGGATGATGAACTTCTACGGGAGCTACCGCGTTTACCACCGGCACCCGGAGAAAGTGCCGTGGCCGGACGTGAAGTGGAACGTCCACCGCAACCGGCCCGACATCGAGGTGTACAACGACGGGTCGAACGTCCGCCGGGTCGGCGACGAGAAGACGCTCGCGCCGGTGGAGCCGAAGTTCGCCGTCCACCACTTCGGGTTCGTGCGGAACCCGGCCCGGCTGCGGCAGAAGTGGCGGAACGTGCTCGCCAACCTGTACGCCCGCCGCGACGGCAAGAAGACTAACCGCTTCGGCCTACCGACGTTCCTGTTCGACCTGTTCCCGCACAAATGGCGCGACCCGCAGTTCATGCCCGACCTGGCCGTGTACGACGGCCCGCACATCGCCCCGGTGCGCGACGACCCGGCCGAGTTCACCCGCGACCGCGGCGAACTCTACGACTACCTGACGAAGCACGCGGCGGGAGCCCGGGCATGACGCGGCCGCTCCGCGTCGGGTTCGTCGTCCACGTCATGCAGGTGGCCGGCGCCGAGGTGCTGGTGCGCGAGACCGTGCGCCGCCTCGCCGGCCGCGTGACCGCGAGCGTGTTCTGCCTCGACGCCGTCGGCCGCATCGGCGAGGAGATGCGGGCCGAGGGCGCCGACGTGACCGCCTTCGGCCGCCGCCCCGGCCGCGACTGGGGCGTGGCCCGCCGCCTCGCCGCCGCCGCCCGCGCGCGGGGCGTCGAGGTGATGCACGCCCACCAGTACACGCCGTTCTTCTACGCGGCGCTGGCGCGGGTGCTGAACCCGCACTGCCGCCTCATCCTCACCGAGCACGGCCGCCACTACCCGGACCGCGTGTCGCCGCTGCGCCGCGCGGTGAACCGCCTCGCCCTCGACCGCCTCGCCGACGCGGTGACGGCGTGCTGTCACTTCAGCGCCGAGGGGCTGACGAAGACCGACGGCTTCGCCGGCAGCCGCATCGAAATCGTCGAGAACGGCATCGACGTGGGCCGCTACGGCCCGGCCGCCGACCAGGCCGCGTTGAAAGCGAGCCTCGGCCTCGACCCCGAGCGCCGGTACGTCGTCCACGTCGCGCGGCACCACCCCGTGAAGGACCAGGCGACGCTCCTCCGCGGCTTCGCGGCCGCCGGGCTGTCGGGCGTCGACTTGCTCGTGGCCGGTGACGGCCCGCTGCGCGAGGAACTCGAAGGGCTGGCCGCACAGCTGCACGTCCGCACGCGGGTGAAGTTCCTCGGCATCCGCACCGACATCCCCGACCTGATGCGCGCGGCGGACGTGTTCGCGCTCACCTCGGTGAGCGAGGCGGCGTCGCTGACGCTGCTCGAGGCGATGGCCACGGGGCTGCCGTCGGTGGTCACGGCGGTCGGCGGGAACCCGGAACTGGTGCGGCACGACAAGGAAGGGCTACTCTTCCCGCGCGGCGACGCCGCGCGGTGCGCGGCCGCCTTCCGCCGCCTCTTCGACGATCCCGCGCTCGCGCAGCGTCTCGGCGCCGCCGCCCGCGCCCGCGCGCAGGAACGCTACCGCCTCGACCGCACGGTGGACGAGTACTTCCAACTCTACTGCCGCCTCGCCGGCCGCACGCCATGAGCGCCCCCGCCCCATCGCCGCTGCGCGAAGCCGCGAAGCGCGCCGTGCGTGCCGCGGCGCTCGTCGCCGTGCTGCCGCTCCTCGCGCACTACTGGTTCTGGTCGCGCGTCGTCGGCCGCCACACCGCGTTCCGCGGCATCACGCAGTTCGCCTCGCTACTCCCGGGGCTTCCCGGCCTGTACCTCCGCGGCGCGCTGCTGCGGCAGATGCTCGCCGGCTGCCACCCGTCGGTGTGCGTCGAGTTCGGCGTGCTGTTCTCGGAGCCCGGCGCGACACTCGGCGCGGGCGTATACGTCGGCCCGCGCTGCACCCTCGGGCTGGTCCGCGTCGAAAAGGACGCGCTGATCGCGTCCGGCGTGCAAATCCCGTCCGGCGCGAAGACCCACAACTTCGACGACCCCGACGTGCCGATCCGCGATCAGGGCGGCAAGATTCAGTGCGTCACCATCGGCGAGGGCGCGTGGATCGGCGCCGGCGCGATCGTCCTTGCTGACGTGGGCCAGGGGACCGTGGTGGCGGCGGGATCGGTGGTGACGAAGCCGCTGCCCGAGTTCGTCGTCGCCGCCGGCGTGCCGGCGAAGGTGATCCGCCAGCGCTTCGCGGGGGGCGAGCCGGATGCCTGACCCCGCGCCGCTGGTCGTGTTCTCGGACGACTGGGGCCGCCACCCGTCGAGCTGCCAGCACCTCGTCGCGCACCTGCTCCCGACGCGGCCGGTACTGTGGGTGAACACGATCGGCACCCGCCCGCCGCGCCTCGACCTGGCGACGCTACGCCGGGCCGCCGAGAAGTTCCGACAGTGGGGCCGGCCGAAGCCGCCGGCCGCCACCGGTGCCGCGCCCCGCGTCCTCAACCCGCGCATGTGGCCGTCGTTCCGTACCCGCTTCGCCCGCGGGCTGAACCGCCGGTTCATCGGCCGCGCGCTGCGCGGCGCGGTTGCCGAACTGCCCGTCCCGCCGGTCGTCGTCACCACGCTGCCCGTCACTGCCGACCTCGTCGGCGAGTTCCCCGCCGTGCGGTGGGTGTACTACTGTGTGGACGACTTCGGCGTCTGGCCCGGGCTCGACGGCCGCACCATGCGCACAATGGAAGCGGAGCTCGTCGGAAAGGTCGACGCTGCGGTCGCGGTCAGCGAGACGCTTCAGGAGCACCTGGCGAAGTTCGGCCGCCCGTCGCACCTGCTGACGCACGGCGTCGATCTCGCGCACTTCCGCCGCGTGCCCGCCGCGCTCCCGGACTCGCTCCGCGGCCTCGACGCGCTCGCGGGCCCGCTCGTCGTGTTCTGGGGCGTCATCGACCGGCGGATGGACGTGGAGTTCGTGCGCGGGCTCGCGGGCTCGCTCGAAGCCGGGACCGTCCTGCTCGTCGGACCGCAGGACGATCCCGATCCCGCGCTGTTCGCGCTGCCGCGGGTGACGACGCTCCCGCCGGTCCCTTACGCCGACCTGCCGGCACTGGCGGCGCGGGCGGCGGTGCTGGTGATGCCCTACGCCGACTTACCCGTGACGCGGGCGATGCAGCCGTTGAAGCTGAAGGAGTACCTTGCCACCGGGAAACCGGTCGTCGTCCGCGACCTGCCCGCGACGCGCCCGTGGGCCGACTGCCTCGACGTGGCGGGTACGCCGGACGCGTTCGCGGCGGCGGTGCGGGAACGGCTGGCGGGCGGGGTGCCGGCGGCGCAGACCGCGGCGCGGGCGCGGCTGGAAGACGAGGGCTGGGCGGCGAAGGCGGCGCGGTTCGCGGGGTGGCTGGGCGGCTGAGCCGGCTCGGGCTTCCGTAGGTCGGGTCGAGTCTTCGAGACCTGACACCGCGCCAGATGGCACGCTTGGAGAAGACCTCAAATCCCTGGCACGGGGCTTGCTGGCCGGCGTTATCCGCCATTCGCGCCGCGGTGTCAGGTCTCGAAGACTCGACCCGACCTACGACGCATACGAAACCCGCGCCGGCAGCAGCCCGTGTCGCGCCAGCGCTTCCGCCAACTGCCGCGCCGTGTCGTCCCACGTGAAGCCCGCCGCCCGCGCCGCGGCCCGCGCCCCCATCTCCGCCGCGCGCCCGGGGTCGGCCGCGATCTCGTGCATCCGCGCCGCCAGATCGGCGTCGTCCACGTCGGCCCAGTTCCCGGCGTAGACCGCGTTCCGCGCCGTCACCAATCGGTGCGGCACCTCATAGCCGACCGTCCCCTCGAAGAACGCGCCGACGCCGCCGAACGTTGCCGACACGAGCGGCCGGCCGCACGCCATCGCTTCGAGCAGGTGGAGGCCGAAGCCCTCGCCGTGCGAGGCGTTCACGAACGCCGTCAGCCCGTGATACCACCCCACGAGCTCCGCCGGGCTCAGTGAGCGACTCGTCACCTCGACGCGCGGGTCGCCGTGGGTGCGGACCGGCGGCGACGACGGGGTGATCTTCACCCGCAGCCGCACCGCCGGGTCGGCGGGGAAGGCGTGCCGGAACGCGTCGATCACGCGCTGCACGTTCTTCCGCAGCCCGCCCTCGTCGAGCGCCCCCGCGGTGCCGAACACCACCCGCACGCCGGGGGCGGGGGGCTGCGGCGCGGGGGCGAAGGCGGCCGGGTCGTACCCGAGCGGCACCACCTCGACCGGCACGCGAACCCCGTTCGCGCGGAAGCACCCCGCGCCCCACGCGCTCGGCACCACGACCAGCGCGCAGCGGTTCAGCGCCGCCACAGCACCCGGCGGGAGAGTGTCGGTCTCCCACATCGTCAGCGCGGCCGAGCGCGGGCACGGGTCGAAGCGGTGGAGGATGTGCGGCGGCGCGGCGACGAGGCGCGGGGCGGCGGAGAAGTCGTCCGGGTCGGCGGGGCGGTCGGCGGCGGTGAACAGCGCGGGCGCCAGCACCGCGGCCGGGTCGCGGAGGACGTTCACCCCGCGGCCGATCAGCCCGCGGGCGACGGCGGCGACGACGTGATCGTACCCGCCGGGCTTCAGCGCGATGCCGGCGAGCGCGAGCGGCGGGCCGGGCCGCGGGGGGACGGGGGCGGGGCGCTCGCTGAGGAGCTTGGCGGCGAACTCACGGACGCGGCCCCGCGCGAGGAGCCGGCCGCCGCGGGCGAGCGCCGGCCACACGGCGCCGACCGTGCGCACCGCCCGCCACTTCCGCCGCACCGCCCGCACCACGCCCATGACGCCCCCCCGCGGAACCGCGACAGGGTGCGGGATGAGCGGCGGGGGTGTCAAGGCGGACTGGGGAAGAGACAGGGCGACGCACGGATTGATCTTGGGTAGGATGGCGGATTTGGGTACGGTCCG
>VFQN01008074.1_pt1 | contig 10883 bp, 17 predicted proteins | sample 3512371 | NCBI WGS metagenome assembly VFQN01 (sample SAMN10412370, study PRJNA504923) | tailings metagenome | isolation source: Replicate 2 from Balatoc abandoned mine | place: Philippines: Itogon, Benguet | collected 2017-08-28 | reverse complement strand
ATTCCTGATAGGTGTGGTCGGGACCAGTAAGGATCGTGTGGCCACACCACCTGGAATGTAACATAAAATGTTTAAAAAATACACACGTAGCATGGCAGCTGCGCGTCAGGGTCTCAGGGGCCAGGTGCGGCTGCGCGTTGCTTTCTTGGGCAGGGCTCCCAAGGCCATTGCATTATCGAGGGGTGCTCGCAGGCAAGACATGGGAAGATGCGCCAAAATCGGGTTAAGTTTCGCCCCTCACATCTCAGGTGAGCACATGTGGCGTGCCGTACGTGAAGGCACAGAGTGTGTGGTGGGCATGCGCGTTGGGACATGACAATACAGCACGCTGCACCAGGACAGATAGCGTAGAAGCGTACACGGTAGCTACTACAAGTCGAACAAGGGGCGAGCGCCACCAGCGTTTGCATTTTGCTAACCCTCGTTGCCATCATACATGCATACGTGGGCCAGTAGCCCAGTACGGGCCAGCACTACTGCTTATCCCACTGCGGACCTCACAGCCTTGTCTTTCCTGCCCCTCGCCAGTCGCCCCCAATCGGCAGCACGCCGTCTCAAACGACTCTGCGTGTGATGATCCGCGTCCACGCAGCAGCGCAGATCCGTACACGTGCCACGTCGTACAAGTCCCTTGGCGCCGTGTACGGCTTGTGCAGGACATGCAGAGTACGGTACCGGTACACAACCAAGCTAGCTATCCACAACGCTACCCCGCGCAGGCTATCCAGCTGCCCCCCAAGCCCCTACCACTTGCCTGCCAGGCCGCCGTACGCTAACCCATAGACGCTGAACAACTAGGGCGCCAGGTGAGTCCCTATCAGCCATATGTTGCACTGCCCCAGCCTTGCTTCCTGCACGACCTCACAGTCTGGTAGCCAGGGCGCCCGCTGGCAGCTGCAAGAAGCTAAGCCACCTGCTCACACACGACACACCTGCCCCACCCAGAGCCCCTAAGGCAGTCCCACGACCTGTACGCTAGGCCCATCCCTAGGGTGACCAGGGACACAACAACTGTAATTGCCAGTCCAAGCCCCAAAACGATTAGCGGTACAGTGCACATTAATTGCACTGCTGTGTTGGACCACGCCGCTGCGCACATGCGCCTCGCTCGCCTCGCTGAACGCCCTTGCCGCGCTACCCGCCTTCGCCTTCGCCTGTGCCTGCTGTGGATGGCGTAGGTACGGCACATGACAAGGCACGGGGAACGTGTCAGGTGACGTGGGGCACTGGTAGCTGGAAGGGGGGCGTGTTTGTGGCGGGTGGGCAGCGCTCGGCCACTGCAGCCTTACGTACACTGCTGGTGACCGGTGGGCGTGGGCTCAGGGCCACGAAACGGTCCGCGCTCCACGGAATTAAGACAAGGCAGGCACCGGTAACAAGTAGCAAGGTACCGTGAGTGCCGTAAAGCACTGCGGAGCGTGCTGCGCGCGCGGCGCTGAGCAATGCAGCTACAAGGGGTGCACACACCTGCGGCCAGCAAGCAAGCAACCGCCGGCTGCGTGCTCGCAGCAGGGTTGCTTGCCTTGAAGGCAGTAAGCATACATGATGCTAGGCTTCATGTCACATGTGCTTCCTCGTGTTTGACCACATACACACCTGCGCCTGCTGCGGCGCCGGAGCACGTGTTGCCTCCAGCTCCTTCCGCAGCAGCACAGCGATCTTGGGCAGCAGCGCCGTCACCTCAGCCTGAGGGTGTTGTGGGTGGGCACGCAGGTGGAGGAAGGGAAGCTTACCAAGATGTGATTCGTTCAGAGCTATTTTGGAGAGCGGCGGGGGCGTGGCAAAGCAAGGGTCAGGCAGATGTGAACGGTCGCGCTTTTGGTCGGTGGTGCGCAGATCGAAAGGTACCGTACCGTGCAGCTGTGGCGCACCAACTGGGTGAAACGGTACCCGTGCGCGGGTACCGGCGGTCTGTCAACGTGTCGATGTGATAGCTGTGATTGCCGGGATCAGCTCTGTCTCCCGAGTGGGACGGGGCTGAGCCCTGGAAGGGGACCAAAACTGTAAATCCATACATACAGCTGTACAGTTGCTGGGCTGGGCTAACTCTCAGCCAGGGACTACATCCTGACATACCGTACTCTAGCCCCCGCTTCCCAAAGCAACCAGTGCATCTCCTGCGCCCTCGCGCTCCCTCCCTCACCCGCCACCCCACCTTCACCGTCTCCTCCACCATCTCCTGCACCTCCTCCTTGGTCCGCTGCCACTGCGCCTCTGCCACGGCGGCAACCTGCTCCCCCATCCGCCCCACGATCCCCCCCCTCAACGGCCTCCACGATCCCCCCCCCATGGCCTCCAGGCTAGGCAGCAGCGCGGCCACCAGGGCCCCACGCAGCAGCTGGGCGGCAGCGACAGCGGAGGCGTTGGCGGAGGCAGGTGTTGCAGGTGCTGGCAGGGCGAACGAGGCCTGGGCGGGGCCGTGGCTTATGTGCTTTCCGACACTGGGCCCTCCGCGGGATATGACTGCAACCCGGGCACTTGGAGACGCTCTGCAGCTGGGAACAGGGATAGAGGAGTGCCTTGCAACAAACAACCGTGCTACGTGGTGACGCTATGGTTGCAGGAGAGCGGCGGTGCGGCCACCGCAAGCGAGCGGCCGCCTGTGCCAAAAGACTGCTCGACAGTGCTGACCTTAGCATGGCTACTGAATAGACAGCTCAACAGCAGCTAAATCGTGCATGATTGACAAGCTAGTGCGCTGTATGGGGACTGTAGCGCACCGATCGCAGGAGTACCATGACCCCCTGGCATCTATGTCCGTAGGCCAGGGGTTTGACCCATGGGTCGGTGACACAACTAACGCAGCACGACGGGGCGAGGCGGGTTTGGCCCTCCCTCACCTACCGCTTACTCGTTACCATGCACCTAGTGACAAGACACAAACGCAAGCCGAGCATTTTTTTCACCAATGTCTACTGTAGCGCCTGTACGTTTGGCTCCGTCATGGGCCCGTGTCCCCTGTTGGCTTGCTAGTGATGGTACCTGGCAGCTGGCCGCCTACACACATGCAGCTACTAGAAGCAACCTGATACCGTAGCCGCTTCCGGTGCCTGTGCCAGCCAAGGTACGGCAGCACGATACCGTATCAACAGGTCGCCTAGCGAACCTGCAGCATGTTCCCTGCTGACAGCTATGCCGTGATGTACTGTATGTTCTACCCTACATGCATGACTCCCGCTGGCCTGTCCGTCCCCGTCTCCTTACCTGTAAACCTTTCCACAGAAAACAAACAAGTGACTTGCGCCTGCTTGCGCCAATTGGTGCTGGTCCTGCACCTGCAGCTCTACCTCCCATGCACCCTGCCGTACGCATCCTCCCTACCAGCCACAGTCCCGACAGCGCCCCCGCCGCTTTCTCCTTTCTCCCTGCAGCCGCGCATAGCAGGAACCACCAAGATCGGCTCGATGCTGATTGCATACATGCATGTACGTTGAACCAGTCTAAATAATAAAGCCGTGCATTTACTTGATTGTATGTATGTTACACCGTCCCTGCGAGTGTCGGCTAAGCATGGGAGGCCAGCCCAACCGAACGCACTCCCTGCCTGGCACGTACATGGCCCCCGTGGTGACCCGTGGGACTGGTCCCAGGCTGTCCTTGCATGTACAGTCGTATACGCATACGTAGCCGCAACAGCGTGACGACCGCAACATCTTAGCAGCATTGAACGCTGCCACCCTAGGACAACGCTACACTACCTTGTACGCACATACGTGTACCACATGTACGGCTGGTGCCACCGGCCAGGCGCCACCCTTTCATGCGGACTCGTTGGACTTTGGCCAAGCGCGCAACCCAGCCCCGGCGTTTGCTGCCATCCAACAAACTACATGGAGTGCAAGGGTCCCCGTGGCTAGTGAGCCAAGTTAGCCCTATACCATTACCTGATGAGCTCTTAAAGGTCGCAGCCATGCCGCTACATCCACGCGCCCAGCGAGCCAGCATACACGGTGACGTATGGACATTCCTATCTGACATCCACGCCGTGCTTCCTAGGTGAACAGCACAGGGTGAACAGCACAGGCCACAGGGGCCAACTACCGGTTATTGCAATCAGCTACGCAAGCACCGAGTCCTGCGGCCATCAGGAATGCACAGACACCATACGGTGCAGCATTCATCCACCGTTCGGCCAACGCCATGCCGTTGCTCCCGAACACAACGGAAAAGAACGAGACGGTAGCACCGACGAGAGCAGTCACGTACACTGCGGCGCAGATGAGGAGCGCCGGGCCCACGACGAACCACGGCGGCTCGCGGCTAGTGTGCTGAACCCCAGGCTGCGAAGGGAAAGAAGGGGGCGGGGGAGGGGGTTAGAGGAGGGTACCGTATCGGCATGACAGGATGTAGCACGGTGCGCAGGCCATGCCGAAAGTTAGGCGTCATCAGCAGCAGCGCAACCGGCAGCCGTGGATGCGTGCGTGCTCCGTTGCGCGCCGGCAGGCAAGTGGGACGTTGGATGCTTGATTGGGCGTTTTGCACAGCCCAGTGCGTGCGCAACCTCCCCGCCGTTAGTTGTGGGCAGTCAAACGGAAAGCGGAGGTGTCAGATGCTGGCCGCTGTGCACCTACCCAGGCAGTACAAGTAAGCGCCACGCAACCAAGAGGACATACGATTGCTTGCACGTGCGCCAACTGCGGTCCATGCTTGGCCCTCAATGCCCAAACCAGGATTTCATCGTTCATATAGCAGAGGACAGTCTGGTCGATACATTACGGGTACTTCTGCACTTCAACATTCAGCGGTGTGTTGATCTGTTGAAACGTTGCTGAGCCGGCGCTGGTAGGCAAAGCAAGCGCGGCTGGGTGCCTTAGGCAGTGCTCACGGTAACAAGGCGCACCTGGGTTGGGGTTGCTCCTCCTGCCGCCTCCGCCGGCGCCGCTGCCATCTTCTGCCCCTCCCTCTCCTGCTGCATCTGCTTCTCCCTCGCCAGTAGCTCCGAGCGCAGTGCTGCTACCTTAGCCTGCGATACGACGACAAACAACCATGCATACGCCAGACTGAGCGACAACGTACGCTTGGGTTGGCTATTATTCACTCGCAACAGGTTGATAGACATGCGGTATGGATACAGCAGATGTAGCAATACGTGGCAGGGGACGGAGGCCAGGTGTGTACATATGGGACGCGGCCCTGGATAGGGAGAATTGAGGCATAACTCGGTGCATGGCCGTAAGGAGAGCCAGGCCAGGGGTCGGGCGGCGCTGGGACAAAGCACGAACCAGTGTAATATTTGGCAGTTCGGTGGGACTCCCACACGCACAGCTGCATGCATGTATGCGTGCGTGCCTTGCCTGCCTTTCCAAGGTTGGCCAGTCCCACCTGCACGCCTGCTCTCCCAAGCCATCTCGCAACACCGGTACCAACCACTCCGTCCCCACGCATGAGGCACGCACACACACCCACGACCCAGCCCAGCCGACCCTGCTTGCCTACATCTGTCTCAGGCTTGCTATGCCTGCATCCCGCACCGCATCCGCAACACCCACGCACGACCCAGCCCTAGTCACCTCCAGTTCTTCCCTGGTCCGCCGCGCCCGCGCTCCCGCCTCCGCCTCCGCCTGCCCCTGCTCCCGCTGCCCCTGCGCCTGCGCCTGCGCCTGCGCCTGCGCCTGCGCCTGAATCACAGCCACTAGCGCCTCCAGGGCGGCTGTCAGCTGCCGCTCCCGGGCCCCTGCCTTCTCCTCCCGCTGCTGCTCCATAACCATAATCCTCTCCACGACCCTCCCCTCCATGCCCCCCACCCTCCCCTCCAGTGCCTCCAGGCGGGGCAGCAGCGCGGCCTCCAGGGCCCCACGCAGCAGCTGGGCGGCAGCCACAGCGGAGGCGTTGGCGGAGGCGGCGGCGGAGGCGGTTTCGGAGCCGCTGCTGCTGTCGCTGCGGCCACCGCTGGGGCGCATGCCGTCGTCGTCACCTGCTGCTGTCGGAGCCGTCGCCGCCTCTGCTGCGCCCACGTTGGCAGCACATGCTTGCAGCTGTACCATTCTGCCAGCAGTCGTTGTCGACGGGGAACGCAGCTTGCCATGCGAGCCAGCCTCAGGGGATAGGCATGCACTCCTTGGGTGGGCCTTGCAGGGGAGGCAGCCCAGGGGCCGGGCAGCGGGGGCACAGGGGCGGGGGCTGCTGCAGCTGCGGCCATGCATCCCATGGAAGAAACTGCCGTCGGTGATGACGGTGGACCGTGATGTCAGTGAGCGATTGCCACCGTGGAGCAGGGAGCGAGGTGGAGAAGCCGGGGCGGCTGTAGTTGCCTGGTAGCGGTACCTCGGACGGAGTGGAGGGTGCGGCGGGGCGGGGCAGCCCAACTGCCGCGGGCCGCAGGGGCCCAGGCCACGCGCGTTTGCGGCCTTCAGCATGACTCTCCTGTTGATAGCTGTTTTAGTGTGTTGGTTAAGGTAGATTGCTACGGTTGAGCGCGGAACTGCCGCGCAGCAGTCAAGGGTTTGGGAGGCGCGCGGACCGCAAAAAGCGCCCAGCCTACTTTCCCACGGTTCCAGATCAGGTGTGAAAGATTTTAAGGCGTCAGCTGCCGTTTGTGTTTGTCGAGTCACGCCGCACGTCCGCAAGCGGCTCTGCCGAAAAAAAAACGCCAAGGCGCGAGGGCGCAGGTACGCAATACTTTCGGCAGGTTCTCTGCCAATTGTACAGAACCTATACTTGACAGCTGTCATATGACTGAGGTGTAAACATGTGCGAGAAGGACAAGGCCTGCCGTTTAGTAATTGCGATGCGAAGATGACAGGCAGTTGGTACACGTGGCACAGGCGCAGGTGCCCCTACCCGTCCACAGGCCACGCCCCTGCCGCACCGTGCTCAAGTCCGCGGGCTCAAACAGTACCCAACAACCCTGGAAATCGTTCCAAAATCTCTGCAGGTGCATCAATACTGCATATCCACTGCTGGGTGGCGTGGTGAGAAGTGTTACGCGCGTCCTACGGCAGCTGAACAGGGCAGGGGCGGCAAAAGCACTTCGGGCCTGTTACACGAGAGGTGCGCAGCGACCATAATAATAATCGACTGGCACCTGTACCAGTCAAGGTACTGCAGGATGGTACGGTAACAGTACGGCACTAAAGTAGAGGCACCAGCTGGAAGGAGTGCGAGAGTGGGTTCCTAATACTGCCTAGTACAACCTAGGACACACCGGGGCAGGGGCTGCACCGGGGGGCCTGGCTCTGACCACGTACGGTCCGCTGACCCTTTACACATTTCAGGTAGGTAGCCCGCAAGTGCGGTTAACCAGCTCGGTGCAGCAGCAACCGTCGTACAGCGTGGCGTATGTGCAGTTGTGCGTGGGAAACTGAAGGCTGGTGCACCGCTGGCCGTGGTGCAACAACGACGTACCGGTATGCAGCTGCACAGACCTAAACCCCACCCACAGCAGCAATACTGAGGGGCGGCAAACCAAGCAGTAGATGCAGCGGAATCCACCGCACAGCGTGGCGTACGTGCGCAGGGGCGGGTACCACCTGGAGACCTGGTACACTAGGGGCCACCGACAGTAATCGTGTAATGCACGGTCCGGAACGCACCGGTACGCTGCGCCATGCAGCCTGTACCGCCATGTGCGCCAGCGCACCTCCAACAAAACAGCAAAGTTCCACAGCAGCAGCAGCAGCCCAATCCGTGTCGTGGCCAGCGGCCTCCTTGCCCCTTGCAGCCTAGCAAGCGACCAGCCACAACTGCGGCACGTAAGGTTGCCGCATAATCAGGTACGGTAGTGTGCATGGTAGCCACTTGTGCAGTAGCAGGACCGTGGCCGAACCGACGCTGCTGCGTACGCCACACCAGCTACGGCCGCCACGCCAACGCGGCACCGCCAGCTACAGTATAAACAACTCACAGTGGGCACCACTTGGGGAGCAGAAGGCCACCGGCCTCCCTTTGCCTCCGCCCTCCCAGGAGACCATGAGACTGGCACTCAGTCAAGTGCAGCGCACACCAGGAGCATACGGTGCGCGCGTGCTTGGGGAGCAACCGTCGACAGCCATGGACGACCTATGTTGCCTCCACCCGTGGGCCTTGCGACACGGCCTTGGTACCGTAACAGGGTTCCCTTCCTGGTGTACGGCACATGGATGCATGCATGGCAATCATCTCCTCATGTACGACACGGCAGCCGGCCAACCTGTTGGCCCTTCCGCACGCACACTATGTACCAAGTCAAAGTCCGACCCCAGGACGGAGTAAGGGTCTTACCGTGCAATTCACGTGCAACCGATACCAATCGCAGGGCTAGCCTTTGCCACGGCGGACCCGCCCTGCGTGCCCCAGCCTTGGCCCCAGTCCCTATCGCTGGACCGGGGGCCACAAAATGAGATATTGTAGAGCAACTGAAAAGCAGAAACACATCTTGCCAAACAGCGAGAGGGACGTGCCCCAGATGTCGACAGTTACCACCAGAACAAACGTGATGCCAGTTACCACACACTTGGACCAGAGAATGGCCGTCTCGGCGGCACGCTTCAGCTGGTCTGCTGGCTGCTGCGCGTGTGCCGGCCGCAGCTCGGCCTGCATGACCTGCAGCGAGGAAAGGGACAGGGAATGGGAACGTTAGTTGTGTTGAGGTTACACTTGCGTAAATCCCGTAAATGCACGCATGTAATACCTCCATCACGCACCGGCCCCTAGTCTACAGCACGCACCTGTACTTTCGGCTTCTGCTCCTGCTGCTGCTTCCGTTGCCCCTGCTGCACCTTCCGCTTATGCTTTTTCGTCTCCTGCGGATGCTTCTGCTGCTTTTGCTTTTGCTGCTGCTGCTGCTGCTGCTGCTGCTGGTGGCTTAGCTCGGCGGGGTAGGGCTCCCCTGCTGGCCCCGCCACGGCCGCCTCCGCCCGCTGCTGCCTCGCCGCGTCCTCACTCTCCCACAGCGCCACCAGCAGCTCGCAGCGCAGAGCCGCAACCTGAGCCTGTGGACATGCACTAACTTAGGTCAAGCTGAAAGCCAGACTGTTTACCATCCAACTCCTACAATCCCTCAGGACATGCGATAACCCACACACTGAGGACATGCGACAACATGGCACCCAAGATGCAAATAGGTCAAGCACCTGCTACTGCTGGCATTGTTGACAGCAACGGTCAGAAGCTGACGCTGTTTTTCAGGCGGTACCAGCATTTGCGAGTGTACGGCGACGGTGGCTTCCCTCGCCAACACGAACACGCGTGGACGGCTGCACGAATCATTAACGCGCCCTGCCCTCGGTCCTCCTGTCTGCCTCCCCAATGAAACACCAAGACCCGTACCTCCACTAACCCTCGCCTTCCCCGCTTCCCCACCTCACCTCCATCCGCTTCACAATCCTCCCCTCCATGGCCTCCAGCCTCTGCGCAACCGTCCCCTCCATGGCCTCGACGATCCTCTCCTCCATGGCCTCCACGATCCTCCCCTCCATGGCCTCCAGGCGGGGCAGCAGCGCGGCCTCCAGGGCCCCACGCAGCAGCCGAGCGGCAGCAACAGCAGAACCGTCGGCGGAGGCGGAGGCGGAGGCGGAGGCGGAGGAGGAGCCTTGGGTGCTGCCTTGAGGTACGCCGCCAGCAGTGAGGCCGAACATGTCACCATCACCGTGTGGTGGGGAGGCCGCTGCCGCCGCTGCGTCAGCGGTGGCACTGCGTGCATGCTGCTGCTGCTGCTGGCGGATGCGATCGAGAGCACCGCCAAAGGTTTGGGGCCTGCTGCGGGAGGGTAGCGCAGAGCGCGTCCTCTTGGCGACTGTGACCGTGGGGGTTGTCGGCAGGGGTGCACGCGCGCAGCTCCAGGTGCTGCCGAGCGGCCGCTGGCCGGAAGGACCCACACCGCGCGCTGCTGCGGATTGATGCATGCTGCTGCATACGTAGAGGTATAGGGGTATCCCTCGTCAGCTGTTGCAGCTGAATGCCTGAACGCGAGCGCACGAGGGTTCGACCGCATGACAGTGACGCCTGTGCGGACAGTGCTTCCCACACGCAGTACACGAAATATAGTGATTAATTTGCATCATTAGCAACTACACCTTGACACCGCCTTCGTTGCGCTGGGCGCCGGACGCCCGGTCGTTGCTCCCAGAGCTCTGGTTCCTCCGCGCAGCGATCAATGGGACCCTGCCGACTACAAAATACAATCAGACTGCACGATGAAATGGGCACGACCTTTGTGCAAGCGGGCTGCCTCGGCTGCGGGCATTAGTAGCTGTGATGGCGCCAGGCAACGGCCCGTGCCTACGTGGCATGGCAGCAGGGGATGGGCAGCTTCCCGCATCAGCCGCGAGGCTGCGGCAGGGGAGCTTCCATGTGCCCTGGAGGACAATCAGGACAGTACACCTCAAAAAGAGGTGATTTCCTTCGCAGGGGCAACCCATCCGCGTCGCTTCCAAGTTCTGACGTGCGAGGGCAACCAGCCGGCCTTCCTCCCCCTACCCCGTGCATCCACGCAGTCACGTCGCGGCACGCTCCGGCATGTGCCCGTAAGGTTGCGCACATTAGGTACCGGCACGGTGCCCATGAGGTGCCACAGTAAGGCTACCCACATCAGGTACGGACATGGGACATGCATGCGGCTCCCAACGCGGTGCCTGCCGGCATGAGGCGCCAACGGCCCCACGCCTGTGCGACCCGCAGGGACCCACGCAGCCACGTGTGCGGCAGCCACGTGTATGACAGACACATGTATGACAGAGCCATGCACGGGGCGAACAACCTTTACATGTACGCCAACACGTGGTAGCTGCTGGGGGAAGCCCTGTGTGAGTGTGCACGTATGCCTGCTATTAGGGCTTAGGGCCGGAGGGAGCGTAGCGACTGTAGGTCTTAAGCCCGGTTTGGTACGGCAGCATGGAGCTGCCTTGCTTTAAGGGTTCGCGCTCTCTCTGGTTCGGCATTCTGCCTCACTGTTGAGAGCACTCACC
>VFQN01008073.1_pt1 | contig 10886 bp, 5 predicted proteins | sample 3512371 | NCBI WGS metagenome assembly VFQN01 (sample SAMN10412370, study PRJNA504923) | tailings metagenome | isolation source: Replicate 2 from Balatoc abandoned mine | place: Philippines: Itogon, Benguet | collected 2017-08-28 | reverse complement strand
CCGCCGCCGTTCAGCGTGTTGGCGAGCGCGTTGCCGGTGATGACGTTGTTGAGCGAGTTGCCCACGCCGACAAGCGCCGAGCCAATCAGCGTCAGGTTCTCGACATTGGCCACAAGTGTGTGGTTGGCCGACGACCGCACGGTATCGGTGCCGCCGTTGACCGCCTCGACGATCACGTCGCCGCCATCGGTGATGTAGATGTCGTTCCCGGCGCCGCCGACCAGACGATCCGCGCCGCCGCCGCCGTTCAGCGTGTTGGCGAGCGCGTTGCCGGTGATGACATTGTTGAGCGTATTGCCCACGCCGACCAGCGCTGCACCGGTCAGCGTCAGATTTTCGACATTGGCCGCAAGCGTATGGTTGGCCGACGACTGCACAGTATCGGTGCCGCCATTGGCCGCCTCGACGATCACGTCACCGCCATCGGTAATGTAGATGTCGTTGCCGGCACCGCCGACCAGCCGATCCGCACCGGTGCCGCCGTTCAGCGTATTGGCGAGCGCATTGCCCGTAATGACATTGTTGAGCGCGTTGCCCACGCCGACGAGCGCCGCGCCGATCAGCGTCAGGTTCTCCAGATTGGCGCCGAGCGTGTAGTTGACCGACGACTGCACCGTGTCGGTGCCGCCATTGACGGCCTCGACGATCGTGTCGCCGCCATCAGTGACGTAGGTGTCATTGCCGGCACCCCCGACCAGGTGATCCGCGCCGCCGCCGCCGTTCAGCACATTGTTCCCGGCATTGCCGGTGATCGTGTTGGCGAGCGTGTTGCCCGTGCCGTTGATATTGGACGAACCGGTCAGAGTCAGGTTCTCGACATTCGCTGACAGGGTGAAACTGACGGAAGCCTGGACTTCGTCGGTCCCCGCGCCGGCGGCTTCCGTCACCCTGTCGCCGACATTGTCGACGACGTAGATGTCGTCGCCCGCGCCGCCGCTGAGGCTGTCCGCTCCCAGCCCGCCGTCGAGCTTGTTATTCCCGGCATTGCCGACGATCGAATTCGCCAACTCGTTGCCGGTCCCGTCGAGATTCGCCGACCCCAGGAGTTCGAGATTCTCGACATTCGCCGACAGCTTGATGCTCGCGGTCGACCGGATCGTGTCGGTGCCTTCTCCGGCGTTTTCGACCACGACATCCGTGCTGCCGTCGACGATATAGACGTCGTTTCCGTCACCGCCGATCAGCACGTCCAGGCCGCCATTGCCGTCGATCGTGTCGCCGAACTTGGAGCCGAAGAAGACGTCGTTCCCCGCCGTCCCCTTGAAGTTCTGGGCGTAGTTGGAAAGGATGTCGTAGATGGCCGCGGCGTTGCGACCCTGGACGGCGTTGTAGAGCGCATAGACGAGGTTGAGCGACGCGTTGCTGCCCGTGCCTCTGACGGCATCGAGGTCGAAGCCGCTGATCTTGACCTGCTCGAGAAGGCCCTGGATCAGACCGGCGCTGCCATTTCCTTCGGTCCCTGTCGTCACGCCGTCGACCCACTGGCCGAAGGTCAGTGTGTCGAGCGAGCCGGAAATGCCGTGGCCGTACTGAGAGCCGTGGTGGATGTAATCATAGGCGAGGTCTTCACCGCCGAGGACCACGCGGTCAGCCGTGTCGACGCCGCCGCGCTTGTACTTGAAGGCGATCTGATCGCCATTCACATAGACGTTGCCCGGACCGTAGGGATTGGTGTCGGGCGTTCCTCCGTAGAAGTTGTAGCTCGGCCCGGCGAGGCCGGCGAAGTAGTTCGTGATGAACGAGCTGAAATTGACGCCGGTCGAACCGAGAGCGCTGGCGTCGATCGTCAGCGTGCCTTCCGGAGCGTCAAAGGCGTCGGCGTGGCGGATGGTGAACGTCCTCGCCGTCGTGTTGCCAGCGGCATCCTTCGCCTCGACGGTGATGTCGTAGGTCTTGTTGGTCGCGGTCTCGAAGTCGCCGAGCGGCTTTGCCAGCTTGATCTGGTTCCCGTCCACCACGAACAGGCCGTCGGCATCGTTCGTCAGCACATAGGTGACCGCGCCGCCTTCCGGATCAGTCGAGGCGAGTGTGCCGACCACGGTGCCGGTTGCCGAATTCTCGGCAACCGCGGTCGCGGACAAGGTCGGCGCCGTCGGCGGCTCATCGACATTCCCGACGCTGATCGTGAAACTGCGCGTCGTGACGTTGTTGCTAGCGTCGGTCGCGGTGACCGTGATGCCATGCGACGTCGCTGCCTCGAAATTCACACCGGCCTTGAGACGCAGTTCGTTGCCGACGATCTCGAACTTGTTACCGGCATCCGCGGTTAAGGCATAGGTGATCGCACCGCCTTCCGGGTCGGTGGCCGAGAAGGTACCGACCACGGTGCCGACTGCCGCACTTTCCAGTACCGACGTCGAGGAGAGCTCAAGATTGGCTGGAGCCTCGTCCACATTGGTGACCGCCACAGTGAAGGTCTGGCTGACCTCGTTGCCGGCGAGATCGGTCACCTTCACCGTCACCTCGTGCGAGGCATTGGTTTCATAGTCTAGGCCGCTCTTCAGGCGCAGTTCGTTTCCGACGAGCTCGAACCGGCCGCCAGCGTCGGCCACCAGCGCATAGGTCAGCGCGCCACCTTCCGGATCGGTCGCGGAGAAGGTGCCGACGATGGTATCGACGGGCGCGTCTTCCGACTGCGGCGACGTCGAAAATGAAAAGTTGGTCGGCCCCTCATTTACCGGGGCGTCCTGCACGCCGTCAGCGAACTGCAGCTTTTCGATACCGAGCAGCCGGTCGGTGCCGTCGTCGCCGTCGCCGGTCACATTGTCGACGATCGTGATCGTCCCATCGGCATTCTTGGTGACCGTGTAGTCGGCGAAGTTCCCGCCGAATACTGCTGTATCGACGCCCCCGCCGCCGGACAGGATATCGTTGCCGCCCCGGCCACTGATCGTGTCGTCGAACTGAGTGCCGACATAGAGATCGGCGCCCGCCGAGCCGATGAAGTTCTGGGCGTAGAGGTCGAGCGCGTCGGCCACCTTGGCGAGCGCGTCGAGGACGCGTTGCGCATTCGGCGTACCCGTGGCGTCGCCATACATGTGGGCGATACCGAAGAGATGCACGAGGCCGTTCGCCTCGATTTCGGCCTCTTGGGTGGCGTTGGCGGGCAGCGCATTGAAGAAGTCGAGGCCGGTGATCTTGAGCTGCGCGGCGCCATTCACGAAGTAGCCGTCGGCGTCGAAGCTACCGGTGCCCCGAGTCCCGAACTCAAGCGTGTTGATCGTTCCGTGGATCGTATGGGTGCCGAAGCCGTAGGCAAGCTGGCCATGCGCCAGGACATATTTCGACGTGGCATCGGCACCATAGCCGATGAACATCTCTTCGCCGGAAAAATTGCCGCTATTGTCGAAGGAAGGAAAGCCTCCTCCCGTCTCGCTGGCGACGAAGCCGCCGCGCAGAAACGCCTCCATGTCCATCCCGGTCGAACCGGAAGCATCGATCGTTATTGTCCCAAGCGGCTCGGCCACGTCTGTAACTCCTATCGTGAATGTCTGGGAAACCTGGTTCTCGCCGTCCGAGACCTGGACGGTCACCGCATGCTCAGCTACGAGCTCGTGATCGAGCCCGGCCTTGACGCGCAATTCGTTGCCGACGATCTCGAACTTGCCGGCGGCATCGTCGGTCAGCGTGTAGGTGAGCGCCCTTCCCTCGGGGTCCGTCGCCGAGAGCGTGCCGACCACGGTGCCGGGCGCGGCATCCTCGGCCACCGTGTTGCCGGTCAGGGCAAGCCCGGTGGGCGCGGCGTCGTCGGTCACGGTCAGGGTGACGGGCACGTCATAGGTGCTGCCGTCCGCATAGACGAAGACCTGGAGATAAAAGTGGTCGACGGTGGGCGGGCTCTCGAAGTCGAAGGCCGTTGCGGTCGAATAGACGGAAATGGAGCCGTCCGCCTCGAACTGGAAGTCGAAATAGGTGCTGGAATCGACCCCGTTGATCATCCCCAGCACACTCACCATACCGTCGTCGGGATGGATCGGTGCCGTTATGGTCGTCACCAGCGTGCCGGGCGGCGCGTTTTCGACGATCTCGATTGAAGCCATGTGAGCCACCCCTTCCGAAGATGGCCTCCGCACCGATGCGGAGGCCGTCGCTTGAAACTGTTCCGCCCGTAGTCGGGCTGCGCATTTGGTAAAGGGGGGGCCGGTCTAGACCGGCCCTCCCTCGAAGATCAGACGAGAATGTCGAAGGCGCTGCCCGAGGTCGCACCGGTCAGCCCGCCGACATAACCGGCCAGCGTGAAGGAGAAATCGGCGACACCGTCGCCGCTGGTGTCGCCATAGACGACCGTGTCGGTCGAAGCCGTGGCGTACCAGACGCTGTTGGCGCCTGCGATCGTACCGCCCCAGGCGTTGAGGCCGGTGACGGCACGCAGGTTGATCACGTCGACGTCGCCGCCGGCCAGCGAGATGCCGTTGAAGTCGGCAAGCGTGTCGCCGGAGGCATTCGCACCGGAGGCAAAATTGAAGCTGTCATTGCCTGCCCCGCCGGTGAGCCGATTTGCCGCCGCGCCGCCGAACAGCGTGTCATTGGAGGCGGAGCCAATGGCGTTCTCGACATTGGCGAGCGTGTCGGTCCCGAGCCCACCGCTCGCGGCTCCCGTTCCGAGATTGATCGTCACCGCGCTACCCGAGCCGGCATAAGTCACCGTATCGGTGCCGGAGCCGCCGTCGATCGCGTCATTGCCCAGGCCGCCATCGATCGTGTCGTTGCCGCCCGCGCCGCTCAGCGTGTCTGCGCCGCCACCACCGGAGATGACGTCGTCGTAGCCATAGCCGGTGAAAGTGTCGCCGCCCGCATTGCCGCGGAACTCGACGCCCGAGGTCAACGTCGCGAGATAGCTGGTCAGGGGTGCAGCCGTGTCGCTGATGAAGCCGTAGAGGATCGAGTGCACCGTGTTGGCGCCGCCGCCTGCCGTTGTCAGGTTCAGTCCGTCGATGGTGAGCTGGGTGGATGTGTCGAGCGACACATAGCTGTCGGCGCCGAGCAGGCCCGCCGGGTTGAGTTTCGGGCCATAACCGAACTCGACCTTGTTCAAGGTTCCATCAAGCGTATGCGTACCGAACGCGTAATCGAAGTCGCCGGTCGCGAGCACGGCTTTCTCGGTCGGCGTTACCGTGCCGTCGACGGCCGAACCCGAGACCAGATGCTGCGGGCCGCCGAAGACGGAGTGGCCCGTGCCGTAGAATTCCCCATAGGCGGGGTTGGCCGCGTGGCCATAGAGGAACGACGAGGCCGAAGTGCCGAGATACTCGTCGTAGTTGAGGCCGGCTGTGGTGCCGACGGTGATAACAACGGCCATTTCCGATCTTCTCCAGATGCAAGGCAAAACGCTTCGCGCCCCGACGGCGCGTGCGCTGCCGGGTCAAGGTCGCTTGCAAAATGGCTGGCTATGTCGTGAGGAAAGTCGCCCCGTCGCGCCTCACTGGCGCGGCCGGCTCAATTCGCCCCACAACCGACGCTAGATAACCTGATAACAAGTGTCAAGTATTTACCAACACTCGCCCGCATGCCCTCATCCCCTCAAGGGTAGCCCGCGCATTGGCGCGTGGGACGGCCGTATCTCTGGCTGGACCGGCCCGGCATAAGGAGGTCCGGAAAGCGGTTGGCTGACCGGCTGATATTAAAGGTGATCGATAGAGTCAAGAATTAGAATCGAGCTAGGCCGATCGAAGTCTCCTCGAGTCATCAATGGCCGGGCGCGTCGTCGTCCTCGTCGTCGGATCCGGTGTTGGGATCGTGCCGGCGTTGCCACGCCGATACGACACGGGCCAGCGCCGCGTCGCCGCTCTCCTCTGCCAGTCGCGCCTGCTGGCGCAACGCCAGCCGGACTGCCGACCGGGCAAACCGGTCGCCCGGCATGACGAAATCCTGCGGAACGATCTCGTCCTCGATCGCACGCAATACGCGATGCTTGGCGTCCATGATGTCGGGCCGGCCGAAATCGGCGAGCAATGTCTGGAAGGCCTCGTGCAGTCCGGCGTCGAAAGGCAGGTCTTCGCCCAGTGGTCCGATCGCCGGATTGCCCGGATGCATGGCCCCGAGCGGCATCAGTCCCTCGGGGATCGGCGTGTTGGCGGAATGGGTGCGGCCGCCGCGCAGCAGCTTCGGCAGGACATGGGTGTGCGGCCCGGGTGGGGAGACGCCGCCGGTGTCGGGGCCGCCGATCTTCTGATAGACCTCCACCCGACCGATATTGGTGAGAGCGACCCGATGGGGATGCGCCGACAGGATGGCGCCCATGACGGGATTGCCGTGCTCGAACAGCGACCGTCCCAGCCCGGCGCGCAGCGCTGCCAGCAGCTTCGGCTCGCTGGTGCGGATGCAGAAGTCGCATTGCGGCAGCGACAGCCCCATGTCGAACAGGATGCCGGTGCGATCGATGCCGCGGACTGCGTGATCGTCAGGTCCGATCTCGGTCAGCACCGCGCGTGCCTCACGGCGTGCGTCCTCTTCGGGCAGGCAGAGCGCGACCGCATGGCTCCAGCGATGCCGCTTCGGGCTCAGCGCCTCATAAGCGACCGGTATGATGCTGTCGATCCGCTTGCGGTCGAGGCGGATGCCGCCGCGCCGCGTGGCGCGGGTGAAGGAGAAACCGTCGTCGATGACGGCGGGCTCGTGCTCGTCCTGATGGAATTCGGCGATCGCGCCGAAGGTGCCCATGCTCCAGCCGGTTCGCCAGTCCGAAAGATGCCGCCGGGCCAGATGTTCCAATTCGCTCATAGCTCGTTTCCCGCGCCTTTCTCTTCCGCGACATCGAGCGGAAGGACGATCATCTTGCCGGCCGCGTCGCCGAAGAAGGCTTCCACCCGATAGACCTGCCGCAGCCGCTCCGCCGTCAGCACGTCTTCCGGTCGCCCGTCGGCGACGATCGCGCCCTTGTCGAGCAGGATGATGCGCGAGCACCAGCGCGCGGCGAGGCCGAGATCATGCATAGAGGCAACGACGCTCCGGCCCTCGCCCGCCAGCGACGCGAATATCCGCATCAGCGCGATCTGGTGCGATGGATCGAGCCCTGCCGTCGGTTCGTCGGCCAGGAGCAGCGGCGCCTCCTGGGCGAGAGCGCGCGCGATCAGCACTCGCGCCTTTTCGCCGCCCGAGAGTTCGGTCGCGGGGCGGTCGCGCAGGCCGTCGACTTCCATGCGCAACATCGCCTGCTCCACAGCCGCCCTGTCCGCCTGCCCCAGCGCGGCGAAGGCCGGGCGGTGCGGCGCGCGGCCGAGCGATACGACCACCTCGGCCGGCACCGCCCAGGCCACCTCGCGCTCCTGCGGAAGATAAGCGACGCAGCGGGCACGCTCGACGGCGTGCAGCGCCCGCATGTCGTGCCCGGTCAGCCGCACCTCACCCTTTGCCTCGACGAGGCCGAGCGCGGCGCGCAGCAGCGTCGATTTGCCTGCGCCGTTCGGGCCGATCAGCCCGACGAACTCGCCGGCGCTGATCGCGAAGGAAACGTCGCGCAGCACGGGCTTTCCGCCGAGCACGGCACCCAGCCGCGAGACTTCGAGCAGCGTCATGCCAGCCTCCTGCGCGTGCGCCAGACCAGCCAGAGGAAGAAGGGCGCGCCGACGATCGCGGTCAGCACCCCGAGCTTCAGGTCCTTGCCGGGTGCGATCACGCGCACCAGTATGTCGGCGGCGAGCAGCATCGAGGCGCCGCCCAACGCGCTGGCGCCGAGCAGGCGCGACGGACGAGCGCCGACGAGCGGCCGCAGGATGTGGGGCACGATCAGGCCGACGAAACCGATGGCGCCGGCAACCGCGGTGGCGGCGCCCACCGACGCGGCCGTGCCGAGCACGGCCATCAGCTGGACGCGGCGCATCTCGATCCCCATGCTCTGCGCGGCGTCGCTGCCCAGCGTCAGCGTGTCGAGGGCTCGGCCGAGCAGACCGAGCAGGACCCAGCCCACGACCATGAAGGGCGCTGCCAGCCAGACATGCACCATCGAACGGTCGGCGAGCGAGCCCAGCATCCAGAAGACGATCTCCAGCGCGGCATAGGGATTGGACGAGAGGTTGAGGGCGAGCGACGTCATGGCGCCGGCGAAGCTCGACACCGCCACACCGGCGAGGATAATGGTCAGCGAACCGCCCCGTCCGCCGGCCAGCGCCTGCACCACGATCACCGCCACGACCGCGCCGGCCAGCGCGGCGAGCGGCAGGCCGAGCGGGAAGAGCGCGCTGAAGCCGGTATAGATCGCGATCACCGCGCCGAGCGAGGCCGAAGCGCTGACGCCGATGAGGCCGGGTTCGGCCAGCGGATTGCGCAGATATCCCTGTAGGGCGGCGCCGGACAGGCCTAGCGTCGCGCCGATCATCAGCCCGAGTAAGGCGCGCGGCAGCCTTATTTCCTGCATGATCAGCGCAAGCGCGTCGCGTTCGTCGGAGAACAGCGCCGCGATGCTTTCGCCGAAGCCGATCGCGGCAGGCCCGACAGTCAGCGACAAGAAGAAGAGCACCGCCGTGGTTGCGACAAGGACGGCAAGCACCAGTCTGTAGCGGAAGGCGTCGTTCATCGCGGCGCCTCCGCCGACTCGCGCGCGGCATCCTGCAGGATGCGCGCGGCCTCCAGCGTGAAAGGCGCTCCGCAGATCGTATAGGGGCTGGGCACGACGACAGGGCGTGCCTTCTCAAGCAACGCCTTGAACGCCGGGTGCATGAAAACCTCCTGGGCCAGCGCCGGCTTTGCGTAACGCGTCTCGTCCCCCGCCACCATGTCGGGGGCGGCCAGCACGAGAAGTTCCAGCGGCAATTCGGCGGTGCCGGCGATGCCCAGCCTGTCGGCAAGATTGACGAGACCGGCGGCATCGACCACGGCGTCGACCAGCGTTCCGCCGCCGGAGGTGTAGCTGTTGGCGTAATAGAGCGCGACGGTCCGTTCCGGGGGACGATTGGTTGCCAGATCGTCAAGGCCATGGTCGAGCTCGGCCACCAGTTCGGCAGCACGCTCGGGCCGGTCGAGCAGTTCGCCCATGCGCTGGAGACTCGTCCTTATGTCGTCGATCGTGCTCTCTGGCGCGAACTCCTCCACACGGATGCCGAGGCGGCGCAGCAGGTCCACCGTCGTCCTGGTCGTATAGGTCCCGGCAATGACGAGGTCCGGATGCATGAGGAAGATCTCCTCGGCGAGGCCATGGTTCATTTTGTAGCGCCCGGCCTCTCCGGCCAGCACCGACGTCGAGGGATCGCCCGCGAGATAGGAGACAGAGTGGAGCTGCCCTTCGCCTGCGACCAGCATCGCCAGCTGGTCGGTGCAGACATTCATCGACACGACCCGTTTCGGCGCCTCGCCCGCGACCGCGGGCGAGACGGCGAAGAAGGCGGCACAGCATGCCGTCCACGTCACGGGGCCGAGGCGTCTCATCCCGGTGCAGCTCCCTCTGATGCTAGAACGTGCCTCTCAGTCCGAAGAAGGCCGTGCGTCCCTGCGTGTTGTAGCCGAACACTTCCTCGTAATCCTCGTCGAACAGATTATCGATGCGGCCATAACCCTCCAGATAGTCGGTGAACTTGAAGCTGCCGCCGAGATTGACGACCGTATAGGCCGGCATCGCGACACGCGCCGGCAGGGCGCCGCGAAAGTCGAAATCCTCCATCGTGCCGTTGTACACCAGCTCGCCGAAGACCCGGGCGCGCTTCTCGTGGAAGACATAGGCCGCCGTGAGCGAGCCGGAATGCTCCGGACGCCGCACCTCCTTCAGGCGAGGCCCGCCTGCCTCGGCCTGCTCGGTCGACGCCGTATAGGTGTAGGTCGCGGTCGCCGTGAAGCCGTTGAAGAGATTGACGGTGGCGGCCACTTCGACACCCTGCCGTTTGCTCTTGCCGTTGCGGTTGACCGGGGTCGACGGATAGGTCGGCGGCCCGCCATAGACGAGCGCGATCTCGTTCGTGAGGTCCTGGTTGAAATAGGTAACGTCGGTGACCAACGCGCCGTCGAAGAAGCCCTGTTCGACGCCGAAATCCCAGCCAAAGCTCTCCTCGGGCACGAGGTTGGGATTGCCGACGAAATTATCAGGCACATAACCGAACTGCTCGAAGAAGGTCGGATTGGTCACGCCGGTACCGACGGAACTGTGGAGACGGGTCCCCGGCCTGATCCGCCAGGCGCCGCTCAGGCTGTAGGTCGTCGCGTCGCCGAAGCGGTCGTTAATGTCCTGCCTGACGCCGGCGTTGAGGTAGAACTGGTCGAGGAACTCGCCGCGATATTCACCGACGAAGGAGTTGGTGTTGCGCTCGAAGCTCGAATTCAGATGGCTGGGCGCGAAGGTCTCCCGCTCCCATTCATAGCCGCCGGTGATCTGGTGCTTGGCGTCCAGCATGCCTGGCGTGTCGAAGGAATAGGAAGCCTGATAGGTGCCGTTGTAGCGGTTGCCGTCGTTCCAGGTCGTTCGGCCGCCGGAGAAGTCCTCGCGATGCATGTCGCTTCCGATGAGACGCGCCTTCTGCGTCAGGGCGCCGTCGAAGGACACATGGGTAGCACCCAGCGAGCCGAAGAATTCGCGGGTCGCCGTATTGTCCGGCCCGTCGATCACCTCGCCATAGGTCGGGCTGCCCCAGTTATAGTCCTGGGGATCGACGTCGCTCTTGCGGTCGACGTAACGCAACGTGCCGTCGACGCTGAGCGCCGGCGACAGGTCGGCCGCAAAGCGGCCGTTCAGCGTGGCGTTGCGGTCACCGTCCTTTTCCGTGCCGTAGTCGGAGATGTTGAAGCCGCCGGTGTTGCGAAAGACCCCGGCAATGGCGGCATCGAAATTCTCGCCGCCGCCGCTCAGCGACACTCCGCCGAGCCAGGTCCCGTCCGTGCCGACCTCGCTGCGCGCGCTGCCGGAGAAGCTGTTGCGCTCGCCGCGCTTGGTGATGATGTTGACCACGCCGGCCATGGCGTTGGCG
>VFQN01008072.1_pt1 | contig 10895 bp, 2 predicted proteins | sample 3512371 | NCBI WGS metagenome assembly VFQN01 (sample SAMN10412370, study PRJNA504923) | tailings metagenome | isolation source: Replicate 2 from Balatoc abandoned mine | place: Philippines: Itogon, Benguet | collected 2017-08-28 | reverse complement strand
AACGGCACGTGGTGGGAGCGGCCTTGACGCCTTTACACAACATTGCCCGGAGTACTGCTGTTGCCGCGACCTACTGCGGACCCCGCGGACGTCACCTCGGCCAGCATCGCTAAGTGAAATCGCGTTGGACTCTTGGGGCCACATACCGGTCACTGTGGACAGCAGTCACGCGTCAGTTACCAGAGCAATTGGGACTATTGCCTGGAGCATTGTCGCCAGCGCCAGCCTGGGGCAATCGCATTTCGCGCACAGCTTGTATTGCTACGCGCCAGCCTGCACGCAAGGTCGCCTGCAGAAGAGAACAGCTGCTAGGCTACAGCAGCTTACAGAGAGACTCGCGCTTACTTGGACCAGCATTCAGGTCCCCTTGCGGGGTCGCGCCCTTGCCCCTGCCCTCCCTTGCCCTCCTCAGGCTGTGGACCCGCCTGTGGAGGGTCGGCACGTCACGCCTGCGGGCAGCTTTTACTGGGCAGCACAGCTTGGTTAATCCCTGGTTTATTCGGCCTCCACCTCCTCCACCATGTCCCGACGCTCCCGTGCGTCCTCCCTTGCGGGTGGCCCCCCAGAGCCTGCCCTTCCCCCGCCTCCTCAACCCGCCGCAGCCCCACCAGCCCGTTCCAGCCGACGTCTCGCCGGCCTGCCCGCTGACCCACCAGACCCTGCACCCCGTCTCCACCCCCTTTTCCGGGCCAACCTCCTCATGCGGGGCCGTGGCCCTGCGCTCCGTTATCCGGTCACGGCCTCAGAGGCCGGCGTTCAACCTGAGCCCGACCCCGAGCCCTCGTGCAACCGTTCCGCCTCAGAGGCGGGTCTGGCAATGGGCGGCGCGGGGCACCGCCAGCCGACCCGGCCGGCACCCCCACCGGCCGGGAGCCCCGCCGCTGCTGCCTCTCTCCGTGCTGGGACAGGTGCCGCCCCCGGTAACGATGAAGAGTCCGACAGCAGCTACCGCCTGGGCGACAGTGAGAAGACCGACACGGACACCAGTTCCCTGCCTGGTGCTGAGGCTGAGGCGCGTGAAGAGCTACGCCGGCTGTCACCGGCCGGGCCCCGCTTCGCCCGCCGCCTCGCGCCCCGCTCCCCTGCCATGCACCCCAACGCCGCCTACAGCCCTGGCTCCTACGACGGCAACCTGGCCCTCGCCATCCAGCGGTCCCTGCTGGAGCCGTCCGCGCCACGCCAAGGCAAGCACCGGGATGGCGGCACGACGCCGCTCACCCGTGCTGCGCTGGCGCAGCACCAGGCTGACCAAGGTGCACGCACTGGCCGCGCCTCCCACCACCACCACCACCGCTCCGGACCCTCGCACCCCCTCCCGCCCGTGGACGAGCGTGCGCCCGCCAACCAGCCCTACCCTACCACCAGCCCCCACGACGTGGTTGAGCGCCTCCTCCGCATCGCCTCTGAGAACCGTCGCCGCAGCGCCGCTTCGTCCCACGACGGCTCAATGCGCTCTGCGCACTCCGGCAGCGGATCCCACCGCAGCAGCCTCTCCGCCGGCACCACCCACATCTCCCTGACCACCTCCCTGCGCTCCGCCCGCAGCGGCAGCCGCCGCAGCCGTGGCACCGGGCAGCACATCCACCTTCACGTCCACTCCGGCCCCGCCTCAGCACCCGTGCCCACACCTCCCGCCTCGGTGGCCCCCGTGCCGCCATCGCCACCCGCTGCACCGGCTGCCCCCACCGCTGCGCCCATTGTCCCCACCTCTCTCGCCGCCGCCGCTGCGCCCATTCCCCCCACCTCTCTCGCCGCCGCCGCCGCTGCTGCGGCTGCCGCTACCGCCATCCCCTCCGTGCCCTCGGTGCTCGAGATCGCCTCGGTCCCCGCTGCGCCCAACCCACCCCTCAACGCGGCCGCGCAGCTGCCTCAGCCCCCGTCGCAGCCTACTTCGCAGCTGCCGTCGCCGGCGGCCGCCGCCACCATCTCCCCCGGCTACGCGCGCGGCGCCCCCGCCCACTTCGCCAAGGGCAACAACCGTGCTTGGGATGGCCAACCAAAGGGCCTGGCCGCGTTCAAGTCGCAAGTGCGCGGCTACATCGCCCAACAGGCGGCAGAAGCGGACATCAATCACCCGGCGGCACGGTCCCCTTTGCTGCTGTTAAGAGCGCTCAACGCGGGCAGCTGGGCCCCCGAAACCCGCTTCGCCCGCTGGTGCATGAGCGAGACGGGCGGTGAGGCCGTAGAGGGACGCCACAAGGCCCGGTGGGCAGAGCTGGGCGGCCACCCTGCAGAGTGGCGTGGCCAGGCGCTACGCAACGCGTTGGGCATGGAACTGCTACCGTCCCTGCCCCACTTCTGGCTGGTGACCGCGGAGGCGGCCATGCACCGCAGCAACACCACCGCCTTCCCGGCCCTGCTCAACTTCCGCCTCCTGCCCAACGAGACCCCAATCGAGGCTGAGGAGCGCTTCAGCGCCCTGGCCAGCGAGGCGCAGGTGTCCGAGGACATGCACGGTGAGACCTTCCAGACCGGCGTCCTGCAGAGTTCCTTCGGAGCGCCGTGGCAGGACCACTTCCAGCAGGAGATCAACAACGCTCGGCACCGTGCCGAACCCGGCCACATCAGCGTGGCCGATGTCTCCCAGGCCCTGCAGGTGGCCCAGACCGCCATCAGCCTACGACCACGTGCCTCCGCCACCACCGCCACCACCAGCCGTGCGGTGCACACGCACAACACCACGGCGGCAGCCTCCAGCGCCACGCCGCAGACCGACCTGATCAACCTCCACAACCTGACCCCTGGCGACCAGCACCGCCAGCGCCCGGCCAACGCCACCCAGTGGTGCCCCACGCACCAGACCACCAAGCACCCCGAAGACGACTGCTGGAGGTTCAACGAGCTCATGGCCAAGGGCGACGTGCAGGCGGCGGCTCGCCTCATCGAGAGTGGCCAGCTGGCAGCGACGTGGGGCACCCGGCAGGCGGCTGGCAGTGCGCGGCCCTTCAACAAGCCGCACGGCGCCTCCAGGGGCCACCGTCCATCCGCAGCTGCCACCTCCCTCCAGACCTCGGTCAAAACCCTGGAGGACATCATCTCCTCCCTCAAGCCCTTCATCCCCAGCCACGCCGCCGCCGCCGCTGCCGCTGCTGCCGCTGCCGCCATCACCCCTGCTGCCACTGCCGCTGCATACGCCACCACCACCTCCAACGCCAGCTCCGCGTCCGCTGCCACTGCCAACACCTCCTCCCTCCTCCCTACGGTGCTGGCCACAACGGGCTTCGGTGGCACCGTGAGCGCCAGCAGCGACTGCAGCTTCGAGGGTGACCCCGCCGCCTGGGGCCTGCCCTCCTGGGGTGCGGAGTTCAGTGAGGCCCACATCTTCGCCACCTCAGGCCCGCCGCCCACTGGCCCGGAACAAAGCGTGCTGCCACGCTCCTTCCACCCCCGGCCCCTCGGCTACAGCGCACCCGGTGCCCTGGCTACGGCCTCCTCGGCCCCACCCGCGTATGGGCAGCCTGCTGGCCTCGGGGCCAGCGGCCTCACCTCCTCCTTCCCCGTGCCAGCCCCCGACGCCGGGGTCCCCGACATGGCAGTGGCTGCAGCAGCCAAGCCGACGTCGGTGCAGGCCAGCATGACTGAGCACCAGTTTGCGGCGATGTGCACGTCCCTGGCGCACCACGGTTTCCGCATCGACCGCCTGGAGGGCATCGCGGAGCGGCACCAACAGCTGTTTGAGCACCTGCAGGCGCACCTGCCCGCTGAGTGCCACAACAGCAGCAGCAGCGGCGGCAGCGGCAGCCGCGCCAGCCTCGGCCCGCTGTACATGGTGGAAGGCCTGTCCAGCAGCGGGGTGCCGTTCAAGCAGGCCCTTCCCGACAGCGCCAGTGAGGTGACCATCAGCCCGATGGCGGAAGCGCAGCAGCGTGGCTGGGACGTTGAGACTGACACCGGCATCCACGTCACCAGCGTCAACGGTGCCTCTGGCCAGCTGGCCAGGGTGCGTGGCGGCCTGCCCATCACCGTCGCCGGCGGCGCGCAGGGCAGCCACACCGTCATCGTGGCCTGCTACCTGGTGCCTGGGCCCCAGGTGTTCGACCTGCTGCTGGGCACCAACTGGCTGGTGGACGTGTACCGCGCCATCTGGGACTCTGGGCGTGGCACCCTGGGGCTCCGCCTGCCCGGCCAGTCAGCCTGCAGCTCCCCCAGCGTGGAGCTCACCCTGCGCCCCCGACGCAACCCCGCATCCACGGCGCCCCTCTCCGCCTGCACCTCGGCGGGGGTCATGCGCAGCAGCTGCAGCAGCACCGTGCGCCCCCGCGTCAGCTGCCAGCGGTGCCTGTCCTGGGACCACCACGCGGAGGGCTGCCCCTACGGCGACCACTCCCTCGGCACCATCCGCCTCATGCATGAGGCCCAGCTGCAGGCGCGTGGCCCCATCCCCTCCTCCGCCTCCTCCTTCGCCTCCACTCCCGCCTTCATCCCTGCAGCTGCCTCCGCCGCCGCCGACCCCTCCGCCTCCTCGTTCGCCTCCACCCCGGCGGCGGCCCTTGGCGGCTGGCAGCACACCAACTGGGCCATGGGCGTGCCCCTGGGTCCGGCCATGGCCATGCGCGGCCTGGCGGGCTACTACCGTCCGTACCTCCCCGTCCTGCACACCCTGTACGTGGACGACATGGTGTTTGCGACTCGGCCGCCGGCTGTGCAGCCCGGCGGCGGGCCGCCATGAGCGTAACCCCTGGTGGGGCAGGGCAGCAGGGCCCTGCCCCTGGGGTGCCGCCGCCAGCAGGGGCGGCGGGGGGAGGCGCAACCGGCGTGCTGGGAGAGCAGCCCCCGCCGGTAGATGCGCAGCGCTTGGCACCTTGGGTTGTGCCAATTGAGCAGGGGCCATCGGGGCCCAACGTGAATGACCCAGCGGGGCAGCCGGAGCTGCCCCCGCACCCAACCTTTGAGAAGCAGCCCGGCGGTTGGACCCTGTGCAGCCACCCGGAGGCGGAGCCCGGCGATGTGGAGCGGCTGCAGCAGCTGGTAGCAGCCTTCGACGTGCCGGGCGCGCAGGGGCTCTTTGCCCGCAGCCTGCGGGACCTTACGGGCTACCACGGCGGCTGCCCGCCCGTGGAGATCAACCTCAGCCATGACCGCTCCATCTACGAGCATCCCCGCCGGCACACACCAGCGGAGTATGCGATCATGGACCAGAAGTGTGAGCAGCTGCGCGAGGCGGGGCTAATCGTGCGTGCGCCGGCGGAGGCGAAGTACGCCATGAACAGCACCATGCCAGCGAAGCGCGCGCTGGACGGCACCATGACGGACACCCGTTTTTGCCAGGACGCGCGTCGCCTCAACGATGCTACCGTCCCCGACAGCCACCAGCTGCCGCTGCCGGAGGAGCTGTTCCAGCTCACTGGCGGTGCCTGCTTCTTCGCCAAGTGCGACTGCCGTGCCGCCTTCAACCAGCTGCCCCTGCGCGAGACCGACCAGCCCAAGACCGCCTTCTGGTGGCGGCGCGAGCTGTGGATGTACACGCGGCTGCTGTACGGCCTGCGCAACGCCACCAGCAACTTCCAGCGCGTCATGGACACGCACCTGCGAGACTGGGGCCTGGCGGACTGCGCCGTCGCGTTTGTGGACGACCTGCTGGTGTGGGCAGACACGGCGCAGCAGCTGTGTGACCGCCTGGAAGGGCTGTTCCGCATGCTGCGTTCCATCGGCATCAAGCTGCACCCGGAGAAGACGCTGTTTATGGCCGACGCCGTGGAGTTCCTGGGCCACATGGTGGGGCCCCGTGGCCTGCAGCCCACCGCCGCCAAGATCGCCGCCTTCCTCGCCCTCCAGCCCCCTACCAACCTCCAGGAGTGCCAGCGCCTGCTCGGCTCTTTCGGCTACTACCGCGGCTACATCGACCACTACTCCATCAAGATGGCCCCCATCACCGCGTTGACGGCCAAAACGGTGGTCTGGGGCCCGGGCACCTGGGGCCCTGAGCAGCAGCGTGCCTTGGACGGCATCAAGCGCGAGTTTGCCGAGGGCAACCTGGTGCTGCGGCGCCTGGACCCTGGGCGGGGCCTCATCCTGCACACCGACTACTCGGAGCTAGGGCTGAGCGGCGTGCTGGGGCAGCTGGACGACAGCGCAATGGAGTACATGGTGGCGTCCATCAGCCGCACGTGCAACGTGCATGAGCGCAAGTACGGCTCGTACCGCGGCGAGCTGCTGGCGGCGGTGTGGGCTGTGCAGACGCTGCGGCCGTACCTGCACGGCCGCAGCTTCACCCTCGTCACCGACCATGGGCCGCTGGAGTGGCTCATGACGCAGCGGGACCTCACGGGCCAGGCAGCACGCTGGGCCCTCATCCTGCAGCAGTACTGGTTCGATGTCGTGCACCGCCCCGGCCTGATGAACCAGAACGCCGACGCCCTCAGTCGCAGCCCCATGCCATCCGACCACGATGGCTCTGGCGCCCGCCTCGACCACGCCGACGACCCGCCGCCCCCCGCCCCCAAGCTGGTGCCGTACCCAGGCGGCACGTGGCCGCCGTACGCCCGCGGCCCGGCGCCGGCCGGGCTGGCGGCCACCGCGGCGTGCTCCGTTCTCGGTGACCGACTCGCGTGGGGCGGCACCGGCCCTGGCCTGGCTTTGGCGCGCGGTGGCGCCGCCTCCCTCGCCTGTGTCCCCACCCTGGCGGCGTCAGCCGTCACCCTGGCATCCCTTCACGCCACCCGTGCAGCAGCTTCCGACCCCGCCTGTGTCCTGGACGGCGAGGAGCTGCTGGTGGGCAACACGGGCAGTGCTTTTGACGCTGAGCAGCAGGTCCCCGCCACGGACCCGGTCATGCGGACTGCTGCTACACTCGTCGCCCAGGCAGCGGCCGCCCTGCGGCAGCTGCAAATCGCCCCGCGCCTCAAGCTGCGGGTCTCCCTGGCGCGGGGCGACCTGCTCGGCATCGACACCAGCCTGCGGCAGCATGCGTGCTTCGCTGCTGCCAACGCGGAGGGCGTGTCCGTGCTGGAGGCCCCCGGCGGCCTGGCCGCCGGGCTGCAAGCTTGTGTGCGCCTGGGCTTGAAGGTGCGCTGTTTTGTCAGTATGGAGCAGGAGCCGGCGGTGCGCGCGGCCCTGCACCGTCTCGTCCACCGCCTGGCAGCGCGGCACCCCCTGTGCCTCCAGCCCAACGCCTGGCGCTCCCTGGAGGCAAGCGCTGGGGGGGCAGCTGCACCCGCCGCCGCCCGCCTGGCTTCGCTGCCCCTGCAAGCCGGTGGCCAGTGGCTGGTGTTTGGCAGCTGGGGCAGCCACCCGGACTGGTCGGAGGCCGACGTGCTGCACCTGCTTGGCGGACTGCAGCGGGAGCTGCGACGCCGGGGCCTGCCTGCAGCCGCCTACGTCCTACAAGGCCCGCCCACGTCCCGGGCGCAGCAGGAGACGCTGGGCTTCCCCTTCGGCGCCCCCGCCACGGTCGACGTGGTGCGCCTGGGCGTCGCCGCCCACCGGGCCGTCTCCTTCTACACCAACCTCGCCACGCCTGAGCACCTTTCCTACCTCCTCCCCCTTCTGTTCCCGCCCCCCGAGCGGGACCTTGCCGCCCTCCTTCCCCCTGGCCGTCGCCCTGCGGTCGCCACGGAGCTGGAGTCCCTACCCCACACCCCCGTCCACATCCCCGGCCAGCGCCTGGCCGCCGTACCCGCCACCTCCACCGACCCCCCGCTGCGCACCCAACCTGGCGGCATCCCCTGCCACCTCACCGTCCCAGACTGGGAGGCCGTGCTCGACCACGCCCCTGGTGCTGCTGACGGGCTGCCGCCCGACATCGCCATCCCCGCCCTCCGCCACCCCCTCTCCCCCCGCTCCGCCACCTTCCTCCTCGCCTTCTCCATCGCCCTTCAGCGCCACTACGTCACGCCCCACGACACCCACGCCCATCCGCCCCAGCGCGTGGCCCCTCCCGCGCCGCCGCTGGGGGGGGAGTCCGAGCCCGCGTCCGATGACGACGTGGGCACCTCGCTGGTCCGCGGCCTATTACAGCGGCGGCCCGTGTCGGACCTGGCGTTCACCTTCCTCACCCTCCCGACGGCAGCAGCTGACGCGCAGGAATGCGGAGAGGAGCAGCGCTGGCCAGACGTGTGGCAGGACAACGACACCATGTCAGCCCTAAAGGCGGGTACGGCGGGATCTGGGGGGGCGGACAGGCGGGTGGCGCGGCGGGCCTTGCACTATCGCTGGGATGGGAAGCAGCTGCAGCGGCGGATGCATGACGGCAGCGTGCGCGTGTGCCCGCCCCCGGAGGAGCGGCTGAGCCTGGTCAAGGCCGTGCACGAGCGCACAGGCCACCTGGGCGTGCGGCGCACGCTGGCGCTGCTGCAGGCTGGCCACTGGTGGTACGGCATGCGGGCCGTGGTGCAGCAGGTAGTGCGGCAGTGCCAAGCCTGCGACCTCAGCCACGCGGCTGGGTCAGCCGTGCCTTCGCAGCTGCACCCGCTCCCCATCAAGGGCCTGTTCTACCGCATGGGCGTGGACCTGGCGGGCCCGCTCATCCGCTCTGAGCCCGACGGCAACCGGTACTGCATGGTGGTGATTGAGCACTTCAGCAAGCACGTGGAGCTGTTGCCCCTGCGCGACAAATCTTCCGCCCGCACAGCCCGTGCCTTCGCCGACGTGCTAGCCCGCTTTGCAGCGCCAGCGGAAGTGCTGACCGACGGCGGCACGGAGTTCCAAGGCGAGTTCGCCCAGCTGCTGGAGCTCGCATTCATCGACCACCGCACCACCTCCCCTAACCATCCGCAAGCCGACGGCGCTGCTGAGCGCATAGTGCGGGTGTTGAAAGACACCCTGCGCAAGGCTTGCTACGAGGCCGCTGACCCGGGTGCCTGGGAGCAGTCCATCCCCGAGCTGCTGCTTGGCTACCGCTGCTCGCCCCAGAAGTCCACGCGCTACTCACCGTACGAGCTGCTGTACGGCGGCATCCGGCCCGTGATCCCCCCGGCGATGCGTGAGCGGCTGTCGGAGCCCCTGGACTTCGACGACGCTGCCGCAGCAGCAGACTCCCTGGTGCAGCGCGCGGCCTGGGTGCGGCAAGCCTACCCCGCAGCAGCCGGCAACCTGCTCATCGCCCAGCACCGCGACACCCTGCGCTACTCCGCCATCCGCACCGGCCGCTACCTGGCCAAACCCATCACCTACGCCCCCGGCGACTACGTGTACGTGCGCCGTACGGACGTGGCCAACACCCTGCAGTTCCCGCAGCACGACACCATCCTGCGTGTGGTGTCCGTGGGGCCAATGGGCGTTGCCCTGCTCGTGGGCAGTGACGGCGCCCGCACCCGGCGGCGTGTGGAACACCTGCGGCCATGCCACCTGGACATCGACCCCACCATCGACCTGCAGCTGTTTCGCCCGGAGCGCGACCTGCAGTGCGAAGTGTGCGGCTCTCCGCACCAGGACGCGCGCATGGTGCTGTGCGACGGCTGCAACACGGGCTGGCACACGCACTGCCTGCGGCTGCCGCGTGTACCGCACGGCACATGGCTGTGCCCGCGCTGCAAGGAGCTGGACGCCGGGCAGCCCACGCTGCCGCAGCTCCCGGCGGCGCTGACGCCTCCGCCGGCAGCCAACGCCCCTGCAGCAACCCTGGCCTCGCCACCGCCCGCTGCCCAACCCGCGGCGGCACCCGCCGACGCCGGTGCCATGCCCCTGCCAGCTGAGGCTGCGGCGCAGCGCCGCAGCCCGCGGCTCGCCCGCATCCCGTTTGCCCCTGTGGTGGCGCGCTCGGAGGAGCTGGGGCAGCTGCTGTTTCCCCGGGCTGAGACGCGAAAGCGCGACGAGGAGGCGGCGGGGCTGAACGGCAGGCAGGTGCAGCGCAAGGTACCAGGGTCTGGGGATGGGGTGGAGCTCGGTGTGCTGGAGTACCAAGGAGCGCTGGCGCGGCCACGCTACTTTGTGGTGCGGTGGGGTTCGGGAGAGGACCAGGAGCTGACGTTGGCGCAGGCAAAGCGCCTGTTGGCAGAGTGATCCCCGCAGCATGCGTAGCGGGGTGTGATTGTTTCGGTTGTAGTTGCACGAGCATGTTGGAGTCTCGAATCAGGGGGGGAGAGTAGCGTTGCTTTTGGGCTGTGTGAGCTGGTTGGGTGTTTCGTGGTAGCTAGCATTGCATTTTGACAGGCTGTTCGCAGACCCTGTGCGCCTCTGACTTCGCATTTTCGTGGGCCTTGGGACCCCGGTACGACTTTGTTGGCAGTACGGCATCCCTTGCCTTGCCCTGACGCTTTCCCCTGTGTGTTTCCGTGCTGGGCTTTGGGTCCTTGCCTTGCCGCCCTTGTCTGTGTGGGCGCGTGTGATTCTTTACCTGTGTGCTGGTGTTATCGCCAGACCTAGTTGTAGCTGCGTGCTGCAGTGTTTGGGTTATTGTTGGGCACCGCCACCCTGGTCGGTGTGTTTCCAACCACGTCGTTTGCCCTGCAACCGGACATGGTTGTGGGGGGGAGTTAGCACCCAGGTGGCGGTGTTGCTTCATTCCAGTTGTGGGGCCCGACAGCTGTCGGAGCCAAATGCCGGCTTGTGCATTTTACCGGCAGGGTGGTTGGATTTGTGTATTAGCCGTGCTGACTTTGTGTGCGCGTGTGCCAAGGGAGAGTACCCCTCGTCCCTGCCCGTGGTCGCAGCAGGCAGGGGAGACGTCCCCTGGCTGCCGTTGTCACCCTGACTCAGTGTGATTGGCTGCCATGCCTTATGCAGTCGTCATATGCCGCTTGATTGCATATATGTTGGTTGTTGACGATGGCTCGGCACGTAGTTGTCCCAATGGCGTGCGCGTAGCTGTTGTGCACCCTTCGTGTCGAACGTGGGCGTTGGTTAGTGTCGAGGCCGTGCCCAGGCGATTGCTTCAGCGGTGGATAGAGCATTTCTGCATGTGCAGCTTGTACATTTACGTGTTGGGTGTATGCTAGTGAAGTTACTGGTCAGTTGCG
>VFQN01008070.1_pt1 | contig 10896 bp, 15 predicted proteins | sample 3512371 | NCBI WGS metagenome assembly VFQN01 (sample SAMN10412370, study PRJNA504923) | tailings metagenome | isolation source: Replicate 2 from Balatoc abandoned mine | place: Philippines: Itogon, Benguet | collected 2017-08-28 | reverse complement strand
AACACAGACAGGTAAGACTAACTATAGAACAGATCCTGTTCGAGTAAAGTCTTGCAACACCGTGTTCCACGGCACATATAAGTACCCCCTAAACAAAGCGATGGTGGGTGCAAGTGAGGCCCGCATACTGTCAGATGCTGTCCGCGCCAGCGATAACTTCGTGAACAGTATCATCTATTTGCTTTATCAGTTTACTATGCTTTGAACTAGTCGCGGGACACGATCGGCCGTAGAGACGCACCGGCCGCCACTTGGCCGCAGCCTGAGCTGAGCTGCACGTTGACTGGGCGCTCCCTTCCACGGCACCGACCTGCAAGCCCCTCAGCTAGCGGAGCCCTCACCCGCGTCCTGACGCCCCCCTTCCCTTGCATGATCTTTTGCACTGCCCCAGGGTCTACACGCACTTCGCCCCGGCCCTCCGGTACACATGGAATGCCCCGACCCATCCCGCACGCCTTGCCCCGTTCCCTCACCCAGAATCCCAGCTCGCAGCCTCCCACTCCGCTGAACCCCATTTCCTCACAGGCCTTTTGCCATGTGACATTATTCCTGCTTCGCTCAAACTCTTCTTTACATGACAACACACAGGAACCCACAACACCGGCCCACGCGCCCACCTGCAAGGCAAAGCTGATAGCCATGCCGCTCGCCAGGCACACCCCCGCCGCGAAGTACGACAGCCAGGCGGGCGCCTCGTTGACATCCAGGATGCTGTACGGCAAGGGTACGGCATGGGGGCAGATGGAGAGGAAGGGCGGGGTGTCATCCTGGCTAGGGGACAGGTACGGTAATAAGCAGGGCGTGGAGCAGGGAAAGCACGCGAGGCAAGGTTACTGGTAGTGGGTGCCACTGGATGTCCAGTATAGCGGACGGAGGACAGCGCGCTCATGTGCCGCACCTCCTTTTCGGAGCCGGCATTCCTCTGCACGGTCGTTGTGATGCGCCATTATCCAAGCACGCACTCGTCCAGCCAACCATGCCCATGGGCACGCACTCGTGGTAATCAATCCCAAGGGCGCCCCGCCCTGTACCCCTACACCCCCTGCTGCCCCATCCCCGTCGCCCCCACAACCCCCGTGCTCACTTCATCTTGAGCGGCCCCCGTGCGATGTTCATGATGATCCAGTCCGACGGCCGCTCCGTCTCCACCTTGCCCAGGAACAGCAGCAGCTGCTGCAGGGGCGAGGCGTAGAACAGGGACAGCCCCCACAGCAGCCCCGCGAGCACGTCCGCTACGATGCATTGGGCAACAGCAAGGCCACAACAGTACTATCTAAAGGTCCATGTTGCTTACGGAATCAGGTCACCCACAGCAAGGCACAAATAGCATTGCAAGTAGGAGTGCCCCCCAACGGCAGCTGCCGGGTACAGCCCAATGCATGGCGGCAAGCCCCACCTGGCCCGAAGCCGTTTGCCCCGGTCAGCTGATCCGCACTGTACAGCAGGTCCTGCATGACAGGGTGAAGGCCGTATATCAGCCGACGTGTCAGCCGTCTCTTTCACGAGTGCCACAAGCGACAGCAGAAGGGCCGCAACAGGGGCCGCCGTCGCATTCCAGGGGCAGCAATGTGCACGGCCACATTCGCGTCTGCACCAAGTAAGTACGCTATAGGCCATCGGCGGGGTGACACACCTCCAGGGAGTCAGCCAGATCCGGGTAGGTGACGGTAGCAGCGCCCGCCAGCACGAGAGCTGCATGGGGATAGGTGAGGACATACCGGCAGTGGGCACCAGCAAGTTGGTCGCGGGGCGGACTCGCAAGGAGGCCAGAAAGCATGCAGGCTGTGTATGCATGAGTTGCGAATGGCAAAGCCAGCAATAGCGTGCACGGCTGATGCTTGTGGGCCATGGCAGACCATAGGCGCATATGGGGGCGCTTGGGCGGGAGCTGAGGCGTTAGGCCTTCAGCACACGCCACAGAGGCACGTGAACCCTTTACCGACGACTCGCGCTCACCTCCCATTGCCAGGAGGATAGTGTTCGGGTCCGTTTGCAGAGGAGGTTCTTTCCCGTCCTTATTGCTGCTGCAAGCTGTCCCGCCTCGCGCTGGACCGCATCCGCGGTAGGGGCAAGGGAGCGATGTCCGTGGCACGGGAAGAAGTTGTTTCCGTCGACCACAGCGCAAAATGACTACGTTCCTATTCGCTTGTAGGAGTGACATAGCTATCTGCTCAGCTTGTTATGGTCTACGAGAGGCCAGGAGCGGTGGTGGTTAGGAACTCTTGAGTGTAAACAGGAAGCGCTGCTATTACTGTGCGTCGCGATATGTGCAAAATGATAATAAATGAAGTATAAAGTAATCTGTGAAGCCGCGAGGGTTGATTTTCGGAAAGCCGTACGGCAGCAGCTTGGCAGCCACAGGGTTCTTGAGCTCCCCGTCGCTGGGCCTGGCTGGGCTCTCCCCCACGCCGGAAGGCTCCTCTTGCAGGTATCTAGACGTCCGCGCATGTGCACTGTGCGAATGCCGATGCTTTCCAATCCACAACGTATACCGTAAGCAGGCCAGCGCAGGTTGTACGACACGCGACAGGCTCGCCACCTAAAACGGTAACCATGAACCATGCCAACAACACGTGCGGTCGCGGAAGCTTTGTGTGTCAAGCAGGAATGCCGCATGGAGCTACAGGTATCTCCACCCTAACAACACTCCCCGCTGTGAGGGCTCTCACGCCTGCCTTCACATGGCCCAGAAGGCCTGATGCAACCAGCAATATGTACAAACCGTTATGGACGTATCAATGCATATACTTGTTCAGCTCGCCCACTGAATATATGTTCACAGACAAATGGTACGGTAACCTGTGCCGCGTGTAAGGGGGACCTTAATGCTCCATCATCCTTGCTTGGAATGGGCATCACGAGCGTTCGTAGTAACACACACGGCCCAGCGGCATTGGACAGCCTACGAACCAGGCATTCGAGCTGTGAGACGGCAAGTCCACGTCCTACTACTTCGGAACCAGCTGAATACGGCTTGAAACTCAACGAGCCAGCGCGCAACAGATCAGGAGTTCACTGCAGGAAAGTTCTCCTGCGTGCTCACGATTAGAACCAAGTCACCTCACCTGCGGCACCGGCGGTACGTGCGTGTGACACCCAATGTGGCACCCGAGGAGCCCTGTTGCCCTGGGCGGCTGCGCCCCGGCCCTCGTAACGCCAGCCCACATGACAGCCAACCCCATCACCCAAGGGCCAAGGCCCCTGCCTGCCCTCCGTACATCTGCTCACATTCACCATGCAGCATCTAACAACGCGGGCGCCGTCTCCCCGGTTAACTTGCGGCAGCTTCCTCCCTGCCTGCATAGGACACGTGTACCCCGGCTACTAGGCTACTAGGCTACGAGGCTACTGCGCTCCCAGGGCCTATCAATACCGTATGCGCACGCCGAAAGGACCACGAGGTGCGCAACCAGCGGCACCCTCACCCGCCCCCAGCTCGCCGTACGCGGTAGATGTGCTCCGCCCCAGGGGCCTGCACCGTTCTGCTGCTGTGTTGACAGCAGCGGTTGCCTAGGCGTGCGCCAGGCGGGCCATGAGCTGTGCAAACTCCTGCAGCCGCAGCGCCCCAGAGCGGTTGAGGTCCGCGCGGTCGAACAGCGCCTCGGCATCGGCCCGCTGCCGGTGGGAGGGTGGAGGGAAGGGGGGTGAGCATGGGCGAGGGGCATGGTGAGTTGGGCATGAGGTGCAGTTCAGGCCATGGTCGTCTTGGCACGTTGGTTCCGGAGATGCAAAGTGGAGCAGGGAATGCGTGCCTCAGAGCAGCCGGGCGCGAGCGCGTGCCCAGACTCACAGGAAGGTTGCTAGGCAGCGCGCGGGCAGCGCCCTGCCGCTGCTGCACGGCAGGAGCAGAGCCGGCGGCGGCGGCGGTGGCGGGTGCTGGCTGAGGCAGTACGACATCCTCCAGGCAGCACCGCACGCAGCTCGCCCACCAGCCCGCCACCGCCCGCCCCTGCCGGCCCAGGCCCGAGCCCGCGCCCGCCACCCCGCCGCCCACCTGCAGGGGCTCCCGGCCGTGCGCCGTGACGGCGGCGACGAACTCCTCGCGGCTCAGCAGCCCGTCGTGGTTCTGGTCCAGCGTACTGCGGCGGCGGGGCAGGGGCGGAGGAACAAATCGGCGCTATGCTCACGAGCCTACGGGCATCTGCCCCAAGGATCCGCTTGTGGAGCACGAGACGTTAACCTCGTGTTAATGCCGATATGCATCGGGCTAGGGGCCTGAGGGCCAGTGTGTACATGCTTGATGCGCACGGTTTGCAAGGTCCGACAGTGGCTGCGTAGCAGTGCAGGCAGAGCAGGGTGGGACAGGGCCGGCTGGGAGAGGCGTTGGAGCACGTGCACCAAGGACGCCGGTGTGCCGCAGACCGTTCCTTGGGGGCTCCAGGGGCGGCGGTGGCCTGGGGCGCCAGACCACGTGGCTAGTCCAGCAGGCTGTACTACGCATAGGCCTCGACCGCTGCGTACGAGCATCCTACGTAAATGGCACTCTGTCGTACAGCCACTCACGTGAAGAGCTGCTGCACGTCCGGGTCCACTGGGTAGATGGCGGCGGCGCGCTGTCGGTCGTTGTGCGCCAGGCGGGTGCGGGTGGGGTCGTAGAAGGGGCTCATGGCGTCGTCGGGGGACTGGCTGTGGGTTAGCCCCAGCGCGTGGCCTAGAGGGCAGGGGTGTGGGGTGCCGGGGAGGTACGACGCGGGTTGCGGAGGAAGCAGGTTGTGCAGAGGGCGCGGCGGGGTCGTTTGTATTGCACGGGCAAGTGTTCTGGCCCAGGTGTTCTAGTGTACGGCAGTGCGGGTGTACGACGGGCTGCTCACCGATCTCGTGCAGCACCACGGGCTGGAGGTAGAAGGCTCCGTCACGTGCGGGGGCACCCTGGGGAACAGGGGGTTTTGGGAGCGGGGGGAAAGAAGTCAAGTAAATCGGGGGGAAAGGGGTGGTTGTCGGGGGCCAGGGGCCGCGTGTTGTCGTGCGGCGGTGCTTTGGGAGTGGATTGGCACGGAGGCGTGCCAGAGTGGCGTTGCGCAGGGCAGAGCACAGAAGTGTCAGGTATACGGCGTCACAACAACACACCTGCACCAGCCAGTACTCGCTGGCGTTCAGCGTGACGGTGCCCCACCAGCACCGCAACCCGTGCACCAGCTTAACACACACCAAGCTAACACACGTAACCCCACTCAATCACCTGCACCAGCCAGTACTCGCTGGCGTTCAGCGTGACGGTGCCCCACCAGCACCGCAACCCGTGCACCAACTTAACACACACCAAGCTAACACACGTGCCACACCAACGCACCTGCACCAGCCAGTACTCGCTGGCGTCCAGCGTGACGGTGCCCTCCTGGCAGAACGCCAGCGCGCCCCCGGGGCCGTCGAAGCGGAACATGTTGTCCCGCGAGCGGTCGCCCCACGTCACTACAAGGTCGGCCTCGTCCTGGGAAGACACCTGCGCAGGTGGTAGATGGTATAATTTGATGGGTACGGAGCTACGTGACAATATGAACGGCTGGTCTACCACCGGAAGGTCAACTTCGAGGGAGCAACACGGGGTGTCATGATAGGTACGGCCCCCTGTGATAAGGTGGGACAGAGGTAAGGAGGCAGGTAGGCTCCAACGGTCTGAGGGCCTAATACACATGCACACCCACCTCCACGAACGCCAGCGGCACCGCCTGCGCCCACTCCCCCAGGCACGCCTCCACCTCGTCCCGCACCGTCTCCTCGTTGAGGTAGCCCGGGGCGGCCCCAGCCCACCAGCGCACAGCACGGGTGGTGGGGAACGTGGGCCGGTCGTCCACATCTGCCTGGGGGGTGTGAGGGGATGGAGGTGGGGACGGCGGGAGTGTTAGAAATGCAGTGTGGCGGGAGTGTGTGGTGGTGGGTGAAGGCGGAGTGACGAGGGGAACGTAGGCCGGTCGTCCACGTCGGCCTGGGGGTTAGCGAGGGGGTGGCGGGGGGTTGTGAGTCAAGGCAGCGCTTATGGTACCTGGCACAAGGCTTACAGGGAATGTCGTCCACGTTGGCCTGTGCAAGAAGTGTGTAGGTAGTGTATGGCACGGAGGACGTTGACGGGGGGTCGTGAAGGCTGGATACTGGGATACAGTCGCATGCTTTGGGTGCATGTGTTCACATTGCCAACGTCGGCCGGGGGGTGGTGGGGGAATGGGGGAGGTGGTGACTGGGCGGCGGGAGCGTGTGATGGTGGGTGCAGGCAAAGCAATACCGTAAGCAGGCCGCAGTGCTGTAGGGGATGCTGTCCAGCTCGGCCCGTGGGGTGGTGATGGAATGGCAGGGTATCGCTTTGAGTGCGGAAAGAAACTGTAAGGCGTCAGGGGCCGGCGAAATGCTGATATTGGTGTACGCAGGGCATGTGACAGTGGCAAAACGAGAGCGAGCCGCAGCGGTTCATGGAGGGACCTCCCTATCGCCCCACCTTGTCCTCCTTGTCGTCAGGGGTCTCCTCTCGCACACACCAGGCGCACCCTCTCCCCTCGCTGCCCACACTTCACGCAATGTCCCTGCCATCGCCCCATCATTCCACCCCCGTACCGCCCCACCTCGTCCTCCTTGTCGTCCATGCGGGGGGCCAGCATGCAGCCGCGGGTCTGGGGCCCCGCGATACCGTCAACCTGGGGGAGGGGTGGGCGTGGGGGAGGGAGGCGGGTTGGACACACAGTGATCATGAGACAACGATTGACGGAAGAGGGGATTGTGCAGGTGCGGGAAGCTGAAGGGGTGTGCAACAGCTGCAGGCGAATCGGCGCGCCAAGGAGAAAGAGTCAGTCGTTGAGGCTGTGGGCTGCAAGCGCAGAGCGCAGGCATTGTGAGCCAACAGCGCCGGGAGAGAGGCACCGTGTTACCGTGTTAACACCGTGTTACCGTGTTAAGGCTGGGTCATGAGGAGAGCCGGGCCCAGCAGCAGGGACGGGGACAGGACACATGAGAGGACCACCACAAGCCCGCGTGCACGTTCATGTCTCCTCCAGCTAATACCCTGAACCCGGTCTGACACCAACCCAGGCCCTCCTGGAGCACGGCGCAGCTGTAGCTCCCCACCCTTGGGCCCCGCCCCCCGCCCCCGCCCCACCTCCCACCCCACCGGCCGACTCTCTCCAGTCTCAATAACTCTTTCGCCCTGCGGTCAACCACCCCCAACCCCGCCCCGCCCCGCGCCCCACCCCTCCACCACCACCACACAGACGCACACACCTCCAGGCCGTAGAACTCTTGGAACTTCCGTACGGCCGCCTCCGTGACGGGGCCGTAGAAGCCGTCCACCTCGCCGCTGTACCAGCCGTACTTCTTCATGTACCGCTGCAGCTGCGCCACCTCGCCTGTACGGCAGCGTGCGTGCGCATCAGGTCGCACTCCTGCCCCGTCCTTGCGCCGTTGTCGCAGCTATCGCCGTGGCCCAGTGGCCCTTGCACTTGGCATGCCCACAACTAATGGGGGAGGTCCCTGCAAGCTTTTGCCACCCTGCAAGCTCTTGCCGAAGGGCGCCCACGCACGCCCTTGCCGTACAGGATTAAGAGCCATCTTCATTGCACGTCCGATGCACGTCGATTAACCCACTAACCGACAACCACCCAGCCGGCCCACATGGGGGCGCTCCCTGCCCTCTCCATCCCCCGCCCCTACCCACCCACCTCCACGGGTGCGCAGCTCCCCGGCTGCTCCACATCACCCACCTGCCGCATAGGCCCCATCCACCTGCCCCCGACCTGACCAGCCTCCAACCAACCGATCCCCAATACACCCGCCTCCTGCTGAGGCCGCCCGCTGCTGCGGCACAGGCCCCATCCACCTGCCCCCCACCCGACCACCCACCACCCACCCGCCTCCATGGTTGTGCAGCTGCCCGGCTGCTCCACGCGGCCGAGCATGAGGGACGTGTCCTCGAAGAAAGGGCCCACCAGCTGCGCACACCAAGGCGAGGATTTGGACTGTGATACGCATCATGATCTGAGTACAGTACCTGAGCGCTGGCAACGGGCCCACCAGCTGGGAGAAGGTTGGAAGGGGACAGTTCGCGGTGCAATTGGGGTCAGTGTGCTGCGCTGGAAAGGGGCCGAGGCCGGAAGGATAGGCCTTAACACTGCCGTGTCGGGGGGCCGGGGGGGCTCATCAGGTGCAAGCCCTGCACCGCACCTGCTATCTTGTAGCACACCTAACTTGGGATGCGGCATCCGCGGCTGCTGCGCTGCTGGCGGAAACACCCTCATTTGCATGACGTGCTGCAGCACACACACATTGGACTACACACTGCAACCACGGTGCCAAGCGTGCACCTGTAACCCACCCACCTACCTTGGGCTCTGGCACACGCGCCTGCTCCATCGTGAGCTGCTCCCCTGTGGCGATGTCCACCGCCACCGCCACCGCACGGGCCTGGGGAGATGGGGAAGCGGGCAGCATACATACCGGTATGCGCATGGCATGTTTGGCAGTTGCAAGTTTGTGAACCCGTGGGTCTGTAAGCAAAAGGATTGTCAGACCAACGGAGGAACAACCATAGTGACCGCATGGACCTGGGAGGTGGGGATGGGAGCAGCACACGCAGAAGGGCGCCAGACGGGTGCTAGACCCCACTCTGGCAGGTATCTAACGGAGAGGAGATTCGGCCACGGGGACTGTCCGGAAGACAAAAAGCCACTCGCTAACGTGAGAGTTGCGCAGAATTGTTTTGACCTTCGCGTGCACCCCGGCCCTCAGCCCCGCCCCCACCGTGTGCCTGCTGAGCCCCTGGCCCTACCACACGTAACAAGCCCTGCAGCCTCCAGCACCCCCCGCCCTCGCCCCACCGTGTGCCTGCTGAGCCCCTGACGCTTGAGCGCCTCGCTGACGTCCACCTGGATGTCCACCGTGTCGCGCGTGCTGCGGGGATGTACGGCAAGCACGTGTACGGCAAGGGGATGTACGGCAGACACGCTCACAGCTCATGCCGTATGATGGAAGAGCTTAATTAACCGATTTCGGAGTGACATCAAAAGGTGTCAAATATGCAACCGGACACCATCGCACGTCGCCGCACCGCGTCACCCTCACCTGCAGTTCTCGCACTCGCCGCTCTTGCTGCCGAACACGCCGTTCATCCCGCCGTACTGCGGCACGTCGTCGTACGCGTCAGGGTCGGCAGGCGGTACGAACGCGGCGTCGTCCGCAGCCGGCACGAACACGTGCAGCGCGAAGGAGCGACCGGCCAGCCTTCAGGACGGAAAGGGAGGTGCAAAGCGATTGGGTGACACCGCCATCACCCTTTAAGAGGCTGTAGCCGTTTCCAAACCCTGCCAGCGGCGACTCCCAAAGTTTCAAACTGAGAGCCCTGAACCCGACTGGAAAAAAAATTCCTCCCGAGTAGGGCCAGGGCGGATATGCACGTCCGCATACACTCTGGACTTGGTGGATGGATTGAACAATGCACGCACGCGCACCCCGTCACCCCGTCAACTCTTCACCCAGCGCTCAGTCGGTTGGGTCCACGTCCTCGTACACGGCCAGTGTGGACAAACCTTAACACACACGCGCACTGACTGTGTGGGCTAACACACACGGTCGCGCCTTCCGTCTAGTGCCCCCCGTCTCACTTTGTCGGGTCCACGTCCTCGAACACGGCCAGGGTGGGGGCCTCGCTGAGGCGGGCCGGGGGGATGAGCGGCAGGGAGTCGTAGCGGTAGCCCAGGGCCTGATGGTGTTGAACATGGGTCGGAGGGACAAAACATAGAAGCGGCTGCGTTCAATGTTTTTGCTGATTAGGACGGGCCATACAGCATCCCAGGGCCTAAGGGTGCAAACAAGTCCGGGCGGGAGGGTGAATGGAGCACGGAGCATGGGTAGGTGCCTGGATTCTAACCTGGCGCTGGCAGACGCAGTACGACACAGACCGTACTTTGGGAGGGCGGCAGTTGCAAGCGGTACCAGCTGAAGCGGCATCCCTTCCCCCTCGTCCGCATCCCAGCCTCCCGGCAAGTCCCATCAGTCCTGGTGCCACCCCCCTTCCCCACACCCGAACCCCTGCACCCCTGTTACCTGTGTGATGAAGGTGTGTCGCGGCAGGAAGGGCTCCCCTGTCGCGGGGTGCACGAAGGGCCGCAGCGGCGTGGTGTAGCGGGAGCCGCTGGACACCTCGAACTCGCGCTGGGGAGGGGAAAGAAGTTACTCAAGTAAAACGGTACTGAAGGGGAGGTAAGGGGTGGGAATGTCAACCTTGCCAGTGTACCCGCTGAACAAGGAAGGACAGGAGGGCTGCTGGAAAGTACAAGGTCAGCCCTCCCGGCTGCACACCGCGAGCTTACGCTGGGGGCAAGGGAGGAGTGGGGGTGCAGGCGGTACACACGAAGCAGGTGCACACTGCTGTGGGGCTAGCTGTGCCTGGACAGGACCAGAGCTGTGCTGCGCAGTGATGCACTGCGCTGGCGGCTGCTGGCCCACAGCACGTCGCCATGCATACCCATGCATGCGTGTGCGCCACCTGCCACGGGGGCAGGCTTCTTTCCTGCCGCGCATGCAGGTGTGCCCCGGTCATTAGACCCCGGTTCACACTCAGCCGAGTACCCGGACGACCGTTGCCAAGCAGCCATGCATGCACGCGTGCGTGCGTGCGTGTGCCCCCTGCCCACTCACTCACGGCGCCCCCGCCCCCGCCCCGTTCCCGCTCACCCACGGCGCCCCCGCCCCGTTCCCGGCGCTGCTCATGTCGCTGGCCAGGTAGGCCTCGTAGATGCGGTCCACGTTGCAGTGGTGCCTGCCGGGAGTGAGGGTGTGTGGGGTGAGGCAGGGTGCTGAAAGCCAAGTGCGAAGGGTGCGGTCCCCGTGGTGCCTGGGGGGAGTCAGGGTGTGTGGGAGGGGGAGAGGCAGGGTGCTGAAAGCCAAGTGCGAAGGGTGCGGTCCCCGTGGTGCCTGGGG
>VFQN01008069.1_pt1 | contig 10898 bp, 11 predicted proteins | sample 3512371 | NCBI WGS metagenome assembly VFQN01 (sample SAMN10412370, study PRJNA504923) | tailings metagenome | isolation source: Replicate 2 from Balatoc abandoned mine | place: Philippines: Itogon, Benguet | collected 2017-08-28 | reverse complement strand
AAAAGTGCAGAAGCTAAAGTGAAAAGAACAATGAGAAATTCCACTTTCCACCTTTCACTATTCAATTTCCACATAAAATTATTCTTCTTCAATATCATATTGCTTAATTTTTCGATACAGCGTTCTTTCCGAAATCCCGAGTGCCTGTGCTGCATATTTCCGTTTGCCATTACTACGCTGTAAGGCTTTGATAATCATCTCTTTTTCTTTCTGCTCCAACGACAACGACTCGTCTTCGGCGGTTTCGTGGGCAATGTCTTCCACGTCGTCATACGGCGAAATCTGAATAATGTTTGGGGTAGTGTTCTGCGGTGGTTGGCCGCTGCTTACCGTGGGCTGGTGCTGACTATGGCTGGGCAACAGTTTGGTATCTGAATGTGGCTTTGCGAATGCACTTTCTGCTTCAATGCCGTTAAACAACCCATCATGCTCCCGCAAAATATCACTACCGTAGGCTTCATTATTCAAGACTTTCAACACCAACTTTTTCAGGTCATTGACATCGCGGCGCATGTCAAACAGGATTTTGTACAACAACTCCCGTTCGTTGAACGATTCGGGGCCGTTGGCTGCCCCTGCCGCACCGCCCAACAACGTCATCGAACGCGTAGAAGAGGCATAATTGGGCAGGTATTTTACCAAAACCGTTGGCGCAATTGGCACTTTATTTTCCGCTTCCAGAATTTGAATCTGCTCGGCAATATTTTTCAACTGGCGAATGTTGCCCGGGAAGTTGTAGCTTATCAACATATCTCGCGCTTCGGGCGTAAGGGTAACGGGTGTAATGCGATAGCGCTCGGCAAAATCGGTGGTAAATTTCCGAAAAAGCATGTCAATGTCGCTTCCCCGTTCGCGCAGGGGCGGCACCGCAATCGGCACCGTATTGAGGCGATAATACAAATCTTCCCGAAACTTGCCACGCTGTACGGCGTCGATGAGGTTCACGTTGGTGGCCGCCACAACCCGTACATCCGTTTTCTGCACCTTTGAGGAGCCTACCCGAATAAATTCTTTGTTTTCCAACACCCGCAAAAGCCGAGCCTGGGTTCCGATGGGCATCTCAGCGATTTCGTCCAAAAAAATGGTCCCACCGTTGGTGATTTCGAAGTAGCCTTTTCGGTCTTCAATGGCCCCCGTAAAAGAACCTTTTACGTGCCCAAACAACTCAGAATCAATGGTTCCTTCGGGAATAGCCCCGCAGTTGATAGCAATAAAAGGGCCGTGTTTGCGGGAACTTAGGTTATGAATAATCTTTGAGAATGACTCTTTACCACTACCACTTTCGCCCGTAATGAGCACGGTCAAATCGGTGGCTGCTACCTGTAAGGCTATGTTGAGGGCATAGTTGAGCGCAGGAGCATTTCCGATTATCCCAAAGCGGTTTTTGATGGATTGTATTTCCGGATTTGAAAGCATTTATTGCATCTACAATGTACCGTTGCCGATTATTTGATGGCTGAAACCAACGATTTAGCAACGCTACGTTAGAAAATTTTTAGTAAGAACTCTGGGCACTAACCGAATATGTATCCATTTCAACTAACCTTAGGCGGGAACCGCTTCTACCGCTTTCCCGATCAAGGTAGCGGAGGAGCATTCGGTCACCAACACATATACATAGTCCCCTTTTTTATAGTGTTCTCTTGGGAAAATTACCACTTTGTTTTGGTCGTTTCGGCCGCATAAATCCGCATCGGAGCGCTTAGAGGGCCCTTCAACCAATACTTTTTGGATTTTTCCCAAGGCCATTTCATTGCGCTCACTAGAATGTTGGCGCTGTAAGGCAATGACCTCCTGTAAACGGCGCTTTTTGACTTCTTCGGGAACGTCATCTTTGAGTTTTTTGGCCGCTGGCGTGCCCGGGCGCTCCGAATACGCAAACATGTACGCATAATCGTATTTTACGTATTCCATCAACGACAACGTATCTTGGTGTTCTTCCTCCGTTTCGGTGCAAAAGCCCGTAATCATGTCGGTTGAAATACCGCAATCTTCGCCCAAAATTTCCCGTATGCGGTCAATCTTTTGGATGTACCATTCGCGGTCGTAGGTACGATTCATGACCTTCAACACGCGACTATTGCCACTTTGGGCGGGAAAATGGATATAATTACAAATATTTTCGTACTTTTTCATGGTCCAAAGTACATCATCGGTGATGTCTTTGGGGTGCGACGTACTGAACCGAACCCGCAAATCAGGGTGAATCAAGGCCACCATTTCCAGCAACTGCGCAAAGTTGACCATTTGAGAAGGCTCGGTGCCTTTTTCGGTCTCCTTTTTCCACTTATAACTGTCTACGTTCTGTCCGAGCAGGGTCACTTCTTTGTAACCATCGGCAAAAAGCAAACGTGCTTCTTCTACGATGCTAAACGGGTCGCGGCTGCGCTCACGTCCACGGGTATAAGGAACCACGCAAAAACTGCACATGTTGTCGCAACCACGCATGATGCTGATGTAGGCCGTAATCCCGTTGGAATTCAGGCGAATCGGCGAAATATCGGCGTAGGTTTCTTCCCTCGAAAGAAACACATTGACGGCTTTTTGACCCGTTTCGGCTTCTTCCACCAAGCGCGGCAAATCGCGGTAGGAATCGGGGCCCGCCACGATGTCCACCATTTTTTCTTCGTCCAACAACTTGGTTTTCAGGCGCTCTGCCATACACCCCAACACTCCAATGATGAGTCCTGGGCGTTTTTTCTTCAAATTATTGAGATATTGAAGCCGATTCCGAACTTTTTGTTCGGCGTTGTCACGGATGGCACAGGTATTCAGAAAAATAACGTCGGCGTTATCTTCCGAAGATGTAGTCGCAAAATCCGCATTCCGCATCACGGCCGCTACGATTTCACTGTCCGAAAAGTTCATCTGACAGCCATAGCTTTCGATGAACAGTCTCTTTTTATCAACGGTCAATTCCTCCTCGCTTACTTTGACCAGTTCACACGCCTCTTTATCGGCTTCCGAAAGTATTTTTAATGTTGATGTAATCATTTTGTCAATCAATGGTCGTTAGTTCATAAAGTCATCGGTATTTTTACCTAACCCTACGAATGGGTGCAAAGTTACAAAGAATCCGCGAAAACGCTGACAAAGTGTCAGGTTTTAACATATTTTAGTACAACGTCGGCGAACAACGTCGGAACAACGTCGGCGAGGTTTTGAACGGGAACGCCCAGTTCTCGCCGACGTTACGATCAGGACAGATACTCATCCTGAAAGCCGCGATACGCCCGTTGGAGTTCTTGGTAGGTTTTGGTATTTTGCTGACTCAACGCCAATTGCATTCCCTTTTGGTAGAGTTGTTCGGCCACATCCAATTGCTCCAACTCCGCAAACAACGCCGCCGCGTGGTAATACGTGGGTAAATAATCAGGATGTTGCTCCAATAATAATTGGAAATACTCCGCCGCTTTGGTCACATCAGTTTGTTGATATTCCATCGCAAGAGCGTACGCGTTGAAAGGATCGTTGGAATCCTCCTCAAAAAATTGCAGCAAAAAGGCGAGACGATTGTTATTCATAAAAAATTATTATGCAAGCATACTATTTTTAAAAACCTTGCTTTATATTCGCACCAACAAAGTAAATCTCCTAAAAGTTATATTTCAAACCATCAAAATAAGCACATGAAAATTTTAGTTTGTATAACAAATGTACCTGACACCACGGCCAAAATTAGTTTTACGGACAACAACACCAAACTAAACAAAGCCGGAGTGCAGTACATCATTGGGCCTTATGATGATTACGCCTTAGCGCGGGCCGTTGAACTGAAAGAAAAACTCGGAGGCAGCATCACCGTGCTCAACGTGGGGGAAGCCGAAAGCGACCCTCAAATCCGCAAAGCCTTAGCCATCGGTGCCGATGATGCGGTACGTGTCAATGCCGAGCCAACCGATTCATATTTTACCGCTACCCAAATTGCCGCCATTGCCAAAGAAGGCGGTTATGATCTAATCTTGATGGGTCGCGAATCCATTGATTTCAACAGCGGCGTAGTCCACGGATTGGTGGGCGAAATGCTCGGAATCCCGTCGTTTTCACCTGTGATGAAACTTGATATCGAAGGCTCCACCGCCAAATTTGCGCGGGAGATTGAAGGCGGCAAAGAATTTTTGGAAGCTCCCCTACCGTTGGTTTTAGGGTGTCAAGAGCCCATTGCCGAATGGAAAATCCCAAACATGCGCGGCATTATGACGGCCCGTACCAAACCCCTCAAAGTGGTAGAACCCATCGCAGTAGGTGACATGGCCACCCTCGGCCAATACACCCTACCCGCCCCCAAAGGTGCCTGCAAGATGATTCCTGCCGACCAGGCCGAAACCCTTATTTCACTCCTAAAAACAGAAGCCAAAGTACTGTAATCATTGAACATTCAACAGTTAACATTGAGGAATACTAATCCAATGTTAATTGTTAAATGATTACTGTTAAATGTAAAAATCTTCACTGCTAAATGTCAAAAGAAATGGTCTTAATATTTGTTGAATTAGATAACGGAAGCATCAAAAAAACATCCCTTGAAGCCGTGGCGTACGGAGCAGCAGTGGCCAAAGCAACGGGAACTACCGCGACCGCCTTGGCCATCGGCACGGCCGATGCCGCCGAATTAGCCAAAACGGGTGCCTATGGCGCCACCAAAATATTGCACGCCAACGCCGCTGAATTGGCCAACGAAAATGCCATGGCCTACGCCTCAGTGCTGGCCGCGGCCGTAAAAAATGAAAACGCAGAAGTGGTTATTTTGCCCAAATCGGGGCTTTGCGACGCCATGGGTGCCCGCGCTGCCGCTAAACTGGGCGCAAGCATTGTTTCGGGCGTGACGGAATTGCCCGATGTATCAAATGGCTTCAAAGTAACCCGCAGTATCTATACAGGCAAAGCCTTTGCCACCGTAGACGTCAAAGGGGCCGTTAAGATTTTAGGAATCAAGAAAAACGCCATTGAAGCCGTAGAAGGAGCAGGAAGCGCAACGGTAGAAGCCTTCACGCCTGCCCTCAACAACGGCGATTTTGTGGCCAAAGTAACGGGTCAGGAGAAAGCCAGCGGTGAATTGTCGTTGACCGAAGCCGACATTATTGTGTCGGGTGGGCGCGGCATGAAAGGCCCCGATAACTGGCAACCCTTGTTAGATTTAGCGAGTGCTTTGGGAGCCGCAACGGGCTGTTCTAAGCCCGTTTCTGACCTCGATTGGCGCCCTCACCACGAGCACATTGGACAGACAGGCATCAAAGTAGCCCCAAATCTGTACATTGCCTGTGGTATTTCGGGAGCGATTCAGCACTTGGCGGGGGTAAACTCCTCTAAGGTAATCGTAGCCATCAACAAAGACCCCGAAGCACCGTTCTTCAAAGCGGCCGATTACGGCATTATAGGGGATGTTTTTGACATTTTACCCCGGTTGACAAAAGCCGTAAAAGACGCGAAATAGGGCATTTAGTTGCCTTTTTAGAACAAAGTTTTAGCTACGGGAACACCAGAAGTACTTTCAAACGTTAATAAACCTGCGGAGAACGGAAAAACTTTCCATTTTCACCGCAGGTTTATTATTTTTGCATCCTCTTTGAAAGAAGAGTCGTTGTTTGTCCCCTTCATTTTAGGATGAGAAACCACAGGCAACCAATAAAAGATAACTTAACAAAGTAGTGGAAAAAATAAAATTGGAAATTTTGGGGCTCTCACCGAGTCAGTCACAAGCAGGTTCGTTTGCCCTAGTGCTTGGCGAAGAGTACGGCAATCGCCGCTTACCCATCATCATTGGAATGTTTGAAGCACAGGCCATTGCGATTGAGATTGAAAAAATTCAGCCCAACCGCCCCATGACCCACGATCTCTTCAAGTCATTTGCCAAGGCGTTTAATTATACCGTCAACGAAATTATCATTTCTGATTTGCGCGAAGGTATCTTTTTTGCCCGGGTTCATTGCTCAAGCTCCGATGGGTTGAGAGAAACCATCGTAGATGCCCGTCCATCCGACGCCATCGCCATTGCGCTCCGCTTCAGCGTCCCGATTTACACTTATGAAACAATCCTTTCCGAAGCAGGGATTGTTTCGGGGTCACAATCAGAACCCGACGATGCCATTGAAGAAATAGTGCAACAATCGAAGCCCCGCTCCCTGAGCGAGCAAATCAAAAACATGAGTCTCGATGAGCTCCACCGCATTCTGGACGAATCGCTTAACAACGAAGAATACGAAAAAGCGGCTAAAATTCGAGACGAGATTGCGCGCAGAAATTAGTCTTTCTGAATATAATTGACCCCTTAAATTAAAAGCCCCGACTCATCATCGGGGCTTTTAATTTAAGGCAGTTTAAGAAAACTATTTTTTCTTCTTAATTGACTTCAACGCTTCTGGTACGGGCACTTTTGACAGATACTCAGTAGCGCCTTTTTCAATGGCATCTTTGAAGAACGCAAAAGAGGGATCGTTGCTTGACTGACCTAACTCAAGGGCTTTTTTGGCCAATGGCGCGGCTTCGGCAAAGTTGCCTAGTTTGGCCAAGATTTGCGCCTTGGTCCACAGGTTGCGGAAAGTCTCTTTGTAGGCCACGGCCTGATTAATCATCGAAAGCGCTTTTTGCATATTGAGCCCTTTACCTAACAAGTAAGTTGCTCCCGCGTTCATGTTGTTTGCGCTTGCTTCGGCCGCTTTGTCAATCGCCGTTTCTACCATTTTAGTCGTACTTACCGACAGCTTAGGGCTTACTTTTACGTTGGCCCACGTAAGATCAAGGGCGGCGGTTGAGTCCGTAATATCCGAAAAACTTATCATGAATGTTTCGGTCATAGGTGCCTGGGTGGGCTTTACGCTTACGCGTACCACATCGTCGGCTTGCTTATATTGCTCAGGAGCCGTAGCCGCTGATTTGTTGATGATGACCGTCCATGCATCGGCGTTGGGAATGCTGTACAGAAAATACTTACCAGCAGGAACATTTTGGCCTTCCAACATCACATCCGTCGAAAATTCTATGGCGGTGGCTTGGTTGGCACCCGTCCGCCAAAACTGACCGTAAGGAATCAATTTACCAAAAATTTCGCGTCCTTTCATGCTTGGGCGTGAGTATTTTACGGTAATATCAGTAACTCCAACGGTCTGCATTACGGTAGCCGCCGAGCTGGGTTGAGGGGTACGAATTTGGGCAAATGCACCTACGGTTCCAAAAATTAGGGCCGTTAGTGTGAGTGATTTCATCATGATTTTTAGCAGTTTTGTTAATAAATTAGTAGACTTTAGACCGCGAAGATATAGAAAAGTAACAATACCCCCTCAACCCTATCTATTATTAAGATTCATTCATTACCCAAACAATATGAAACGTACTGCCCTTCTGACGCTGCTCAGCCACCACACTCCTTTTGACGATAAAGAACAAAAAATGTGGCTCGATACCCTACAATTTGTGGAACAAAACCCCGATTGTTTTGAAAGATGGCTGCTAATAGGGCACGTTACGGGCTCGGCCTGGATAGTAGACGAAACCCAAACCTCGGCCCTGTTAATGCACCACCGTAAACTCGACAAATGGTTTCAACCCGGAGGGCACGCCGACGGCGAATCGGATATTTTAAAGGTCGCATTAAAAGAAGCACAAGAAGAAACTGGACTGGAAGAAATCAGAATATTAAGCACTCAGATATTTGACGTAGACGTGCACCTCATTCCTGCCAACGCCAAAGACCCCGCCCATTACCATTACGACATTCGGTTTTTATTCCAATCCGACAGCCAGAAACCACTCCTTATCAACAACGAATCGAAGGGTTTGGCTTGGGTTAAGATGCCCGATATTCAACGCTATAATGATTCTGATTCCATCATGAGAATGGTCAAAAAAATGGCAGCAATGCAAGATTTTCTAAAAAAATATAGTTAGATATACTTAGTTTTTTTACCTTAGTAGCAGTATTCCAATAGTATTTGTATTCCATTAATCGATAAAAAACATCATGAAGTACCTTGTCTCCTTTCGCTGGGGTGGATGGGCCGTGGCATTGCTCCTCCTATCGTCTACTTTGTGCGCCCAAACCACCAAAGAAAACCGTAATAATTATGCCAAACCGCTCCCCAAAACGGATAAAATAAAGTTTTCGGTTCAACAACAGGCCGAGCCGTTTATTTTTTCACCCCACCTATCTTACAAAGAGCAAAAACAAATTCAGGTGGCCAAAAAGAAAATAGGCGGCATCACTTTTGTGGTGAAGCCTACCCGGGCAAATAGCAACGGCAATTCTTCCGCCAATTATAAACGTCAGACGCCCAATACGAGAGCCAGGTCTGCTTCGTCGGAACAATACGCAGCGGATACAACAGCTCCCTTTGTGCGGTACGAATTGACCGATTCTTCCAAATTTGTCAATCGCTAATTAAAGTATATCATTTTCAGGAAGATTCCGCAAGAATCAGATTGAACTACCCGTTGGGGTCAAGTACCTTTGTTGACATAAATGTTAAAAACATGGAAACAATCAACGAACAACAGGTACTTGACTATCAGCGTGTCGAAAAAGCAATTGTGTTTATTGAACAAAACTTCAAAAACCAACCTTCACTCAGCCAAATTGCCGACCACGTTGCCTTATCTGAATTTCATTTCAACCGCCTTTTCAGCCGTTGGGCGGGCACCAGTCCCCAGCGTTTTATGCGTTTTTTGACCAAAGAATTTGCCAAGGAATGTCTTTCCAACGCTGACAATCTACTCCACGCCACCTACGAAACGGGCCTCTCAAGTACCAGCCGCCTACACGATTTGTTTGTCACCTACGAAGCCATGACGCCCACCGAATACAAATCCAAAGGCGCAGGATTGACGATTCATTATGGCATTCACGAAACCCCTTTCGGAGCCTGTTTGATTGCGGTTACCGCCCGCGGAATCACCGATTTACAATTTTTGAGTGAAGACGCCGCCGAGGCCATAACGGATACAATACGTCAGGATTGGGCCAATGCCGACTGGGTTGAAAATCCATCGATGACCCAACCCTATATCGACCAAATTTTTTACCAAACATCAACCCACGATGTGCCTCTGACGATGCTTCTGCGCGGCACCAATTTTCAAATCAAGGTATGGGAGGCATTGCTTAGGATTCCGTTTGGTCAATTGGTCAGTTACGACGAAATAGCGCAGCACATCGGACAGCCCAAGGCAAGTCGGGCGGTAGGAACGGCCATTGGTAGCAACCGCATCGGGTTCCTGATTCCGTGCCATCGCGTGCTGCAAAAAGTGGGCGGAATCGGTGGGTACCGATGGGGAATTACGCGCAAAAAAGCGATTTTAGGCTGGGAAATGAGCCATAGTTCGTAAAAAAGGCGAACTTTGCCAGCGATTTTCTCATTCATCTTACTTTTTAGCTGGTTATTTTATTTCATGAATGCACCTTTGATTGCCCCTTCCGTCTTAGCCGCCGACTTTGCCAATCTCCAACGCGACGTAGAAATGCTCAACCGCAGCGCTGCCGATTGGATTCACGTTGATATTATGGACGGGGTTTTTGTTCCCAATATTTCGTTTGGTCTGCCCGTAACGGCGGCCATCAAAAAACACGCCCAAAAACCGTTAGACGTTCATTTAATGATTGTTCAGCCCGAGCGTTATCTCGAAGCGTTTCGCGACGCGGGCGCCGATATTCTCACGGTTCACTACGAAGCCTGTCCGCACCTGCACCGCACCATTCAGCAAATCAAATCGCTGGGGGCCAAGGCGGGCGTGGCGCTCAATCCACACACACCCGTTAGTTTATTGCAGGATGTGATTGCAGATTTGGACTTGGTGCTGATTATGTCGGTCAACCCAGGCTTTGGCGGACAAAAATTCATTGAGCGCACCTACGAGCGTGTGCGTCAGACGGCCGCCATGATTGCCGAATCGGGCAGCAAAGCCATCATTGAGATTGATGGTGGCGTCAATCAGTCCAACGCCCCCTTGCTCTACCACGCCGGTGCGCGCGCGCTGGTAGCTGGAAATTTTGTCTTTACGGCCGCTGACCCCGTACAGACGATTGCAGAGTTGAAGAAGGTTTGGTGAACCAAACAAAAGCGCGAATGTGAAACATCATTCGCGCTTTTGTTTATGCCGTGGCCGATAGCCTCACAAACCATTTACACTTGCCCATCACTCAATATTAAAATCTTTGGGGGTAATAGCCATACCGTTTTTACCAAAAGGCTATTGAGACACAGTCCTAAGCTAAGGTTTGTATAATTTAACTAAAGTATTTATTTTGTCCATCATTAAACCTACAACAAAGCCTTAAAAGGTTTATAATACTCCACCTAAACCCAAAAACACATGAAAAATAGTTTTGGATTTTTCATAATTCTCATATCCTATACACTCTTCTTTTTAAAATTTATACCCCTTGGCCATACATCTGTCTCGTGACTATTGGGCTATTTGTATCCTATAAAAATTATATTACTCGAAATAACGCTGAGAATAAATAGGTATACTTCTTAAATTTTAATCGATAAATTATGTCAGTTAAATTACTCCCACAAAAAAACGCCAGCAGGGATTGAATCCTGCCGGCGTTTTTTTTGATATGAAAAGAATGAATTAACTCATCAATCGTCCCAATGAGTTATCGTATAAATCTTTGGCTTCGGCGGTCGAAATAACTTCCTGACCGTCAACCACAAATCCACCCGAGGTTACTTTTCCCAGCAAGGCGTGAACTGTTTTCAATTCACCGCCCAATACTTTCTGAAATTCAGCCTGTTTGTCGGGGCTTACGCTAACCACCACGCGGCTCTGCGATTCGCCAAACAGGAACGCATCTTTGCGATAACCATCCATCGTGGCTACGTCAAACCCTACCCCGTTGGGCAAAGCAGATTCGGCCAAGGTTACAAACAAACCACCGTCCGACACGTCATGCACCGACT
>VFQN01008068.1_pt1 | contig 10901 bp, 7 predicted proteins | sample 3512371 | NCBI WGS metagenome assembly VFQN01 (sample SAMN10412370, study PRJNA504923) | tailings metagenome | isolation source: Replicate 2 from Balatoc abandoned mine | place: Philippines: Itogon, Benguet | collected 2017-08-28 | reverse complement strand
CTTTCAGTGCTAAACCTTTGAGATAAATACAAAATATCACTAATGTTGTAATTTACTCTCAAGATAAAATTCGCCTGATTCTCATTTGATTGATTTTCCCGCACGGCATGAGTCTTCAAGGGAGGATTGATCTCAACTTCATTCTGAGGCTGGTCATCTTCATCGACCGCAAATAACTTAAAGGATTTCTTTGAAGTGTTATTAAAAATCGAGATCATTTTTGAGTTCGTTTTTTGACTTTCATTTCGGATATCGAAGCCAAATTTCTCCGCCTCCTGGAAAATAATATCATCAGCCACATTTCCGCGCACAACGGCAGCAAGATCTTTATTTTTAATTTCCTCGTCATTCCACCAAATTCCATCCTATATGAATATGCAATTGAATCAAAAATGTAGGACGAGCGAAGTTCAACTTACGGACTGCGCAAATATATTTTTCATTTCTTTGACATTCATGAACACAGAATTCATTGTTGACGTCTCATTTCTCTGAGCTGTTTTCGGAGAAACGGCCTCCCTTGACTCAGATTTTACTCGCTTCACTGGCGGCTCGTCCAGTGTCAACCTTGAAGTCTCCTTTTCCGGTGGCTTCAGGAGCATATTTAGTATACTTAGTGACCTTATCTTCTCCTTCTCTAGCTCCTCCAGTGAAATCTCACCAAAGACATCCTCCGATGTTGCTGTTCGATTCGCATCATCCATTAAATGGGATGGAATCTGAGATTCGTCAATGCAGCAATCCACTTGCATCAACGTTCCAAACCCTCTGCGCACTCCCTTACCCTTCTTGAACTCGGGATTAGAGGAAGAGGGAGCGGTGATTGAAACATCCTTTGTTGCAGGCGACTGTATTGACTCTAAAACGGTTTCAGAATATTCAGGTGGTACCTGATAAGGCTCGAACTCTTCAAAGACTATTTTCTTATTTTTGGCAGAGAATCCACGTTTTTCCTCATTCGATTTAAAGACCTTATCGTTTACATAAAGTAAAGGCTTCCAAGTTAGTCGATTAATTCGCAATCCTTTAGCCTTTCTTAGAGCAAGGAAAGGGCCACGAGAGGGTTTTGAATTCTCAACGCTTTGCTCTTGAACAGGTTTAAGCAAGGGCACAATACGACTCGCCTCTTCTTTTTCTCTCTGTATTCGATCTTTATAAAACTCCTTTGCTTTGGATATTCTAATTTTACATCCTTTCCAGAGTGATCCGTTCAATTGTCTCATTAATTTTTCTGTTCGTTCACCACCTTCCACTCTAGCTATTGCAAAGTCTTTGGATCGCTCAGTTCCAGTAAGAGTTGTTGGTCGATGGAGCTCATATACTTTCCCAATTTTAGAGCAAAATTGCTCCAGATCCTGATCAGTGATGGTGCTATTGATGCCTTTAATGTGCAATCTCTCCATTTTTCCTCTTGATTGGAGTTCAATATTCGTAAAATTACGGACTGCAATGCACATAGAATTTACTCGACTTTTCAAATACTCGAGTATATCAACGGTTTCATCAGTTACTTTCTTTCATTTTCTTGTAACTGAAAACAAATGGAGTTGGATCGTTTATGGAACTGGCAAAAGAAGAAACTTGCCTGTCGGATTCGTCCAGAGAATGGGAACCCAGCAGGAGATAGTTTGCGTGAGATGTTTGCAGAGTTGGCAGGAGTTGATTTGAATGAGCTGCTGAATGAAATGAAACAAGCAAAGAAAAAGAAAGAGCAAACAGACAAAGTTTCGGTTGATTTTGAAGCTGAAAAGACTTTCAAGGATGTCTTGGGGCGATCAAGAATTCTTGGGGCGACCAAATTAGCTTTAGAGAAAATGGAAGAAGCCGATAAGATCAAAAACGAAACTCTTACACAAAAGAATGTGAAGAAAGTATTTACAGTTCTCCCTAAATCTCCGCCTAAACGAGTTTTAATGGATTTGCAACGTGAAAGAGCAAAGCCTTTGCGTTTGCCTGATCAAGAGGAGCATAAATTAGCAACGGAAAAATTGGAGAAAAAGCTCGCTAAGCAACGTGCGGCTAGAATGGCTGCCATCGAGCAATCGGCGAAAAGTGATGAAGCTGGAAAAAAGGTTGTTAAAGATTTTGCCAATTCCTTAGTGAAAAGTCAAGTTTTACGTGGCTATGAAGGAGATTTATTTAGTACCGGAGGTCCTTATTTGGAGGGTATGTTGTATCTATCCCGTATGGCGGACTCCACCAAACGTTTGGGCATGGCCTTTAGTGAAAACGATAAAAAGAAACAAGAAGAGACGATTGTGTCCCTAGAATCGGAAAAGAAAAATGATCGCGAGGCAGGTTCGAGTGAGTTGTTTGAGTCCTCGACGGGGGAAGTTTCCACCAATCCTGATGTCAATGCAAAATTAAGCTGTGCTGTCTCTCTTTGCAACTGGTCACGAAATCCTGCGAATGCTGCTCGTCTTGCGAGTGAAGGTGCCGTGCGAGCTATTATGCAACTATCTCTGGAGCCGGTCATGCGAATTACGATCTTCTGCGCCGCTGCTTTTCGATTTATGTCGGAGCATCCCACTCTTGCCATAGCCATGATTGAAGAAGGTGCGATTACGACAATATCAGAATTAGTTTCGGCAAGTACTGACGACTTCATACAATACAATCTCGCTATCGCACTGGTGAATCTCACTCGCATCAACGGACGGGAAGGACATGTGGTAGAAGCTGCGATTGTCCTTGCTCTCATGAATTTAGTAATGTTGAAGCCTGAGCTTGGGGCCACTTGTGTTCGCGGTTTGTACAATTTAACTTGCGTCGATGTGAGCTACCCCTCGATCGAGAGAGTGATCCGTGCACTCGTCTCCCTCTCACTATCAGGAACTTCAAATGTTAAGCATTTATGTGCTGCTGCTTTGTGCAATTTATCTGATTTAAAATCAGTTCGTGCTCGAATGGTTGAGGAAGGAGCAATCAATGTTCTGACTGCATTGTCTCGCGGAGCAGAGACTCGAACTCGACGTATTTGTGCTGTTATTCTACAGAACCTCTCGGCTGCTAAATCTGTCCGTGTTGAAATGGCTTCAAGAAATAGTGTCGCTGCTGCGTACGGTTTGTCTTCTGATCAAGATCCAATTATTTTACGTTGCATCGGCTTAACACTCTCTCGCTTATCGATGGAATCTACGAATTGCCAACGAATTATTCATGAGGGCGGAATCGCTGCTCTATGTAACATTGCTGTAAAATATCCCACTATACCTGGGATTACTCAGCCAGTTGCTTCCGCTTTCCAATTATTATCGAGTAATCAACCTTATCGTATTAATATCGTAAATGAAGGGAGTGTGACAGCAGTTGCCTCGTTGTTAAGAAGCTCCGTAGATTTATTTACCTTACAACATAGTCTACTTGCTCTCTGCAATTTGCTTTGTGAACCAGAAAATCACCTCCCAATTATCCAGCAAGGATTAATTTTAACTTTAGTTGGGATGTGTTCGAATGAGAATGAACTTTTAAGAGATTTTTGTTCTTTAGCATTCTTAAACTTATCTTGTGCTGAAGATTCGAGAAAGCATTTAGTAAATGGTGGGGCAGTTGCTGCGATTATTTCAATCGCCAAACAGGATTCTGCCATGACGAAGAAGAGATGTGCTGCAACCCTGTGCAATTTGTCTTATTTTGCGGCGGGTATGAGCCGCATGGTATCAGATGGAATTATCCCTTCCATTGTAGATCTAGTGCTTGCAAAAGATATTGTGACAGTGCACTACTCATGTGCTGCATTATGTCGACTTTGTTCGACTGTTGAAAATGCGAAGTTAATCTTAGACTCTGGTGCAGTTCCTAATTTGGTACAAGGTGCCATTGATGGAGATCATGTAACGAAGCAGTTCTGTGGTTCTGTTTTGTCGTCTCTCTCCTTTTACGAGTATTGCCGCATTCCTCTTTGTGATCTTGGTGCAATTGGTGCTTTGAAAGGACTCGCAGAGCTGAATGATGATATCACGAAACAACGTTGCCTTGTTGCATTTGCAAATTTGTCATGTGAAGTTTCGGTGCAACTGAAGATGGTAAATGAAGGAGTTGTTGGGATTATTGCTGAATTAGCGAATTCATATCAAGAAATCAATTATATTTGCTGTGCCAAGGCCATTTGCAATCTAGCTTGTTATGAAAATACTAAGAGTATCGTTGCGAAGGAGGGCGGTGTACATGCACTTATGATGATAAGTATGGTACAATCAGTTGATCGATTGACCAAGTTATTATGTGTTTTAGGATTAAACAATCTGTTGGATGAGACCACTGTTGATTTTATGGTAGCTGAAGGATTGGTGGGATCAATTGCCAATCTTTCCAAAATTGGCGACTCTCATATCTCTAATCTTTGTTCCAAGATCTTTAATCATCTCTCGAAGTATCCTGTTGCTCGAACAAAAATGATCGAGAGAAATTCAACGTTAAATGCAATATACAAACTCTGTCAACTACCTCAACATAGTTCTAGCAGTGGTGGGCATAACATAATGCACTCTGCCCATCATTCACATCCTCAATCAGCATCTTCCGGAGGGTCTCATGAGACCCAAGTTATTGCGATTCGAACTTGCTGTAATCTCCTTTTTGATCACAGCATCCGTGAAGCGGTTGTAAAATCTGGCATTCTATTGACTTTAGAAAAGACGTTAGAGAATCCCTTCTTTGATGCAGAGGTCATGAATCAGATATTCCTGGCTTTATTATCACTATGCACTAATTCTTCTTTTATGGAAAGCATTTCAAAGACAAATATTCCTTCAATTCTTATTCATTTAGTATTGCAAGTCAGAGCAAATCCTTCCTCTAGCTCTTCTAGCATGACATCTTCATCCTCGGCACTAATACAAGAAAAAGAGTTTGAGATCATCACAAAAATTCTGGGCATGCTCGCATATGATCTAAAATCGCGTCTATTTCTTCAAAAGAAGGAATTTTTGTTGCTCATTTTCCAGCTCATTAAACAGCGTATTGATTCTCCTTCAGTTGTGTGGTGTATCTTCGCTTTGAGACATCTCATTGTAGATTACGCGATCCCTCATGAATTGTTTGAAATCGGGATTAAATCTACCCTGCTCACGATTCATGATGCATTCCAACAGCAAATCAAAAGGCTGTCAGGTGGTGCGTCTGCTTTGAATAAGCTTTCCAGTGCAGAATCTGTCCTCCACTTTCGAGTTTATAAATCATTGGTGGAATGTTTGCGATCTTTGAGCGAAGGAGGGGAAGAATTAGACAAAACTGGTTATAATGATTTGGAGCAGTTGGCTTGTTTGCCTGTCCTACAACTCTTACAGAGAGCTGTTGAGTACTTCACTGAGTTTAGAGAATATTTCACCCCACTTAACACGACTCCTGTGCATGCAACTTCTTCTAAGCAGTCTTCGTTAGCTAACTCTCAAAATTCAGTTGAAGAATGGACCAAGTATCATATTGCGGTGCTTATAGCTCGATTCGCTAATGCAGGGCCATCAATTCGCCAAGCGACTGCCACTGCAGAAACATGTTTCGTATTGGAAAAGCTCTCCACATCCGCGAAGGTAAGTCACGAAATTTTTGTGCTTTAAATGATCATTTTCTTATAATCTATGCAGTGTGCTGAGCTTGTCACTGTGAGTCTGGGATTGTATCTCTTTGATACGAAGGCTCGTCTACCATTTCTCACTCCGCCGATCGCTGGAGTGTTAGTACACCTACACGGTTATCCATTAACGGTCAGTAAAAATTTCTTCTGTTTTGGTTTGCCCTTTATGGTTGTTGCCGTTTTGTTAATTAGGAAAATACGAAGTCTAATCTCGTTCTTGCAATTTATGGAATGTCAAAAGTTGCATCATGCCGTGAATTCATGCTTGCCACCCATCTTCAAATGGATCGAATTTTAGTTCAACTTTCTGGCGCTGAGAGCGCAAAAATCAAAGCGAATGTCAATCGTGCCTACAAGAATCTGCACTCTGATATTAATGAGGCAATCGAAGAGGGGGCCGTTGCAACTCTCATCGCCATGTCTTTAGAAGTAAGCCAACTTTATCTTTAACGTCATCTAGCTAAAACAATTTCACTTAGGGCAAATTGAAAAATCAATCTTCTGATGATTTTATCGTCCCCCCAATCTATCCTCAATCTGAACAAAAACTTGCGCCACCTGAATATTCCTCCTCTGATTTACTTGCTGACGAAAACGATCGAGCACCAATTCGTTGGTACGCTCGAATCACAGTTACCAAAGGTGGAGCGGCAGGAAAAGGCCCTGATCCTCCTGAACCACCACCAATGTCTACTGATGGCTCTGCCCAATATCCTCATTTAATGGAAGAATTGGACGGTGGTGAGATTGAGGGCAAGACCCGTATGGCCTTTGCAAAGATGCAGATTCCGTCGAATTTGAAAGATTCCTATCTTTTGACTGATGCTGATTTCATGATTCTTGATGAGCGAGAAGAAGTTAACCTTACTGAAACTCAAAGCGTCAACGAGAAAGATATGATGTTAGAGACAGTAGAAGATCCTCTCAATAGTACTTCTTCTCCTAATACTGGCAATACTGGAGGGGATAATGGTCATGACAACAACAGTGCGGCTAGCGGAACAAGAAAGGTACAGAAGGCTGGTTCCCGCGGCCGCAATAATTTGTCCCGATCTTCAACTGCTAATACCATTGAAAATGATAATAACTCATCTGCTACTAACTCGTTGAAGGGAGACTCCATTGGTGATGAGAGGAGGTCAAGGCGACAAAAGACGGTTGCAAATCTCTCTGAGAGATCTCGGTCACCGGATGGAGCATCGGAAAGAGTGAGAAAAAGTCGGAAGAGTAATCCCCTTCCTGCTAATAGTGGCAGCAACAAAAACGCTTCAAGCAAGGGTGATGTCTCGATGAACGAACAAGCCGCAAAGTTGGGTCTGTATTATTAGATCATTTTTTTTCTTGTTTCCCCCTCATTTGTATTATAAGAACACGTCAAACGTATAATATTCTCTGGCTGCAGCGATAGAAGAATACTTGGGGAGCAGTTAAATCAGAGTTACTTTTAGATTTATCGATTATCTGAACAACAAAAATCTACAATTGTGTAGTCTTTGCCAATATGGGAAGAACTAATTTGGGGCGGGGGTAGGGCTATTGTGGGTACCACACACACATACGTGTGAAGAAAGACAAAATAAAACATTCACGAAAACCCTTCGACTGTCTTCATTCCCAGTTCTCAAGCAGTTCGTCAAAATATCTTTGCTCTCATTACTACATACAAAATTTACAAAGACAAGGCCCTCTTCTTCATTATCTCAGAATCATACTCACCTACTCAAAAGAAGAGTAAACAACAAATGACAGAGATACCCAGAAAAAGAAGGATGCGGGATAAGTAAAGTTTCTGTTCTTCTTCTTCGACGTCATGGACGTTGTCCGGATTTCCAAGTGATGCCACCGGGGCAAAGCTTTGAAATTGCAGACCAAACAGTGAAGGGAAAAATCCAAAGGTTGTGGAAACAGAGATGCCTTGCAGTTGGTTGTTATATTGGAAATAAGCGTTGTTGCCCATGTTATTGCCGGGATTGTGCAAATCAAGCATTGGCGGGAGTGGGCGATGGCCTTGGGGACGATTTGGAATATTGTTGGAGTTTGACTCAACCGGATCAGTTGATCTATTTCGAGGATCATTTGTCGATCCTCTGATGAATATTGGGATCACATTGTCTTGTGTCACGCCAGCTTTACAAACAGGGCAAGTAGAATCACTGTGTCTTGTATGAAGCCAGCGATAAAGACATGGCCAACAATACAGATGCCCACACTGGGTAACAACAGGGTCTTTGTCTTTCACTCCTTCTAAACAGATATTACAAGTGAAAGCCATATCATTTTCACTCTCCGAATTCGCGTTCACCGAACCCGTTGATATGAATCCTGCACCTGCAATAGGAATATTTCTAGGTGCCTCTCGTGGAGATAAAGTTTCCATTTAAATTCTGTCCTAGGAATGATGATGAGAAAGAAATAAAAAAAGATGAAATTGAAGTGGTGAATCAAAAATTGCTCATTTCACTAAAAGAAACTCGCATTTGTCAAAAGTCGACCTTTACCGTATTTTAGGAAGTCGTTTGATGAGACTGTTTTCTTATCGTATCGTTTCCTTTTTTCAAATTTGTAGTAAATTGCCTAGAGATTTAATCAACCCAGTTTTATGTTTAATGTTTAAATCTGCATTTCTTCTTTATTCATGAAATCAATAGCAAAACTATTCGGGCTTCGAAAGAAAAGCTCGAGTTTCGTCCTTCACACAACTCAAAACAGTGATGTTGACAAATGGAATCATACTAACATGAACGGCATGAAGAAGTTGGTGAAGTTTCTTGATATTCAATTGAATGATTCAAGTACTAATTCGTTGGGGGCATCCAATCCAGGTCTTCGTGGTCAACAAGCAGACAACCTTTTTGATGATATTGAAGTGACCGAAGATATCCTTAATATTCTAGAGTTAGTTGAAAACGACCAAATTACTGACATTTATCTACAATCCATTCACTCTATCCATCACTTAACTATGGCTTTTAAACGACTGATCCTCACTCACGAACCTATCATTCCATACCAATACTACGATCACTTCCTCTCTCCTGTGGCGAATTACGACAAACTAATCACACAGATCAATAAGTCAACCCATTATTTCTTCGATTATATTATGAATTTTTTGTCTAAATTAGTTTTGAACCCAAATATTCTAATTCCTGTGAAGTATCTGAGTAAAACTTTGGGTATTTACCTTCTCAGGGCAGAGAACTTGGCTCTTTATCAACGTAACGATGTCGATGACATGAACCACCGTCAAGAAGTGTTTTTAAAGCTTACTGAGAAATATTGTCAAATTCAAAGGCAGAATCAAACTTTTAAACTGGTCAATGAGCCATCAAGTGCAAATCCAACTTCAACCACCGCTGCCGCAACACCGCTGATTGCCGCTCCACCTGCCACCATTCAAGATCGAAGTATCAAAGTAAGCTTTTTAAATTCAAATAATAAACCTTCTCAAGAAGAGTTACAAGAGTTTTTCTCTCATTATGGGAATGTCATCAATGTAAGTAAGATAGGGTTATTCCGGGCCGTCATCACCACAATGTTAGGTTGGGTTAAAGGAAAAACTTGCGGTTATCTTATTTGCTGATGTTGAAGCTGCACTGAGATGTGTAGAAGAGGAAGTCAGTCAGCGACTTGGAAACGATTTCAAGGTACTAAATTGCCACTTTATCTATCATCTTATCTGTTATAATTGTTTTTCTTCCAATTCTTCATTCACTTATCCTCGAATCAGATCAAATATTTAGGGTCTAAAACTATCCTAGATCTCACTCAGAGTAGTAATATGGCCGATATTACTCAGAATAGTGCTGTCTCATCAGTGCCTGTGGATTTGTCGGAACCGCTGCCACCCCAAACTCAAAGTCTGCAGCATAACGATACCGCAATTATGAAGGAGTTTAACCTCAGTTCTCTTCCCCGCCCTACCACGAAAGTCAAAACTGATGTTAATACGAGCTTCAACGATGGGATTGCCGCACATGATCACAACGCTGATCGCAACGAATCTATTGCCACAGTCAGCACTACTGCTATCCCAGGACCAAGTCATGCGGTTACAGCTTTTGAGGATAGCTTCCGCTTAGCAAAGCAGCAGCCAGAAGAAAGTCTTGGTATAATTGATGTCAGTGCGATCAGTAGAGCTGAGGACCACAATTTGACGAAGGTTACTTTAATACAAGGAGAAACACCAGTTCGCCCGACTAACCCAACTCAACACCCATCGATGCTGCGAATGATGCAGGCTATGAAATCTCCTTCTCCTGCTCCAGCCTTAAATAATAACTATAAAGAGCGGGACATGCCTTCTCATGTACGCCAGAACTCTTCGTTTATTTCGGATTCTGGTAGTGATACGTCCGAGGATATCCGCAAGAAAGGTTCGTTGAATACACAGAATGCACAACCTCTACAAAATCACGACAGTTTTATTAGTCGAGATGAATCTGTTAGCCTCATCGACTTAGAAGACCGAGTTCATCCTGTACCCCTTTCTCTACAGGATCGCAGTGCAGGCGGGTGGAAGACGGCACAAACTACTCCACGAACCTCAAGTCAGCCGCCTTTACCTCCTGTATCACATCAAACAGAATCATCTGACGAGAACAGTTTAAACAATTCTAGTAGCCCCAGTAATAATAAAGAACGAACTCAGCTGTCTGCACAAGTTCAACAAGTTTCGCACAGCGATTCTTCGCCTATTTCTAACACCTCGAAACAGCGAGCAATTAAAACAATTCAAGTTGCAACATCACCTACAACTCCTCGAATATTGTCGACGAAGGAAGAGCGAGAAGATGAAAATAGTTCTGAAGTCGAAGATGAGCAACGAAAGTCCGTATCAAGTTCAAAGTCATTTAATCAATTCCCCTCCGATTATCTTGAAGTCCCTGCAACTAAGAGAAGCATATCTAAATCGAGGTCTAGGTCGAGATCTCGCAGTCGTCACAGTAACAGTGAGGAAGAAGTGGAGGGGCCTGAAGTGAGAATGAGTGAAGACGTCGATACTTCTCGTCGAGGAAGAGACAGGAGGCGTACACGAGAAGTTGGCCGTATGAACCGAGGAAGTGATCAGGGAAGTGCAACTGATACTCACTTCTACGATGTCACGACTACTGCAGCAACCATGAACAATGCCGATAACGCCACCACCACTACATCATCCAAAGTTTTCCGACATTTTTCGGAGAACGAACTCTTACACCGCATCCACTACCTTGAGGCTAAATGTGCCCACTACGAGCTGTCAGTTACACAATATAAAGAAATTTCCGAGCAGAATGAGTCACTTTTCAGACAACAGCTCATTCAATCTGAGCTCCGCCAGCAA
>VFQN01008067.1_pt1 | contig 10901 bp, 16 predicted proteins | sample 3512371 | NCBI WGS metagenome assembly VFQN01 (sample SAMN10412370, study PRJNA504923) | tailings metagenome | isolation source: Replicate 2 from Balatoc abandoned mine | place: Philippines: Itogon, Benguet | collected 2017-08-28 | reverse complement strand
TCCTTGCTCTGCTTGCCCTCGGAGTCGCTGGTGCGGTCCGAGGCGCTGCAGTGGTCGTCAGCCCCCGCCTCAGCCCCGCCATCCTCGTGCCCGCCCTCGGGCTCTGGGCTTGCCGTCGAGTGCGCAGTGCGCGGCGATGGCTGGGCACCCTCGTGCGTCTGCGCCAACCCAGGGTTCGGGGCCCGCGCTGCGGCAGCATCTCGAGGCTCCTTATTGAGCCCGCCATGCGCAGTGCCGTAGGCCGCAGCGGTTCCACCTCCGCCCTGCTTTGTCGCCGAGGTGAGCAGCCGCCCCACCTCGTCCCCCGCCATGGAGCTGCCGGCCCTGCCAGCGGCGTCCGCAGCTTCCTCAAGCTTTAAGGCGCGCATGACGTGGGCACGTGCGCCGGGGTACGACGTGTCGGCATGCCACGTGACATGGACACGCGGCCGGCCGCCAGGCCCCACGCTCTGAACGCCCTGCAGGCGGTACGCATATGCGGGCGGGCATGGCGCAGGACATGTCAGCTGTGTCTGCGGAATGAGCTCTGGCCGCTTTTCACGTGCAAGTACATGTAAACAACTCGATAGTCAGTCAGTGCGCATCCATGGCTGACTTGTGCCGCTACGCATAACTTGCGTGGGCCCCATCCTGTTTCATGTCATACCCTCCGCGTTTGATACGACATCGAGCAGCTCACCTGCACTATGATGCGCATGGTTCCCATGTCGGGGTGCGGCCCGATGAAGGCCATGGGCGGGCTGATGGAGCTGCGGCCGGGGCCTCCCTTGAGCGCGCTCTTCTTGGTGCTGTGCGCGCACGCCTCCGTCAGCTGCTCCCAGCTCTTGCCGTGCGGCATGTCCAGCAGCCTGGGGTGGTACCAGCAAGCACTTGGTGCGCGCGAGCATGCTAGCAGCACTGTCAACATTCAGTGGACCAGTAGACGTCTCAGCTATTTTGGCGGCCAGTCTTTGACCCTGCATTAGATTGACGACGCATGTCGGGGCCATCCTTTCGCACAGACCCCGGCAAACGGTATCTGCAGCCCACACGCAGCCGACCCCGGGGCGCCAAGGCACTCACTTGCTCATGGGCTTCCTGAGCAGCGCGGTGGCCGGCAGGCCGCAGATGAGGCCGGTGCTGGCGCTGGCCTTGCGGATGACCATGTTCTCGTCCAGCTCCAGCACGCCCGTCAGCAGGTCGCGCCGCCACAGCACTATCCGGATGCGCAGGTTGCGGCCTGCGCTGCTGGCCTGCACCCCGTCCTCGCTCGCTGCCGCCTCTCCTCCCGGCCCACCCCCGGCGCCGGCAGCGGGCTGGTCCTCGTCGTCCTCCACCTCGACCTGCAAACAGGACAAGGTCAAGGACACCGGAATTTGGTACACACACAAACAATATCTACTGTGCGGTGCATTAATGCGGCGGTGACCTCAGGCAATCCGTCGCAGAGCTCCCATGCGTTGCTGTTCTGGTGCACTGCTGTATGCCCGCTTCGGAGTAGTCTGGTAAGGGTTACCGATGTGCTACCGACACCTGTCGGGGGGCGCTCAAATACACCAGTCACCAACACCACCTACAAAGTATGGCGTACAGTACCATGGCATTGCACCACGGGCCGCATGCAGCTGACAGCCCACCTGCATGCAGGCCGTCTTCATTGCGGCAGCGGAGGACGGACCGTGCGCCCCAGCCGCCGTGGCCCCCGAAATGGCGGGTAGGTGGGGCACGGCGCTGGTTCCGGAAGCCGGTGGGGTGTGCAGTTTCACGCGCCACGACATGCCTGTGCAGGGTGCAGTCGCATGAAGCGTCGAGCAAAAGCTTGGCAAAGGCATTAGCAGCATCGCCGGTAATCCAGGTGTGTAGGACCGTCCGTGCAACCACAACATACGACAAGGAAGTACTTCAGTGACTTCCCCCAGTGCCGTAAGCAGACCCCCTTTCCCTGGCCACCCACCCGGCAGCTCCTGCTCCTTGTCCAGCAGCGCCAGCAGCAGCAGCTGCAGCTGCGAGTCGCCGGTGCGCTCGCGCCACTCGGCGAACACGTCGACGAAGTCGCACAGCGAGGCGCCCACCAGGTTGCGGGCGGGGAAGTCGAACAGCTCGCTGTCGGGGCACGACACAGCCTTGACGCGGCCGCTGAAGTCCGTCTCTAGCACCAGCCGCTTCTCCTCAAACTCCTCGCCGGGCGGGACCTTGTCAACCTGCGGACGCGGTTTGGCCGTGTGCTCAGACCACATTCAGCAACATGCTGCACGCACGAAGCGCCTCCGACGTCACCTACTTGCAGTCTGCTACACCGCCAAACATGATTGGTGGCGAGGCGGAGGCTCCGAGCACTGCGCTTAGCCCTGCTTTCAGTAGCATTAAGCCACCTGCACCTCGACAAAAGGCAATGTCCACCACATATCGCTGCACACTACCAGCTCCCACATCCCCCCCCCCCCCCCCACCTGCACCACGTGGTACAAGGCGGCGCCGTCCGATGCCGCCAGAGCTGACAGCTTTATCCTTACGGGCACCTGCATGCCCATGGCGTTGACCAGGTGCACCACCAGGCCCTTGCGGCAGCTGTTAGAGGGGATGGTGGCGGGCTGGTCCTGCAGGCACAACAGGTGAGGAATGAACAGATCGGGAATGAAGCATGAAGCTGCGGAACCCGTTCCCTGCATAGCCGTAGTAGCCTCATATCCCTAGTAAGGGCAGCCACCTATGTAGCAGGCATCTGTCGCGTCCTTGTCGTGCGCTTATGCCGCACTTCACCGGTACACTTCACCCCCGTACGAATGCGTCGCACGCCCGAACGGTTGGCATACGCATAGCTGACTTGCCTTCAGCCACTTTGCGTGCATGGTGTTGAAGGGTGGCGGCAGCAGCTGGTCCAGGCGCATGGCGGCCATCTGCGCCATGGAGTGGCCGAGCAGCTGCGCCACGCCGCACGCCGCGAACTTGACGCGCATGTGGCTGTCCACCACCAGCACGTTGCCGGCCTCGCCGTCCGTGCGACGGAAGTTCAGCACCAGGATGCGCTGCGTGTCAGTGCCTGGTTTTGATGGGATAAGGAAGGAGAAGGCGTTCACGTTGGCACGTCCATAAGGTAGGCAAACGAAGGTCATGCCTGACCAGCACGGACCAAAGACCCGAGCGCTGTGCCCGGCAGGCACATTGCGCAGGCACGAGAGCCAGCGAAGGCCAACTTCGGGTTACAAACCCATGCACCATAGGGCAGGACAGGCGGCCGTCGGGCTCACCCGCCAGGCACGGCGTGACCTCCACCGGGATGGGGTCCTCCAAGTAGCGGTGCCTGAGCTGCAGCTCCCCGCGCACCAACCCCGCCTGCAGGTCCTCCTCGCTGGCGTCGCGGCACTGTAGCAGAAACTGCTCCACCTGGTCCGGGTTGGTGGCCAGCGAATGCAGCGACCGGCCAACCTGCGCGTTGGGTCCATTGCGACAAGCGCCGGGACCGGCACGGGCGAAAGCATATCGCTACTAAAGGGTCCTGCGGATAAAGCACAGTACAGCTGACGTCCGTATGTGGTTGCAACACTGCGTTTACGCAAAGTCAATTCCGGAACGGAACGCATGCTGTTGCATAGCCATGTGGCGACAGGTGTGCAAATAATGAAGGACAATTAGTTTTGAAAATGTGCTAGTAGACAATTTTCCACTGCAGAGCATTTTCACCATTTCAGGCATTTCACGTGTGACAGATACGATTGCATAAAAGCGCTGGAAGGCGCTCCACAACGCTATGAACTTTGATCTATGATCTCCTTCAGCTCTCGCTACCCCTCGGCTTGCGGGTTTGCGCGACGCCCAGCCCGCACCCACCAGCTCCGCCTCCACCGCCCCGCACAAGGACGCGAACTGCTGTTCGCCGCACAGGAACGTGCCGTTGGGCGTCAACCAGGCGCGCATGCTGTTGGGCCGGGGCGGCAGCGGCCGCATGACCGCCAGAAACACGCTGCAGGTAGGGGCGTAGGCAAGGGGCAACAGGCCAGGAATGGTTTGGAGGGTCAGCGTGTGAACTGGGGTGGAGCTGGGTCAGCTTGAGGGAAGCGCGGTATGGTAGCATTCCAAGAACGCAGCTCCGCAAGCCACGAGTCCCGGCCCGGCGGTGCATTGCTGTTCCCTTGTGCACGCCATACCAGGTGGCATAGCGCACAAAACGACACAGCAGGCAGCACCCACGCGCACCTGTCCGTGCCCACGCCGCTGAGCTTGGTGACGCAGAGGTTGAGCGGGAACACGTAGCGCTCCCTGTGCAGCCCCACCACCTCGCGCACGCTGTCCAGGATGCGCGCCTCCCCGCCGCTCACGTAGCGCGCCATGTAGCCGTTGTGTCGCTGGCTGAAGGGCTGCGGCATGAGCACACTCACGTTGGCGCCCTCCAGCTCGGCCTTGGGGTGGCCAAACAGCGACTGGGTAGCCTGCATGGACAGGGGAGACGGCAGGAAAGGGCCTTGGAGGGCTGAGGCAGGCCAAGGGTTATGCACGTGATCTGCAGACATGCCTGAGTCTGCCGGTGCCTGGCGCTGTGGTGATGGCTAAGGTGCGCTTTACGCGCCAGATTGCTGCCTGCCACGGTGCAAGGTCGGCGGTGGACGGTGCACGTACCGTGCTGGCCATGAGTATGATGCCCTCCGCGCTGCACACCACGATGGCGTCCTCCATGGTCATGCTGGTCAGGAAGGTGGGCTTGGAGCCCTCGGCCTGCAGGGCATTTGCGTGGAAAGGTGCGTGTGAGGTTAGGGCAGGAGTGTGGGGTTACGGGCCGGACGGGCTGGAGTAAGGCAGGCGGGTTGCACGGTGTGGTGGCGGGATAGCGAAAGTTACCGTACTAATAATCCTGTACTGCAATCTCAGCTGGGAAATTACAGTGGCCAAAAGTGGCGAGGTAACAGTCTGTGCCCCCGTGTACGCAGATGCAACCGAGCTAACAGACTAGCCCACCTCTCCGTGCAAGGCGCTGAGGTCCAGCGCCAGCAGCCCCTCTCCGCCGCCGTTGCGGTTGGCCTCGGCGTACGCCCGCGCCGCCGCCACGGGGTCGTGCTTGACGTCCTCCAGGAACTTGCCGTAGCAGCGGAGCAGCTTGCCGTTGGCGGGGTAGCGCTCCAGCACCCTGGCGGCACGTGTAGCCAGGTGCGTCCGGGAGCGGTGTAGTGTAGGCGTGGCACAAGAGAGGGCAGACTGCCACGCAGATCCCCTAACCCGCACGGGAGGCGGGAGATGGCACATGTTCTGCCGACCACGAACCCGCAATCACACGCACTAATCTGCCCTACCGTGCGTCCCATGCAGGTGCCCCTGGGGCCTACGCATCCCGCGAACACATTTAACCACCACCAGGCGCGCCCACCTCTTGTACACCTGGTGTGCGCGCGCCGTGGCCGCCTCCAGCTCATCCAGCGAACGGTCCACGTCCGACACACGCACCGTGCCGCGCATGCAGGCGCGCCACGTGTCGTTCTGCAGCGCCAGCACCTGCTTGTGCACGCGCAGGACGGCCCTGGGGGCCGGGTGGATGCGAAGGGACAGGTGACGGAGGAGACGCGAAGTCGGGTCCACTTGGAGCGATGACTGCCTAGGATCAGCACTGTCGGATACGCGGGCATGCGAAAATGTGCGTTTGCTAGCGCAGGTGCATTGCGGTCAAGTGACAACGCTGGTAGAAAGGGTCTGTAGGGAATGACCATAGTACGATGTCGTGCGAGCCCACTGACCTGTAGTTCCTCTTGAACTCGATGTACGCCTGCAGATCAAGGCCACCGTCGTGGTTATCTTTGAGCCGCTTGCTGGCCTCGTTGGTGCAGAACACTGCGGCAGGTAAGAGGATAGGCGAGAATCGAGTACGGGTAGGGGCATCCTGACTTGGGTTGCAGGCAAGTAGGCCCAGAGTTAGTGCGGCGCGTGCATTGGGACGCACGGACGGAGTACAGTATGGTAGGAGCATGGTGGGAGACACAGCAAGCCGCATACTGAGGCCCGTGCCGTACTCGCCTTGGTACCGCTCCACCAGGCCTGGCGCCAGCTTGGAGGCCAGCTGCAGCTGCGTGCGGCTGGCGGGGCCGTCCTTGCGCACCTCCAGCAGGAAATTGGCGTACAAAATGAGCAGGAAGGGCGACTTGGGGAAGGTCTGCATGCCGGCCTTGATGATGGTCTCCCCCAGCTCGGCCGCCTCCTCCACAATCTCCCCGTCAATGTCGAACTTGCGCATGGCGCGGGACAGACGCTCCACATCGTGTGGGTCCTCGAACTTGTAGATCTTGTGCACCTTGACGCCGGGCTGCAGTCCCTTGAAGCGCTTGGCGGCGCGAATCATCCACCACAAGTTGCCCATGCACAGCACGGATGAGCCGGCGATAACGGGGAAGATGCCGTACAGCACAGACTGCGGGGGCGCACGTAGCGGGGTGGTAGTTCAGGCGCGTAAGGGTATCCGGATGGGCTGAGGGTTGCATAGATACGTGTGCGTGCGCGTGTTGTAGGCAGGGCCCGTACCCCTGGGCCGTGCCGTGGGTACAGTACTACGGCCAATGGTTGCCGTACCGGTCTCTCCTGGTTGCGGGCCGTGGGCTCATGTGTGCTTGGTGCACTACCGTATGCTTTGCGGAGCACGCGGGAGCAGCTATTGTAAGAAGAAGGGCCCTGCGAGCCATGTAACGAGCAACATAGGGCTTACCAAGGTGACCCTGCGCTTTGCGTCGTATGACTGGTCCTTCTGGAAGATGGATACCACGAACCAGATGGCTGTGTACAGCAGGCCGAACCAGATGCTGCACCACACCACGTTGACCGTGTTGCGGTAAAATGGCATCTGCAGGGGGGATAAGGTTGCAAACGCAGGGCCGTTGGCGACTTGGTCAAAGGTCGGCTGTAGCACACTGGCTGTGGCTACCGTAGCCCCCAGCAGTAACCTCCCATTGCTTACCGTGCGCCAGACGGATACCGGCGCTGACTTTCAGGTACTGGCACCCGCCCAGCCCCCAACCCCGCAGCGCAACCATATCCCGATCGATGCCTGGGACCCAGCCCCACATGCATGTTGACCCGTCCCGCCACAATGGCGACCTGAACGGTAATGCGTAACGGGTACGGCACACGTGGCCGGAACAAGCATGCGCGCACTGCCCTCGGCATCGGTCCACCACAGCGCTGCACGGTACCGCACCACGTGCACTTACCGCCCGGAAGTTCCACCAGATGATGACGGCAACGCAGAAGGCGCTCAGAGTCACCTCCACTTTAAGGATTGAGTCCAGGCAGTCGGTGGCGATGACGTAGACCGCCTTGGCCAGCACGATGCGCACCCGCGTGTAGGCGGCGGGGGAGGCCAGGTGCGCCTTGGAGATGGGGTTGAGGTCGCAGCTGGCCACCACCATCAGGGCTGAGATGGCCGTGAAGACCACGGCCGTGAAGCATGCAATGATCATGTGCAGCATGTGGGGCATCTCCAGGCACACTGCGGGGGTGCAGCACACGCAGGGGTCGGGTGGCAGCACATGTCTGGAATGGAATTTGCCTGAAGGTACGGTACGCGGCAAGGGAGGGCGCAAGGACGCGAGCACGCGGCGGTGCCACAGCGCCCACAGGTACCAGTGGCGGCACAAGTGCTGTGACGCCGCAACGGAGCCGTAACAGTATGTGATGACCGGCAGAAATGTACCAACTGCTGGGTCAGCCTTAGGGCTGAGCGACCGCCTGCCCTTCAAGCAACTCACTGACGTCCGTGAAGTACATGTGGTGCTTGACCTTCTTGCCGAAGGCACAGTTGGCCGTGAAGACGAAGTAGTCCAGGAAGGAGATGTAGCACATCTGCATAAGGTATCGGGATGTGCATATGTCGCTTAGCTCAGGAGCCGAAAGCGACTGTCGCCCTGGTGCTGTTCCGGCCAGTGACGCAGGGGTGGACGGACTGCCGTGGTGGTGTGTGGCGCATTCTCCAAGCAACCAACTCAAGGATGCATGAGTGCCTTGGTAGTGGAGGTCCAGCCATTGGCTTCCTTCGCAAAGGCTTATGAGGCTGCTTACGAGCCCAGATGGAGGTGTCGGAGGTGGTGCCGGGTGTGGAGATGACACCGACAACGAGTCATTCAGCAGGGCCAACTGAGGTGGCGTTTCCTAGGTGCCACCAAAAGATGGCGCGACAAGTCCTCCTTAGGGAGAGCTGAACCCAGATGGGACCGACCACCGTTGTGATCGCCCTCTTCTATCCTACTTCCTGCCTGTGCATGCAGTGTGCACGCACCTGGAACATGACGTCGAACAGCACATGCAGGGCCATGGCCGCGTGGCGCAGCCACTTGGACTGCTCCGCCCTGCGCATGGCCAGCGTCAGCCACACCAGGCCCAGTACGGCAACCAGTACGGCAGCCGCCTGCACGTACAGCAGGATGATGTAGGTGTTGTACCCGTCCTCGGATACGATGGGTGCGCGCCACAGGGTCCAGCGGACGACAATCCACAAGGGGTTCTTCGCATTGATTTCCCAGGCTGGTACAGTTGAGTTGAACATGACGCGAAAAGCCATCTGCAGGTCAAGGCAAGACCATTGTGGGGAGGGAGGCGGAAGGGGACGACCGGTGGTTACGTATGCTCGTTCACAATCAGCAACGCATCATGCGTCAGAGCAGCACAGAGCGCCTCTGGTACGGTGGGCATGTTAAAGCGCGTGCGTCAAGGCGTGCAGTGTGGCAGGTGGTGGTGGCGCTTTCTCCCCTGAAACAGCCAGCCACGCAGCAGCCACGTGCCAAGCCGCCGCCCTGACACAGCTAGGGCCTGCTGCCGTCCTGCAGTATGCCTCATCACTTTTCGGTCAGGCACTGCTAGTATACAGAAAATGGTCCTTGTTTCAGGTGCCTCCGAGGGTTTTGATGTTTGGTTCCGCGTACGACGGTGCGACGTACCATGCCCTCCAACGCGATCTTGAGCACAGTGAACTGCCATGCCCCAAGCGCCGACTGGCGAACCAGCGTGTACATGCACCTGCATGCGCAGTACACAACCGCAATGACCTGACAGCAACAGTAAGCCAGGACAAGAATACGCGGTGGCCACACCCATTGAGTAGTTACCGTATGTGCTGCAGCAGCACTACGAAGGCAGCAGGGGACAAGTGACGACGACCTCCCTCCCTACCTACACGTGCAAGACCCGAGCACGATGCTCTACACGCTCGGGCTCGGACAACACTCACGCAAAGATGCCATCCTGGAGGTTCCGCTTCTGCTCAAGAAGGTCCCCATCGTCTTCAGCGTCGCGAGCCCTGTGGTGGGGTCAGTAGTACAACTGTTCAGCGGTTGCATGCAACAACTTTCGTGCTTGGTCGGTGCTGTTCGCACCCGTCGAAAGTGTGCAAAGCTTGTTCATTGTTCAACTTATGCACTTCCCCATTATCACCTCTTTCATCGATCATTTCACTCTGCCGATTGCCCTCTAGCAGCAGTGCCGACACGAGCGTCGTAGGTTTTCACGACCATTGCCTACAGCGTACCTGTGCCGTTTCTCTAACATCTTGGCATCGCTTCGCTGCGAAGAGGTCTCGCTCATGCCGCCGGTTCCAGCTGACACTCCGGAACGCTCGGAGCGCTGGTCGTCGGCTGGGCCTTGTGCCGAGTAGTCCGCCATGTTGACTGTTGCACCCACGGCCAGGCAGCGGCAACGATACTGCTGCAGTGATTGTGCTTGCCCTTACAGCTGCAAGACCAATTGCATTTGGGCACTGGGTGTTGGCACTGTAAAGAGCACTAGTACTACTATTGCTTGTTGCGTGGGGGCAAGGCTGCAGCTGTAAAACTTCTTAAAGTCGTGGCATGCAATAGATCTACAGTCAAGTTTATGACGAAAGCTTCAAAGCTCCTTGTTTTGCAAGCGGTATGACAAATACCGGTACGATGTAAAAAATTGGAGCCCAGTCACACACTCCCATTATCGTCCATGGAAGGCGCCCTGATCAAACAAGGTGATATACAAATATAACTACATGCTCCGTGGATCTTCGCGCTGGCTTTGGCGGACCACTCAAGTCACACGGCAGACGGGCAGCGCTCGCAAATTTGTGCAGCAGGTTTCTTGATGAGTCTGATGCTAGTTTAATGAATCTATGTGATTCTAATGGACATGATGCGCGCTGGCCCGCTATGTTTAGTAATGGGTCGGTCACGCACACACACCGACAGCGCACGCACGAAGCTGCGCGAAGCTAAGCATTTCGTGGCATGAATGCTTCAGCTTGCGGACATGCGGAGCACCTCTGACCAGGACAGGTTGTTGCTGCTAGTGTGTCAGTTGGCCGTATGGACTCCCCTGCGCCCTGGGCACGTGTCAGTCAGTGTCTACGCCCCTGCTTCAACCTGCTGCTGGGGTGTTAACCAAGCAGGGGCATTCGTTTGGCATGCGGCGAGGGCAGCAGTGCCTGAGTGAAGTGGGACTGCATAGTCCCACGCTGTGTGTACCGGTATGTATGGATTTACAATTTTGGTCCCCTTCCAGCAGAGCCCAGCCCCGTCCCACTCGGGAAACAAAGCAGGTCCCGGCAATCAAGGACACGGGGCCACCCCTCCCGCTGTACGGATCGATAGGAGCAACCAGCTCCGTCAAAGGATAGGCCACGACGAGCAGGCCTTCAGCTCTCGCATGCGTGCATGCATGAATTGCCTCCCCACCTCTATGGCCTCAAGGGCTGCCAGGGCCACCACCCACACACACTGCTGCACCCCTGAATGAAGGCGCGCTAGCCAGCCACACGTGCTCCCTCCGTAAGCCCTCCCCCGCTGGCCACCCATCCTGCACGCTCCCCACCACCGCCCGCGCCACCGGGCAGTCCCAGAAATGGTGCCGCCTAGGTTGCCGGCCCCAGTCTTCCGGTCCGCCGAAGCCCCCACATCCGCACACCTCTGGAGCTTGCCCCCTAATGTGCGAGTTTC
>VFQN01008066.1_pt1 | contig 10902 bp, 12 predicted proteins | sample 3512371 | NCBI WGS metagenome assembly VFQN01 (sample SAMN10412370, study PRJNA504923) | tailings metagenome | isolation source: Replicate 2 from Balatoc abandoned mine | place: Philippines: Itogon, Benguet | collected 2017-08-28 | reverse complement strand
CGCCTCCGCGAGCAGCCGCGCGATCGTCGTCTTGCCCGTCCCCGGCGGTCCCCAGAGGATGATCGACGACAATTGCCCCGCGGCAACCATACGTCCGATCGCACCGTCGGGGCCGGTCAGATGCTCCTGCCCGACGACCTCGGCCAGAACCTTCGGGCGAAGCCGCTCGGCGAGCGGCACCGGGCCTGCGGCGTCTTCGCGCTGCGCCGGAGCGTCCTCGCCGAACAGGTCCGCGGCCATTAGCGCGGGCGCCGCTGCTTCTGGCGGATCAGCCGTACATAGGTGTCGGCGACCGACTGGTTGATCGCATCCCACTGATAGGCGCCGGTCTCGGCCCGCGCCGCCGCGCCATGCTTCGCGCGCAGCTCGGGATCGCGGCAATAAAGTTCGAGATCGTCGGCAAACAGCCCGATCGCGCCCGGCGCGACGAGGTAGCCGGTCTGCCCGTGCTTGACGATGCTCGCGCTGCCCGTCGCGCGCGCGGCAACGACGGGAAGCCCGCACGCCATCGCCTCGAGCGTTACATTGCCGAAGGTTTCGGTCACCGACGGGTTGAAGAAGATGTCGCACGAAGCGAGCGCCCGCGCGAGGTTTTCGCCGCCCTGGAAGCCGACGAACTTGGCCTGCGGCAGCCGCGATTCGAACCATTCGCCCGCAGGTCCTTCGCCAATAACCACCACCTCATGCGGCACCTTCCGCCGTTTGAGCTGGTCGATCGCATCGGCGAAGACGTCGAGACCCTTTTCCATGACGAGGCGGCCCAGGAACGCGATGACGGGCACATCGTCGGCGATCCCCCAGCTCCGCCGCCAGTTGCTGTCGCGCTGGGCCGGGTTGAACACATCGCGCTCGACGCCGCGCGTCCAGATGCCGATGTCGTAGTTCATGCGTTGTTGGCGAAGGACCTGTGCGAAGCTTTCCGACGGGGCGATCAGCGCGTCGCATTTGCGGTAGAGTTTGCGCAGCCACGCCACGACGATCGGTTCGAGGAACGACAGGTTGTAGTAACGGAAATAGGTCTCGAAGCGCGTGTGCACCGAGCAGGCGACGGGCAGCTTGCGCCGCCGTGCCCACGCCGCCGCCTGCCGCGAGACGCGGTCGGGGCTGGAGATGTGGAGGATGTTCGGTGCGAACTGGGTGATGTCCTCGCGCACCCGCGACGAGAAGTGGAGCGGGATGCGATATTCGGGGCGGTTCGGGATCGCCATCGAGGGCACGCTGACGAGATCGCCCGTCGGCTCGAAATCGGGATTGGCGACGGTCGGCGAATAGACGCGCACCGCCGCGCCCTGCGACAGCAGATAGCCGACGAGCCGGTTGAGCGCCTTGTTCGCGCCGTCGGTCGTCATGTTGTAATTGCCGCTGAACAGGGCGATGCGAAGATCGGAAACTTCCATCGGCCCTCGCCTAGTCCCCTAAGCCGGCAAAGGCAATCGCGTCAGAACTCCTCGCGGGTGCCCGGCGCCTCCAGATCGACCTCGACCGGCGGGTGAAGCCGCAGGCGATGGACGCGCTTTTCGTCGGCCTCGGTCACCTCGATGCGCCAGCCGCTGGGGTGGTACAGGATTTCGCCGACCTCGGGGACGTGCCCAGCCAGCACGGCCGCCAATCCGCCGAGCGTGTCGACATCTTCGTCGACCTCCGCGAGCCGCGGATCGACCGCTTCGCCGATATCGTCGAGCTCGGCGCGCGCGTCGGCCTCCCAGCAGCCGTTTTCGCCCGGCGCGAAGAGCGCGGTCGGCTCGTCGTCATGCTCGTCCTCGATCTCGCCGACGATCTCCTCGACCAGATCCTCGATCGTGACGAGGCCCTCGGTGCCCGAGTATTCGTCGATGACGACGGCGAGGTGCGTGCGCTTGGCCCGCATGTCGGCGAGCAGGTCGAGCACACCCATCGATTGGGGCACGTAGAGCGGCTGGCGGATCAGGTCGATCAGCGGCGGCGCCTTGCGCTTTTCGGCGAGCACCGCGAACACATCCTTGACGTGGATCATCCCGACGACCTCGTCGAGCGTCTCGCGATAGACGGGCAGGCGGCTGTGCCCCGCCTCGGCGAAGAGCGCGACGACCTCTTCGAAGGTCGCGCTTTCGGGGATCGCGATGATCTCGCCGCGCGGCACCGCGACGTCGTCGACGGTCTGCTCGCCGAAGTGCAGGAGGTTGCGGAGCATCTTGCGCTCGATCGGCGACAGGTCGCCGACGACGTTGCTGCCGCGGCGCTCGTCACCTTCTTCCTCGGCCTCGTCGATGACGTCTTCGATCTGCTCGCGCAGCGACGGCTCTTTCTCGCCGCCGAACAATAATGTGCGGATACCGGCCCAAAGGCCGGATCTACTGTCCTCTTCCGATCGGTTCGATGACCCCTGATCGTCAGGCATGTGCGTGTCTTTTCCCTGTTAGTCCTGATCCGCATATGGATTGGCGATGCCCAGCGATGCAAGCGCTTTCACTTCGAGCGCCTCCATCGCCGCCGCGCTGGCGTCGTCCATATGGTCGTATCCGACGAGATGGAGCGTGCCATGGACGATCAGGTGCGTCGCATGATCCGCAACGGAAATGCCCTTCTCCTCGGCCTCGCGTACGCAGGTTTCGCGCGCCAGTACGATGTCGCCGAGCAGGATTTCGCCGTCGTCGCTGTTCGACATCGCTTCAAGCAGGTCGGTCTGCACCTGCGGAAAGGAGAGGACGTTGGTCGGCTTGTCCTTGCCGCGAAAGTCGCGATTGAGCGTATGAACCTCGGCATCGTCGGTCAGGCGGATCGAAATTTCGACGAGCGGCGCGGCATCGGCGAGCGACGCAAAGGGCGTCAATGCGAGCGCCGCGACCGACGCCTCGGCGGCACGTGCTTCCCAGTCGAGCGCGTCGGGCCAAGGCGTCGCTTCCCAGGTTTCGACGCTCAGCACGCGAAAATGCCGATCAGGAAAACGCCAGAAAACTGCGTAACTTTACACGCAAATCGCATTTTCGGTCGCAGTCTTGGGGCGGGAGATAGCATGGGTTCGACGCCTATCGCGGTGCCGCAACGTAGGACAGCGAAAAGTTACGCCGCCTCAGCGAAGCGTCAACCTGACCCGCGCGCCCGGCCCGGCATCGCCGATCTCCAGCACCCCCTTGTGGAGCGCGACGATCGCGCTGACCAGCGACAGGCCGAGCCCGGTTCCGGCTTCGCCCGCGGTATCGGAGAGGCGGAAGAAGCGCTCGGTCACCTTTTCGCGATAGGCTGGCGGGATGCCGGGACCGTTGTCGGCGATCTCGATGACCACGCCCGCCCCGACCTTGGCCGCCCCGACCGTCACCGTGCCGCCGTCGCCGCCATATTTGATCGCATTGTCGAGCAAGTTCGACACCGCCTGGAACAGCAGATTGGGGTCCGCCTGAAGCATCAAACCGGGGTCGATCCGGCTCTCGATCCGCTGCCCGCGCGCCTCGGCATCGGGGAGATGGAATTCGACGGCATCGGCAAGCAACGTCGAAAGATCGACCATTTTGAATCCCGCCAGATGCCGACCGCTCTCGATCCGCGCGATGCGCAGCAGCGCGTCGAAGATCGCCTGCAGCCGCACTGCCTCCGCCGATGCCTGTTCTGCGAGGCGTTGCCGCTCGCCTTCGTCTTCGGTGTTACGGAGGTCGTCGAGGTCGGCGTGGAGGCGCGCCAAGGGCGTGCGCAGTTCGTGCGCGACATTGTCGGACACACGGCGCACCGCCTCGAGCGCCTCCTCGATCCGCCCGAGCATCTGATTGAGCGTGCCGGCGAGCTCGTCGAAATCGTCGCCGGTGCCGCGCAGCGGAATGCGTTCGGTCAGGCTGCCCGCCATCACGCGGCGCGCGGTTTGCGTGACGGTATCGATGCGACGCCCGACCGCGCGGCTCATCGCGACGCTGCCGCCGATCGCGAGTGCGGCCGCGATCAGGATCAGCCAGACCGATCCGATGGTGAAAAGCTCGTCGCGGTCGTCGATATCCTCGACGCCGCGGCCGCCAGGCAGACGCGATCCATCGTCGAGGCGGGGTTGGACGCCCAGCGCCTCATAATCCTTTCCCTGGCCGGCGAGATAGCGGTCGGCCCCCAGCGTGGTCCAGCTGTCGATCGGGGCGTCGGGCCAGCTGGGAAGCGTCGCGGTCAACGTCTTTCCGCCCGGCGCGATAACGGCGTCGAACGCCCGCCGCGGCCCGGTCGTGCGCCGCTCCTCGATCGCACGGAGCAGCGCATCGCGTCCGCCCGCGCGATCGATCGCGGCCAGATTGCCCGCCTCCTTGCGGACGACCGCCGCTTCCTCGATCAGCGGCTGATAGACGCCGAACCAATAGGCCGCGCCGAACATCGCCGCGGTCGAGGTCAGAAACAGCGCGACATAGACGAGTCCCAGCCGCAGTGTGAGGCTGTGCCACAGACGGCGGCGCGGCGCGGTCAAGCGCCCGCCCGCATGACATAGCCGGTGCCGCGCACCGTATGGATCAATTGCACCTCGTGCCCCCGATCGACCTTTTGCCGCAGACGGCTGACATGCTGGTCGATGATGTTGGTCTGTGGGTCGAAATGATAGTCCCAGACATGTTCGAGCAGCATCGAGCGCGTGACGACGCGGCCCTCGTTGCGCGCGAGATAGGCGAGGATACGAAACTCGCGCGCGGTCAGGTCGATCGCGCGTCCCTGCCGTCGCACCTGTTGGCCGAGCAGGTCGATGTCGAGGTCGCCGACGCTAAGCCGGGTCTCGGCGACGATCGCCGGGCCGCGGCGGCCGAGGACGTCGATGCGCGCCAGGAGTTCGGACATGGCGAAGGGCTTGGTCAGATAATCGTCGCCCCCGGCGCGCAAACCGGCGACGCGCTCGTCCACCTCGCCGAGCGCACTGAGGAAAAGCACCGGCGTCGTGTCGCCGGTCGCGCGGATCGTCTGGACGATCGTCAGCCCGTCGACATTGGGCAGCATGCGGTCGACGACGATCAGGTCGAAGGTCTCCGATGCCGCCCGGAGCAGCCCCTTGCGACCGTCGTCTTCGACCGCGACGAGGTGCCCGGCGGCCTTAAGCCCCTTGCCGATATGCTCCGCGACGCGGGCATCGTCCTCGATCACCAAAATCTGCATTGCCCTTCCGTTACCGGCTGACCGGCGAAATCGCCAGCCGCGGGGCGAACATGTCGAAAATCAAATGAAAGCCCCATCGCGGCGTCAGGCCGCGCTGCCACTGCCGTTTCCCGAAGGAGCAGGCGATGGCACAGGTAAGACGGCAGGGGACATTTGCGACCTCCCCCTCCCCCCGGACGCAAAAGGCGATGCTGTCGGTCTTCGACCTCGACCGCACGCTCACGATCCTGCCGACCTACACCCCCTTTCTGTGGTTCGCGGTGCGCAGCCGCGCGCCGTGGCGCCTGCTCCTTCTCCCGCTGCTGCTGCCGGTCGCCGCTCTCTACGCGCTGAAGCTCATCCCGCGCTGCCGGATGAAGCAGGCGATGCATTGGGTCGCGCTGGGCAGCGCGCTGCCCGAGCGCGACGCGGCGCGGCTCGCCGACCGCTTCGCCGAGCATCTGGTCGCGCGCGGGCTCTATGCCGAGGGCGTTGCGCTGATCGAGACCGAGCGCAAGGCCGGGCGGCGGATCGTCCTCGCGACCGCGGCGCCGCATTTCTACACCGCGGCGCTGGCGCGCCGACTGGGCATCGCCGATGTCGTCGCAACGGCATCGAGCTGGCAGGACGGCCGCCTGACCCCGGCGATCGCGTCGGCCAATTGTTACGGCGCCGACAAGCGTGCGCTGGTCGAGGCGTTCATGGACCGCGCGGATATCGCCCGCGATGCCGCGCATATTCGCTTCTATTCGGATCACGCCTCCGACCTGCCGATGTTCGAGCTGGCCGACGAGGCGGTCGCGGTGAACCCGTCGGCGAAGATGCGGGCGCTCGCGGCAGCGCGCGGCTGGCCGGTGCTGGACTGGCGGCGGTGAACGCGATGCATATCGGCTTTCTCTTCAACCATCATGGCGGGCATCAGGTCGCGCACGCACTGCCGGTCGCGCTGGCGCTGCTGCGGCGCGGGACGAATGCCAAGGTGAGCGTGCTCGTCTCCGAAGGCTGCGAGGGCGAAGTTCGCCGCATGGCGGCCGCGACGCCCGGCCCGGCGCCCGAGATCATCCGCCTGCGCCCGCCATCGAAGCTTGCCCGGGCTGCGAACCGGGCGAGCGGGCGGTCGATCCCGGCGGACATCGTCTCGACGCTCCACCGCAATCTCGACCGCTTTCGTGCGCTCGATGCGCTGGTCGTGCCCGAGAAGACGTCGCTGATGCTGAAGTCGATCTTCGGCCTCAGATCGCTGAAACTCGTCCACACGCGCCATGGGGCGGGCGACCGCGCGATCGGGTTCGACAAGGCAAGCGGCCAGTTCGATCTGGTTCTGCTGTCGGGCGAGAAGATCCGCGACCGGCTCGCCGAGGCCGACCTGCTGAAAGAAGATGGCCATGCGATCGTCGGCTATCCGAAGTTCGACCTCGCGGCGCCGAAGCATCCGAGGCTGTTTCCCAAGGACAAGCCGACGGTGCTTTATAACCCGCACCCCTCGCCTGCGCTGTCGTCGTGGTACCGGATGGGACCGCAAATCCTCGACTGGTTCGCGAAGAGCGAAAAATACAACCTGATCTTCGCGCCGCATGTGATGCTGTTCAAGAAGCGCATCACCGCCTCGCTCTCCCCCTTCGCGCTCGGCTGGAACGCCGGACCGCGCGCCGACCATTATGAGCACGACCATATGCTGATCGACACCGGCAGCCCCGCCTCGCTCGACATGACCTATACCGACGCCGCCGACATCTACATCGGCGATGCGAGCAGTCAGGTGTATGAGTTCATCCGCCGGCCGCGGCCGTGCTTCTTCCTCAATCCGCGCGGCCATGACTGGCAGGGCAATCCCGATTTCGCGCACTGGCGCGCGGGGCATGTGCTGGACAGCATCGATCAGCTGGATGCGGCGCTCGCCGAGGTGCCGCGCCTGACGCCCGCGATGCGCGAGCGGCAGGAGAGCCTGTTCGCGTATAGCTTCGACCTGCAGGAACGCCCCTCGTCCGAGCGCGCGGCCGAGGCGATCCTCGACTATATGGCGCGCCAGTGAGCATCGCGGCCCCCTCTCCCCTCGCGAGCTTCCTCGACTATGGCGTCAAGAAGACGCTGCACAAGGCGTGGGTGCATCTGCTGACCGCGCTGCCGCTGGCGCGGTCCGAGCCGGTCGTCACGTCGCGCTATGGCGTCAGGATGCGCGCGAACTGGCGCGACCGGACCTTCCAATATTGCCGCTATGCCACTTACGGCCGCGCGCTGTCGGGCTACATCGCGGCGCAGGACCGGCCGTTCGTCTTCGTCGACATCGGCGCCAATCAGGGGCTTTACAGCCTGCTCGCAGCGCGCAACCGGCATTGCGTGGCGGCGGTGGCGTTCGAGCCGGTCGCGGCAACCTTCGCGCTTCTCCGCGACAATATTGCGCTCAATGCCGCGGGCGCGACGATCCGGCCGGTGCATGCCGCAGTCTCGCTGCAATCGGGCATGGCGCGGATCGCGACCGACGGCGCGCATAGCGGGGTGGCGAGCCTGCGCGAGGCAGCGACCGACGGGGGCGAGGAAATCCGCATTCTCGGCATATCGGGCGTCGACACGCTGCTCGAAGGCGCCGAACCGCTGATCGTCAAGATCGACGTCGAGGGGCATGAGGAAACGGTCGTCGAGGCGCTAATGGCCTCTGCCCACCGTGACCGGGTCGCGGCGATCTTCTATGAGGTCGATGCGCGCTGGACCGATGCCGATGCGATCGAGGCGCGGCTGCGCGACGCGGGTTTTGCGCGCTTCACGCGGCACGGGATCGGGCGGCACTACGACATATTGGCGGAGCGCGCCTGACCGATCAGTGCATATGCTTCAGCTTGTCGGGGTTGCGCATCACATAGATGCCGGTGATCTTGCCGTCCTCGATTTCGAGCGCGGTGGTCTGGAACTCGCCGTCGGCTTCGCGCGTGACGAAGCCCGGCAGGCCGTTGATCGTGCCGGTGTGGACGAGCGTCGAGCCATATTTGCCGAACAGCACGGCGAGGCTGCGGTGCAGTTTGAGCACGATGTCGTGGCCCGTGACGACGCCCATCGCGGCAGGCCGCTTGCCGCCGCCGTCGGCCCACATGCCGACATCGGCCGCGAGCATCGCGCCGAGCGCGCCCATGTCGCCGCTGCGTGATGCCGCGAAGAAGGCGTTGGCGATCTCCAGACCGCGTTCCTTTTCCATCTTGTAGCGCGGCCGCGCGTCGCGGACGTGGGTGCGGGCGCGCGCGGCGAGCTGGCGCGTTGCGGCGGGATCGCGGTCGATCGTCTTCGCAACCTCGTCGAACTCGACGCCGAAGACGTCGTGGAGCAGGAAAGCGGCGCGCTCGAGGGGGGAGAGCCGTTCGAGCGCGAGCATCAGCGGGAGGGTGACGTCGTCATCTTCCTCTTCCTCGACCAGCGGATCGGGGAGCCAAGGGCCCACGTATGTCTCGCGCTGGACGCGCGCCGACTTGATCTGGTCGAGGCAGAGCCGCGTCACGGTGCGGCGAAGAAAGGCCGCTGGCTCGCGCACCGCGCTGCGGTCGGTGCCGAGCCAGCGGATGAAGGCATCCTGCACCACATCCTCGGCATCGGCGACCGATCCGAGCATGCGGTAGGCGACGCGGGTGAGGAGCGGACGCAGCGGGTCGAAACTCGCCGCCGCGTCGCCGCCCGACGGGATGCCTTCGGCGGGCATCAGGCGGCCTTCGCGGGCGCGCCGCCTTCGTACCAGAGGTCGAAGCCGACCGCGATGCGGTTCCAACCGTTGATGACGTTGATCATCACCGTCAGGTTCATCTGCTCCTCCGGCGTGAAATGCGCTTCGAGCGCGTCCTTCGCGGCCTTCTGTGTGTGGCCTGCGGACAGCGTGGTCAAGGCGTCGGTCCAGCCGAGCGCGGCGCGTTCGCGGGGCGTATAGACCGGGGCTTCGTGCCAGGCGGCGAGCAGATAGATGCGCTGCTCGGTTTCGCCGTGCGCGCGGGCATCGGCGGTGTGCATGTTGATGCAGTTGGCGCAGGCGTTGAGGATCGACGAACGGATCTTCACCAGCTCGACGAGGCTCTTTTCGAGGCTCTTCTCGGCGGCGAGGCTGACGCCCATCCACTGCTTCATCAGCTGCGGCGAGGCGGCGAAGGGGTCGGTTACGCTGGTCATCTCATGTCTCCTTCAAGGGGTTGTACCTGCATGACGAGACAGCGTCGGCGCGTGTGACATGGGGGGCGAAAAAATTTGCGCCGGGCGCGATTTTTTTCGGCGCGGCGGGAACAAGCTATTGGAAACGCATCGTTTCGGACAAGGCGCTTTTTCGCGCGTCGAAGCTGCACTAGCATCGTCGCATCCGAAGCAAGAGAGGGGGAATATCCATGAAGTTTCTCGATGGCTTTACCGAACAGGCCTATGCGCTGCTCCGCATCGTCGCCGGCCTGCTGTTCCTCGCGCATGGCGTGCAGAAATTCTTCAACTTCCCGGTCGCCTTTCCCTATCCGCTGAATCCGATGCTGCAGGCGGCGGGCGCGATCGAGCTGGTCGCGGGCGGCCTGATCGTCCTCGGCCTCTTGACCCGCCCCGCGGCTTTCCTCGCCAGCGGCATGTCGGCGGTCGGCTATTGGGTCGCGCACGGCAGCAACGGGCTCTACCCGATCGCCAACGGCGGCGAGACGATCGCGCTCTATTGCTTCCTGTTCCTGTTCATCGCGACGCGCGGCGCCGGGATCTGGAGCGTCGACGGCGCGCGGGCGAAATAGCTCCGCCACTTGCGATTTAATCGCATACGATCCATATGGAGGGGGACTTTAGTGGAGAACCGCCATGTCCCCCTCCCCCAAGGCTGCCAAGGTTGAGCCGAAGCTTTCGAATTTCATCTGTTTCGCCGTCTATTCGGCGAACCTTGCCTTCGGGCGCGCGTACAAGCCGCTGCTCGACAAGCTCGGGCTGACCTACACCCAATATATCACGCTGGTCGCGCTCGCCGACGAGGATGAGCAGACGGTCAGCGCACTCGGCGAAAAGCTGTTCCTCGAATCGAACACGCTGACGCCGATCCTGAAGAAGCTGGAATCGCTGGGCTATCTCCAGCGCCGCCGCGATCCCGCCGACGAGCGACAGGTGCGGCTGAGCCTGCTCCCGCCGGGCCGCGCACAGGTCGACAAGGATCCCGGCGCGGCGCTGTTCGATGCGACCGGACTCGGCGCGGATTTCTTCAAGGTGCAGGGCGAGATCGTCGCGCTGCGCGACAATCTGCTGCGCCATGCGAAGGGCGCCGACGCATAAAATAGGGGGCGACGCTTTCGCGCCGCCCCCAGTTGCGGGCTTCACATGGTGAAGGTCGTCAAAGCCTTTGCGTATTCGTCTCGATCAGCTTCTTCGCTTCCTCGATCGCCTTCGCGGTCGTCAGCTTCTTTTCCTGAATCTCGTCGGCCATTTCGAGCAGGCGGCCGCTGATCACGGTGCCGGTCTCGGCCTCTTCCTGGATCGCGATGCCGCCCTTCGTCGCCGCGACGCGGTCCCATTCGGCGCGGACGGCTGCCCAGTAATCCTTGGTCGCGGCCCAATAATCGTCGGCCGCCTTCACGTCATACTGATCGTATTTCAGATAGGTGTTGAGGACATATTCCTGCACGATCGGGACGAGCTTGCCGTCCTTGATCCCCATCTTCGTATTGTCCTGCCAGTGGATCCAGCCGTCGGGCGAGGGCTGGTGGCGGTTGATCGAATAATAGCGGTCATAGACGGGCTTCCGCACCGCATCGCGGCGCGCGAGCGGACGCCACGTCCAGTTCGAGCGCCAGCGGCGGACGCCGCCCTGCGTTTCGAACTGGCCCCAGCCGCCGTAGCGCGGGCTGTCGTCGACCT
>VFQN01008065.1_pt1 | contig 10905 bp, 17 predicted proteins | sample 3512371 | NCBI WGS metagenome assembly VFQN01 (sample SAMN10412370, study PRJNA504923) | tailings metagenome | isolation source: Replicate 2 from Balatoc abandoned mine | place: Philippines: Itogon, Benguet | collected 2017-08-28 | reverse complement strand
CCCACCTGTATCTTGGGCACCAGCCACTCCGGCGAAGGTCCGTACGCCCCACCCAGTCCCTCCCCCCGGCACAGCCGGCACAGCGCCTCCACTGCGCGCGCCACGAACCGCGCCTCCAGCAGCGGCGCCGGCCGCACGTCCACGCCCATCGCCGCAGCCCGGTCCACCACCTCCGAGTGCCACACCCCCACCGTCACGCACAGCGCCTGGACGTGCTGGTTCTCCAACTGCCCGACCCAGCTGCTGCCGTCCTGCCGGCTACCTCCCCCGGCCCCACCCGCGCCCGACCCCAGGAGCTCCCCCCGCCTCGCCTCCTCCCTGGCCATCCACCACGTCCCGCTGCTGCTGGCCCAGACCGCGCCCTGCTGCTGCTGCTGCGGCTGCTGGCGAGCACCCTCCCCTACCTCCAGGTGCCCCCCTCCCTGCCCCTGCTCCCCCAGCCCCGCACCCAGCCCCGCATCTGCCGCGAGCAGGTCCAGCAGCCCCACCTGCAGACAAACTTGACAAAGTTGGCATGCAAGTGTAACAACATTGTGCCACATATTGGCCAGTCGTCTTAACCCAGAGCCGTGTCATTGTTGGACGGAACTTGGTCTCGACGGCGTCAGGATGGACTTTTGGACAAGTCCGTCAATATCCCCCACATGAACCTACGGGCCTGCATTTGTTGGTGATAGTACACACATACTCCTTTGTGCTCGGCCCGCAAACTCCCACCTGCAGCCGCCGCACCGCCCCGTGCTGCAGCAAGCGCAGGACGCCGGACGCCAGCCGCCGTCCCGCCGGGCCCCAGGACTTGGCCAGCAGGTCCTGCAGCAGCGCCGCGCTGTACACCGCCTGGCACACCGACGTGGACGCCCTCCGCACCTCACGGCACACCCGACTCCGGGCAGCTTCCGGCAGCCCCGCGGCAGCCAGCGCGTTGGGGCTGTCCACAAGGGCAGCTGCGGCAGCCGCCAGCAGCTGCGACTCTTTCAGGGACTCCACGATCTGGGTCACGACTGCAGGGACCGAGGGCTGGCTACGCGCGGCTGTGGCTTGGTGCTGGCTCCTGTGCAGCCGGTTGTGCAGCGTCTCTGTCACCAGCTCCAGGTACAGACACACCGCCACAGCGGCGGTGCTGAGGAGGGCGTCCATGCGGCCCGCGGTGCCGCCAGCGTTGAATGTACGGCTGGTAAGCTCCTGCACGCCCGACTCGGAGTGCAGCATCACCGTAACTGCCAGCATGCCGCGCATCGCGTCCGCCGCGGCCTGCATGAAGCCCCGCTGCGTCACCCGTGCCACCACCATGTCGGCAAGGGCCGTGTCGGCTGCCGTACTGCCGTACGCCTGGAGGTAGCGCGTCATCTTGCACGCCTGCTTCACGTGCGATACGGCGACATTGCCTGCGAGATTGATTGCGTCGGTCGCTAGGCGCCTGGATGGGGTGGATGGGGGCGGGCAGTGAGACGGGCGGAGTTGTCGGGCAGAATGCAGGCTCTGGGTCTTCAGCGGAGGCTACCGGTATGCCCACGGGTTTGCCTAGGTAGGGATATCTTATCAAATTCACGGCAGAGCAGCTCTTCTTGCAGTCTCTTCCTGCATACCACGTATTATCTGCTGGTTGCGGTGGAACCAGGGTGGCCTCCAGGCAGGGAGCCAGCCGGAGAAGCCCCGGAGCCCTAGAACGTGGTCGTGCCGACCTTCACCCGACCTTCACAGGCCTCCGTACCTAGACAGCAGCGAGCTTGAAGACGAGGTTACAACGGCCGTCTGGTCTTTGACGGCCTCCAGTAAGCCCACGATATCGTCAAACCAGTCAATCTGGGCGTAGAGCCATGCTGTTGCGCAAGCTGCCTTCTCCGCATGGTCGGGCGTGGAGTCGGTAAGCGTATCCAACCGGTTTATCGTCTTAAACAACAGTTCGCAACTTTTCTCACAGGACAGAATTTTCTTCTTATCTTCGCCGTGCGGGTCAGGGGTAACACCGCGCTGAAGGATCGCGCATATGCCCTTGGTGCAGCGCACTGAGCGCTCTATGACCTCGTCCAACTCCTTTGCATCCATTGCAAGTACAGGTCTTGCAATTCGAGATGTGCGGTTGTTGTCGAACCCCTCAACTAGGTCTTCTGCAAACCGCAATGGCGGGGTTTCTCCCACCGTACGGCAAGAGCAGTTAGGGCACGAGCGGTTAGGATTTTGCCAGTGTTCTTACACCTGCATGAGAGCTCACAGCTACTCTGTAGCAGGCCAAGCGGTCCAATGACACCAATGTACAGTAGTGTGTTCACGGCGAGCTGGCGTGTGCTGTACCTGCACAACAGACCTAGCATTGCCTGCCCATGGGATCCCCTTGCCCTGACTGGTCGAGCACTTGACGTTTGGGGTGCTGCGTGGGGCTCAGCGTCCTTGTCGTCACGTCAATGAGCACTGTAGTCACGTGCATTAGTCCCTTTTCCAATGCCCGCCAGGCCAGGGCCCCCGCTCGCCTCCAGGTCCCAGAGGAGGAGTACCACTCCTCCAGGATAGCAACGGGCCGAACGCAGGGTCCGAAAGCCTGCGTACGGTAGCGTGCAGCCGTGAGCCGTCTTGCCTGGTCTTGCCGAGGTCTGCACTGCACCTTCCTGGCATTCCAGGCCCACAAGCTGTTAGATCATGCAGTGCTTGGTCTCGGATTTCTGCACACAGTCGCTGCATTGTAGGCCCGTTTTACGTTCGGGAAAAGAAGGTGGAGCTCAGCGGATGCGACCTCCCCTGCACGACCCACGGGTCGCTGCCCCCCCGCTCGCGGTAGGACGCCATTCCGTTATAACACATAAAAGCATTCGAATGCCCGAATTGTTTTTGTGTAGGGTTGCACCGTCTGCAGCTTGGACAGGTCACTGTCCTTCGAGCAGTTGCCTGCCGGTCTATCACAGACGACGGCCGAAAGGCGGTACAGCCTCAAATTATCCTTTAGTACCCAGAGGCATCAGGTACCGCGCGCGGAAAATATCTACGTTGCGCCGCCACCCGTTGCTAAATACAATTAAGTACAATGCATGCTCCCCCTGCAGCCCCAGCTATGCGGCACGGCCCCGCCCAAGCACGGCGCACGAGCCGGCTTGCACCTGCTGTTCGGTCGCGCGCGCAGCCTGGTGCCAAACACTCCTGCGCCCCTCCCACGCTCCCTGGCAACAGGGCAACTACACCGCAGGCTCCCAGCACCACCCCGCCACGTGTACATGGACGACGGCACACACTACGACAGCACGGCTGTGTGTCTTAGCAGCGGCTGCCCCACGCTGGACAGGGGAGCCCTGGACGGCTACAAGCAGGACGTGTGCAGGCGTGCGGTGCGGGGCGTGCAGACCGTCAGGAGGCAGCACCCCTACCGCCCTACGCCAATACGCATATGAAGGGTGGCTATGTGTTTGAGATACACGTGGAGGCCAGCTTCAACCTCAACGCGCTTGACAAGCGATCGCCGTACAGGTGAGCCGTTACAGGGCATAGGCACTTGAGCATGAATACCGGAGGCTCGGTGACACAAATGGACATGACGAGCTGCCTGGTAGCCTTGCCTGGCCCAACGCAATACCGACAGCTGTCAGCTGAGACGGACCGGCCCCAGTCTCGCCCGTTTGGTTCTGGGTGCAGGGCCGAGCGCACCTCCGGCGGCTGCGACATGGCCATCTTCCACATCGACAAGCCACACGTGTCCCTGGCGCGGGCGCAGCTCAAGCTCAGTCACAAGCGCTTCCGTGATTACTGCAGCCGCTACGAATTCCGGTCTGCAGTTGGTCTCGCTCGCTGTCCCCGGACGGACAAAGCGCGGCGTGCGCGCGAGCCTGGAGTACGGCAGCGTGCCCAGCGCCCCCCTGTCGGACAGCGCGCTGTGGTGGGCGGTGGTGTACCCCCAGAAGCACTTCGGCACCCTGGCGGCGTCTGGTGGCCCCCTGGCGGCCCCCACCGGCATGCCCCCGCTTAGCCTTATCTAGCCGCCCGTAACGTGGTTTGGGGCATGGTGGATATTGCGTGGTACGTGGCACTTGACTGACTCAACGTACCGTCATGCACGAATGGCACTGCAGTGGCCCTCAGCGCACGGACACGGAAGCCAGAAGTACGTAATAGGCTTACCGGCCATGGATTTAGCACATGGAGCATCTGCTGGCGCAACACTTTAATCACAGGATTTGATGTCGAGTTGTAAGCTGCAGCATGCTGTGGGGTGACAAGCGGCAGGGCACGCAAAGGAGGTTACATATTGCCTCATCCCTGCCGACAGGCAGGCTGCATACCATCAAGTTGCCCGCTGTAACTTCCGTAAGGCCTCATATGCTGTCAGGTACACAACATTCCGTCACACAGTGTCACAGCAACCGAGCGGTGCAGGTGCAGTCTCATTTGCCGTACACTGCGTCAGTCGTACCTCAAGCTAAGCACCAATCTGCACGCGCCTGGCCCATCCCAGCCACCGCACCGCCTCCTTGTCCACCCGTGCTCCCGCCTCCGCCATCGGTTGCACCACCAAAGCCTAGCAAGAATGTGTCACAAGTGAAACGACACATTCATGCCCCACAGCGCATACAGCCGGCGCACGGCAGCTCAGCAGCGTTTGCCAGTACTGCGCCGCCTCCGCCTCACCCTCCGCAGTCTACACCCCTCACGCTCCTTAACGCCATGCGCCATGCGCCATGCCCCCAGGTCACTCCGCAACGCAGCCCCTTTTGGCACCCTCACCCACAACCATATCATCATCCATTTGCCAGCCCCCCTCCCCCCTCCCCCGCCCCATGCGCCATGCCCCCAGCTCACTCCACAACGCCGCTTCCTTTGGTACCCTCACTCGCAACCATATCATCATCCATTTGCCAGCCCCCCTCCCCCCTCCCCCGCTCCCTCCTCGCCCGCCACTAACCCCGCTCTCCGCACGCTGACCGTTTCCGGTTCAATTGCTCTGCCGCTCTGCGGTTCCCCCCCTACCCCCTACCCCGCCAGCTCCACCAGGGACGACCTCGACAGGTTCTTCCTCGCCTTGGCCGCCCCCGCGCCCGTGGCCTCCGCGCTCAGCCCGAACAGCGCCTGGTACGGCGTGGCCACCTCCCCGCCCACCAGCAGCGACACCGGCAGCTCCAGCCGCCCCACGCACAACACATCCACACCCTGCAGCACCTCCCCAGGCACGTCCGTCAGCACGTACGCCGTCCCTGCCTCCACATCCACCGCCCGTACCAGCCCCACGCCTACGCACGGAAGCAGCGGCGGCGGCTGGCTGTACGTCCCGGCGTAGCTGACTCCTCCAGGGGGGTATGCTGCACTGGCAGCTTCCGCCAGCTGCGCCTCCTGCCCGTCCCATGCGTTGCCGTGCGGGTGCCCCGGGTGTGGGTTAGGGTGGTGCAGGTGCGGGGGCGTGGTGCGCAGCAGGCCCACCAGCGTGCCGTTGAGCAGGCGGGGCAGCTGCTGTGGGTTAACGCTGCCGCCCAGCAGCTGCACGTGCACGGCGGCCAGGGGCACGGCCCAAGGCGCGGCGGAGGCCAGTGCGCCGGCGTTGCGCCACAGGTCGTCAGACTCGTAGCTGCCCCTGAAGGATGTTGCGTGTTGGAAACACGGAGGAAAAAAGAATAATGGAGTGTAACTACAGTGCAATGGGATAGATGGTTGTTCCGTTAGGCGCCCCATGGGCAGCTGCGCAACCTGCATTCGCAACGGTAACCGCCTGCTACCCGTCCTCCCTTTCAGGCAACGACCTCCACCGCAGCCCAACCCCGCACCCACCATGCCGGCTCGCCGCCCGCCACGCGTTTGGCCCACGCGTGCCACGCCACCGCCCTGCTCTCCACCGGCCGCATGGCCTTCTGCACCAGCGAGCTGCCCCCGGCACCGCCTCCACCCCCTCCCCCCGCCACGCCGCCTTGGCCGCCTTGCCCCCCGCCGCCGCCGCCCTGCCCCCCTCGCCGCCCTCCTGCGCTGCTCGTCGGCCCGCCTCCGTCGCCCCCGCCACCAGCCCCTGCCCCTGCCCCTCCCTGGCTCTGGCTCTGCTGCTGGTTTGCTGCCAGGTCTGCCAGCGAGGTCACGTGCATCACCGCCACCGGGGCAGGTGCTGCTGCTGCTGCTGCAGGCTGCCCCCCGGCCTGCGCGGCCCATGGGTCGGCTGCGGCGGCTGCGGCAGAGGAGGGCGTGGCGGCAGGGGCCGCGTCCGCACCTGCTGCTGCCCCTGCTGCTGCAGCTCCTGGCGTGCACCAGAAGGCCCCTCGCGGCAGGTTCTTCTTTTCAGACCCGTCACGAACCTGTATTGGGGAACGGAAACTCATAGCTACCGGCACACTGGGAGTGAAGGGACCCATGGGTCATGACTCTTGCACGTGCGACACACCAAATCGTTGTGCTCACGCCCCGCCCGTACCTGTATGACGTGCGTGGGCGCCAGCATCTGCAGCATCTGCACCAGCAGGTCGAAGCCCAGCCCCTTGACCCAGCCGTGTGTGTTGACCACCAGCGGCGGCCAGCCGTGCCCCGCCGCCGCCACGGACTGCGCCCAGCCCCAGTACTGCCCGTACAGGGCCTGTACGGCAGACAGGTACAGTTGGGGGTCGTGCTGCGGGGACACATCACCCTGCGGAACAGCACCAGGGCGGCAGGGGCCAACACGTACGGTCATATGCTTTGTGAGCTGCAGGAAATGTCCTCATCGCGAATCACATCCAAGCATACCCGCAAGGCCAAACCTTGGGAGGTCGCGGGATGTCTACCCTCTGCAGCGCACCGTTGAGAACAGCCCTGGTCGCATCCCAATCCGCCCTGACGCTTACCACGAACCGCGCGGCCCAGGGCAACCGTGAGTGCGTGTGCGGAGGGCCCAGCACCGGCCCGCCCACCGCGCCGCCGCCGCCGGGGCCGTCCGCCTTACCCTCCCCCTGCCCGCCCCCCAACAGGTGCAGCGAGGCCAAGCCCGGCGGTGTGAACTCCGGCTGCCCCACGTCCGTGTCAAGCCACGCCACAGAGCTACCCCACGGCCCCACAGCTGACCCTCCTTGCCCTGATTGCCCCGCTGCTGCTCCGTCTGCGGCCCCTGCCCCTGCGACCGTGGGGGCGTTTGCCAGCGTGTGCCGGTCCGTTAGGCGGTTGGCCAGCAGGCGCGCCAGGGAGGACTTGCCCACCCCGCGCGCCCCCAGCACCGCCACCACCACGGGGCTGCCGCCCGCCGCCGCCTCGCACACGGTGCTGATGGCCTAAGTATCAAGGGCACAGGTGCACATGGTAAGGTAGGAAGGCAGGGCGGATTGGTGGTGGTGAGATGTGGCTGCTAGATGCGGAGCAAGTGCATGTGGAGCTATTACGCCGTGCAGGGCAGGACAGGGCGGGGCAGGACAGTAGCCGCAGGTTACTTACACTGCCAGGCACTTTTGGGAACTGGCCTCACGCACCACAAGATAGATAACGGCCGTGTGGCCTGTCCGCCACACCCTTCGCCAATGGTTGCATACCTGTTCCCACTCAGCGCTTATAAGTGTGGTGGCGGGCGCGCGAGGGTCCCGTGGCTTGTGGAGCGAGAAGGTAGGGCCCGCCGAGCCCTGCACCTGCACCTGCCCCTGGTTACTACCCGAACCGCCAGCGCTCTGTTGCTGTTGGTGCTGGGGGGCGCTCTGGAGCGACACTTCCACGATGGGTGTGGTAGCCAGAGGCACCTGGCAACGTTGGCAAGGACCGGGCGCGTCAGGTCACGAGGCATGCCAGTGGTGGCTGGTGAGACGCAAGCAGTAGACTGGCCAGCATCGATACCACTCCGGAGGTACCGACCAAGCCTGAACAAGCATGTCCTACTTTGCACAGCCTCAGGCACATGCCTAGCCCAAAGCACTGGCGAGCTCATAAGCCGTGTTCCCATAGCTGGCCACGGCATGGCCGTTTGCCGCCTGCATATCTCGTGAGCGTGAGACTCCCCCGGCGCCCCAGGCTCCACACAAGTACGGTACACCACTCCCACGCACCTGCACCACGTTTGGTGCCTCCGCGCTGATGGCCAGGGCCAGGCCGCTGCGGCCGCCCGTTGACAGCACCAGCGGGGGGCTCTCCACCGTCACCAGCTTGCTGTGAGGGTCACGTGGCACGTGCAGCGGTTGGTGGCAAGCACCATGGTGCCACTGCAGATATAAGCCGCCAGCATCCAGCCAGCCATCCTTCGACGGAAAACAGGGACTGAAAATAGTCTTTGTCGTGCTTCGGTGTTGTTGGAGAATGGTCTTCAAGGCAGGGATGCCAGACCTTGTACCAGGCTACCAGCCCATGCCTCCTCTCCAGGCTGTCCCCGCTTACCCCGCCACCCGCACGGCGCCGTGCAGCACCTGCAGGGTTGCCTGCCCTGTGAACAACACTGACTGCTCATTTGCCAGCTGTAGTACAGTGTAGCCGTAGTGGTCCTGCCTGTAGAGCTCAGGGTTGTAGCGGGCAGGCCAGCGACGGCGGCAGCGCACAGGGTGAGGGTTTGTCACGTGTCGTTGGGCAAAGCTTCACGGCAACATACTTACCAGGCCGGATAGGACTCCTCAAGACGCCTGTCCTTTGAGGGCTCCGGAGTTGGCGCCGCAGACAGCTTGCGCTTACGCTTGTCAGGCGCGCCGGACCCCATCGGCAACTGAGTCCGCTCAAAACAAGACTTGCTGCGATGCTTCTCTTTAATCCTTTATGATTTCATCATTAGCTATATAAATGTACGCTCTGCCGCCAAAGCCCTGCCCTACAGGTAGACGAGGGCCCGAAACATTGGCTGAACGGCTGGGCTGGAAGGATTACTTCGTCATTGTCAACTTCATACTTCTTAAATGTTTGCACTTTAAGCCAGTTACGGCGACAGGCGGTTGAGACGCCACGGTTACAGGGGAGGTCCATACACCCACCAGGGGAGACCACGGCCTGCTCGTTGACCACTGACATTGACCTTCTGCCGTCCTGTGGCTTATAGTAGTATACGTGTGGCATGGCGCCCCAAGATAAGACTTAAGTGCCCTATTCAAGCTCGTGCGTCGTGGCATTTTACGCACCAAGCCCAACGGCTGGGTGGTGGTTGCAGCAGGACCCCTGGGTCGCAGTCGGGCGACCGTCCCCTGCAGGAAACGGGCTGCGACTGGCTGCACGTGCTACCTGATGCCACGTCCCCAGACATTGTGGAACGTCAAGAGGTCATGCACAGCATAATCCTCCATTCTTGTGCATGCTCGTACAATGAAAGACGTGCACTACCGGTATCACCCTGACAAGAACGTGGGGCGGGCCTGCTCTCGCTTGGCCAATCAGTTACGGTATGCGCATCTGGCTCGCCAAACCAGGGCCATCTCCACCGTACGCCAACCTGCGTCAACTAACGACAGCGTCTCCTCTCCGTGCCTAAACCAGCCGGGGAGTGCGTCCGACCTACTGTGCGCGTGAGGCAACGTAACCCACACCTGGCTACACACGTACGTCGTGTGCGCATACGGTACGTGCAGATACGTGCAACCGCGGCGTATTCCGTGCAGCACATGAAACCCAACACACACAGCACAGCAGACCAAGTCCGGCAGCATTCCCTTCCACTTGTTAGTCTTTCCAAGCCTGCTGCCATGCCTTCTCCTTCCCCTCCACCCCCTAGCCCCTCCTCCGCCAGTGCTCCAGCCGCTCAACCCACTGCCAGTTATAGCTGCTGCCCAAGAGGGGACTATAGCCCAGCGCAAGGTACAGCGTGTGCTGCTCGGCCCCCTGGCGGAACCGCACGCGCAGGGGCGAGAAGTAGAGGCCCAGGGAGCGTTCTTGCAACCTGAGGTGTGGGAAAGCGCGGCAAAATGCATCAGAGGTGCGCAGCAACGCGCACAGCTGCACGCACTGCGCTAAGCATGCGAGCTTCACCACCTCCTTGCAGCATAAGCAAGGGCCCAGGCAGGGGTTGTTCGGCGCTCTTTCCTCTATTGCCCCCAATGGTCACCATGCACGGCAGGAGGTGGCTGACATGCGTGTTGCACCGGCAAGAGCAGGGGAGCTCCCCTGGGCAAGAGGCACAGGAAGGCCACCATGCGAGTCCTTTGTACGGATGCGCCCTGACCCTCAAGTCAACCTCACACGTGCATACATGAGATGGTACCTGCCTGGCTTGGACAGGCGGCTGGGAGCCAGTGGAGCAGAGCGGGGGCAGCCATTGTCTCCTGCCCGTTACCCACCTGGTGAACACGTCGTCATAGCCATGATACACCTCCTCCAGCTCATTGGGAGCCACGCGGTACTCTACCGCTGCCCAAGTGCGCTTGTCTTTGCCGCGGATCACCAGCGCCTCCTGTGTCAGGGTCAAGTGGCCCTCCCAGTGGTGCAGCGGGAGGCAGTAGGAGGTGTGCGAGAAGAACCAATCCCCGAAGGAGCTCGACCGGACTTCGTCGGGCGTGGTCCAGTACGCCTCGACGCCGTCCGGTAATGATGCTGGCCTTGAAATTGCTTGTATCTGCTCCATGGTTCGGCTTTTACGCAGTGCTCTGAGGCAGGGGCTGCGCGGCGCGAGGTACGGTCGCGCTCCGATGCGGTAGAGACTCAACGTGTCGCGCATTGTGATTGAAAGAGTATCAGACTGTCAGTACACTCATGACGAGGTACTAACATCGGCATCATAAGAGCAGGCAGCGCATGGACGACCGGGACGGGGCCCGGGCCCGGGAGCAGCTGCGTCAGCAACGTCCTGGCCTGGCCCCACCTGGCAGCATGTGCAGTGAAGGCGCTGACAGCATGCCCACGGAAAGACATCTGAGCGTCATTACCATGTTCCCGGGCCGTGGGATTCTTGCGTATACCGGTACGCGCGGCTGTAAGCGCACTCTTCACTGGTAGCGAGTGCCGTACAACCCAAACTACCGCATTTTTTTTTCGGTGGTAGGTGCCTGCCAGTGGATGATGAACCGTCGGGCATCAGCTGGTGGATGACTCCCA
>VFQN01008063.1_pt1 | contig 10908 bp, 11 predicted proteins | sample 3512371 | NCBI WGS metagenome assembly VFQN01 (sample SAMN10412370, study PRJNA504923) | tailings metagenome | isolation source: Replicate 2 from Balatoc abandoned mine | place: Philippines: Itogon, Benguet | collected 2017-08-28 | reverse complement strand
TAAGTCCTGTTTTGTGGCACTTTTATTTGTTTTCAAGTTTTTAACATTCAATCTACCCATCTTTTTCCAACCTTTTTAACCCCCATATCTCTTATTTCTGAAAAACAACCCGCAGTATGAAACAAACAATCATCTTATTACGCACCATACTATGTACGTTCATTTGCATAGCCTTGATTCACAACAACACAGAAGCCCAGGATTACTACAAATGGGCGGTAACCAAACAAAAAGATTACAGTAAATCTTACCCGGTTGGCAATGAAACCCTGTCTCTGAGAAATCAATTTGGGAAAATGGAGATCAAAACCTGGGATAAAAATGAAATCAAAGTAGATGTCAAAATCGTGATTTCTGCTCAGGAGGAGGATTTCGCCAACAGCTTATTGGATGCCATCCAGATCAAAGATGAAAAAAAAGCCGATGAAATTATTTTTAGAACACAAATTGGTGATGAGAAAAAAGGATGGAGCAGTAACCAAAGTAATAAAATGAATATCGAATATACGGTGTACTTACCTGCTAAGGCCAAATTAAATGCCAGCAATAGTTTTGGTCCCATGGAACTGGGCGATTACAGTGGCGAGGCTAATATCACCAGCAGCCATGGTTCACTTACCGCCGGACATCTATCCAACCTCAAAACACTAAAAGTAAATTTCGGTAAAGCAAAGATTGCAAAGCTGGGTAATGCAGAAGTCAACTTCAGTCATACCCGTATCGATATTGAAGAAGTCACCGGTGACTTAAAAGGTACCATCAACTTTTGCAACAGCATTGATTTACCGATTAACAGCAGTGTTAAAAATATTGACTTGAAAAATAGTCACACTAGTTTATACCTGTTATTACCAAAGGGCAATGGTATTAGCTATGATATAGCTACTAGTAATGCCACTGCAACTGGTAAAGGAGATATTGTGTTGACAGAAGAAGCATCAACATCCCCCGGACAAAGACCCATCTTCCGCCCCAACCACCACTATGTAGGAAAGATCGGTAACGGAGCAGGAATGAATATCAACATCAAAAGCAGCTTTGGGTCTGTGAGGTTAATGTGAGGGTGAATTGATTTTTACCACAGAGTGGCACAGAGTTTTTGCACGAAGTTACACAGTGAGCATTTACGCTGTGTAACTCTGCGCCAAACTTTGTGCACCTCTGTGGTAAAAAAATCGAAAACGTAGATTCCTTATCTTACAACAGAAATCTACGTTTATGAAAAAAGCCCTTTTAATTACGCTATTCGCTGCCACCTGCACGATTGCTGCAGCTCAAAACAATCCCAAACCTGAAGAACAGATCAGAAAATACTGGTTTGTAATGCTACTCAAAGGTCCGGTACGTAATCAAGATTCTGCTACCGCTGCTAAAATCCAGAAAGGACATCTGGATAATATGGATAAGATGTATTACGATGGTAAACTCAAAGTAGCCGGTCCGTTTGGAGATGGAAAGGATTGGCAAGGTATTTTCATTTTTGATTGTGCTACGAAAGAAGAAGTAGAAGCTTTACTAAAAACAGATCCTGCGATTGCGGTCGGTAGATTGATTGCTGATATCAGACCTTGGTACACGGCACCTACAGGTAGTTTTGTACCGGGGAAACCGAAGTCTTAATTAGGTACTAGGTAATGGGTACTAGGTGCTAGGTGATAGGTGCTAGTAGAAACGAAATGTTATATACTAATTAGTAGAATCCAACACCCAATACCTAATACCTAATACCTAGTACCCAGTACCTAGCACCCAGCACCCAGCACCCCACACCCCGTCTTTCCTTACCTTCACGACCAATAGAAACACATTGAACGAACAATCACGCGATATTAAAAAAACCTGGCAACGTACTTTATTTACCAATCTCACATTTTATGTGCTGATCGCAATTATTCTAGGAATACTACTTGGGCATTATGCACCCGCCACTGCCGTAAAAACAGAATGGATTGGAAAAACTTTTGTTGACATCATCAAACTTTTCATCGCTCCTATCATCTTCCTTACCATTGTTCTGGGCATTAGTAGCATTGGTAATTTGAAAAAAGTAGGGCGCATTGGAATCAAATCACTGATCTATTTTGAGATTGTCACCACACTAGCATTAGGTATTGGAATTGTTGTGGCATTGCTTGTTCAACCGGGAAATATCGATAGAACCGGATTACAATTACAAGATGCCAGTAAGTATACAAGTCAGGCAGAAAGTAGTTTTAGTTGGTCTGCATTCTTCAAATCCAATCTTACTTTACAAGTATTAGCAGTAGCCATTGTTACAGGCATCATTCTCAATTACTCAAAACACCGACTGAAAATTATTCATTGGCTCGGCCGCATAGCCCATTATGTATTCCTGGCATTGAAGTATGTCATGTACCTGGCACCACTGGGTGCTTTTGGGGGCATGGCATTTACCGTTGGGAAATTTGGTCTGCAAACTTTGGTACCCTTAGGAAAATTGATGGCATGTGTGTACCTCACCATGTTTGTATTCATCTTTTTGGTTTTGGGAAGTATCATGCGTTATTATGGATTCAGGATCGGATCATTTTTAAAATCTATCAAAGAAGAATTATTGATTGTACTAGGAACATCTTCTTCGGAAGCTGCATTGCCTTCCATTATGCGGAAGTTGGAGAAAATGGGTTGCAGTAAATCGGTGGTTGGATTGGTGATCCCAACAGGTTATTCATTCAATCTGGATGGAACATCCATTTATCTCTCCATGGCTGCCATCTTTCTCGCACAACTGTACAATATTCATTTGAGTCCGGGTGAGCTGTTAACCATCCTATTGGTACTCATGCTCACTTCCAAAGGAGCTGCGGGTGTTACGGGTAGCGGATTTATTGTATTGGCTTCTACCCTTGCAGCTATTAAAACCATTCCACTTGAAGGACTTGCATTCTTACTAGGTGTAGACAAGTTCATGAGTGAAGCCAGAGCTATCACCAACATCATCGGCAATGGGGTGGCTACTTTGGTGATTGCGAAGAGTGAGAAAGAGTATGTTGGGGAGGATGTGTGATGGCAGATCGCAGATGGCAGATGTCGGATGTCGGATGTCAGATTTGAGATAATGGTCATTCTAAACGCAGCATAGGATGGAACGCAGATTTTTATGATTGATTATGATTGATCATAGTGGATCATAACAAATCATAAAAATCTGCGGCCCATCAAAAGCTTAATAACTTTCAAAAAGTTAATTCACACCTCTTAAGTTTTTTAATTCATAACATACACAGATAATCTTTTGATCAAAGCGAAGGATAGAACGCAGATTTTTTATGATTGGTTATGATTGATCATAGTGGATCATAACAAATCATAAAAATCTGCGGCCCATCAAAAGCTTAATAACTTTCTAAAAGTTGATTCACACCTCCGAAGTTTTTTAATTCATAAAAACACCCAGATAATCTTTTGATCAACTAGAAGGGTTAATATAGTCTTTCTAAGACCCCTTTTCTTTTCACTAAGTTTTTATAATCCCACTGAATATCGATCGCTTTTTTGAGCCAGCGTTGTAGGTCTTTGGTGTTTACTTCTTCCAGACTGTTGTATCTTTTTTCGGCAGCTTTGAATTTGCCTTCTTTTTGTAAACCTTCTTCGTCGAATGATTGTCCACTCCAGAATAACAATCGGATACCATCTTTCAATTTACTATACCCTACAATCGGATTGCCCTCCAGAAACCAAACGGGATGTGCATGCCAAATCTTACTCTCCGCTTTTTTCAATACCCCATCTATTTCCTTCGCCAATAAATCACAAATAGATTGTTCTGCAGGCGACTGTTGTTGGTTGTAAGAAAGGACATCAGGATGCATCTCTATATTTTGAAATTAAGTTACTAAAATAGTTTTGATCAACGCGGGGGATGGAACGCAGATTTTTTATGATTGGTTATGATTGATCATGATGCTTCATAACTAATCATAAAAATCTGCGGCCCATCAAAAAGTATAATAACTTTCTAAAAGTTAATTCACACCTCTTAAGTTTTTTAATTCATAACATACACAGATAATCTTTTGATCAAAGCGAAGGATGGAACGCGGATTTTTATGATTGGTTATGATTGATCATGATGGATCATAACCAATCATAAAAATCTGCGGCCCATCAAAAGCATAATAACTTTCTAAAAGTTAATTCACATCTCCCAAGTTTTTTAATTCATAAAAACACCCAGATAATCTTTTGATCAACGCGAAGGATGGAACGCAGATTTTTATGATTGGATATGATTGATCATGATGCATCATAACGAATCATAAAGATCTGCGGCCCATCAAACATGCAAAAAACTGTTGCGAAGTTCCGTAACTTTCCAAAAGTTGATTCGACATAGCAAAAACAACCATGAAAAAATTCATCTGTTACACTGTACTCTGTTTATTACTGCCAACCATTATGATGGCACAACCAAAGCCATCCGGCAACCCTGTCATCAATGGCTGGTACGCTGATCCTGAAGGTGTGATCCTCAACAAACAATATTGGATCTTCCCTACCTTCTCTGCTAAATATAAAGACCAGGTTTTTCTTGATGCATTCTCTTCCAAGGATTTGGTAAACTGGACCAAACATCCGCGTGTCATCGACACTTCCATCATCAAATGGGCGTATATGGCCATGTGGGCCCCATCAATTGTAGAAAAAGACAATCGTTATTACTTATTCTTTTCTGCCAATGATATCCAAAGCAAAAAAAGAAATGGCGTGAAAGATGATTACAATGGTGGCATCGGTATTGCCGTGGCTGACAAACCTGAAGGTCCGTACAAAGATCATCTCGGTAAACCTTTGATCAATCAATTTTACAATGATGCACAACCCATTGATCAATATGTGTTCAAAGACAAAGACGAACAATATTATATCATCTACGGTGGATGGGGACGTTGCAATATTGGTAAACTCAATAACGACTTTACTGGTCTTGTTCCATTCTCTGATGGATCATTGGTACGAGAAATCACACCCAAGGGTTATGTAGAAGGTCCCACCGCTTTTATTCGTAAAGGAACATACTATCTCATGTGGTCGGAAGGTGGCTGGACCAATGGCACATACAAAGTAGCCTATGCAAGATCCAATTCCATCTTTGGTCCGTTTGAAAGAGAAACCACCATACTAGAAGCAGATAGCACCATTGCCACTGGTGCCGGACATCATTCTGTCATCAATATTCCCGGTACCGATGAATGGTATATCGTGTATCATCGCAGACCCATTCCCAATCTGGATAGAGATCATCGGGTGACATGTATTGATCGATTGTACTTCAATGAAGACGGAAGCATACGTCGTGTGAAGATGACGTTTGAGGGAGTGAGGAGGGGGATGGATTGATGGCAGATGGCAGATCGCAGATGTCAGATGTATGATTTCTGATGTCGGATGTCTGATTTGAATTTTCCCGCAATGTCTCCCTCTATTGCCTTCAGCAATTGATTGGAGACGTTACAGAGAATACATTTCACTATAATTTACTTCTATTGGCGTAATAGATGGTCATGATGGCTCTACTACTCAACGGATAACCACTACCGGAATAAGTAAAGTAGGTAAAATGAATATGGATATATCCCTTATCCGGGCCTACTGGGAAAGAGATGCCTCTGGGTACTTCAGTTCCATTAACGTGTTCCGGATAAATTTTCTTGATCAACTCCAACCACTTTTTTTGCGTTTTTTCTGCAGATTCAGGACTAACCGCTTGAACAATATCCGTTTCGTAACTGTGAAAAGGAGTGGTTAACAGCAAATTATTTAAAGGTGCGTTTTCTTGACCAAACCTGACTTTCCCTTTTCGAAAACCGAGTGTACCGAGTTTGCTATATGCATCTTCTAATGTTTGCTGGATATATTTTCTTTTATCCGTTTCAGCAGCAGGTACCACAGGTGTACTGGTAACCCGAGTGAAAAGCTCATCAAATGCAGCTCGTAAAGTCTTGATATCTGTAGTGGGTTCTATGGCTCCATACTTCGCTACAATGGCTTTGATAGCGTCGTATGTATTTTTATCTTTTTTGTCGGAATAATCATAATAGTATAAAGACGCTCTGTAATACTCAAGACCTTTTTCTATATTCTTAGGTATATTGTACAAACCATCGTGATAAATAGAACCTAAATAAGCACTGGCAGCAGCAAAACCTTTATCGTTTAGTTGTTGTAAATACGCAAGAGCAGATGTTACATTCGTATTGGTCTCCAATAATATCATTGCGTAATTGTAAATAGCCTCGTCCTTTCCTGTTTCAGCGGCTAGTTTCCAATAATAGGCTGCTTTTGAAAGATCCTTGGGTGCTTTTGAACCTGTATAATGCATGTACCCTAGGGTATACAGCGCATTATAATATTTTTGTTCCGCAGATTTCACAAGAAGACGATACGCCTTCACGGTATCTCTCGAAATATAATCACCTGCATTCAGTAATGAACCATAAATAAAAAGTCCAACCGAATCCTCATAATCAGCAGCTCTGGAAATATAAGTCACAGCCTGACTTCTATCTTGTGGCACTAATTTATTAGCGATGTAGGTATCATACAGTGCAACCATCGCCGGGGTATAGCCTCTACTACTGGCCATTTTCAGCTGGTTAATAGATTCAGTAACATCATCTTGAGTGTACGAGCTTTTATGCACCAAACAATATGCATATATAAAACGCTCTTCGGGTTTCAATACTGATGAGTGGAATTTATAAAGAACGATAGCAGAATAATAATCTTTGTTTTTATACAGCCGATCAGCCTCTTTCAAATCTTTTGCAGCATCTCTATTTTGAGCATAGACATTTGAAAGTGTGAAAGACATTAGAACGAATATTGCAAAAATGAATTTCCTCATTGCAGCAAATTAAGGAATAAAGCAAACCTGTGTACCCATGAGAAAAAAATACCGAAAAGATGGTAACTCATATTTCCCCGTAATGTCTCCCTCTCTTGCCAAAGGCAAAAGATGGGAGAATCAATCCGCGACGAGCATATCTTTTATTTTATGCATACGCTTTCTTTACAAAATGTCTACATCTACTACTAACCACAAACACCCTAGCTGTGTAAAACGCCGAGTCCTCTCGTACCTCGAGAGACATCGGCGGAGAACTTTTATTGAGTAGACCCTACGGAAAAGGAATGAATTTGCTCCCCCACTGACTTTGTTATTGCTGACTTTATTTTACCTGTGTGTTCAGTAGTTTTTGATTCAATAAGCATAATTAGACACTCTTTTTTGGAGGAAACTCTGTGATTTTTTCCTTTTTTTACAACAAACAAGTCTCCTTTTTTTAATATCAGGTTTGGCTGATTTTCAATTTCCATGAGAAGTGTCCCTTTTACAACATAGAACAATTCATCTTCATTTTCGTGATGATGCCAGGGCACTTCTTGCCCTTTGATTTTTACAACTTTAATATATTGGTCATTTACTTCACCAATAATTCTGGGTGAAAAATAGTTGTCTAGACCTACGAAAGCATCTTTCAAATTCATCTTTTAAATAGTTTGCCTTTTACAATCTTCCCTTCTTTTTTGGCTCGATAATAAAATACGATCCCAATCATCAACAAAAAAGATCCTGTAAAAATGGAATCTTCAATTCCAACAGCACCACCTGTTAATATATCAGGACCTGTGAATGTTGATTGAATGATACTGCCGATATCATCTAGACCTGTGAGATTTGAACCATAAAAAGGTTGCGAATAATTCCAGCCTAAATGGAAGAAAAAAGGCAACCATATTCTTTTAGTATAAACAAACATCATTCCCATAGTAAAGCCCCAAACCAAATAATAAACAAAACTAATTAGGCTGGAATTGGGATTATAAACATGTTGAAGTTCTACCAACATCGCAATGACAAGGGCTACATGCGTACCTAACCAATTTTCAAATACCCTTAGTATTAACCCTCTATGAAATAAGTCTTCAACGATGGCTGCAAACAATAGCATGGTGAAAAATCGCACTGAAGTGTTAGCTGTTGAAATACCATAAGCACGATAATTCCCTAATAAGTATAAAATGAAAATGGATAATGAGATTGTAAGAAATCCGAAGAAAAATCCACCAAACATTTCTTTAGGTAAATGTTTGATGGATAGCTCTGTTATTGCTCTTCTATCATAAAAACGAAATAAAAAGTAATATGCAGCTAGTAAAACCAAAAAGGAAATAACATGAATAATTGGATCAGCAATGCTTGTATCTTGAATAATGCTATAGAAAAATGGTTTTAAAACAAAGTTTTGAACCACTACGAATAGTGAAAAGCAAACGACAATTCCAATGACGATTTTTACAATTGGAAAATGCAACACTTTTTTAATTAATGCATTCATTGTTTCTTTTGATTGATGGTATTTAAAAATTTTATACAAATAAAACTCCTCAATACCTTTACGACAAGTACGTACGATAAAGTAGCCTACATACCAAAAAGGTAGTATTGTTGATTATCAGCATTTTAAATTTTGAAATAAATGAAGCATAAGATGAAAAAGGCGCATTGTGCAGTTGATTATGCTTTCCAACGCATCGGTGGAAAGTATAAGGCCCGAATTTTATGGGTATTGCGCGATGGTTTTTTGAGATATGGGGAATTAAAAAGAGCAGTAGTGGGTATCACACCAAAAATGCTTACGCAAACACTCAAAGAATTGGAAGCGGATGAACTAATTGGCAGAAAGGTTTATTTAGAAGTCCCACCGAAAGTTGAATATTCACTTACTGATACAGGAAAAGAGTTAATTCCGTTTATTGCTCAAATGAAAAGTTGGGGTGAAAAGCAAATGTCAACCAATTGAAACCTACAACAATACACAATCATCCTAGCTGCAAAAACTTTTGGAAAGTTCCGAAACTTTCCAAAAGTTGATTCGCATGAACCAGAGCACAGCTGAATTATCGCTGCCGAGTTCCTATGTCCAGCCCCACTATTGGTAATACCAATGTTATAGGCAGTTTTATTGGTATTGATTTTTTATCTGCCGCAAATTTTCTGTGTTTCGTCTTAACTCTTCATTTGAAATTCCTGTCGGATTATGAACAAGTTTATTTCTAAACATTCTTAGATAATCAAACTCTTTCAACAGTCCATATTTGTCATCCCGATTTTGCATTAAGGTTAGTAAAGCGTCTCTCATATTGTGAACTGCTCTATTAAATTGTCTCGCGTCAGTTAAAATAATTTGTTCAAACTCTGTCCACAATTTCAAGAAGTCGCCAATGTTTGCAGGTGCTATATCAGTCGCCAATTCTTGACCTATTTCTTTACAAATTTTTTCGATTCTATCGCCCTTTGGATATAATGCACTTTCAGGAATTCTATTGAAATCTTTACCCCAAAACCTCTCAGTGTTTGGAATTTCAAATTTTGCAATTAGTCTATTATTTAAGTCAAGTTCCCCTTTGTTTGAATATTCATTTGTTATATCATCTGTGCCAACTAAATACCCTTCTTGAAAATAAGGTCGTAATGCCTGTGGTGGACAAATGCTAAGAAGCCTAATATTAATTAAATCGTGTTCTGAGTTTACCGAAATTCTGTTAGAATAATACGGAAGTCCAAAAACATAGATGAATGCACTTTTTTCTTTATTTGCTAATTGCGCAAACGAACAAGCCACTCTTAAAGACTGAGTTACGTCAATTAGTGGTGTTTCTGTTACTTCATAGTGTTGTAATAAGCTCCATTGAATTAATTTCTTTCTTTGAATTTCATTTGCACCCTCAATTTTATTTTCTGTCAACAATTCACTTAATATCTTACTTGCACTATTCAGTTTGTCAAATCTGAAATCCAATTCTTGCTGTGTCAAATATTCGCTTCTATAAATTGTGGGGTAGAAGGTTGAATTGTTATATGTGTTTTTATAGTCGCTTTTCTGTCCTCGAAAAAAAAGCAGGTAGTCTTTATTTAGATAGGAAAGTTTTGCTACTTGTTCAACTAATTGTCGGAAGTTTGAAATAGGAAATCCATTGTCTGCCCCAACAGTTTTTGTTGTCGTGTGTTTTGCTAGTTCTGTTGTTAGTCGTCCGGAAATTTGTCTCATAAATTAGGGGCTGTCAAAAATTGTTTACATCGTATAAATACGCGAGCCTTTCTAAAAACTATCAATCGTACAATCCTGAATAAAGTTCACATTATCAATACACTATAAAAATATACACAACTCTTAATTCGTTTTATACCCCCCTCTCGCCGTCGTTGGTCACCTGACCATCAACTCACCTCCTCACAAACCACTCCAACCTCCCACACTGTTCACAAGCGAAGCAATTTGCAGAACGATCAGCCCAATCAACACCGAAGAAAGCAGTAATAGAACTGTTAAGCAATACTTTCTTAGTCCAAAAACGATTATGCCCACAATGCGGACATGTAAGGGCCTTTCCGTGTATAACAATGGGCTGCGCTTCCTGTTGTTTGAATAGCTTCATATATAAGTTTTGGTTTACCGTTTTTGTGAACGATACAATTTTCTCTATGTGAGGGGGAGTTAATAAAAGTGGGGAATACTAATATAGTTCTTTTTCTATATACCTGTATTATTTTCTTCAAAAAATTCTTGAACAAGCTTTAGATCTTAGCCTTAGCATCTCCATAAATCCTTCGGTATTTCTTCGAGGTTTCTTCGAGAGTTATTCGAGCGCTCTCGAAGGATTCCCGAAGCGGCTTCGAGAAATCTCGAAGAAACACCGAAGGATCTCCCTGGTTGGTACAGCTGTCTCGTACTGTACAAAGGGTATTATGGGCCGCAGATTTTTATGATGATTATGATGGGTTATGATAGAAGCATTCTATCATAACCCATCATAAAAATCTGCGTGCCATTCTTCTCCTCATAATCAAAAACTGTAAAGTAAGACCGTATGATCCCCCTG
>VFQN01008062.1_pt1 | contig 10908 bp, 6 predicted proteins | sample 3512371 | NCBI WGS metagenome assembly VFQN01 (sample SAMN10412370, study PRJNA504923) | tailings metagenome | isolation source: Replicate 2 from Balatoc abandoned mine | place: Philippines: Itogon, Benguet | collected 2017-08-28 | reverse complement strand
TCCAGAAGGACAAGGACTATATCGTCCGCAACGGCGAGATCGTCATCATCGACGAATTCACCGGCCGCATGATGCCGGGCCGCCGCTATTCGGAAGGCCTGCACCAGGCGCTCGAGGCCAAGGAACATGTGGCGATCCAGCCCGAGAACCAGACGCTCGCCTCGATCACCTTCCAGAACTACTTCCGCATGTACGAAAAGCTGGCCGGCATGACTGGCACCGCGTCGACGGAGGCCGAAGAGTTCGGCAACATCTACAATCTCGACGTGATCGAGATCCCGACCAATCTTCCGGTGCGCCGCAAGGACGAGGACGACGAGGTCTACCGGACGGTCGAGGAGAAGTACAAGGCGATCGTCAAGGAGATCCGGGAGGCCCATGCCAAGGGCCAGCCGACGCTAGTCGGCACGACCTCGATCGAAAAGTCGGAGCAGCTGGCCGAGCGCCTGCGCAAGGATGGTATCAAGGACTTCCAGGTCCTGAACGCCCGCTACCATGAGCAGGAAGCCTTCATCGTCGCTCAGGCCGGCAAGCCCGGCGCGGTCACCATCGCCACAAACATGGCCGGCCGCGGTACCGACATCCAGCTCGGCGGCAATGCCGACATGCGCATCGCCCAGGAACTGAACGACATGCCCGCCGGGCCCGAGCGCGAGGAGAAGGAAAAGGCGATCCGCGCCGACGTCCAGCGCCTGAAGGAGCAGGCCCTCGCCGCCGGCGGCCTTTATGTCCTCGCCACGGAACGCCACGAATCCCGCCGCATCGACAACCAGTTGCGCGGCCGCTCCGGCCGCCAGGGCGATCCCGGCCGCTCGAAATTCTTCCTGTCGCTGCAAGACGACCTGATGCGTATCTTCGGGTCGGAACGCATGGACGGTATGCTGCAGAAGCTCGGCCTCAAGGAAGACGAGGCGATCATCCATCCCTGGATCAACAAGGCGCTCGAGAAGGCGCAGAAGAAGGTCGAGGCGCGCAACTTCGACATCCGCAAGAACCTTCTCAAATATGACGACGTCATGAACGACCAGCGCAAGGTGGTCTTCGAGCAGCGCCTTGAGCTCATGGACGGCGAGAGCCTGACCGAGACGGTCACCGAGATGCGCACCGACGTGATCGAGGATCTGGTCGCCAAGCACATCCCGGAGACGGCCTACGCCGAACAATGGGACATCGCCGGCTTGCGCGCCGGCGTGCAGCAGCATCTCAATCTCGACGTGCCGATCGAGGAATGGGCCAAGGAAGAAGGCATCGCCGAGGACGATATCCGCGAGCGCCTGACCAAGCTCACCGACGAGGCGGCCAAGGATCGCGCGGAACGTTTCGGACCCGAGATCATGACCTATGTCGAGCGCTCGGTCGTCTTGCAGACGCTCGATCACCTTTGGCGCGAGCATCTCGTCAATCTCGACCATCTGCGCTCGGTCGTCGGTTTCCGCGGCTACGCCCAGCGTGATCCGCTCAATGAATACAAATCCGAGGCCTTCGAGCTCTTCCAGGCGTTGCTCGGCAATCTGCGCCAGGCGGTGACGGGGCAACTGATGCGCGTCGAGCTTGTACGCGAGGCTGCCGAAGCCCCTCCGCCGCAGGCGCCGGAGATGCACGGGCATCATGCCGACGGCTCGACCGGCGAGGACGATTTCGGCGGCGACACCGCGGTCGCGGTCATGCAGGAGACGATGCGTGTCGTCCCAGCGGAAGAGCGCGATCCGAACAACCCCAAGACCTGGGGCAAGATCGGCCGCAACGAGGCCTGCCCCTGCGGCTCGGGCAAGAAATACAAGCACTGCCACGGCACCTTCGCGTAAGGCGCGGCACGGCAAATGTGAGCCCGGCGGCCTCGCGTCCGCTGGGCTTTTTCTTTGGGCGCTGCTCGGGACAAAATTGCGTCGCCTCGCTCCCCACCGGGTTCGACGCCGCATCAAGAATAGCGTCACATTCGACTTGCTCCTGGCCCATCGCCTTGGGCCTGGTCGGTTTTTACCGCTTTCCCAGTCTTCGCACGATCGTCCAGGAGATGGACGAGCCGGATCGGCGCTTGCCCAATGCTGCTCGCGCAGCCTGAGGAGCCTATTGGAAACAGGCGAACCCCTTGACGCGAACCACCTTGGCCGAAAGGAATGTAATCCGTACAGCCGTCGGACCCGGGGTCCCCTGCCACCGTTTCTTAAAGACTCGCGGCGTAGGACTTCGGCATCGACGGGAAACGGGGAAGTCTCGCGTTGCGATTTTCCGCAGCAACGACGGCGGATAGGCTTTTGCCGGAGCGCTTGGCGCTGCGGATGCGCCCGCTGCTCCGTCGTGTCGACGACATCCTGCTCCGGGCCGACGAACGCGGCGAGGCGAGCCGCATGTCGATCATCGCCTTCGCGATCCGCATCGTCAGCGCCGCGATCGCCTTCCTCAGCCAGGTGCTGCTCGCCCGCTGGATGGGCGGTTTCGAATACGGCATCTTCGTGCTGGTGTGGACGGCGATGATTCTCGCCGGCAACTTGTCCTGTCTCGGCTTCCACACCTCGGTCATCCGCTTCGTGCCGGAATACCGGGAAAAGAACATGCTGCCCGAACTGCGCGGGGTGCTGCGCGCCAGCCACCTCGTCGTGCTCGCCGCCTCGACCGTCTTCGCGTTGCTCGGCGTCGCAGGCGTCTATCTCCTGTCGGACGCGATCGAGCCCTATTATTTTATTCCCTTCATCCTCGGCATGATCTGCCTGCCGATGATTGCCATGTCCGATCTGCTGCAAGGCATCTCTCGCGCGCACAGCTGGGCGATCGCCGCGCTGGCGCCGACCTACATCGAGCGGCCGATCCTGATCCTTTTGTTCATGGCCGGGGCGATCTTCGCCGGCTATGGTCCCGACGCCGAGACCGCGCTGATCGCGGCAATCCTCGCCACATACGTCACCACCCTCATCCAGCTCGTACGCGTCAACGCCCACACCGGCCGCCTGCTGCCGGCCGGCCCGGTTCGCATGCGCTACGGTCAATGGATCGTCATCTCGCTGCCGATCTTCCTGGTCGAGAGTTTCTTCTTCCTGCTCACCAATGCCGATGTTCTGATGGTCGGCGCCTTCATGGAGCCGGACGACGTCGCCGTCTATTTCGCCACGGTGAAGACGCTCGCCTTGGTCCACTTCGTCTACTTCGCGGTGAAGGCAGGCGTCGCGCAGCGTTACGCCCAGTTCACCCATGGCGACAGCGGCAAGCTCGCCGCCTTCGCCCGCGAAACCGTCTCCTGGACCTTCTGGCCGTCGCTGCTGATGGCCTTCGTGGTTTTGGCCCTGGGCAAGCCGATGCTCATGCTGTTCGGTCCGGGTTTCGACGCCGGTTATCCGCTGCTCTTCCTGCTCGTCGCCGGCGTCGTCGCGCGCGCCGCTGTCGGCCCTTGCGAAAGCCTGCTTACCATGAGCGGCAACCAGAATGTCTGCGCCTTCGTCTATGCGCTGACGCTCGTCGTCAACGTGGCGCTGAGCGTGGTGCTGATCCCCAGCCTCGGTCTGTGGGGCGCCGCGATCGCCACGGCCGCCTCAATGGCCTTCGAAGCCGCAGCCCTCTCCTTCACCGTCTGGCGCCGACTGGGTATCGTCATGGCCGTGTTTCTGCCCACCCATCCCGCAAAGGAGGCCCAGTGATGGCCGCCGTGCCTCTGCTCGAGGAATTGAACAGCAGCGCTTCCGGGCCCATGGTCGCCAGCCTTGCCGGCCTCGCCGGGGCCCCCGCCGACGACGCCCTGGTCGAGCTTCTGGTCGACGATCGGCCCTTGCGGCGGCTCGCCATCTACGCCGCCTCGGCCGGCTTCGAAATGGTCGAGGAACTCGATCATCTGTGCCGCCGCACGGTCGAGCCCAACGTCTTCTTCAATCCGCGCTTCCTGGCGCCGGCCATGCCGCGCCTGGAAGATCGCGAGGTGCGGCTCGCCGTCATCCGCGACGGCAATGAGTATCGCAGCCGGCTGCGGCTGCTGGTGCCCTTCTCCGTCGAGAAGCCGCCCATCCCGATCGGCGTGCCGATCATGCGCACATGGTCGAGCCCGTTCGGGCCACTGGGAACGCCGTTGCTCGATCGCGACGACCCTGCCGGCGTGCTGGAGGATTTCTTCTCGATGCTGGCACGCCCGCATCTGAAGCTGCCGAAAGTCTTCGTCATGCCCGACATGCCGCTGGACGGGCCGGTCGCCAGCCTGCTCAGCGCGGTAGCCGAGACACGCGGCCTGCCGCTCTCCATCGTCAACAAGGTCGAGCGCCCCTATCTCGCCAGCGACCTCGACGGCGACGCCTATCTCAAGCAGTCGCTCAGCCCCCACCATCTGCGCGAATACCGGCGGCTGAAGCGGAGGCTCGCGGAAACGGGGACACTCGAGCACCGCGTCGCTCGCACCACGGACGAGATAAGGCTCGGCGTCGAGGCTTTCCTCTCGCTCGAAGCCGCCGGCTGGAAGGGCCGCGAGCGAACCGCCATGGCGATCGACCGCTACCGCGCCGCTTTCGCGCGCGAAGCTGTCGACCGACTCGCCGAACTCGACTTCTGCCGCGTCCATTCGCTTGCCCTTGACGGCAAGATCATCGCCTGCCTCATCGTCTTCATCGAGGCCGGCATCGCCTACACCTGGAAGACGGCCTATGACGAGGCCTTCGCCGCTTTTTCGCCGGGCACGCTGCTGATGATCGAGGTCACCCGGCAGCATCTCGAGGACCCCAACATCGAGGCGACCGATTCCTGCGCGGTGCCGGACCACCCGGTGATGAGCCGACTGTGGAGCGAGCGCAAACCGCTCGCCACATTCGTGGTCGGCCTGACATCCGACGGTGATCGCGCGACGCGCCAGGCCGCCTCGCAGCTTCACCTCTATAGCGAGACCCGCAAGCTGGCCCGCACTTTGCGCAATCGCGTGAAGGGCCTGCTCAAGCGGAAGTGACGGCGCCGCCGCTTCGAAAGCTCAGTCGGCGATCTTGTCCAGCCGGCTCGGCGCGACGCCGAAATGCCTTTTGAAGGCAGTCGAGAAATTGCTGACATAGGCGTAGCCGACCGCCTCCGAGACCGCGGAGATCGTCCGTCCGTCGCGGAGCAGGTCGAGGGCGTGGCGCATCCGCATGCCCAGGCACGCCGCGGTGATCGTTTCGCCGAACATCTGCCTGAAGCCTTTGACGATCTTGTCCTGGTTCATGCCGAGTTCCCGGGAAAGCTCGGCGATCCCCGGCGGATCGGCGTAATCCCGCGCCAGCCTTTCCCTGAGTTCGCCGAGCTTGGCTCGCTCACGCTGCGACAGGGGCACCGGCTGCGATGCGGTCGCACTGTCGCAGCTCAGTTCGCTGCCGATGAGGCCGAGGATCTCTAACGTCTTGGCCTCGAAGATCAGGCGCCTCAGTGATCTCGTCCACGCGGTGGAGAACAGGGCCTGGGCGGCCGCTATCAACTCCAGGTTCGGCCTACGGCAATCCATGAAGGCATCGGTCCGCGAAGGTCGCGCAAAGCCGGCGAGACCGGTCGGAAAGCTCTTCAGGTTCGACAGGAAGATTGTCTCAAGGTGATGCCGAGGCAGAAGGATGGTCAGCCATTTCTGGCGATCGCCCGGCAGCATGTATTCATGCTTGGGCATGTCGGCCGGGTGCGTCAGCGTTCCGAAGGCAGGCCCGCTCAGCCTGGACGCCTCTACGGTGTGCGGCATCGAGATCACCGACGTCCCGCTCATTCGGATATGGAACTTGGCCATGTCCTCGCCGACATAGTTGAAGCCTTGCGCGGCCGTGGTGCTGGCATCGCGAAGCTGGAGACAGATTCCGTTCGGAAGCGCCAGATATTCCTCATAGCCGCTCTCGACGCCTTCGAGGGCCAGCCGGAATCCACCGTCCCCCTCGCCCCAGTACTCGTCGTCGGCGTCGCGAGCGCAGGCGCCCAAGGCGGCGAAGTTGCGCGTGGTCCAAGTCTCGCGCAGCGCGATGTCGCCTATCGTTTGGGCGCGACTGTCCATCCCCTGCCTCCCTCGGTGTCTCCCGGACGGAGCTTAGCAGTTCGGAGCCAGGGGCCAAACCCTATGTCCAGAGGCCGGCATTTCCGGCCGCCGAAGCACAAAAACTTTTCCGGGAATAACGCGGCTCCGTCAGCGCATAAGCCAGTGCGTTGACTAAGCCGTGCACGGCATGAAGTTGGACCCACTGTGTTCGGGAGGTTTTCGTGGAGGCAGATTTCATCATCGTCGGCGGCGGCTCGGCCGGCTGCGTGCTGGCCAATCGGCTGTCCGAGGGCGGCCGCCACCAGGTCCTCCTGCTGGAAGCGGGTGGCAGCGACGCCTCGCCTGTGATCCGCATCCCGGCGGGCGAGATCAAGGCGATCATGAACGATCGCTACAACTGGAAATACATGGCCGAGCCCGATCCGACCCGCGATGGCCGCATCGACATGTGGCCGGCCGGCAAGGTGCTCGGCGGCGGTTCCTCCATCAACGGCATGATGTATGTGCGCGGCAGCCGTTACGACTACGATCAATGGGCTCGGCTCGGCAATCAGAGCTGGTCCTATGACGACGTGCTGCCCTTCTTCCGGAAAATGGAGACCTATGAGGGTGGCGGCTCCGCCGTGCGCGGCGATGGCGGCCCGTTGCACGCCTCCTTCACGCGCGTGCCCAACAGGCTGACGGAGGCCTTCATCCGGGGCGGCGTCGAAGCAGGCATTCCCGACAACGACGACACCAACGGCTGGGAACAGGAAGGCATCGGCCGCTCGCAGGCCTCTCAGAAGAACGGTTGGCGCCACAGCACCGCGCAGGCCTACCTTCGGCCGGCCCGCGGCAGGGCCAACCTCAGGGTCGTCACCGGCGCGGTCGTCACCGAGATCCTGGTCGAGGGGCATACCGCAAAGGGCGTCGTTTTCCACCGCGACGGCGAGACGGTGCGGGCGCTCGCGAAACGCGAAGTGATCGTCGCGGCCGGCGCGATCGCCTCGCCCAGGCTGCTGATGCTGTCCGGCATCGGGCCGGCTGGACATCTGCGCGACGTCGGCCTCGAAGTAAGATGCGACCTGCCCGGTGTCGGCGAGAACCTGCAGGAACACCCCGCCGTCATCGTCCAGGAGCATGTCGCCTTTCGCACGCTCAACATGGAACTCACGCCGCTGCGCGTGATCAAGCATGGCCTGGATTTCCTGCTGCGCGGGCGTGGCCCGGCGACGACCTCGATCGGCCACGGCGCCGCCTTCGTCCGTCGCTCGGAGCGTGATCCCGCACCGATCGTCCAGCTCAGCTTTTCGCCCATCGCCTATGACTTCAGCGCGGGCGGGGTCTCCCTTTATCATCGGCCCTGCGTGCTGATCGCGGTCAATGTCTGCCGCCCGGCGGCTCGAGGTAGACTGACCCTACGCTCGCCTGATCCATTCGCGCCGCCTGTCATCTCGCACCGCATGTTCGAGCATGCCGAGGATATGGACGAACTCATATTCGGCTGCCGCAAGGCGCGCGAGATCTTCTCCAGCCGGGCCTTTTCCACTTATGCGATCGACGAACGCAGCCCCGGCGCGTCGGTTGAGAGCGACCGGCAATGGGAGGACTACATCAGGGCCAACGCCTTCCCGATGTACCACCCATGCGGCACCTGCCGGATGGGCGACGACGCGAAAGCCGTCGTCTCCGACAAGCTCGAGGTCCGGGGCATGGCCAGGCTGCGCGTCGTCGACGCCTCCGTCATGCCCGTCATCCCCAGCGCCAACACCAACATCCCCACCATCATGGTGGCCGAACGGGCCGCCGACCTCATTCTGAATCAACGCTGAGAACATTCCTCATGACCTACCACGGAACGATCCCGTCTCCGCTCGACGCCGCGCGCCTTCAGGCCGGCAAGGGCGCATCCTTCATAGATGGACGATACCGGCCTGGCGCTCTCGCCGCGTCCTTCACCAAGATTCATCCCGGCACCGGTGAGAAGCTGTTCGACACCGCCTTCAGCTCGCCGGCCGAAATCAGTGCTGCCCTGGAAGGCGCCCGGCGCGCCTTCCAGGGCAGGGCCTGGCGGGATAGGAGCCCGGGCGAGCGGCGCCGCGTCCTGCTCGGCCTCGCGGAGCGGATCGAAACCCATGCCGCGACCCTTGCTGCCCTGGATACGGCCGAGATGGGCAAGACCATTTCCGACGCACGTTTCGACGCCGTGATCTCGTCCGCGCTCGTCAGGTTCTATGCAGAGGCGATCGACAAGCTCCATGCGAGGAAGGCGCCAGCCGATCACCGCACCATCGCCTTCAACAGCTTCGAGCCGCGCGGCGTGGTCGGCGCCATCGTTCCCTGGAACTATCCTATGTGCAACGCAGTGCTGAAGCTGGCGCCGGCGCTCGCCGCCGGCAACTCGGTGGTCATGAAACCGTCCGAGCACGCATATCTTTCGACGCTGCTCCTGGCGGAGTTGGCGACCGAGGTAGGGCTTCCCGACGACGTGTTCAACGTCGTCACCGGTGACGGGCCCACTGCCGGGGAACCGATCGCTGGAAGCAGCGACTGCGATCTCCTAACCTTCACGGGCTCGCACGTCACCGGCCGCAGGATCATGGAACTCTGCGCCCGGTCGAACGGCAAGCCGCTGATGATGGAATGCGGCGGCAAGTCGGCGGCCATCGTCATGCCCGACATGGCCGACGCCATTCCCGAACTCGCCGCGGCCGTCGTCGCCGAGGCCTTCGCCAACCAGGGCCAGCTCTGTGTGGCGAGGACGCGATTGCTGGTGCATGAGGATATCGCAGCAGCGCTCACCGAAGCCGTGGCCGAGGAGGCGAGGAAGAAGCGGCCGGGCGACCCAGCCGATCCCGCGACGAATTTCGGATCGCTCGTCCATGCCGCCCACAAGTCCCGTGTGCTGGAGCATATCGCGCAAGCACGGCGTCAAGGCGCCCGTGCCGTGCTCGACGCCGGCGAGATGACCGGCCCGGGCAGCTTCGTGGCTCCAGTCGTCTTCGACCGCGTCACCCCTGATATGGATCTGGCGCAGCAGGAAGTCTTCGGCCCGGTCCTGGCGGTCATCACCTTCAGGACCGAAGACGAGGTGATCGCTGCCGCCAACGACAGCGCCTACGGCCTGGCCGGCACGGTCTGGGCGCGCGACTACCGTTTCATCCGGCGCTGCTGCAGCGAGCTCGATGTCGGCAAGCTTCAGGTGCGATCGGCCGTGGTCCCGGCCATGGGTGCCGGATTCGCACTCGGGTCGGAGCCGGTCGGCCAATCCGGCTTCGGCGTCGAATTCGGCCTCGACGGCTTGAGGAGCTATTCACGGCTGATGTCGGTCGAGATGGTGGGGTGATCCGATGAACCCGAACCGTCCGCAGAGCACGTCGACCCTCGCGCTTTATGCGATGCCGGCGATCTCGATCTCCATGCTCCTGATGCCGCCGATCATGTACATCCCGCCATTCTACGCCAGCGAGGTCGGCATGGACCTTGCCACCGTCGGCCTGGTCTTCTTCCTGGCCCGCGCCTGGGACGCCTTCATCGATCCGTTGATCGGATCGCTTTCTGACCATACGCGGTCGCGCTGGGGTCGCCGCAAGCCCTGGATCGCGGTCGGGGTGCCGTTCCTGATGCTGGCCACGTGGCTGCTGTTCTCGCCGCCGCAGGCAGCGAGCCCGGCCTATCTGCTGATCGTCATCTTCGGTTTCTATCTCGCCTGGACCATGGTCCAGATCCCCTATCTGTCCTGGGGTGCCGAGCTCTCGACCGATTACAGGGAGCGCAGCCGCATCGCCGGTTTCCGCGAGGCCGGCACCATGATCGGCGTGCTGCTCATCACCGGCCTGCCGGCGCTGATCTTCTACGGCTCCGAGCCGACGCTCCGGCAGATTCTGATGGCTTTCACCGTGCTGATCCTCATCTTCCTGCCGGTCACCTGCCTTCTGGCCCTCAGGAAGGTTCCTGACGTCGTTTCGGACGTGCGCGAAGAATTCTCCATGGGCACCGTCCTGAGGACGCTCGCGGAGAACCGCCCCTTCCTGCGCCTGATGGTCGCCACGCTCCTCATCTGGCTGGGCGCCTATATCTACAATGCCTGCATCCTCTTCGTCCTGCAGAATGCGCTCGGATTCCCGGGCAGCGTCTTCCTGCAACTCGTTTTCATCCAGTTCCTGGTCGGCACGTTGTTCACGCCGCTGATCATCCGCGGCGCCAATCGGTTCGGCAAGCACAGGGTGCTCGCGATTTCGGCCGTGGCCACGGCCCTGGCTATCCCGGCCATGTCGCTTGTGCCGGCCGGCAGCTTTGTAGGCATCGCCGCCTGCTTCGTCGCGCTGGGCTTCGCGATTTCGCCGATCTGGGTTCTGCCCACCGCGATCGTCGCCGACGTCGCCGATGTCGGCGAGCTGCTCGGCGGCGGCAGGAAGAACGGCCTCTACATGGCGATCTACAATCTCGACGTGAAGATCGCGATTGCCATCAGCATCGGCGTGGCGATGCCGCTCCTCGGCTATCTGGGCTTCCAGCCGACAGGCGCGGTGACCGAAGCCGGCAGGCAGGCCCTTTCGATCGTCGGGCTCTATCTGCCTGCAGCGCTCATGATCGCCGGCGCGGCCGTGCTCTGGAACTATCCGCTCGACGCCAAAGCGCATGGGGAAATCCGCCGCCGGCTTGAACCGGCCTGAATGATCGATAGCTTATCGCTCTTCAGATCGCACCGGAGCCCGAACCCATGACGCTCGCCCGCCACATCGACCCCATCCTCCCCGAGATCGTCGCCTGGCGGCACGATTTCCATGAGCATCCGGAGCTGCTCTACGACGTGCATCGCACCGCAGGCGTCGTGGAGCACCTGCTCGGCACGTTCGGCTGCGACGAAGTCGCGGCCGGCATTGGCCGCACCGGCGTGGTCGGCGTCATCCGCGGCGCGCGGCCGGGAAAGGTCATCGGCCTCAGGGCCGACATGGACGCCCTGCCGATCGAGGAGACGA
>VFQN01008061.1_pt1 | contig 10910 bp, 14 predicted proteins | sample 3512371 | NCBI WGS metagenome assembly VFQN01 (sample SAMN10412370, study PRJNA504923) | tailings metagenome | isolation source: Replicate 2 from Balatoc abandoned mine | place: Philippines: Itogon, Benguet | collected 2017-08-28 | reverse complement strand
CGCCAAGCCAGGTTTCGCGCAGACATGCCCTGTGAATTTCCCTGTTTCGCGCGGCCCTTGCCAAAAATTATTTTTTCCGGCGCAAAAACGCCCCAAATGGGAAGGGGAAATAATTTCATGAGCGATGATATCCCTAAGGTACGGTACTCACCTGGCCTGCTGAACAGGTCCAGCTCCGACGTCTAGCCCCGACTGCACTCTCTAGTAAACAACAGTCTGCCGGTACCAGCCGAGCCGTACAACACCACAACCACCTGCTGAACCAACTGGCATCCCTTCATCCCGTACATGTTCGCGTCACTGTGCTCTTGCTGTTGCCGCAACTGCACCGATACCCGCCTGGCCTGCTGAACACGTGGCCAAGGACGCAACATGGTAAGCGACCACCACCCACCTGGCCTGCTGAACACGTCCAGCCCCGACCCAACCGACGCCGCCGTGTCGGGCCGCAGGTTGGCGACCACGATGCGCTGCCACGCCGCGTCCAGCTCCGGGTCGGGGTCCAGCGGTTGGAGCGGTTGGAGCGGTTGGGTTCCGGAGCCGACAAGGCCGCCGGCATCACACAGCTCGCTGTCCTCCGGGATGGCGGTGAGGGTGGTAGTGGTGGTGGTGGTGGCGGTAGGGACGCGGCGTGTGGTAAGTGCGGGGGTGGCGGCAGCGCTGCCGCGGGGCCGTGGGCGCGTGCGGGGCGGGGAGGCGGCGGTGCGGAGCGCCGCCGCCGCCGTGCGCGCCCCTGAGGTGCTGCCGCTGCTGCCCGGCCGCAACATATCGGCCAGCGCTGGTACTGCGTCTCCCTCCTCCCCCTGATTCCCCTCGCCCTCGGCCGTCGCCCCCTCCTCCCCCTCGGCCCCCTCCTCGCCCTCCTCCGCCACCGCCTCCATGCCGCCCACATGTGACGCAGCATGAGACGCCGACGTCACCGGCCGTGACGCCCCCGCCGTCGCCGTCGCTGGCCGCCGCGCCGCGCTCCCCGGCCGCACGCCACCCAGCAGCCCCAACGCTGCCGCCGCCGCCGCTGCGCCAGCCGCCGCCGTCCCCGCCGCCGCCGCCTCTGCCTCCGCCGCCCGCTGCATCAGCGCCGCCGCCGTCTGCGGCCGGGCCGCCGCCATCGCCGCCGCGATTGCCTTGATCTCCTCCGGGCTGAGCTGTACGGCAGGCGCCGCCGTCGCCGCCGCCGACATGCCCTTGCCGCCACCAGGCCCGGCAGCCGCCGTCGGGGGCCGGCTTGCCTGCAGCTTCACAAGCACCGAGGCTGCGGGATCCGCGTGCGCCAGCTGAGTCGCGAAGGCGTTGGGGGCGGCAGCGGTACCACCACCCGCAGCAGCAGCGGCAGCCGTTATCGGGCGGCCGTAGGCAGCTCCGGTGCGCGGCCGCCCAGGGCCCGAGGCAGTGCCGGGCGGCGCACCTGCTGCTGGCCCTGCACCAGCGGCACCAGGCGCTGAGATGGCGCCTGCTGCTGGTGGTGGTGCCGCCACGCCTGGCGCCCCCGGCACGGCTGTGAGGCCGGGGATGCCCCCTGCAGGCAGTCGGACGCTTCCAGCGCGGTAGGGCGCCGCGGTGTGCGGCCGGACGTCGGGCCTGGGGGGTGTAGCGCGCGTGGGGCGTGCAGAGACATGGGTGAGACGTGGACGGGCGAGTTAGGCAGGTAACCGCCAAGAGACAGAGGGTTTAGGGCAGATCCACGTTTGCGACAGTGCAATCCCAGGGTTGCGGCGGTGCCCGAAAATCAGACCTCCTTGGCTGAGTCCTGGCTTGGGCCACCTGACGAGGCACGCCGCAGCGTCACTACGCAGCAAGGCGGTATGCTCTTCCCCTCCCCCCTCCTACTTACTTTTGTAATTTCGTTTCCCCCTCCCGTCTGCCTGACGAAGCCCCCATGCCACCGGATTCAGCACCCTCTTGACTCCTACGCCTCCAGCACCCCTTCCACCAAGCCCGGTACCGTACCCACGCAAATCGGAGCCTGCGCGCCATGCCACGCCAAGCCATACCACGGACTCAATACTCATACAGCCTTCTGCCCACATCCCTACCCCCTTTTGCTCTGCCTGTAGGTAGTCCCATGCTACGGCGCCCGGCCCGCTACCCGCCTTGCACCCCTTGCATCCAGCCCTGGTCCTTATGCCCAGCCACAACCCGAAAGCGACACACCCCACACTGCCACACACCTTGGCGGCACGTAGACCACATTCGGGTCCTCCTTCCCGTGTTGCCCTTGCTGCCCCTGCCCTTGCTGCTGCTTGTGCGCCGAGGGCGGCCGTAACGCCAGCGCCGCGCTGCCCGCCAGGTGCTGCCCCGCCTCCCGCGCACGCCGCAGCACCAGCGTCCCATGGGTCTGTCCCGCCGCCGCCGCCGCTGCAACACCCGCGGCCCCGCCCGCCGCCGGGGCAGACGCCGGCGGCTGCGCCCGGCTGCTGGGCCCGCTGCCTCCTACAAGCACCGCCAGCGCCTCAGGACTCAGGCTTGCTAGAGCTGCCGGAGGTATAGCCGGTGGGTGGGTGGGATGCTGTTGCGTTTGTGCGGATGTGGCCTGCGCTCGTGCACGGGGGCTGATCTGCGGGGGCCGGGAGTTTGTGGTGGCCTTTAAGGGGGTCCCAGGGCTGCGGCCTAGGGCGTTGGCGGGAAGGTTGAGAGCTGCGGCAGGGGCGCTGCGTTGCAGCTGGGCCAGGAGGCTTGCAGGGAGACCGGGATGGCTACGGGCCGCGTGGGCTAGGTCGGTGGATAGGGCGGGGGCGGGGGGAGGTGGCCGGGGAGGCGCTCCGAATAGGTGGGGTGGGGCGGAGAGGGCGGGGGAGGGCGGCAGGGGAGGGAGGCGGGCGGGGCCGGCGGAGACGGCTGTGCGGCCGTTGGGCTGCTGCTGCTGTTGGTGTGCGGGGGCCTTCCTGCGTGTCGGATATTGTGTGCACCAAGAGCTATTACGTGAGACGAAGTGCTTGTGGCGTGACCGAGTCTGTGCATGCGGGTGTGCATCACCACACCGCCTGCCGCCAGCTCGCGTCATTCCTCCTCCGCATGCCACGGCGACCCACGTGGCATGCCGGTGCATCAGCTACAGCCAGATCGCGCCGCGCACCTGCCCTGTGCATCAGCTGCTGCTGAGGCTGAGCCTCCGGCGCCGCGTCGGGCGTAGGAGGGCGCGCCGGGAGGCCGCGGTCCGGAACCGGTGCCAGCGCCACCTGCGGGTAGGGCTGTCGAGGGCCTGCCCAACGGCAGCGGCAGCAGTTGTGTGTGCGTTAGACCATGTAGGGTCAAGACTCAACGAGGGCAATGCATGGGGAATACATGCATGCAGCAGTTTGCTGGCTAGCAGCCTGCGGCTACTGCCAGCGGGAACTGCAGTTGGGTCGGACCCAAGCCCATGGCCCCACCTTGCCGCTGTGCCCAAGTCTGTTGCGACGGCAAGCCTTGCAAGCGCCCGCGTCGTGGGGATGCTTGCTTCGCTCTGCGCAAGTGGGTTGCAGTGGCCATGTGCCGTTCCGTGAGAGTTCTTGGGGCAGAGCTCCGTGCTTCTAGTGCGGTTGGAACGCTATGCTAAATCCTACAGGTGTCATTAGCTTCTGCGTTGTTGTTCGCGCGCACCGTCAGGGCAACGACGAAAGAGACTTGCCTTCGCGACCATACTGCCAAACCACAGAGGCCAACGCAGAGGCCAATGCTAAAGCTGAACTATATGACTAAATAGCTCTTCAATAGCTGTTCTTCTGGACATGACGCGGAAGCGGTACTATGCAGAGACCGAAGCTTCGACGTGCGGAATCCCCAGCGATACGCTTTCGACTGTGTATGCATGTATAAGCATGCAGAACGCCATGCAAAGAGGTATACCGCTCAGCTTGTTGTACTGCTTGCTTGTGGAAGCCGGTCGGGCCGTGTCGAGGGAAGTCCCCAGCATTCCGTTCCATTGCCCCCGCTGGCCAAGGCAACGCCGTACAGCTCCTGGGGCACAGCTCTGCACCCCAGTGCATGGGGACAACGCTCGCTGGGTATAACACGTCCTCGCTGGGTATAAACACAGGTTGCACAAACATCCATGTCCCACGTGGGCTTAATAGTAACGGTGGTGCACGCTTGGTGCTATTCGAGCGCTACGGCACCCCCAGCAATATCCCAGGCACAACATTTCCTAATTCGGACAGGCTAGCAAAACACCTGTCAATCGCTCAGTCCGTTGTCCTCCACGGCAGACACCCCACGGCACGGAACGGTGTACACAAGTGTGCACCACCGCAGACCACCACAATCCTTCTCCCAAAAAAAAACTGGAAGCCTGCACCAGGCATGCGCATTGCCCGGTGTGCGGTACTGCCTGTAGGCGCCCAGCGCTCTTGCAGTCCCCAGTGACAACCAGGGGACACCCCTGATGACAACACCACGATCCAGCTGCGGTTTGTTCAGGCCGGTGCAGGACCCCCACTGCTGCCGCCCCGAATGTTCCTCCGCAGCTGGCATACACTCCCACGCAGCAACGCCCTCTCCACGCAACGCACATGTGCCGCCACACCCCACTCCCACAGGTACGGTACCCGCCAACCACCATGCCTATGCACACAAGCACTCGCACAATGCTCGCCCACTCTCCTACAGCCGTGGCAGAACTCTCGCAGTCACAACAAGAACAAAAACCAATTGCCAGCATCCAGCTTCCATTTCCACGCCCTGACTCCACGCTACGAATGCCTTGCAATCTTGCACCCGAGATCCGACCGGCGCGTCGATTACGCTCGACGCGTGCCCAGCCATCAGCACATGACCACTCGAAACTTAGAACTCGTGCACCAACAACATGCAACCCCCGCCTCGCCCACCATCCGCCCCAGTCGATACCTCCGATCCCCGCCGCCTCTCCACCCGTCACATCACCTTGAATGCTGTCCCCGCCACCCCGTAGGTAGTGCCTCCCCACCCAACACTCCCAACATACCGGTATGAAACTGGCTGGTACCCCGAAGGGGCACCTCCGGGACCCGGCCCCGAAGGGCCCTGTGGGTACCACTACAATCCCACCTCAACGGCGTACGGTATACGAGTGTGTGAGGGCGTTTTCCACCATCCCTCCACCCCGCAAGCCCCTCTCCCAGGGCAAGTTCACCTCGCCACCGCACCAACCCGCTCTGCGTTGGCCCCCTTTCTTCGCCCTCACCTCCGGAACTGGGCAGCTCCCGCCACCTCTCCTCCGGTACTGCAGGCCCCCCTGCGTCCGGTTCCTCCACCTCGCCACTCTGCGGCTACCCCCTCCTCCGGAACTGGTCGGTGCGGCGGCGCTGCGACTCCCGGTCGGCCAGCAGGTCGTCAAACTCCCGCAGCTGCCTGCAGGGGGAAAGGGGCAGCGAAAGATAACAGTATTTGAACGGGAGAAATGCAACAAAAGCCGCCGCAGGATGCGTGCAACGCGCGCAACGGAGGGCAGTGTGCCTGCAGAAGGGCCACACTGCGTTGCCGTCAGCCTGCACACCCTGGCAGCCTTACTGCAGCTCAGCGCAAGAGGCGGTAAGTGGCCTTTCCAACAACCCCTGCAGCCACCTGAAGAGGCCACAAGGCAGCCCCATCCGCCCGCTACCCACACATATGCAACCCCACAACGAAGCCAAACCCCAGAAGTTCCACAACCGTTCCGGCCCCGAACAGTCCTCTCTCCTGCAGCTCTGGATCGGAGAACGACCCTTGCACCCCCATCCGCAGCAGCCGTGCGCAACGCCCGTATGCAGAGGACTCAACAGCTGCACAGTTGCCCCGGAAGGCTAGTCCAACATTCCCACCCAACCCAGACCCAACCTGTCAATTTCTGGGTCCACGTCAATAATGAGCTCTCCCTCGTCCTCCGCCCGGAGCTTGCCCTTGCCCTTCGCCTTCCCGTCAGACTCCGCAGCCCCATTGTAGCGGTCTGCAAGCGGAGGGCGGATTGGGGCAAACAGTATCAGCGAACCGCTGATTGGCACAACAACCCGTTGCAAATAACGACGCCGTGCGCGTGCTCGTAAGAGTCAGTCAGAGCCTCACCCAGCCAATGGTGGCAGTGCGGCAATGGTGCCAGTAGCTGCAGCATGCACCCTCACGCTCCCAATGTCCCTGGTACCATGCATCCCCCATAGTCAACTACCCTTAGCCTCCTTACGCGCCACCCATTCCAACGACCCGCCCCTCCTTACACCCCGCGCTGCGGACAGGCCGTGTGCCCTCTTATCTTGCGGCATGACCGCACCATGCAAACCACCCTTGGCCCCCTCGCTCCGCGCCCCCAAGAACTCATGTCACTCGTCTTTTGCGCACGCCCCAAACCCAGCACCCACCCTTGGCCCCTTCCGCCGCGGGTGCCACCCGTCCCCGAACTTATGGCACCAGCTTTTCTTTGTGATTCCCCCCCCCCTCACTCACTTTTCTCGCAGTTGGCGTGTCCCCCAACCCATCCACATTGCCCCATGCCCCCACCCACCCTTGGCCCCCTCCGCCGCCGGCTTGAGGAACAGCGACACCGCCATGGCGCCCACACCCAGCCCGCCCACAGCAACAGCCTGCACAAATGGGAATTGGTGTAGAGCTGCATGAGCATACGATGTATACTGCATCATTTGTTGCGAACTGAATCTAATTTGGACAATATGTGTAGGTAAGGGCGCACGCCCGACCCTTCCAGCGCCCCAGGCTGCAACAGCGGAGGTGCAGTGGTGTCCCATCGGGCAAGGAAAGGAAGTACGGGGTGGTGGCAGCCGTCCGGCAGCACATGACAGCACGATCTTCAGGAGCATGCTACAGCTTGCACAGTGCCACAAGGTGGCAAGGGTGGGAAGGACAGCCCACTTTTGGGCGCCGAGGGGGTGGTGACGGCATGACACCCGGGACCAAGGCATGCGATGTGACCGCACACACAACAGCGCACAGCACCCGCACGGTACGACGGCCGGGCACGGGAGCACCGTGCGATAATCAAAGTGCCCTTCCAATCGCCCCACGGTACTGAGCTACTACTAATACCTACCAGGCTGATGATCTTGGGCAGCAGCAGCCCCACGCCTAGGGTCGCCACGGAGGCGAAGGTGGCCCCCATGAAGAACAGCGACCCCAAGCCGATGAATATGAAGAAGGGCAGGAAGAGCGACGTGAACAGCGCGCCGGCGGACAGCGCCGCTCCCACCGCCACCGCCGTGAAGGCGACCCCGATGATGAGGGGGCCTGGGGGCCCATTGAGGCAGTCAGAAAACGAGGTAATCAGGTTTTGCATGCACGGGGGCAAGAGTCTATAGCTATGCATGCGAAGGCATCGCTGACGATGAGTGGTGCATGGTCCGGCGGTTTTGGTAGGGGACTGCGGGGCGGCGGGAAGGGAGGCTTGGCGGGGGGGAAGAAGCTACTAGTAAAACGAGGGCGGGGGGGAAGGGGAGCGGAGGGGGGCATTGTTGCGGTTGTAGGGTATTGCAACGAGGCGGCGCTCGCGCCCATGTGGCCCCCTGCGCTGGCCACGGTGCACCCTGACCCCAGACAAGCCACACGCACCAGACCTGCACCTGTGCAAGCGCACGGTCTCGAGGCAATCACCCATGCGCGCCCGCCCATGCTTCTTCGCTTCATCAGCACACCTAATACCTGTTTTTCCTTTTGCTACTTTTCCCCCCAGCACTGCACCATCGCTTACCTATGAGCGCTGCGGACAGCACCAGGCCACCCAGCAGCGGCACAGCCACCTTCCACGCCTCCTCCTCCCGCACCTACAACAACATTCGGGTAAAGGACAGAGGGGGGGAGTGTCACATGCAATGTGAGGACAACGGTTAGTGCAGGTACACCGTGGCACAATTGGCCACCTCTGTCCAGGAGCCCAGGGCTGCCCCAGGTTGGATTGCTTGGTGGTGTAGTGCGTGTGTGTGATGTGGCAGCACCGGCCTGCCATGCCAGCTTACATCGGCTTCATAGTCGTTGTACTGCAGGTGGTAAACTCCGCGGCGCTTCTCGAAGCGAAAGCCCGAGTCGGACCCCTTGCGCCGCTTGGAATGGGCTACCACAGCCCTCCTGCTGTGGCCCTCAGTTGATGGCCTGCAAACCGGTCTACGGCAATGTAAAGCAAGTTCAGGGGTACAATGATTTTAGATATTCGGACGTATAGGCTGGGCCAAGCCTCGTCGCGTCAGCGCGGGCTTCGTCGTCGCATGGGTATGGTGCAGGCTCTTACGCGAGACGCGACGGCGCGGGAAGCCCAAGTCCAGCGGTTAAGACCCTGTGTTCTACTTCGGATTTAAGCTTGTAGCTTCGGCACGTGAGAGTCCTGGACGTGTTGCAGAAGCCAGGTGCGGCCATGGTTTGAGTCCGGGAGCAACCAATTGGGGAATCGGTAGGTGATTATATATGCCTTATATATATGCCATATATGGCAGCATGCACCAATAGAGGAGTAAGGGATGAGAAAGGTTCAAAAGCTTTGGCCGGCATGAACGTGCGGGCACGTGCAGCAGTGGGGCTTGTGGGGACCAGGGGCGGCAGGGGGACGGGAGTTGTCGGCAGGGCACGCAGCATTACGCAGCATAAAAGTGCGTCCCTTGCGCAGTGGAATGTGCAGTCACTGCAGTCCTACGGAGGTTGCTCAGCAAATGAGTTGCAGCGCTAAGGTGAGGCAGGTGCTATAAGCAGCTGCTAACCAGCAGGTCAGCTTGGCACGGAGCTAGAGGACCTGCTGTTGGCCTATCTGCACGGTGCTTGCAGTGTGCCGCTTGTTCGACATCCCCATCCGAAAGACCTGGAGAGACACAAGTGCATAACGTTATGCCCAAGGTCTCGTGCCTCCCTCTCTACGAGCTGGCTACTGTACGCCACCTATACAGTAACGCCCGCCCGACTAAGCATGAGCCAATTCACAATGGCCAGCATAAGCTACAGGAAGCTGAGGCGAAGGGCGGGGCAGGTCAGCGACTTGAAACCTTACAAGAGGCGGACATGCAACAGACGACAGCAGTACCGTACCGAGCGTACTTACGCTGTACAGTGCAGCAGTCCACGACGGGTACGACGACGCAACCATAACACACGGTGACGAACAGACACGCTCCAACAACCTTCATCCCCGCACCATCACTTCACCCCTCAGCGACCCTCGCTACACCCGCGGCAGGCCCCAGCGCCCCGCCGCTCCCAGGGGAGGCCCCTTCAGCGCCCCCCGCCCTCCAGGCCGCCCCACTACCCGACGCCCAGACCCGAGCCGTGCACACACACGACCCACCACCAACAATCGATAGCGACAAGACACCATCCAACCCAACCTCCGCCCCGCACTCCGAGGTCCCTGGACCCCGGGCAAAGAAGACATGTAGGTACTGGGATGAAGGCGATGCACCCTCCAGCGCTCCGGCTTGAAGTAAAAAGGGCCGGGCCCAGGGGCGTGCATCCAGGCACATGTACGGCACACAGAGACAATGGAAAAGCAAAACGAGCCAGTGCCAAACAGCCGGCGCCCAACAACGAAGACCACTACCGAAGAGTACCCTCGAGACGAACAGCTGTGGCAGGCATTCCTACTTCTTGACGCAAACCCCTGCGAATACGAATCTTCTATAAGCACACACCACCTGCCTTGCGCCCCAAAACATTCGCTCTGCTGCCTGCTCTCCGTCTGCTTGAGCTACATGCACCACAATGTGTCGTTTTCGCAGCGTGGCCGATGTGGCCATGCAACACCGGTGGCACCAAGCAGTGTCCAACTGTCCAAGCAGCAACCCCGCATGCAAGTGCGCACGTGCACAAACACGGAAGCACACCGCGGCCCGGGCAAAACGCTCAGGCGGTTCCTCCGTTGCCCGACTACGCACAAGTGGGAAGCGACGACATACTACCCACGCATTTGCAAGACAGCAGTTCAAGCAGCCTAACCCACACACACATACGCAGGGAGGTTGCCTAACAGAGGACCAGGGGACCTCTCGCCTCCAGAGCACGCTAGTCTACAACAATAGCGAACGCGACAGTCATTGAATCGGCCATTAGATGGGGTCGCACCAGATGCAAAACAGAACGGGACCTATCTGCCAGAAACGACACCAGCCATAAGATGGGCCCCCCTACCAGGCCACCTGGCGACCAACCGACGTCCATGTCAACAGACCCAGACATGCACGCAGGAAATGCCACGCGCCACACCGTGTGCACCGAAATTTGCGGTGTGACAACGGTGTTGCCGTCAGTTGCCCAGCACTCGAGCCGTGTCAGAAGTATGTCGACGGGATGAATGCTTGCCGCACCAGCACCTGCAGAGCTGTGCGACGCCACGCTTGGAGGCCACCACTTTTCCGGATCGCCTCCCATCCGCGTAGGCTATGCATGTGCAGTAGCGCTGGAGCCACTGGCCACTGCTGGGCTTTTTATTTCCCCAGACAAGGGCAGCTCGCCACTTTAGTGGCTGTCACTGGAGTCCCCACCAGAGACGGGCGCCATAGCGAGCCGGTCCGCAAGGTGCGACGTGTACCTGCTAGAATAATGACAAACACAGGGAGGCGACCGTTCACACGTCCGACGCGCCTTGGTCTGAGCCACCCAAACACCCAGCCCGCCAGTTCCGGCAATGGCGCAACCGTATGACATGACTTGACCGATTATTGCTGTGGACGGACTACTGAGCGGCATATAGGGGTCCGCGAGGCTTTGAGACAATTTCGGCAAGTGGCAGCAGCTACGCATCAGCCGCTGCGGTCATACGGTACAACCCATTCAAGGAGTTATCAATGGTAACACATTAACTCACATGTGGTCAGCGGAGTCGTCCTCCTCATCGTAGTCGAAGTTGACATCCGAGAGCTCGCTCATCCTGCGAGTTGGAAGGCAAGGCACATTCAGCAACAAAGAGATAAGCAGCATACTGAATTGTGCGATGCAGTTCCTCCAGAAAACCTGGGGCGCCGGTTGCAGGAGGTCACCTCCAAGTGCCAGCGCATAGG